>Ga0210144_1000808_pt1 | contig 14497 bp, 12 predicted proteins | sample Muzzi_PWA_D2_FD_185532 | JGI IMG/M metagenome (GOLD analysis project Ga0210144, IMG submission 185532) | Wetland microbial communities from San Francisco Bay, California, USA, that impact long-term carbon sequestration - Muzzi_PWA_D2 (SPAdes) | ecosystem: Environmental > Aquatic > Marine >...
GCCCCCAGAAGTCGCGCAGGTCCACCAGGGAGCCCCAGGTGGCCCCCTCGTCGGTGGACACCCGGTACGCCTGCCAGGTGCTCGCCCCCTCGTCGTACCGGATGAAGGCGATGAGGGCGCCGTCCGCGTAGCGCCGCACCAGGGCCGTCTCGCTCGGGTCGTCCGAGCCGCCGAAGTCCCCGCTCGCGGCCAGGGTGTTGCCGGTGCCGTAGGCTTGGTACATCAGGGTGCCGTCCGCCTGATAGATCAGGCCGTCCGACGTGTCCAGGTACCCGAAGCGCACCTCCCGGCTGCCGCTGCCCCCGTGGCGCCACATGGCGGCGAGGTAGATCTTCCCGCTGACCACCACCCGCGACAGGTATATGCGGAAGTCGTCACGGGGGTCGAAGGCGGTCCAGACCACGGAGCCGTCCGAGGTGGTGCTCCCCTTGGTCGTGTTCCAGGTCGGCTCCGATCCGCCGGAGGTCCCCGCCGTGGTGCAGATGAAGGCGACGGCGTAGGCGTCCCCGGGGTCCCGGCGAATGTCGTTCAGGCTGTACGCCGTGCTCGCCTGCCACGCCGTCATGCCCGCCGTCTCGGACTGGAGGACGTTGGCGGTTCCCACGTGCTTGGCCAGCCAGTGGCCGTAGTTGGCCAGGTCCGGGGTATCGAAGGTGTCGTACCCGCCGCTCGCCGAGCTCCAGAGATCGGTGCCGGACCAGGTGGCCGAGTTGGGCGCCGCGAAGCTGGCGTCCCCGGACGGCCAGTATTCCTCCTCGGCGAAGGTCGCCCCGCCGTCGCTGGAGACGAAGGTGGAGCCCCCGATGCGCGGCCCCGTGTGGGCGGTGCTCAACTGCATCCCGGCGAAGATGTCGTCGGTGGTGCCCAGGGTCGCCATGCCCGGGAAGCTGAAGTAGGACCCGTTCCGCCAGCACAGATCGTCCACGTGGAACGTGGCCTGGGTCATGGTGCTCTCGTCGGTGTGGCCGACGTAGAGGGTGGTGGGCGAGGTCTCCAGGCCGTTGTCGATGTCCACGACCATGATCCCGTCCACGTCCAGGCCGATGCCCCCGGCCTCGTCGAGGATCAGGCGCACCGTGTAGTCGGTGTTCAGGTCCACGGTGCGGGCGGTCTGCGTCGTCTCCTGCCACCCGCCCGAGTCGTAGTAGCGGATCTGCCAGTACCGCACGCCGCCGCTCTCCGTCACCACCGCGAAGGCGCGCCGGACGTTCGCCCCGGAGGTGCCCGTGGGCGACACCCCGAACAGGCACGCTTTGGCCCCCGAGGCCATCGAGGTGATCCGCACGTCGGCGCCGAGCACCCAGCGGTCGTACCCGCTCGCCGCCACGGTGCGGGTCAGGCGCCCCAAGGCGGTCGCGGTCTGCGTGAACTTGGCCGAGTAGGCGCCGGACGCGGACCATTCCGTGCTCGGTTCCACCGCGATCGCGCCGGTGTACCCGTCGTCGTAGCGGGAGATGTAGTCCATGTGCAGCTCGGAGGCGGTCGTGCCGTCGTTGAACAGCCACGTCTGGATGCGTCCGTTGCTGCTCGTGCTCGCCCACAGGGCGGTCCACTGGTGCAGGAACGTGTAGTCGGTCCCCCCGGCGGTGTCCATGGACAGGTCGAACGTGGGCGCCGTGGAGTCCACCACGCCCTTGAAGCTGATGAACTGGCCGGTCGGGACGGTGACGCTGTGGTAGGTCCAGGAGCTGCCGTCGTAGACCCCGATCTGGTCCGAGTAGAAATCCACCTGGAGGAGGTGGATGCCGTTGAAGAACCGCAGACGGTATTGGGACGCCGAGGCGCTGTCCCCGAGGGTGTCGAACTTCACCCGCATCTGCCAGGTGAACGTGGCGCTGATCGCCCCCAGGTCGTTGCGGGCGTTGACGTTGGCGGACGAGGCCGGCGCCAGGTGAAGCTGCCCCGCCGGGTTGATCTCGATGGTCCCGGTGCCCCCCGTGATCCAGCCCGTCAGGTCGTCCCACGGGACGTAGACCAGGGGGTAGCCGTCCACCGACCACCCCGCCAGGTCGCCGGTCTCGAAGCCGTCCGTCACGTCGGCCCGGATGCCCCGGCCGGGCCAAGTAAACGACTCGAAATCGAACGTGTAGAGCACCATGTCGGCGGTGCTCACCGTCATGGTCTGGGTGCTGCCCCCGGCCCCCCCGGCGGCGAAGGCGTACAGGCGCCGGGCCCGGAAGGTGTCGTCGATGTGGAACAGCCGGAAGGCGTCCACCAGCGTCGAGAAGCCGCTGTCCGAGAAGATCAGGACCGTGGCGATCTTCCCGGTCCTGCGGAACTCGACGTAGTAGTCGGTCGAGGCCGCCAGCGCCACCTTCGACAGGCCGACGTGGCTGGTGGCGGCATCCCGAAGCTGGAGGCGGTAGTCGGTGCCGTCGTATACCCACGTCAGGAACACCCCCGTGCTCCAGGTCTCGAACCCGCCCACGTCGTCCGACACCCCGGCGCACAGCAGCTCCGCCCCGGCCCCCGACGCGGCGCTCGCCCGGGTCTTGAACCGCATCCTCCAGCCGGTGAAGTGGTCAGGCCCCTTCTGGTCGTGAACGTAGGCCGCCGAGTTCCCGGCCTGGGCGGTCGCCGTCACGGTGGTGGACGTGGTGGTGATCGCCGTGTCCGGGTCCACCTCCGCGAAGGCCGAGAGGTCCTGGCCGGTCCCGATCAGGTCGGCGGTGTCCCCCGGGACACCGACTTCCGTGAGGTAGGTGACCCAACAGGTGATCTGGCGGTCGGCGCCTGCGCCGCCTCCGGGGAAGGGGTCCTCCGGCGTGGCGTAGGTGCCGGCGACGGAGTAACGCTGGTTCGTGCCCCCGGGGTCCCAGTAGTAGTCGAACCCCGAGCCGTCGCCGATCTCCCCGATCCAGTACGCGGTCCCGCCCTTCACCTGGACGCTCAGGTCGAAGCTCCACTCCTGGAGCGTCGTCGTGATCGAGACCGGGTCCGAGACGGCCAGCAGTTTCCCCGGGTAGCCACCGTTGTCGGCGTAGATGACGGCCTTGCGGTCGTGGGTGCCGCTGTGGGCGGCGCCGTAGATCGTGAAGCGCAGCCCGTCGCCGTCCTCGGGCGCGGTGAACTTGCAGACGGAGATGTCGTCCCCGCTGTGCTGGTTCGAGGAGGTCCCGACGGTGGTGTAGCCGAAGGTCGGCACGCTACCCCTTCACCAGGACGGCCCGCCCGTCCGGCCACACCTGCACCAGGTGCTTGTTGTTGCGCCCGCCCACGGTCTCCTGGTAGCCGAACAGGTACGTCCGGATGCGTACCTCCAGAGGCGTGCCTGCGTTCAGGACGACATTGCGGTACGCGTGGATGGGCCGCATCCCTGGCTTCATGGGCACCTCGAAGCGCCGCTCGGCGTCGTCGCGGTACGCCAGGGCGAAGGTCGTCAGCCGCTCCCGATCGATCTCGCCGAAGCGATGGAAGGTGCCGTCCCGTGCGTCGAACTGAGCCAGGTGCTCCCCGGGGCCGTAGTGGGCCACCCAGAACCAGGGCTCGCCCTCGACGCGCGTGAGGGTGCCGTCAGGCTCGGCGCAGGTGAAGGTCGGCATGGGATTGCCCGTCGTGCCCCGTGGGATCGGGGGGCGAGAGGTGGTCCGCCTCGGTCGGCCGGTACGGGGTCGCCCCGCACGCGCGGGCCAGGTACTCGGCCGCGTCCGGGACCCGGCACCGGCCGCAGACGTGGTGCATGGTGTCCCGCCTCGCCACGGCGTCAGGCCGTCTCGTCGTACTGGTAGTTCATCGTGGTGGACGCCCCGGCGGTGGCGTCGCCTGCCACCTGGACCTGGTGCACCAGGTAGTCCGAGTACCCGGCCCCCGTCAGGCTCCCCGCCAGAGAGCCCCCGATGCCCAGGTTGGCCCCGGCGGGCGTGCCCGTCGGCATGGCCTGGGTGGCCACCGTGGAGGCCGTCGCGACCGCCTGGGCGTACGCGGTGGTCGCCACGTAGCCGCTCTCCCGCGCGTTGGTCACGTGGGCCGTGCCCGTGCCGTCCCCCAGGGCCCCGGCGCGCCAGACCTTCAGGTTGTCGATCTTGGACGAGCCCCCCATCGCCGTGACGTGGATGCGCTGGTACTTCTCGAAGCTGTTGCCGCCCGGCGGGATGGGGTTCGCCACCGGGTCCAGGTCGGCGGCGTCCACGGCCCCCAGGTTGCTGTTGGTGACGTTGTGGGTGACGGTCTCCGTCGCCCCGTTGCTCTCGCAGATCTCCACGGTCGCGGCCATGCCGATGCTCCTCGCCTAGTGGTTGCTGAACGCCACGGTCTGGTCGGCGCCCTCCGCCCGGGCCTGCCGGCGGAACTCCCGCCGCGCCGCCTCCCCGGCGGCGTCGAGCCGCAGGGCCCGCTCCAGGGACAGGCCGAAGACGTCCGCCAGGCGGGCCGCCAGCAGGTCGATCAGGCCGTCCTGGGCCGCCTCCGGCAGGGCGTCCTTGTCGAAGGCGCAGTCCCCCCGGGCCGCCATGTCGTCCACCAGCCGGTCCAGGGCGGCGTCGGCCAGGGCGTCGTCGGCGGCCGCGGCGGTCTCGCCGGCCGCCAGGGCCCCCAGCCGGTGCAGGGCCCCGGTCTTGACGGCGGTGCGGATCTCGCTCTGGTTCACGGCGTGCGGGCCTCCAGCCAAGGGGGTGGGGGAGGGGCCGGGGGGCGCGATCCCCCCGGCCCCGGTCGGGTGCCGGTCCTGAAGTCCGGCGGTGCCTTACGCGTCGGCCGCGGCCGCCGTGTAGAGGGTCACCACGCCGTTGTCCACCGGGTTGTCGGTGTCGGCGGCGCCGGTGCCGAAGCGCAGCTTCTCCACGCCCCGGATCTCCTGGATCGCCACCCCGTGCCGGAACTTGTAGTCCGTGTCTTGGGTGGCGGTGCGGGTGCGCTGGGCCCAGGCCACGCCCACCGCCTGCGCGCCGCACAGGAAGCCCGCGCCCACCTCGGCCCCGGAGGCCCCCACGGTCCCCAGGGTCCCGATCTCGGGGATCTCCTTGACGATCACCCCGTCCCAGATCAGGTCGCCCCCGGTGAACAGCGGGTTGTCCTTGCCCCGCGTCCACGCGTCCCGGTTGGCCGACAGCATGTCGGCGTGGTTGCGCAGGTCGCGGAACGGCCGGCTGCCGGTGAACAGCACGAACCACTCCTCGTCCTCGCCCACCACCACCGGCCGGATGGCCGGGCTCGCCTCCTGGGCCAGGCGCTTGGCCAGGGAGATCATGGCGGGCGAGAGCTTGTCGGCGGTGGCGTCCACGTTCAGCAGCGACGCCGAGTGGTCGTTGCCGCTGTTGTTCGACACCGAGGCGCCGAACAGCACCCGGTCGGCGTTGTCCGCCAGCCAGGCGTCCTTCTCCGCCTCGGTGGCGGAGCCGTAGGCGACGCCGTTCACGGCGTGCAGCGCCGTGATAATGTCGGCCCGCAGGCGCTTCATGGCCCAGTTCTTCAGGCGCACCTTGCCGGCGTCCCGCAGGCCGATGGCGCTCTTCTGTTCCTCCCAGTCGGTCACCATCACGGCGTGCCGCAGCACGTCCACGGTGATCGCGTGGGAGCGGGTGTCCAGGGCCTCCTCGTTGCCCTCCAGCGTGGTGTTGCCGCTCACCCCCGCGCCCGACAGCTCGTGGGCCAGGGCCAGGGTGATGCGGTCGCCCTTGTTCTTGGTGAGGTTCTCCTTGACGTGGATCACCGCGTTCTCGGTGGTCCCGTAGTAGCGGGCGAAGCGGCTGGCGCGGACGTACTCGTCGAAGAAGCGCTCGTCCCACTGCCTCACGGTCAGGCCGGATGCGGCCAGGGTCTCAGCCATCGGTCATCCTCCAACGATCTCGCTCAAGGTTTTCGGGCGCCAGCCGGCGGCGGCGGGCCCCTGGGCGGAGGGGCTCTCCGAGAGCGACTCGGGGAAGCCCCCGTCCGGCCCTCCCGTGGCCCCCTCTCCGCCCATCACCCGCGCCCCCATCCGGTAGGCGAACTCCGCCGGGTCGGGCGCCGCCTGCATGGCGGCCACCAGCCCCGGCTGGGCCGCGGCCTGGCGGGCGAAGGCCCGGGCCTTGGCGTCGAAGTCCGGGTAGCGGGCCCTGGCCGCGCTCTCCGCGGCGTCCACCCGCACGGCCGAGATCTCGGCCGCGATCGCCCCCTCCAGGGCCTTCACGTACCCCTCCGGGTCGTCCCGGAAGCGGGGCACCCCGGCCCGGGGCCCGGCCCCGGCCGGCGCCTCCTCCCGCCGGACCAGCCGCTCCTCGGCGGCCCGGCGCTTCCTGCGCTCGTCGATGAGGGCGCTCACCGGCACCATCCGATCCGGGCCGTCGCCGGGCTCCGGACCGGCCGGCGCCCCGGCCTCGGGGTCCCCCTCGGGGGTGTCCCCGGCGGGCCCGTCTCCGGGGCCGTCCCCGGCGTCCGGCGGCGGGCCCTCCGGCCCGGCCGCCTCCGACGCCGCCTCGGGGGCCGCCTCGGCCCCGCCCGAAAGGATCTGCTCCAGCGACTTCATGGCGTCCCCCCATCCGACCGAACCGGCGTCGTCCCGTTCCGCCCGTGATGCCTCGCGGTCCCGGCGGCGGACCGAAAACCCGTCGCGCCCGGCAGACCCGGCAGGGCCCCACGGCCCGTGCGTGTTTCGGGTGGCTTGGAACGCCGGCTGCCCCGGGGCCCTCCGGACGCGACGGGGCAGACAGTAGCGGAGCGCCCCGAGGCCCGCCTTGCGTTTCCGGTGTTTCTGGCGTTTCTGGTGAATCTGGCGTTTCGGGGCCCGGGTGACACCCCCGCCCGGCGTGCCTACAATGGCCGGGCCCGCCCCCCGCACAAGCCGCCAGGGAGCCCGCCATGCGCCGCCTCACGTTGCTGCTCTCGCTCGTGCCGCCCGCCGTCCTGCTGCTGACGGTCCCGGCCCTCGCCGAGCTCACCGCCGTGTCGGCGGTCACCCGGGTCACGGTCTTCCCCGACGGCGCCCGCGTCACCCGCGAGGCCGTGCTGCGGATTCCCGCCGGCGACCCGGTGGTGGTGTTCCCCGACCTGCCCGCCGCGGCCCCGCCCGACAGCCTTCAGGTGACCGGCAGCGGCGACGCCCCCCTCACCATCGTCCAGGTGGAGTCCCGCCAGGACTTCCTCGAGGGCCCGGCCCCCGAGCGCGAGGCCGCCCTGGCCGACGCCCTCCAGAAACTGCTGGACCGCCGCCGCGAGGTGGACGACCGCAAGAGCGCCCTCCAGAAGCAGCTCGCGTTCATCGATTCCGTGGCCAAGGTCGCGCCGCCGAAGACCAAGGAGGGTCTCCTGGTCGGCGCCCCCGGCGACTGGCCCGCCGCCTGGACCTCGATCGGCAAGGGCGCCGAGGCCACCTACGCCGCCATCCGGGCCCAGGACCTGGCCGCCCGCGACCTCGACAAGCGGATCGACAAGGCCCGGCGCGAGCTGAACCGGGTCCGCACCGGCGCCACCCGGCGCCTCGCCGTGCGCGTCCACCTGAAGGCCGAGGCCGACGGCAACGCGCGCCTCGCCGTTACCTACCAGGTCCCCGGCGCCTCCTGGAGCCCCGTCTACGACGCCCGCCTCGACACCGAGGCCGCCGCCCTCGCCCTCGAGCTGCACGCCGACGTCCGCCAGAAGACCGGCGAGGACTGGACCGACGCCCTGCTGACCCTCTCCACCGCCCGCCCCACGGCCGGCGCCGCCATGCCCGAGCCCGTGCCGTGGTTCATCGGCACCGCCCCCGTCCCCCGTTCCCAGGGGGTGCTCCGCGCCCCGGCCGCTCCGGAGGAGCTCGCCAAGTCGCAGGGCTTCATGCTGCAGCTCGACGAGGTGGCCGCGGTCCCGGCCAAGGAGGAGACCGCCGAGACCGTCTCCGGCGAGTTCGCCCTGTCCTACCGCGTCGCCGGCCCCCGCACCGTCCCCGCCGACGGCGAGCCCCACCGCTTCGCCGCCGAGGTCCGGGACCTTGCCGTGAAGCTCGCGGTCCGCGCCAACCCCCAGCAGGAGGAGCGCGCCTACCTCTACGCCGTCCTCACCAACGACGGCGCCGCCCTCCCGGCGGGCCCGGTGAACCTGTTCCGCGAGGGGACCCTGGTGGGCCGTACCGCCTTCACATCGCTCCCCACCGGCGACGAGCAGCGCCTCCCCTTCGGCCCCGACGACCGGGTCACGGTCACCCAGAAGGTGGACAAGGACTTGTCCGGCAAGCGCGGCCTGTTCGGCAAGGTCCGGCGCGTGGAGCGCCGCCGGGTGATCGAGGTGACGAGCTTCCACACACAGCCCGTCGAGATCACCGTGTACGACCGCCTGCCGGTCCCCCGCCAGGACCCGATCGAGGTGAAGTACCTGGACAGCTGGGCAACGCCCCCCACCACGACCGACTGGGAGGGCCTCAAGGGCGTGATCGCCTGGAGCGAAAGGTACGAACCGAAGGAGAAGCGCGAGATCCACGTCGGCTACACCGTCACCTACCCCGACGGCTGGAACGTCCCCGGCTTCTAGCCCCCATGGCCACCCCGGCCCCCGCGTCCCGCCCGGCCCCCGCCGTCCGCCCCGCCACGGCGGGCGACTGTCCCGGGGCGGCGGCCATGGTCCGGCGGGCCTTCGCCCTTCAGGTCGCCCCCGGCCTGCCCCCCGAGGGCGAGGCCACCTTCCGCGCCATCGCCGACGCCCGGGCCCTCGAGGAGCGCCTCGCGACGGGCAGCCGCGCCTGGGTCGCGGTGGCGGGGGACGGCCGGGTGGTGGGCTACGCCGAGCGCGAGGGCACCCACCTCTACCTGCTCTTCGTCCACCCGGAGCACCAGCGGCGGGGCATCGCCCGCCGCCTCCTGGCCGCCGCCGTGGCGGGCATCCCGGGCGCCACCGTCACGGTCCACGCCACCGCCTACGCGCTGCCCGCTTACACCCGCCTGGGCTTCCGGGTCACCGGCCCCGCCTTCACCCGGGGCGGCCTCACGGCCACCCCCATGGCCCTCCACCCGTGACCGCCCCCCGCGTCGGCGTGGTCCTGTCCTCCGGGGGCGGCCGCGGGGTCTACGGCCACACGGGCTTCCTGAGGGCCTGGGACGCCCTCGGCCTCGAAGCGGCGGCGGGCGCGGGGTGCAGCGCGGGCGCCGTGGTGGGGGCGGTCCACGCCAGCGGCGGCGACCTGGGGGCCTGGAGCGCGGCCATCGCCCGGGCGCGTCCGTCCGACTTCTGGAGCCCCGACCCGTGGCCGCGCCTCCTGTGGTCCCTCGCCGCGCGCCGGGGGCGGGGCTGGACCGGCGTCCGACACCGCCCCGGCGTGCGCCTTCGTGGCCCGCCACCTGGGGGCGGACACCTTCGAGGCGTGCCGCTACCCCTACCGCTGCGTGGCCCTCGGCGTGGGCACCGGCCGCCAGGTCACCTTCGAGTCCGGCGCCCTCGCCCCCCGGGTCATGGCCAGCGCCGCCATGCCCCTCCCGTACCGCCCGGTGCCCGTGGACGACGACCTGTATTGCGACGGCGCCCACATCACCCTGGCCCCCACCGAGGCCATCTGCTGCCGCCTGGGGCTGGACGCCCTGGTGGTCCACCACGTCTCCCTGCGCCAGAGCGCCTACCCCGACTTGGCCACGGTCCTGGCGGGCCCCTGGTCCGTGCTGGGCATCCTGCACCGGGTCCTCTACCGCCAGCGCCCCTGGTACCTGGGGGAGCGCCCGGTGAACCACGCCCGCTGCCCTTGCGGCTGCGGTGCCCCCGTCGTGGTGGTGGAGCTGGACCTGCCCGAGCTGGCCTGGCCCCTCACCGACACCGGCCCCGCCATCGAGCGGGCGGCCGAGGCCCAGGCCGCAGCCGCCCTGGCCCCCCTGGCCGAGGCCCTCCGCACCGACCCCCGCGCCCGCCTCGGCGCGTGAGGCTGGACCGGCGCCCGCCGGGAGGGTAGGGTGCCGGACGGGAGAACGCCGAGGTGCTCGACCGGGACCAGCTCACCCGCCTCTACGGCCGCCGCGCGGGCCGCTACGACTTCACCGCCAACCTCTACTACCTGATCGGCTTTCGCGAGAGGCACTACCGACGCCTCGCCGTTCGGGCCCTGGCCCTGGCGCCGGGCGACACCGTGGTGGAGATCGGCTGCGGCACCGGCCTCAACTTCCCGCTCCTGCGGGCGGCCGTGGGGGAGGAGGGGCGGATCGTGGGGGTGGACCTCACCGAGGCGATGCTCGCCCGGGCCCGGCGCCGGGTGGTCCGGAACGGCTGGCGCAACGTGGAGCTGGTCCGGGCCGACGCCGCCGACTACGCCTTCCCGGACGGCGTCCGGGGCGTGCTGTCCACCTTCGCCCTCACCCTGGTCCCGGAACACGAGCGGGTGATCGCCCACGCCGCCCGCGCCCTGGTGCCGGGCGGTCGCATGGTGGTGCTGGACCTGAAGGCGCCGGAAGCCTGGCCCCGCTGGGCTGTGCGCCTGGGGGTGTGGCTCACCGCTCCCTTCGGCGTCACCCCGGACATCGCCGACCGCCGCCCCTGGGAGGCGATGGCCCGCCACCTGCCCGGCGCCACCCGCACGGACCTCTACGGCGGCTGCGCCTACGTCGCCGTGGGCCGGGCCTCGCCCACCCCCGTCAGCGCTTCCCCTCCAGGTCCATCTTGAGGGACAACAGCGCCAGCATGTCCTTCAGGGTCAGGATGCCCACCAGCCGCCCCCGCTCGGTCACCATCAGGCGGCTCGTGCCGGTGCGGTTCATGCGGGCCAGCACCTCCACGGCGTCCGTGTCGGCCTCCACCGTGTTGTCCTCGCCGCACGGCTCGGACAGGTCCCGCACCCGGGTCCAGTCCCACTTCTCCCTGGGCAGGGCCTTCACCTGCCGTACGCTCACGCACCCCAGCAGGCGCCCCTCGTCGGCCACCGGGAACAGCTCGTGGTGGTAGCGGTACACGTAGTCCTCCACCAGCTCCCGCACCGTCACCCCCGGCTCAACGGTCACCGGGTCCGCGGTCATGAAGCGCCGCACCGGCTCCCCCTCCAGGGCGCTGCGGGTCAGCATCTGCATGTAGGAGGCCGAGGCCGCCCCCCGCAGGAACATGCCGATCAGCACCCACCAGATGCCCCCCACCACGTTGCCCGTGAGCACCTCCACGATCCCCAGCAGCATCAGCCCCAGCCCGAAGGCCGACCCCACCCGGGACGAGGTCCGGGTCGCCGCCTCCAGGTTGCCCTTCAGGTGCCACAGGATCGAGCGGAACACCCGCCCCCCGTCCAGGGGGAACGCGGGCAGCAGGTTGAACGCCGCCAGCAGCCCGTTGATCAGCGCCAGGTAGCGGGTGGTGCCGTACACCGACACCGGCGCCGCCCCCGCCGCCACCACCGACAGGCCGTAGAACCCCGCCGCCAGCGCCGCGCTCGCCACCGGCCCGGCGGCGGCCATGAGGAACTCCACCTTGGGGCTCTCCGGCTCCTTCTCCATCTGGGCCACGCCCCCGAAGATGAACAGGGTGATGCCCCGGATCGGCAGCCGGTAGTGGCGCGCCACCACCGAGTGCGACAGCTCGTGCAGCACGATCGAGGCGAACAGCCCCGCCGCCCCGGCCGCCCCCATGGACCAGTAGGTTGCCGGTGCCAGCCCCGGGTGCGAGGCGGGAAAGAACCCCTCCGCCAGGGACCAGGTGACCAGCAGGGCCAGGAAGACCCAGCTGAAGTCCACCTTCACCTCGAAGCCCAGCAGGCGGAAGAGGGTGATCTGTCGGCCGAACATGGCGCCCCCGTGTGGTCTCCCCCTTGAGCCTATCCCACCCGGCCGCCCCGGCAAACCCCCGCCCCCTTGGCGCCGCCCGCCGGACGGCCTAAGGTAGGGGACGGGGCCCCCCGGGTGCCCCGGCCAGCCGGAAGCCCCACGCCCGAAGGGGAAACACCGCCATGCCCCGCCGCGTCCGCGTCCATCGAGCCCCCGCCGCCCTCGCGGCCCTCCTGCTCGCTCTCGCGGCCCCCGCCGCGGCCGACCCGGCCGCCACGGCCGACCGGGTCGCCGCCCGCGCCGCCCGGGTCACCGGGGGCGACGACGGCTCGGCCCGTCTCTCCTTCGTCACCGAGATCCCCGGCCGAAGGCCCCTGCGGCAGGACTTCGCCATGCTCTACCGGCACGAGGCCGGGGGCCCGGTGGAGACCCGCGCCGTCTTCTTCCCCGAGTTCCCCCCCGACCGCAAGGGCTACGCCTGGCTCGGCCTCCTGGCCCGGCCCGGAGCGGGCGGGGAGGACCAGGCCTGGATGTACCTGCCCGACCTGCGCGCGGTGCGCCGCGTCCACGGCCCCGACGAGGCCGAGGAGGACCCGTTCCACCACTCCCTCCTCTCCGGCGTCGAGCTCGTCCCCCGCCCCCCGGGCCGCGACCGCCACCGCCTGCTCGGCGACGACACCCTGGACGGCGTGCCCGTGGACGTCCTGGAGACCACCACGGACGGCACCGACTTCCCCTATCCCTCGATCGTCCGCTGGATCGCCCGCGACGGCCGCACCCTCAAGGCCGAGTACCACACCTCCGCCGGCCGGGTCGCGCGCCGCGTCACCTACACCTGGAAGCGGGTGGGGGAGCGCTGGGTGTGGGACACGGTCACCGCCACCGACCCCGACTCCGGCGCCCGCACCGTCCTCACCCTCACCGACCAGCGGGTGGACCGCCACCTGTCGCCCCGCGTCTTCTCCGAGGCCACCCTGCGCGCCGGCCCGGAGCGCTTCTTCTAGCCCTCTCAGCCCTCCGGCCCCCGCGCCTCCGGGTCCCGCCGGCCCGGGGGCCGCAGCAGGATGCGCCGGTAGCCCCCCGCCACCAGGGCCGCCAGGTCCACCAGCAGCATGGGCAGGGGGGTGAAGGGCGGGTAGGCCAGGTAGGCGCCCCGCCACTCCGGCCCGAACTTCTCCTTGAAGCTGCGCAGGCCCTTGTAGTTGTAAAGCCGGCTGCCGTGCTCGAACGCCAGCCGCGCCACCCGCTCCCGGGGCCGGGCGTAGCGTGTCTCGCCCACCCCCGCCAGGGGCGCCATCCCCAGGTTGAACCAGCGGTACCCCTCGCCCCGCGCCCACGCGATCAGCTCCGCGAACAGGAAGTCCATCGTCCCCGGCGGCGCCTCCGGGGCGTGGCGCATCAGGTCCACCGACAGGCACTCCCGGTCGCCGTAGCCCGGCATCAGGCTGGCGAAGGCCACCACCCGCTCCCCCGCCCGCACCACCGCCACCGGCGCCCGGTCCAGGTAGCGCCCCTCGAAGCGCCCCAGCGAAAAGCCCTTCTCCGCCGACCGGCGCCCCGCCAGCCAGGCGTCCGACACGGCCTTGAGGTCGGCCCGCAGCGCCCCTTCCAGGGGCGGCGCCACCACCGCCACGCTCAGGCCCTCCCGCACGGCCCGGTTCACCCCGTGCCGCACCGGCTGGCCCTTCCGGCCCTCCAGGGAGAAGTCCGCCACCCGCACCCAGGCCGCCTCCCCCAGCTTGAACAGGACGAACCCCGCGTCGTGGTAGCGGTGCACGGCGGGCTCCGGTACCTCGTAGAACACCGGCAGCATCCCGTGCCGGTCGGCGAAGTCGCGGAACGCCGCCACCGCCCCGTCGGCGGCGGCCGGGTCGCCGATGGGGTCGCCCAGGGCGACGAGCCGGTCCCGGATGCGCCCGAACGGGATCACCGCCCGGCGCCCCGGCGGCCAGAACAGGTGCTTGTCCCCCAGCAGCACCAGGTGCCCGAACGCCCCGCCCCCGTGCCGTTCCATCAGCGCGACCACCTCGGCCAGCTCCGCCTCCCCCGGCGGCGCCAGGGCCGGCGCCCGGCTGCGGAACAGCGACCCCGCCAGGTAGCCCAGGAACACCACCACCCCGAACAGCACCGAGCGCAAAAAGCGCGGCGCCGCCGCCGCCGGGGCGAACTTGAGCAGCAGGTCGCTGCGGAACCCCACCCCGCCGTACACCCACGACCCCAGCAGGGCATAGCCCCCCAGGGCCGCCGCCAGCCCCAGCCCCCAGGTCAGGCTGCGGGCGCTCCAGAAGGGGTGGCCGCGCCGGTAGAAGCGCCGCCGCTGGGTCCGCAGCAGGGCCGCCACCGCCAGCATGATCATCGCCTCCTCGAAGTCGATGCCCTTCAGCAGCGAGAACAGCGCACCCGCCACCAGCAGCGCCACCGCCGCCCGATAGGCCCCCAGCACCTGGTCCGCGATCCCCCGCGACAGGGCGATCAGCAGCACCCCGGTCCCTACCGACAAGAGGTGCGAGGTCTCGATCGCCGCCAGGGGCAGCACGTCCCGCAGGATCGCCAGCCGGCTCCCCAGGGCCGGGAAGGCCGCCGACAACAGCAGCACCCCCCCGGCCCCGAAGGTCATCCACGCCAGCGCCCGCACCCCCAGGGAGGCCAGCAGGGAGGCGGGCAGCCGCAGCAGGGCGGGCAGGGGGGCGGACTCCAGGTAGCGCAGCAGGCGCGACCGCTCCGCCGCCTCCGGCGTCACCAGCAGCCCCGCCCCCACGTACGCCCCGATCACCCACGGCAGCACGTAGTACGCCAGCCGGAACAGCACCAGCCCCGCCAGCACCGGCCCGGGCGCCGCCCCGGCGCCCGTCAGCAGCACCAGCAGCACCCCGTCGAACACCCCCAGGCCC
>Ga0210144_1000810_pt1 | contig 14477 bp, 13 predicted proteins | sample Muzzi_PWA_D2_FD_185532 | JGI IMG/M metagenome (GOLD analysis project Ga0210144, IMG submission 185532) | Wetland microbial communities from San Francisco Bay, California, USA, that impact long-term carbon sequestration - Muzzi_PWA_D2 (SPAdes) | ecosystem: Environmental > Aquatic > Marine >...
GTCCCGAAAGATCGGCGACGGGGAAATGTCGCACCAGGTCCGCTGGATACGTTCCTACGTGGTCGCGGAAGCCGATGGCACTCTGGGCACCGTGTGCATCTACCAGGCAACCGGCCCCGAGGCCATCCGGGACCATGCCAGCCGCGTCGGCATGCCGGCCGATGAGATCACACCGGTGGAGGCCACAGTGGTTATTCGTGAAGACCCGAAAGAGGAGGCGGCAGCCGCCTGACGAGCGCGAGTTCCGGGGAGGGTATACTTGATCACGAGGATGTAATCAGGAGCTACTTCCCGGAATACACGCATGATGAAGGATGACAAACCCCGCTGCGCCTGGCCGGGCGATGACGAATTGATGCGGCGCTATCACGACGAGGAATGGGGCGTGGCGGTGCATGATGAGCGCAAGTGGTTCGAGTACCTGGTCCTCGATGCCTTCCAGGCGGGCCTGTCATGGAGAACGGTGCTGCACAGGCGGGAGGGCTTCCGCAAGGTATTCCGCGATTTCGACCCCGGGCGCGTGGCGCGCCTCACGCAGAAACAGATCGACGCGGCCCGCGCCAATCCTGCCATCATTCGCAACCGCCTGAAGATCGAGGCTACGGTCAGGAATGCGCGGGCCTTTCTAGAGGTGCAGGAGCGGCACGGCAGTTTCGATGCCTTCATCTGGTCGTTCACCGACGGGGAAATTATCCACAATTGCTGGACGGGACTGGAGCAGCTGCCCGTCTCGACGCCGCTGTCGGACAGTGTCAGCCGGTCTTTGAAGCAGGCGGGCTTTTCCTTCGTCGGCAGCACCATCTGCTACGCCTTTCTGCAGGCCGGAGGCATCATCAACGACCACCTGGTGCATTGCTTCCGGCACCGGGAGTTAATGCAAGGCGCCGTCAGCAATCGCCTGGTAGCTGAGTTTCAAGGGTAATCAGGTAACCTTATTTCTGACACGCAGGGCAATAAAACGTCGAGCGTTGTCCCTGGCGGATTTCGCGGATGGGTCGGGCACAACCGGGACAGGGTTCGCCACCGCGACCGTAAACCCGCAGGTGGATTGCAAAATACCCGGGTTCGCCGACGCCGTTGATGAAATCGCGCAGCGTGGTGCCGCCGGCGGTGATGGATTCATTCAGCACCCGGCGGATGGCGGCGGCGAGTCTGTGATAACGATCGCGGCCGATGCGCCCGGCGGCGCGGCGCGGGTGGATGCCGGCGAGGTAGAGCGCCTCGTTGGCGTAGATGTTGCCAACGCCAACCACGACATGGCTGTTCATGATAAAGGGCTTCACCGCGACCCTGCGTCCGCGTGCGGCCGCGGAGAGGTAGCCGCCGCTGAAGTCTCCGTCCAGCGGTTCCGGCCCGAGGTCGCGCAGCAACGGGTGTTCTTGTGACGGACGCGTCGTCCATAACAGGCTGCCGAAGCGGCGCGGGTCCCTGAAGCGCAGGGCGAGCCCGTCGGCGAACACGATGTCGACATGGTCATGCGTCCCGGGCGGTGCGTCGGCCTCGATGAGGCGCAGGCTCCCGGACATGCCGAGGTGCACCAGGGCGGCGCCGACGGCGGTCTCCAGCAGCAGGTATTTTCCGCGGCGGCCGACACTCGCGATGGCCTGTCCCGGAAGCTGCTCGATCAGCGCGTGCGGCACCGGCCAGCGCAGGCGCGGCTCGCGCACGAGGACCCGCGACACGATACGGCCGGTGACATGCGGGGCGATGCCGCGGCGTGTGGTTTCGACTTCAGGCAGTTCGGGCATCGGGTCATGATACAAGGGATAACGCCACTGTTGCCTCAACAGTGTGAGAGACCCCTGCCACGCAACCCCTTGCGTGACACACTGTGGCCGAAGGTCACGAGAGAACTTACCCGTCAAGAGTCGAATGGCGCTTACTTAAGTCGAAATCGTGATAAATAGCCACGGAATCCACGGAAGACACAGAAATTATCGGTGAATATTCCGTGTTTTCCGTGTGCTTCCGTGGCCATTGGTTCTTTAATATAAGAACGATATCGTTAAGTACGTGCCATTCCGTCAAGAGCCGAATGATCGTCTTTAGCGTGCCTCGGAAAATTCACCCCGGTTCTTTTGTAGGAGCGGGCTTGCCCGCGAATGCATTGTTTACAAACCAGCAGATTCGCGGGCAAGCCCGCTCCTGCGGGAGAAATTCCGCTTTTCCGTGGTGACCTTCAGTCAGTGTGCGGTGGTCACGGTGCGTCGGGAGAGCCGCCGCTGGTTGGTTCCGCGGTGGGTTCGGGCGCGGGCTGCGGCAGGGTAAACAGGCTGTCGGCTTCCGAACCGGGCAGCAGGTACTGGATGCCCCAGTCCGGCCGGGCGAGGATGAGATCCGGGGTGCGGGTGATGATGCGCAGCACGATTGGCCGGGTGCTGTCGCGGGTGTACACGGTTACCGTCTCGCCAGTCGCACTGTCATCGTCACGGCGTGTCAGCAGGGCGGTGGCGTTCTGCCAGTTCCCGATGAGGATCTGCAGGGCGTCGGCGCTGACGTCCTGCTGTTCGGGGTCGAGTCGCCAGTGACCGTCATCGGTATAGGCCAGAGTCATTTCCGGCAGCTCGAGCCGGGTGATGGCGCCGCGACCCTCCAGAATCTGGCGGCTGACGAAGTTCGGCCAGGCGGCGTTGAGCAGGTGCTGGTACTGATCGTCGATCAGGTACACGGTATCGCCGACCTGGACATAGCGCTGTTTTTTCAGCGCATCGGTGGCGCCGAAACGGAAGTCGACGTCATCCATAACGACGCGCGCCCGGGGTGGCTGCAGGCCGAGGGCTGCAAGGTCCAGCGACCCGGCCGGGTAGTGTCGTGTCGCGGTGGCTTCCAGCAGGCGCAGCAGCGCCCGCACCTGAAAATCCGCGGCGGGCAGTTCCCTGTTGTCAGCCAGCAGGAACCAGCGGCCGTCTCGCCTGCTGAACGTGAGCGGGTCGCGGGTGAGACGCTCGACGGTGAGACTGCCGGTCTGCTCCGCTGTCAGCCCGGTGGTGATCGGGCGGGGCGCATCCACAGGCATCACGCCGGGCTTGAACCAGGCCACCAGCGCCAGCCCGAGGATGGCGAGGAACAAGACCAGATTGAGCAGGGTGCGCGTCGACATCAGCGGCGCCGGCGGCGCAGCCAGATCACCAGCCCGCTGGTCATCAGCAGGATCGGCAGGCCGATCAGGGAGCCGAGACCGATGACGCCCTGGGCAACACGACCCAGTTCGAGTGTGGTATCGGGTGCCGCCTTGACACGTATGTCGATGAATGCGTCATCGTGGCTCAGCCAGTGAACCATGTTCAGGCCGAGATCGAGGTTGCCGGCGTTGCCGAGGTACGTGTTGGAAAGGAAGTCACCATCACCGGTTACGATGACGCGCTGTTCATGGGGCGGCGTGTTCGTGTCAGCCGCCTCCCCGGACGCTGCGGTGGCGGTGAGGGCCACGCCGATATCGAGCGGGCCGGCGCGTTCATCGGTGTTTTCATCAAACTGGATTTCGCCCTTCAGTTCGCCGAGTTCGGTCCAGGAGCGGCTGAGCGTCGAAAGGATCGGGGTGGCCTGCCAGTGCGGATCCTCACGGATTTCCAGTGCGGCCGCCTCAGGAAACACGGTGACGGAGTTGAATTCGCGCGTGACTTCATGAGCAGGGTAGGCAGTCACCAGGGCAAAGGACGGGTCGTCGATGCCAAAGGCCTGGGTGGTGGCATCGACGACCACGCCGGGCAGGAAGGCGATGCCGAGCTGCTCGGCAAGCGACTCCAGACCGGCCGGCTTGCCGGGTTCCGCCAGCCACAGCAGGTTGCCGCCCCGGGTGACGAAATCACGCACCATGGCGACCTCGCCCGGCAGCAGGTTGACGCGCGGCCCGGCGATGACCAGCAGGCTGGTGTTGTCCGGTATCGGATTTTCGGCCAGATTGACCTTTTGTACCTTGAGGCCGTTGCGCTCCAGCTCCTTTCCGAAAGCCCCGAGGTCTGCATTGGCCTCGCCGTGCGGATCGCGCTCGCCATGGCCGGTCAGAAATACGATCCAGCGTTCGTCCTGGCGGGAGACACGCAGCAGGGCGTTGGTGAGTTTCTGCTCGCTGCGAACCTGTACGTGCTCGCCGCGCCCCTGGTAGCCGACGACCAGTTCACCGTCGACCGTGACCCCCTCGGTGCGCACCTGCTCGGGTGCCGTATCGGGATTGATGAATTGCAGCTCGATGTCCGGCTTGAAGCGCTGGTAGCTGCCGACCAGATCCTTTATCTGTTTTCTCAACATCGCGTCCTCGCTCGCCCAGGCCGTGATGGTAACCGGATCGGTCAGCTCCGCGAGGAGTTTGCGGGTATCCACCGAAATGGTATTGCGGCCGCCGGCGGTCCAGTCCGCCTGGTAGACATACAGGGTGCTGAGCCAGGCGAGCAGGCCAATGAGGCCGGTGAACAGCGCGATGAAGATCCAGCCTTGCAGGCGCAGCAGGAGGCGGGAGCGGGGCGTGATTTGCATGACTCGGACAGGCTCCTGGCGTCAGTGTGACAGCCGGTCGGCGTCCAGGCGGCGGATGCTGAGGCCGAGGAACAGGGTGATGACCAGCAGGTAGTAGATAACGTCGGTGCTGTTGAACTGGCCCTTAAGCAGGGTTTCATAATGGCGCAGCATGGACAGGTAGGCGAACAGGCCGCTCGCCTGGTTCTCGCTGTTGCCGGCCCAGTCGATGATCCACAACAGCAGCAGCAGACCGAAACTGCTGATGGCGGCAATGGTGGGCTGTTCGGTCAGCGCCGACATGAACAGGCCGATGGCGGTAAACGCCGCCAGCAGCAGGGTAATACCCAGCAGTCCGGCGGCGAGCTTGCCGAGATCGAGGTCGGTGCCGGCCAGCAGGGAGAGCGGCATCAGGGCCAGCAGGACCAGCAGCACCAGGAAGAAGGACAGCACCCCCAGATATTTGCCGATAATGATTTCCGTCATCGAGACCGGCGCCGAGAACAGCAGGCTGAGCGTGCGGTTGCGTCGTTCCTCGCTCAGCACGCGCATGGTCAGCAGCGGCGCCACCAGCAGCAGCACGATGGCGGCGTCGGCGAACAGCGGAGCGACGACGAGATCCGCCACGCCGGGGGCGCCTTCCACGGCCGCAAGTTTCGGCTGCCATACGAGGTAGTTGTCGACCTGTGACAGGAAAATATACGCCAGGATGAACTGCACCACGGCGAGCACCGCCCAGGCCAGCGGCGAGAGGAACAGGCTGCGCAGCTCGCGCGCGGCGATGGTGAAGATCATCAGGCCACCTCCTGCGGCTGGTCCGCGGGCAGCTCCGAGCAGGTCAGCTCGATGAAGATCTGCTCCAGCGTACGCCGTTCGGGGCTGAGCTCATGCAGGCGCCAGCCGCCGGCGACCGCCTTTTCTATCAGCGCTTCGGAGGGGTTCATGTCGGTAAAGTGGATACGCACCCGGTTGTCGGGGAGCGCCTCTGCACGACTGACGCCCGCCACCTGCGCCAGTGCGTCCATATCCGGGGAGCTGTGGAATGCGGCGATCAGGCTGGTTGCCTTCAGCTGCTGCTCGAGACCGGCGATGCTGTTCGAGAACACCAGCCGCCCCTGGTGAATGATCTGCACCCGGTTACAAACGGCCTGTACCTCGGGCAGGATGTGGGTGGACAGGACGATGCCGTGCTCCTTGCCGAGTTCGCGGATCAGGGCGCGGATTTCGCGGATCTGGATCGGATCGAGTCCGACGGTGGGTTCATCGAGAATCACCACCGCGGGGGTATGGATGATCGCCTGTGCGATACCGACGCGCTGCTGGTAGCCCTTGGAGAGGTTGCCGATCAGGCGATGGCTGACCTCGTTCAGGCCGCAGCGTTCCAGGGCGGTGCCGATGGCCTTGCCGATGTGGCCGCGGGCAATGCGGTTCAGGCGTGCGCAGTAGCGCAGGTATTCCTCCACGGTCAGTTCCCGGTAGACCGGCGGTTGTTCAGGCAGGTAGCCGATCGCGCGCTTGGCGCGTTTGGGCTCATCGAGCAGATCGATGCCGTGCACGTCAATGCGACCGGCGCTCGGCGCGAGGTTGCCGGTGATGAGCTGCATGGTGGTGGTCTTGCCTGCGCCGTTGGGTCCGAGGAACCCCAGCACATCGCCCTTGGCCAGCTCGAAACTCACGTCATCGACGGCCAGGGTGTGGCCGTAGTAACGGGTCAGATGTTCAGCGTGTACCAGCGTGTCCTTCTGCATGGGTAACAACCATCCGGATTTGGCCTATTGCACGAGGCGCGGATTATACTCCGCGTTCGAATGTTTAGAAGCATGGGCGCGCCATGTCACGAACGCATCGGGTCCATTACGACCCGGGACCGCCGGATAGGTTCACACTTCAGGGAAACAAGTATGTGGCTGGGTATTGACACCGGCGGTACCTTCACCGATTTCGTGCTGTTCGACGGGCGGGCGCTGCGCGTGCACAAGGTGCTGTCCACGCCGCAGGCCCCGGAACGGGCCATCCTGCAGGGCGTCCGCGATCTCGGCCTGACGCTTCCGGGACTGCAGGTGGTCCACGGCTCGACCGTGGCCACCAATGCCGTGCTCGAGCGCAAGGGCGTGCGCACCGTCTACATCAGTAACCGCGGGCTGCGTGATGTACTCACCATCGGTCGCCAGGCGCGCGCCGAACTCTACAACCTGCAGCCCGAACCCCGGCCGCCGCCGGTGCCGCGCGAACTGTGCCTGGAAGTATCCGCTCGACTTGGCGCGGATGGAAACCGGATTGCTGAACTGGGCGAGACGGACCGGAAGGCGATCCGGGAACAGATCGCCGTGCTGCAGCCCGAGGCTGTGGCCATCAACCTGCTGTTCTCTTTTCTCGATGATGCGGATGAACGCACGATTGCGTCATGGATGCCGCAAGGGCTGTTCGTCGCGCGTTCCTCCGCGGTGCTGCCGGAATACCGGGAATATGAGCGCGGCATCGCCACCTGGCTCACCGCCTGGGTCGGTCCGCTGGTGGCCGGCTACCTCGAGCGCCTCGGCCGGGCCCTGCATCCGGCGGCGGTCACCGTCATGCAGAGTTCCGGCGGTACGGTGGGCGCGGAGCAGGCCGGGCGCAAGGCGGTGCATCTGCTGCTATCCGGGCCGGCCGGCGGCCTGATGGGCGCGCGCTTCATCGGTCGCCTCGCCGGCGAAACCCGGCTGCTGACCTTCGACATGGGCGGGACCTCGACCGACGTGGCCCTGGTTGAAGGCGACATCCAGCTGACCTCCGAGGGGTATATCGGACCCTGGCCGGTGGCGGTGCCCATGGTCGATATGCACACCATCGGCGCCGGGGGCGGGTCCATCGCCGCCATCGACGGCGGCGGGCTGCTGCAGGTGGGTCCGGCATCGGCGGGCGCGGCGCCGGGTCCGGCCTGCTACGGCCAGGGCGGCGTGGCCGCCACGGTGACCGATGCCAATCTGGTGCTGGGACGGCTGCGCCCGGAGGCGTTTCTGGGCGGCGCCATGACGCTCGATATGGATGCGGCGGTAACAGCGGTGGCCGGCATCGCCGCACCGCTCGGCCTGGGTGTCGAGGAAGCCGCGGCGGGCATTATCCGGATCGTCAACGAGCACATGGTCCAGGCCCTGCGGGTGATTTCGGTGCAGCGCGGCGTGGATCCGCGCGAGCACGTGCTGGTGTCCTTCGGCGGGGCCGGCGGCCTGCATGTCTGCGCACTGGCCGAGGCGCTGGGCATGCAGCGCGCCCTGGTGCCGGTACATGCCGGAGTATTGTCTGCGCTCGGCATGCTGGTGGCGCCGCGTGCGCGGCAGTTGTCGCGCACGCACGCCGGATTATTGACGGATGCCGCAGAGGGGGCACTGGAGGAGGGATTGCAGAGCCTGGCGGAGCAGGGCCGATTGGAACTGATCGCGGAAGGCATCGAGGAAGCGGCCATCGAATGCGACTTCAGTGTGGATCTGCGCTATCAGGGGCAATCCTGGACTCTCACGCTGCCCTGGCAGGGCAGGGAACAGACCCAACCGGCCTTTCACGAGGCACATGAGCGTCGTTATGGACACCGGCTGGATGCGCCGGTCGAACTGGTCAATATCCGCGCCAGCCTGCACGGTCGGCCGCCGGCCATTGCGCTGCCGACGTTGACGGCTGAGGCCGGGGATCCGGACCGGGCGCGCTATGTGCGCCTGTCCGGCCATGCGGATAAGGTCCCGGTGTGGAGACGCGAGGGGCTGGAAGCCGGACAGCGCATCGATGGTCCGGCGCTGATCACAGAAACCGTGGCAACCACCTACCTGCCGCCCGGGTGGCGCTGCCGGGTGGATTATACGGGCAATCTGCGTCTCAAGCGGTAAGTGCCTCCCAACGCCATGCAAAATGAACCCGCTGAAAAAGTGCCGCGTCGTCTCCATTACCCCGATTTCCTCCTGGCGGAGCTGTTTTCATGCTACAATTAACGTCAGTTGGTCGATCACAATAAATACTCATTCCGCAACAGCGCAAAGCCGGCGCAGCTCAACAGCGACGCTTCGAGATACAGAAACCTCGGCAATGTGCAGTACGGCAATCAAGGTACGCACCTGAGAGCGGCTGTTCCCGTTTTCGCACCGTCATCGAGGATTTTCCTGCGCTATCGCGGGAACGGCACAGGAGTGGGCGGACACTCTCCGGATAAACTTTTCGAGGTCCATTTTGCATGATTGATACCTTTCTTGAATTTCTGGGCAACGGCGGTCTGAGCCGATTCTCATGGGTCGGCGTGGTCCTCACGGGGCTGGTGCTGACCCATGTGACGATCGCCGGCGTCACGATCTACCTGCACCGTCACCAGGCGCACCGCGCGCTCGACCTGCATCCCGTGGTCAGCCACTTCTTCCGCTTCTGGCTGTGGATGACCACCGGCATGGTGACGCGCGAGTGGGTCGCCGTTCACCGCAAACATCACGCGAAATGTGAAACCCCGGAGGACCCGCACAGTCCCCGGGTGCTCGGCATCCGCAAGGTGATGTGGGAGGGTTCGGAACTCTACCGGCAGGCAGCAGCCAACCGCGAGACCCTCGAGCACTACGGACATTTCACCCCCGTCGATTGGCTGGAACGTCATCTTTATTCTCGCTTCCCCTGGCTGGGCATCACCCTGATGCTGGTACTGGATATCGCGCTGTTCGGCAGCCTCGGCGTGGTGCTCTACGCGGTGCAGATGGCGTGGATTCCGTTCTGGGCGGCGGGTGTCATCAACGGCGTCGGTCACTGGTGGGGATATCGCAACTTCGAAACCCCGGATGCCTCGCGCAACATCACCCCGGTCGCCCTCCTTATCGGCGGCGAGGAGCTGCACGCCAACCACCATGCCTTCCCGGCCTCGGCGCGCTTTTCCATCAAATGGTGGGAGTTCGACCTGGGATGGATCTGGATCCGCCTGCTGGCGTTGCTGGGCCTGGCGCGGGTGAAAAAGGTCGCGCCGCGGCCTGTCATCATCGCCGGCAAGTACAGCATCGACAGGGATACCGTGCGTGCCGTGGTGGTCAACCGTATGCACGTCATGGCCAATTACGCTCGCGAGGTCATCCGGCCCGTGCTGAAACAGGAGCGCCGGCAGGCGGAAGGGTCCTGCAAACGGACGCTGAGGCGCGCCCGCGCCCTGCTCACCCGCGAAACTTCATTGATCGACGAGACAGCCCGCCAGCGACTCGACAGCCTGCTCGAGCAGTTCGGAAATCTGCGCGTCGTCTACCATTACCGCCAGCAGCTGCAGTCGGTCTGGGCGCGCAAGGCGACCAGTCAGGAGAGCCTGATCAAGGCGCTGCAGGACTGGTGTCTGCAGGCCGAAGCGACGGGTATCTCTTCCCTGGAAGCGTTTGCCAGGCGGCTGCGCGGCTACAGCCTGCAGGCGGCCTGATACGGCCTTTCACCGCGGAGACGCGGAAGGCGCAGTGTAGGAGCGGGCTTGTCCGCGAAGGCGTTTTCAATAATCCGCCAGTTCGCGGGCAAGCCCGCTCCTGCGAAATAAATGTGCATTAATTCAATGGATTCGTTCCTGCGGTGATGATTTCCATAAACACAGTTGTTGCGAGCAATAAAAAACCCGGCGTAGCCGGGTTTTTTATTGCCTGACGGTACGCAGTGAATTACTTGATCTTGCCTTCCTTGTAGATCACATGCTTGCGGACCACCGGGTCGTATTTCTTGATTTCCATCTTTTCCGGCATATTTCGTTTGTTCTTGGTCGTGGTGTAGAAATGACCGGTGCCGGCGCTGGAGACGAGCTTGATCTTGTCGCGCATGGTGATATTCCTCTAGACCTTTTCGCCGCGGGAGCGAATATCCGCCAGCACGGCGGCAATACCCAGCTTGTCGATAATACGCATGCCCTTGCTGGAAACGCGCAGTTTCACCCAGCGCTTTTCGCCATCCACCCAGAAACGATGCTCATGCAGATTGGGCAGGAAACGCCGCCGCGTCTTGTTATTGGCATGGGAGACGTTATTGCCGCTGATCGGCCGCTTTCCCGTGACCTGACATACTCTGGACATTACTGAAATTCCTGATGGTTAAACGGAAACCCCTCTCGAGGGAGGGCGCTTTATAGCAGTTTGACGTGTCGTCTGCAAGTCGCGACCCGGCCCCGGGATTCGGTAATTGCCCTCGGCGTGAATGCATTATATTGATTATTAATAATTAATGCACCCCAATGAGTTCCCGCTGGATTTTCCAGAGTCAGAACTGGCGGTCTCTAGAGGCAGCCGCGCTCGGCCAGCGACACGCCGTCACCGTCCCCGATGATGAAGTGATCCAGTACACGGATATCCACCAGCGCCAGGGCATCGACGAGGCGGCGGGTGAGCTGCATATCCGCGCGGCTGGGTTCGGCCACGCCGGAGGGATGGTTGTGGGCGAGTATGACGGCCGCCGCGTTGTGATGCAGGGCGCGCTTGACGACTTCGCGCGGGTGTACGCTGGCGCCGTCGATGGTGCCGCGGAACAGTTCCTCGTAGCTGATCACCCGGTGACGGTTATCGAGAAACAGGCAGGCGAAGATTTCATGCGGCAGGTGACGCAGCCGGCTGGCGAGGTAACGGCGTGTGATATCGGGATTCTCCAGCGGGTTTTCGCGTCGCAACTGCTCGGCCAGGTGGCGTCGCGCCATTTCCAGTACGGCCTGCAACTGGGCGTATTTGGCGATACCCAGTCCATGCGTTGCGCAAAAATGACGGCGATCCGCTTCCAGCAGCGCGCGCAGTCCACCGTAGGAGCGTAACAGGTCGCGCGCCAGGTCCACGGCAGTTTTGCCGCTCACCCCGGTACGCAGGAAGATGGCCAGCAGTTCCGCATCCGAGAGCGCCTGCGAGCCGTGGTCGAGCAGTTTTTCACGCGGCCGCTCAGCGGCCGGCCAGTCCCTGATGGTGCCCATGACAACCTCCCTGTCGTCGATGCGGGTATTTCAGGGGTGTAATCCACCCCATGCGTAAAAATACCCGCAACACGAAAGGGGTGCAAATGCAACGTATCGCCACGGAATTTATGGCAGCCTGCGGACCCGGGTTTATTCCACGAGCATGATCAATCGTCACCCTGAAAATCAGCTTCGGCGCCACCTGTCACTGCTTGCAGCGGGTATGGCGCAGGCATTGATGGTAGTTATGCCCATACGCTGGCGCTCTTTATTTAGCCCTTGCGTCCTTGCGGCGAATTATCGGGATCGAATCCCGTCGTCTACGGATCATGCCCGCCGGTGTCGATCATTTGTTAAACTCACGCCTCATGAACTCCTTGTCCGGAAAACACATCCTGCTGGGCGTAACCGGCGGCATCGCCGCCTACAAGAGCGCCGAGCTCGTGCGGCGCCTGCGCGAGCAGGGTGCACTGGTGCGCGTGGCGATGACGGCCGCAGCAACGCGCTTCATCACACCGCTCACGCTGCAGGCGCTATCCGGCCATGCCGTGCATACCGATCTCCTCGACCCCGGGACCGAGGCTGCGATGGGGCATATCGAACTGGCTCGCTGGGCTGATGCGCTGCTGGTGGCTCCGGCCTCGGCGGATTTTATTGCCCGTCTGGCCCAGGGCCGTGCAAATGACCTGCTGGCGGCCGTCGCTCTGGCGTGCGATGCGCCCCGGGTCGTTGCTCCGGCAATGAACCGCGCCATGTGGGAAAATGCCGCGACCCGGGACAATATCGCGCTGCTGCAACGGCGCGGTATTTGTGTCTTCGGTCCGGCACACGGAAGCCAGGCGTGCGGGGAAACCGGCCCCGGCCGCCTCCTGGAACCCGGCGAGTTGGCCGAGCGCCTGGCCGGCCTGTTCAGGACCGGCTCCCTGGCGGGCGTACGGGTCATGGTGACAGCCGGGCCCACGCGCGAGGCGATTGATCCGGTGCGCTATATCAGCAACCGCAGCTCCGGCAAGATGGGCTATGCGGTGGCCACGGCGGCCGTGGAGGCCGGGGCCAGGGTCACGCTGGTCAGCGGCCCCGTGGCGCTGCCCTGCCCCGCGCGGGTTGAGCGTGTCGATGTCGAGACCGCGGATGAGATGCAGCGCGCGGTGATGGAGCACATTGCCGGCATCGATATCTTTATCGCTGCCGCCGCGGTAGCGGACTACCGCCCGCGAGAGACGGCAACCGGCAAGATCAAGAAGACCAGCCCAGACATGACGTTGCTGCTGGAGCGCAACCCGGATATTCTCGCGGCCGTGGCTGCGATTCCCGGCGGGCCGTTTACCGTCGGCTTCGCTGCCGAGACCGGGGATGTCGAGGCCCGCGCGGCGGAGAAGCTGCGGTCCAAGGGCCTGGACATGATTGCTGCCAATGAGGTCGGAGCCGGGATGGGGTTCGAGACGGAGGACAATGCGCTGCATGTCCTGTGGAACGGTGGTTCCGCACGACTTGAGAGAACCCTCAAGGAGCGGCTGGCGCGGCGACTGCTGGCGGTGGTTGCCACGCGCTATCACGACAAACACAACAGGGAATCCGTAATCAGTCTGCATGCAAAAAATCCAGCTTAAGATTCTCGACAGTCGCCTGGGGAACGAGTTCCCCCTTCCTCACTATGCAACTGATGGCGCTGCCGGCATGGACATGCGCGCTTGTCTCGATGCCCCGCTGGTGATTGCGCCCGGCGAAACCCGGCTGATTCCGACCGGACTGGCGATCCATATCCAGGAACCCGGGCTTGCCGCGATGCTGTTGCCGCGTTCGGGTCTTGGCCACAAGCATGGCATCGTACTGGGCAATCTGGTGGGTCTCATCGATCCGGACTACCAGGGGCAGGTGTTCGTGTCCTGCTGGAACCGGGGAGGTGAAACCTTCACCATGCAGCCCGGCGAACGCATCGCCCAGATGGTAATCGTGCCGGTGGTGCATGCCGATTTCGAGGTTGTTGAGGAATTTGCGGCCAGCGCACGCGGTTCGGGAGGATTTGGTCATACCGGTCGACATTGATCTGTCAACAATGCAGACGGTCTGCCGATAAGTTGCAAACAACCAGGGCCTGTAATGAAATTCTCACTACCCTTCTTGACCAAATCCGGGAAGGCCGCTGGCGGAGCGGCGAAACCGAAATCGAAATCGAAGCCGCAGCCGGGCCGGAGAGCCGGGGATACCGGTTCAGCCCGTCATGCCAGTCTGGGCAAGACAAAGTACCAGCTACTGATTGCCGGTGTGCTGCTGCTCGGCATGCTGGCCTTGTTTGTTTATCAGTTCATGTCCATCACCGTTACGCGCGCCCTGGCGCAGGAGAGCGCGAAGACGAGCGAACAGGCGGCAGCGCAGCTCGGTACACTGGTCGACTTGTACACTGCCACCGCAGGACAGCTCGCCAGCGATCCGGAGATCGCCGCTTTGCTGATGGGAGGTGATGCAGAGGCTCTGCGCCAGCGGGAGGAATCGCTCGCTTATCTGTTTCCCATGGCGATGAATATCCAGCTGCTTCCGCCGGGCATCGACCAGGTGGATATGAACGCCTCGCCGCCGCTGAGCTATGCCGCACTCGCCCAGATGCGGGAGGCCGAACGCAGCGAATCGGCCCCGCCCGCCGAGGTTCAGTTGTTGAATACTCCCCAGCAGCACGTCAACATCGTGCACCGCGTGGTGAATCCGGACGGTGATGTCGTGGGGCTCGTCATGCTGTCGCTGTCCAGTGTGGTGGTCCAGCGGATTCTGGAGGACACAGCGCGTGCCGGAGGCTATCTCGAATTTCAGCAACTGGGCGCCGGGGGCGCCCCGGTTGCGGTCGGTCACCAGGGCGAGCGGAAATTCAAACAGGGAAAGCCTGACGCCGTGGCCGCGGTGCCGGGCAGTCGCTGGCAGATTGCCTACTGGCCGGTACGTCACAGCGGGGCCTATCTCGGCAAGATCAGTCTCGTTGTGCTCGTGATGTTCCTGGTAGCCGCCGTCGTTCTGGCCGCCGTGACGCTGGTGCTGTTTGGTCGTCTGATGGCGGCACTGCGCCAGGATCAGGTCAGCCTCGTGACCCTGATGAAGGATTTTCGCGACGCGCAGGTCCGCCGGGAATACCCGCACGGGC
>Ga0210144_1000811_pt1 | contig 14443 bp, 11 predicted proteins | sample Muzzi_PWA_D2_FD_185532 | JGI IMG/M metagenome (GOLD analysis project Ga0210144, IMG submission 185532) | Wetland microbial communities from San Francisco Bay, California, USA, that impact long-term carbon sequestration - Muzzi_PWA_D2 (SPAdes) | ecosystem: Environmental > Aquatic > Marine >...
CCACCCCGGATCAATGTGTCTACATCGAGTCGCTGGACTCGCTGTCCGACCTGGCGGAGCGTTACACGGTCAGGCCGCCGACCATCATCATCGTCGGGCCGGTGGTCCGCCTGCACGAAAAACTGAAATGGTTCGGCGCGGAAGCAGGTGCCGGGCAGTTGGCCGACTGACCACGGCACGCAAATTACCGCCTCCTGTAGGACATTTCCCATTGCCTGCCTGCCGGCGAATCGCTAGCCTGATAGCGGGATACATGGTAAAGGGAATGAGGGAATCAGGGAATCAGGATAATCACTGCATGGAGGAGGGGGGAATGATTAATGTAATGCTGGTGGATGACCATGGACTGGTGCGCGACGGCATCAAGCGCCTGTTAAATGATATAGATGGCATCAAGGTAATCGCGGAGGCCGAAACCGGTGAACAGGCCATCCGGCAGGTCAGGCAAAAGCGCCCGGATGTCATCCTCATGGATATCAGCATGCCCGGCATCGGCGGGCTGGAGGCCACACGTAAAATCACCCGCCTGATACCCGGCGTCAAGGTAATTGCGGTGACTATCCATGACGATGATCCATTCCCGGCACGTTTGCTCGAAGCTGGAGCCGCCGGATACCTGACCAAGGGTTGTGACGTGCGCGAGATCATCAGCGCAATCCGTTCGGTATATTCCGGGCGGCAGTACATCACACCGGAGGTGGCCCAGAAACTGGCGCTGACCTTCGTCAACAAGGGTGAAAAGTCACCGCTGGAACGTCTCACCCGGCGCGAAACCCAGGTCATGCTGATGATAGTCAAGGGCGGCAGCAACAAGGAAATCTCCGGCAAGCTGTGCCTGAGCCCCAAGACCACCAGCACCTACCGCTACCGGCTGTTCGACAAACTCGGCGTAGCCAATGATGTCGAGTTGACCCGATTCGCCATTCGCTACGGACTGATCAAGGAAAACATTGCCCACTGAACGGATGCGCGGCGCCCGGTACCCCGTCGAGGCGGCCGGTCGTCTGGCCTGCGGGACCGCTGGTCCATAAAACTGAGACCTGCGTCAGAGATTTGCTGCCTGCTGCTGGCAACATCGCCGCGCCTGTGCTTTGCTGAAGCTGGGTCGGTGGCATTGGCTGGGCAGGAGATCGTCATGGCAACGGCGCGAGTGCGCGCACCGGAACTTCCCGGCAGTATCGAATGGTTCAACGTGGACCGGCCGGTCCGGCTGGCTGACTTGCACGGCATGCTGGTGTTGCTGGACTTCTCGCTGGGCGATACTGCCTGCAGCCGGCATTCCCAGCACGAGCTGAACCGGCTTGCGGGACGATTTTCTGACGAGCTGGTGATTCTTTGTGCGCACTTGCCCGAGTTGCCTGCCGCCATGCGTCGCTCACATGTCAGGAGTCTGATCAGCCGACAGGACGTCCGCTTCCCTGTGTTGCATGACCCCGAACGGGTCTGCCGCGCCCTGTTCGGCATCCATGACCAGCCGGTACGGATATTGATTGACCGGGATGGCTGTATCGTAGGAACCAGTCACGGTATCGGAAAACAGTCTCACCTGGAGCGCGTCATTGCACACCAGATCAGCCTGTGCGGTGGATGGGCCCGGCGAGGCCCGCCCTTCAAGGTGCGATTGGAACCCGCAACGCGCGGCACATTGCATTTCCCGACCCGGCTGATCGTGGCGCATGACCGGCTCTACATTGCCGACAGTGGTAATAACCGCATCCTGATGACTACGAAACAGGGCGGGATCCTGCGTGAATACGGCGGTGTCGCCGCCGGTTTCGTCGACGGGCCGGCCGGCTCGGCTGCCTTCGACAACCCGCAGGGTCTGTGCAGGGTTGATGAGTACGTGTATGTCGCTGATACAGGCAATCACGCGATACGCAGAATCAACCTGCGCACGGACGAGGTCGAAACGCTGGCTGGTACCGGCAGTGACGCCGGCCAGGACCTGTCGAAGCTGTCCATGCCTCGCGATTGCGTGCTGAACACGCCCTGTGACGTGCTGTTTCGGCGTGGCCAGCTGTTTATCGCCATGACCGGTTTGCACCAGGTGTGGCGCCTGTCTATGATCGATAATGTATTGAGTATCTTTGCAGGCAGCGGTGCGGCGGGCAGTGCGGATGGTCCTTCACACCTTGCGAGCTTCACTCAGCCGGTATCCCTGGCCTGGTGTGACGGACGATTCTACTGCGTTGATGCAGGCAGTGGCACAGTGCGCTGTATCGACCCGGTCAGCGGCTATGTCACTACCCTGCAGGTCGGCGCCGACCGGGCCGGCACGGGTGCCGCGGGCATGGAGCAGTTGCAGCACCCGCTGGATATCACCTCGGACGAACGCAGGAAACGGCTTTGGATTGCGGATACCTGGAACAACACGATACGCTCAGTGGATATCCGCGTACGTCCTGCGACGCGGGGGGTGAGCGGGCGCCGGCTGGATGAGCCGGCCGGGCTGGCGTTTGATAACAATACACTATACATTGCCAATACCAACGCGCACGAGGTGTTGCGCGTGGATACTGACAGCGGACGTGCAGAAGCCCTGAATGTCACCGAAGAGTACAGCGCAATTTGATAGCGAATGTCGTCGTTGCCCGCGTCTTGCGGAGTTTCTCGATGAAGTGTCGGATCTGCATCCGGAATATCATGCCCGGCCGGTTGCGCCGTTCGGGGACCCGCGGGCACGACTGCTGATTGTCGGCCTGGCACCCGGGATGCATGGGGCCAATGCCACCGGCCGCCCGTTCACCGGTGACTTTGCCGGTATCCTGCTTTACCAGACGCTGTTCGACTTCGGATTCAGCAGCCGGCCGGAGTCACGCTCGCGTGACGATGGTCTGGAACTCTACGACTGCCGGATTACCAATGCCGTCAAGTGCCTGCCACCGCAGAACAAGCCCCTTACCGAAGAAGTCAGGCGCTGCAATACCTTTCTGAATGCCGAGCTGGCTGGGTTGCCACAGGGGGCGGTGGTGCTTGCCCTTGGCAAGCTGGCGCATGATGCGGTGTTGCGTACGCTGCATCTGCCGCTCTCATCGTGTGTGTTTGGGCACGCCTCACAGCACCGCTTGCCCACCGGGGCCAGGCTGGTGGATTCCTACCACTGCAGCCGTTATAACACCCAGACCCGCCGCCTGACGGCTGACATGTTCACGGACGTGTTCCATCTGGTCCGGCAGTGTCTGGACGCATCCGCAGCCGCCGGCTGAATGCCATGAGCCGGACGGCAGCTTTTGACGCGAAGGCGTTTGTCAGGACGTTGACCACGCGCCCCGGTGTATACCGCATGCTCGATGCCGACGCTAGCGTCCTGTACGTGGGCAAGGCCGGTAACCTGAGGAAGCGTGTTGCCAGCTATTTTCGTTCCACCGGGTTGAGCGCCAAGACCCGGGTACTGGTCGAGCAGATTGCCGCAATCGATATTACCGTGACCAATACGGAGAGCGAGGCACTGTTGCTCGAGAGCAATCTCATCAAGCAATATGCGCCACGCTACAACGTGCTGTTGCGGGATGACAAGAGTTATCCCTGGGTCTATCTGTCGAGCGGCCAGGAATTCCCACGCCTGGCGCTGCATCGCGGTGCGCGGCGCGCGCGCGGGCGCTACTTCGGGCCGTATCCGAATGCCGGCTCGGTACGTGAAAGTCTGCACCTGCTGCAAAAACTGTTCAGGGTGCGACAGTGCGAGGACAGTTTCTACAACAACCGCAGCCGACCCTGTCTGCAATACCAGATCAGGCGCTGTACGGCGCCCTGTGTAGGTCTGGTCACTGCGCAGGACTATGCACGCGATGTGCGGCGTACCGAGTTGTTTCTGGAAGGCCGTAGCGGTGAGGTCATTGACGATCTGGTCGTGCAGATGAAGCAGGCCGCCGATTGCCAGGATTACGAGCAGGCAGCCATGGTACGGGATCTGATCGCCAGCCTGCGGCACGTACAGGAAAAGCAGTATATCAGTCGCGAGCACGGCGACCTGGATATTCTCGCCTGTGTCACTCGCCGGGGAATGGCTTGCGTGCAGGTGTTTATGGTGCGCGGCGGACGCAATCTGGGCAATGCCGTGTTTTTTCCGGTCGTACCGCTGCAGTCTTCTCCGGAAGATGTGCTGTCGGCCTTCATTCCACAGTACTACCTGGTACGCACGGTGCCTGGTGAATTATTGCTCAGTCATCTGCCTGACGATACGGCCGTCATGGAACAGGCGCTCACGACGCATGCCGGGCACGCGGTACGGTTGGGTGCGCGGGTGCGCGGTGACCGGGCGCGCTGGGTGAAACTGGCGCTGGACAATGCCGAACATGCACTGCACGCGCGACTGAATACACGTGGTGGCTACACGGCCCGGCTGCGTGCCCTGGCCGTGGCACTGGCCATGGATGAAGTGCCCGAGCGTATCGAATGTTTCGACATCAGCCACACCTCCGGTGAGTCCACCGTGGCATCCTGTGTGGTGTTCGGCCTGGAAGGTCCGTTGAAATCCGACTACCGGCGCTTCAATATACGCGATATACAACCGGGTGATGATTACGCCGCCATGCAGCAGGCCCTGACACGACGCTATACAAGGCTGAAAAAAGGCGAGGCACGCATGCCGGACCTGTTGCTGATTGATGGCGGCAAGGGCCAGGTGGCGGCCGCCTGCCGTGTGCTGGAGGAATTGCAGGTGACCGAGGTGCGAGTGGTGGGTGTTGCCAAGGGGCCGGGTCGCAAGCCGGGGCTGGAGAGTCTGCACCTGCCAGGCCGCAAGCAGCCGGTGGTGCTGGCGGCCGACACTCCCGCGTTACACCTCATCCAGCAGGCGCGTGATGAGGCGCACCGGTTTGCCATAACCGGCCATCGCCAGCGGCGCGCGCGCAGTCGCAAGACATCGCGGCTGGAACAGATCCCCGGTGTGGGCGCAAAACGCCGCCAGCAGTTGCTGCAACAATTTGGCGGATTGCGCGAGGTGGCCAGGGCCGGCATCGAGGATCTCGCCAGCGTGAAGGGGATCAATCGCACGCTGGCACAACAGATATACGCCGCCCTTCACGGCGACTGAGGCGGCAGGAAACCTTCTCTATGAAATGGACATTGCCCAATTCCCTGACCATATTGCGAATTGTGCTGATTCCTGTGCTGGTGATTGTGTTCTATCTGCCCGGCAAATGGATCCCGCTGCTGTGTTCGGCCGTGTTCGGGCTTGCCGCGGTGACCGACTGGCTGGATGGTTTCCTGGCGCGGCGACTCAAACAGCAGTCGGTTTTCGGCGCCTTCCTCGATCCGGTTGCAGACAAGCTGATGGTCGCCGTTGCGCTGGTGCTGCTGGTTGAAGCAAATCATAACCTGCTGTTTAGCGTACCGGTTGCCGTGATTATCGGCCGGGAAATCGCCGTTTCGGCATTGCGCGAGTGGATGTCCGAAATTGGTGAGCGTGCCACCGTGGCGGTATCGATTATTGGCAAGATCAAGACCACGGCGCAGATGGTGGCGATCCTGCTGCTGCTCTACAACCAGCCGGTTGGCATCATACCGACACACCTGGTTGGGGTGACCCTGCTGTATATGGCGGCGATCCTGACCCTCTGGTCCATGCTGATATACCTGCGGGCGGCCTGGCCATTACTGGTCGACAACTCAAGGGATTCCGGTGCCGGTGACGCTTGACAGGCTTCCGGCAGTCTATAAAATGGTGGTTTGTTGCACGCGGGAATAGCTCAGTTGGTAGAGCACAACCTTGCCAAGGTTGGGGTCGCCAGTTCGAATCTGGTTTCCCGCTCCAATTTTTCCTTTTTGAAGCCCCGGTTACCGGGGCTTTGTCTGTCAGGGTGAAACTGTCCCGTACCACGGCTGGGTGGCAGAGTGGTGATGCAGCGGCCTGCAAAGCCGTGTACGCCGGTTCGATTCCGGCCTCAGCCTCCATTTCAAATTGTTTTTACAGTTCCCGGTAATCCACAATAATTCAATCATTATCCGGTTGCAGTTTCCGACTTTACTTGTAGTGCAATTCTTCCAGTAAGTCGCTGAATTTTTCATCGAATGCAGCATCAAGCTGTGCATCGATATGCGTGAGGTCCTGGAATGTCACGCCTTTATTCATGAATCGGAAACCTTCCCTGGTAGTTTTCTCGGTTCCCGAGAACACGACCCCAAATGGATTCTTGCGCTTTTCCTGTTCCTCCATTTTATTAAGCTTCTCAAATGACGACATGTGCACCGCACGTCTAAAACGGCTCTCGTTGATATCGCTTCCCAGGAAATGCAATGTTTTCCGGAAGCATGCATCCGGGTCAGCATGCAGTTGTTCATAGCGCAGCCACAAGCCTGGTATTTTTCCGCGCTTTGCCAGCTTCTAATATTCTCTGTCCAGGGACCTATCCCGGCTTCTATCCACTTGCGAACCCCCATGTGCCGTATAAAATCACGTACAAATTCCTTGTCATTTACTCCAACGCTACCCCTCAGCTTAAAGTTGTTCAGATTACTCAGTAATACATCCTTGGGATTGCGGAGTACATAAATGAAACTACCGGTCAGGTGAATATATGGATGATCATCTGAATACAGCATATGTGTCCTGCAGAATATCCGTTCCTGTTTAATTGCCCCGAGGTCTGGGCAGGTATGGATATCAAGAATTCTCTTGTCTACATCACCAGATTCGCGTGGCTCACCGTAGAAATAGTTGTATAAAAAACCGCAGCCAGGTATCCCCGGATTTTGGATAGGAGGCCAGCCATACTATATTCATTCTTTACGCAACTCCGAATATTATCCAGACATAAAGGGATATAACCCCTGCATTTTATAACAATGAATTCAGGTAACGCAGCAGCAGGGGGGCAATATCGCAACTACTATATCCCGTTCAACGTGACTGAGGTTTTCACTCATGTTAGTTATCTAACCAATAGAAAGTACACTGGTACGAACGCGGCGGCGTTGTAGCGTTACCGCTACCCGAAAATACCCTGCGCTGAAATGCCGGTGAACACGCCTGTCAACGCTGACACGTGGTGCAAGTCATTATTGTCGAAGGGCGGGGTATGTCTGCCCACCCTTAACCCGTCACAACCTGAATACGATTTGAAAGGCATATATAACTTATTGTAATAACAGTAAAATAAATGCCTGAAAAGCCGTGTACGACGGTACGATTCCGCCCTCGGTCGCCAATTTCTCCTCTACATCCCGAAACTGTGCCGGTAGAATCGCCCGGACATCCCGGCCCGGGTGGCGAAATTGGTAGACGCAAGGGACTTAAAATCCCTCGGCTTAACGGCCATGCCGGTTCGATTCCGGCCCCGGGCACCAGTCTGCCGTGCTATCCACTCATGATGCGCGGCCAGCGTTCATGCACTGCGTCGGCCAGTTCCGGCTCCAGGGTGACCACGTAGATACGACGTTCGTACGCATCCCGCGCGACCAGTCCCTGGATCCATTGTCCGCGCGTCAGGTCGTACCAGTGGCTGTGTCCTTCAAGATCCTTTTCCATGAAACTCCTGACCGGTATTTTCACCGGGACCGGGAACCACCGGTCCCAGCGTCCCGCATACACGCTGTCCAGCCGTGCCCAGCCACCCAGTGGCAGGTGCCCGGCCTGTTCCATGCGCCGCCCCCAGGCCAGCAGATCGGTGCCACCGCCGCGGGTAATGACCGGTAACCGTGCCCTCGGGTTCGGGAAATAAACCCGTACGTCCTGACCGTTCACGGTGTAATAGACGCCGCCACACATAACAACCTCACACCGTCTTCCGGTGCCCGAACGGTTTCCATGCGGGGGCGATAACGTCGGGCATGCTGGATCGATTGAGCAGCCGTGCCGGCGCGAGCGCAAGTTGCCCGTAACGCTGGTTGACAGCATCCATAACTGTGTTGACTGCGTGCTGTGCCCCGTCCATGGCGCCAAATAATTCCAGCTGGCTGCCGGCTTCAACCGGGTCGAGTGCCGTGACCTGCACCTGGTGGATACCTGCGCCGTGCCACAGGGTATCGATAACGTGACGACACAGCGCCATAATGTCGCGGCCATCATCGGTCGGCAGCGCGGTGCGCAGCTTGTCGCCGATCCAGCCATTGCCGGTACGTAATCCGATGTAGAAGGTGCCGGCTTGCAGCCGGTGGCGGCGCAGCCGGCTGCCGACCTTGGTGCTCATGTGCAGCAGCCAGGTCAGCAACAGTTCACGGTCGCGGGTGTCGGGGGGCACTACCTTGCCGTGACCGATGGATTTGGGCGCCGGTATATCCAGCTGCAGTCCGGCAGGATCGCAGCCCTGGCACATATACCAGATGCGACGCCCGGGATTGCCGAAGCGCCGCGCCAGTACGCTGATCGGCAAATGGCGGACCTCGCCGCAGGTATGTATGCCGTATTTGGCCAGAAAGCCGCCGATGCCCTCCGCGATGCCGCATAACGCAGTAACCGGGACATCATGCAGGCGCCACGCCGCTTCCCATGGCGGGATTACGGTCAGCCCGTTCGGCTTGTCGAGTTTGGCGGCAAACTTGGCGGTGGTCTTGTCGCCACTGACGCCGATCGAGCACAGTACACCGGAGGCGTTGAATACGGCGCGCCGGGCCAGTCGGGCGATATGCTCCGGCGGACCCAGCAGACGCTGGCAAGGTGTGATATCCAGGAAGGCCTCATCGACCGAGAACACCTCGATGTCGGGGCTGATGTCATTCTGCAGGGCGGCCATGATGGCGGTCGAGACCGCGGCATAGCGTTCGGGCCGGGCCGGACACTGAATCAGTTCCGGACACAGCTGGCGCGCCTGTTTCAACCGCATGCCGGTGTGGATGCCGAAGCTGCGGGCCTCGTAGGAGCAGGTGATGATGCAGGTACCCTTGACGCCGTTGGTGATCGCCACCGGTCGCCCGCGCCACTCGGGCCGGTCGCGTTGCTCGATGGAGGCAAAAAAAGCGTTCATATCCACCAACATAATGGCGCGCGGCCAAGTCAAGCAGGAATTTCTGACAGTTTTTGTAGGATATTTCATATGCTGTAATTATATACAGTATATGATGGTATTTGATGGTTGTTATATTTTGTACAATCTTGTATGTAAGATATGTTGGGGTATATGTATAGCTCGGGATTTTTGGATATATCTAAGAGGAGTCTATTTTGTTGCTAATTAACAGGGAAAGGAGCCTTGAGCTTGAACAAGCGCTCATGCGGTTGGCTGTTGTAACTTTGGCTGTGTTCTACGGTGTTGTGGTCACGTCAAATAATGTATCCCAAGATAAACATGTTGAGCCCATAGTAATTTTTGGTTACGTCTACATAGCTATATCGATGTTTTCTGTTATCCAGGTATATTTGGTTCCCGAAGGTGGCAGGTGGAGGCATACCAGCTACATGTTTCTAGATATATTCGTCACGACAACCGTAATGCATTCGCTAGATGAGCATGGAGTTCCATATTTTGTTTTATATTTATGGATTACAGTTGGGAATGGATTCAGGTATGGCCATAAAGAGCTAATTTTGTGTTCAGCTATTTCTCTCGTTGGGTTTCTATTTGTTGTATTGACAACAGAATACTGGAAGGAGCAAATTCAGATTACGTCTACAGCTATAATGTTGTTGACTGTTATTCCAGTGTATGTTGCTGTGATGTTGAAGCGACTTTGTGAGATGAGAGATTTGGCGGAACAAGCCAGCGAAGAGAAATCCAGGTTTATCGCCAATGTCAGTCATGAGCTGCGTACTCCGCTGAATGCTATCGTCGGTTTCAGTGAAATGATTGACAAGGTCGATCGTCCCGAGCGCCAGCGTATGGCGGAATACATGCAGGAGGCGTCCGCCAGCCTGATGGCCCTGATTGATAATGTGCTGGATTTCTCGCGCATCGATGCAGGTTATGTCGAGCTGCAATCGGAAGTGATCGATCTGCGCCGCATGCTGACATCGATCGGCGGCATGTTTTCGCTGCAGACGCAGGAGAAGGGTGTGGGCTATCACACAGTCGTTGATGACAGTGTTCCCGACTATCTGGCCGGTGATGCGCAGCGACTGCGCCAGGTTCTGGTCAACCTGATCGGTAATGCCGTCAAATTCACCGGGCAGGGGCGGGTCGATGTGCGTGCCGAGGTCCATGATAAGGACGATGGCAGCCAGTGGTTGCAATTCAGGATCAGGGATACCGGACCTGGTATCCCTCCCGAGATGCGGGTTCGCATATTTGAACGATTTGCTCAGGTGGATGATTCGGCTCGGCGCCAGCACCAGGGCGCGGGGCTGGGCACAGCAATTGCGAAATCACTGGTAGGACTGATGGGCGGGACAATAGATGTTGAATCGCTGCCTGGCCATGGCTGCTGCTTCTGGTTCCACATCCCTTTGCAACTGCCCACGGCAGCACAATTGAACTCCTACATGGACAAGATCCTGGCCAGCTCTGAACCTGGCCTGCCTGCCACCGGTTATTTGGTTCTGGTGGCGGAAGACTGTGAAATCAACCGTCATGTGTACCAGAATATGTTTGACTGGCTGGGTATCTCGGTTGATTTTGCGGAGACCGGGAAACAGGCGCTCGAAATGCTGGCTCGTAACAGCTATCACCTGATGATTGTCGATATGCAAATGCCCGGCATGTCGGGTATCGATATTGTCACGCGTTACCATGCACTGACTGAACCTGCCAGGCGCATCCCGGTCGCTGTCATCACCGGAGACGCCACCGAGGACCTGGCTGCCAAATGCCGGCAAATCGGTGTGAGTGCGTTCCTCGCCAAGCCGGTCGAGTTACCCAAGTTACGTGCGCTTGCCAACCAGTTTCTCCATCCACAAGTGGTTGCACTTCCACCCTGACCAATATGTGTATTCCGGGCCGATCCCGGCCGCCGGGCGGTATATTCCCCGGGCCTGATATGTATATAATGCAGCGCTTTCGAACAACCGGCCCCGGATATGACCGTAAAGACACGCTTTGCACCCAGCCCAACCGGGTATCTGCACGTTGGTGGCGCAAGAACCGCGTTGTTTTCCTGGCTGCATGCCCGCAAACATGGCGGCAAGTTTGTGCTGCGCATAGAAGACACCGATCTGGAGCGTTCCACGCAGGAATCAATCAACGCGATTCTTGAAGGGATGACCTGGCTGGGACTGGAATACGATGAAGGTCCGTTCTTCCAGACCCATCGATTTGACCGTTATAACGCAGTCATCGATGACCTGCTGGCCGGGGGCATGGCCTATCGCTGCAACTGCTCCAGAGAACGGCTTGACGAGCTGCGTGAATCCTGCATGCAACGCAAGCTCAAACCGCGCTACGACGGGCATTGCAGAGGACGGGGCGTCAGCGCACACGAGCCGCATGTAGTACGTTTCAGCAATCCACTCGATGGCAATGTTATTGTGGATGACCGGATCAGGGGCCGGGTAGTGTTCAGTAATGATGAACTGGATGACCTGGTCATACGCCGGACCGACGGGTCGTCCACCTATAACCTGAGTGTGGTGGTAGATGACCTGGACATGGGGATTACCCACGTGATCCGGGGCGATGATCATCTGAACAATACGCCACGCCAGATCAATATCATCCGTGCGCTCGGCGCCGAACCACCCGACTATGCTCATGTGCCGATGATCCTCGGTGATGACGGTTCCCGGTTGTCAAAGCGTCACGGTGCAGTCAGTGTCATGGAGTACCGCAATCAGGGTGTGTTGCCTGAGGCATTGCTGAACTATCTGGTACGGCTCGGCTGGTCGCACGGTGACCAGGAAATATTCTCGATTGATGAAATGATCGAGCTGTTCGATATCGGCGATGTCAACAAGGCGGCTTCTGCCTTCAATTCCGAGAAGTTGCTCTGGCTTAATCAGCATTACATCAAGCAGGCTGAACCGGCCAGGCTGGCACGGTTACTGAGCCCGCACATGGGTGATCTGGCTATCGATCCGGCGGAAGGGCCTGACCTGGTGCTGGTGACTGCTGCCCAGCAGGAACGGGCAAAGACCCTCGTCGAGATGGCTGCCATCAGTGAATTCTTTTACAGGGATTTCGATAATTACGACGCTGATGCAGCCCGCAAACATCTGAAGGAGGGTGCCCGTGGCCCGCTGGAACAGTTGCGTGAGCGGATCGCAAATGTTCAGGACTGGGATCGACGTACATTGCATCAGATGGTTCAGGATGTTGCCGACAGTCTGGGGCTCAAGATGGGCAAGGTGGCGCAGCCCTTGCGGGTGGCTGTTGCTGGCAGGGCTGCTTCACCTGGTATAGATGTGACGTTGTTCCTTGCCGGTCGCGAGGCCTGCCTGCGCAGAATAGACAAGGCACTCGACTACATCAGTCGGCGCACACAGGATGCTGACGCATGAGTGAATCAGAAAACAGCACAACGGTTAATTTCATTCGCCATATCATTGATGCAGATATTGCTGCCGGCAAGCATGGCGGTCATATCGCTACACGTTTCCCGCCTGAGCCAAACGGTTACCTTCATATCGGGCATGCCAAGTCGATATGCCTGAACTTCGGAATCGCCAGGGATTATTCGGGTACCTGTAACCTGCGTTTCGATGATACCAATCCGCACAAGGAAAATATCGAGTACATAGAGGCCATCAAGACGGATGTTCGCTGGCTGGGTTTTGACTGGGGCGACCGCATGTACTTTGCCTCGGACTACTTCGACCAGCTCCATGACTATGCAGTGGAGCTGATCAGGGCAGGCAAGGCCTTTGTATGTGACCAGACAGCCGAGGAGATTCGCGCATACCGTGGCACGCTGACAGAGCCCGGCCGTGACAGTCCATGGCGCAATCGGGATGTTGACGAGAACCTTGACCTGTTCGCGCGCATGCGTGCCGGGGAGTTTGCCGATGGCACGCATGTGCTGCGTGCCAAAATCGACATGTCATCGCCGAATATCAACATGCGTGACCCGACGCTGTACCGCATCCGGCACGGTGTTATTCACCACCAGACCGGCGAGGAATGGTGTATCTATCCAATGTACGATTATACCCATCCGATTTCAGATGCGCTGGAGGGGATTACGCACTCGATCTGTACACTGGAATTCGCCGATCACCGGCCGCTGTATGACTGGGTGCTCGGCAACACATCGGTACCCTGTCATCCACAGCAGATCGAATTCTCCAGGCTGAACCTGGAATACACGGTAATGAGCAAGCGCAAACTGACCGAGCTGGTCAGCGAGGGCCACGTGGGCGGCTGGGATGACCCGCGCATGCCAACCATAGCAGGATTGCGCAGGCGCGGTTTTACGCCAGCCTCAATCCGTGATTTTTGTGCACGAATCGGCGTCAGTAAGTCCGAAAATACTGTTGAAATAGGTGTTCTGGAGAACAGTATCCGCGAGGACCTGAATGTCAATGCACCGCGTCGGATGGTCGTGTTGAGGCCATTAAGGGTGGTCCTGACCGACTTTCCGGAGGACAGGGAGGAGCATCTCGAGGTTGTCAATCATCCGCAGGATGCCAGCCAGGGCAAGCGCGAAATCCTGTTCTGTTCTGAATTGTATATTGATCGCAATGATTTCATGGAGAGCCCTCCAAAAGGTTTCAAGCGCCTCGTACCTGGCGGAGAAGTACGGTTGCGCAATGCCTACGTCATTCGCTGTGATGAAGTAATCCGGGGTGCGGACGGGGAGATCGAGGAACTGCATTGCAGTCATGATCCGAATACACTGGGCGCCAATCCCGAGGGTCGCAAGGTCAAGGGCGTGGTGCACTGGGTGTCAGCACGGCACGGCATCCCCGTGGAGGTGCGCCTTTATGATCGCCTGTTCACGCATCCTGCTCCGGATGCGGGCAGGGAGGGCAAGGATTACCGGGACTACCTGAATCCGGAATCACTGCAGGTGCTGCGCGGTTGCATTGCTGAACCTGACATCGCCGGTGTGCCGGCTGGTAAGGGCTTGCAGTTTGAGCGAGAGGGTTATTTCTGTCGTGATTATGGGCCCGATTCGGGCGGTATGCCGGTTTTCAATCGCACCGTGACACTGCGTGACTCCTGGGCGAAGGCCGGTTCGGGCAAGACCGGCTGAGAGGTCATGGATATCCAGGTTAGTCAATGGCTTGAGGGCAGGCGTGAAAGGCCGCTGGCTGCGGCTGTCTTGACAGTCGGCAGCGCCTCACGTACATTGCGCGCTGCATTTTCGGGGCCATAGCTCAGCTGGGAGAGCGCTTGCATGGCATGCAAGAGGTCGGCGGTTCGATCCCGCCTGGCTCCACCAAATATATGCGGGCAGCGCGGCTGTCCGTTTTTGTCTCAGGTCCCCATCGTCTAGTCGGCCTAGGACACCGCCCTTTCACGGCGGTAACAGGGGTTCGAATCCCCTTGGGGACGCCATTCAAGCTTGTAACAGACTGAATGATAACAAGAAAAAAGTTCAGTTTTTGCCCCATCGATTTCGCAATCGTTAACATTCTGAATCTCAAAACATAAAGGCGGGGGTTCGTATACTCCGCCCGACGCCGCACTATTCCCCG
>Ga0210144_1000812_pt1 | contig 14424 bp, 15 predicted proteins | sample Muzzi_PWA_D2_FD_185532 | JGI IMG/M metagenome (GOLD analysis project Ga0210144, IMG submission 185532) | Wetland microbial communities from San Francisco Bay, California, USA, that impact long-term carbon sequestration - Muzzi_PWA_D2 (SPAdes) | ecosystem: Environmental > Aquatic > Marine >...
TCTTTATGCACTTCACCATCCGCCATCACACCCGTTACCGCTATTCGCATCCCGTGCGGCTAAGCCCGCAACGGCTGCGTTTCAATCCTCGCGACGACGGGGCGCAGCGAGTCATCGATCATCAGCTCAACATCACCCCGATGCCGCAGGGACGCAATGAATATCTCGATCTCGAGGGAAACCGGGCGACCCAGATCTGGTACGAGGAGGAAACGGACTACCTCGACATCGAGGTGACCATGCAGGTCGAAACCTTGCGGCGCAATGCCTTCGATTTCATCCTGGCGCCGGAGGCGGCGTTCTTGCCCATAGCCCATGAGCATGACGATCTCTGTGCGCGGGCCTATCTGGAACGCATCGAACGCGACGATGCAGTCACCGCCTTCGCTGCCGAACTCAGCCTGTCAGTCAGCCGCGATACGCTGGGTTTTCTCGACCGACTGAACCGCCGGCTGTTCGCCGAGGTTGCCCAGACGCATCGTGATGCAGGTGCACCACAGAGCCCGTCTTTTACCCTGCAGAACCGCCGCGGGGCATGTCGGGATCTGGCCGTATTGTTCGTCGACTGCTGCCGGGCTGAGGGGATTGCCGCACGCTTCGCCAGCGGCTACCAGAAGGGCCACCAGCAGAGTGAGCGACGTCATCTGCATGCCTGGCCGGAAGTCTATCTGCCCGGCGCCGGCTGGCGCGGATTCGATCCCACCCATGGGGAGGCGGTTGCCGACACGCATGTCACCATCGCGGCGGCGGCGCACTCGCGCGACACCCTGCCGGTAAGCGGGAATTTTCGCGGGGCGGGGGCGAGCAGCACGCTCGATTACACGGTGGAAATCCAGGTGTCGGAAGACTAAACGGCTGACTGTCCCTGCCGCTCCAGGGGCCGTTGTTCGAAACCACCGTCTCCACCTGAAGGGGACCTCGAAAAACTCGAATCGATGCATTTGCAGGAGCAGGCTTGCCCGCGAAGTTGTTGATTTTCATGTGCTGCATTCGCGAGCAAGCTCGCTCCTGCAGGAATAATCCTGGTTCTTGGAAGTGCCCTTAAGTCGAAATCGTGATTAATAGCCACGGAATCCACGGAATCCACCGAAGACACAGAAATTATCGGTGAATATTCCGTGTTTTCCGTGGGTTCCGTGGCCATTGGTTCTTTAATACAAGAACGACATCCCTTAAATAAGCGCCATTCGGGTCCGATGCGGAACTGGCATTAAACGAAGACTGCGAAGATGCGCAGCGCCTCGTCTTCGATCAACCGGTAGGACTGCGCCAGTCGTGCCGCCCAGGCGGCGGCGCCCGCTGCTGTTTGAATCCCGTCCTGGCGGATTTCGATCATGACACCGGGCAATCCGCGACCCTCGCCGTGCACCGGGATGGTGTAGTCGACATCCTCGTCGATCGGGTAGGGCGCATTGTCCCCGACGGTGAACTCCCCGCTGCGGGCGAGTACGTCGAGCATCAGCGCGGCGAGTCGCCGGTCGCGCCAATGGGAAATACCGATGTGCCAGGGTCGCGGCCGGCCGTTCAGGACCGGCGTGAAGCTGTGAATGCTGAGCAGCAGACTCGGCCGCCCGCTACGGGCATCGAGCAGCCGATCGATGGCGTCGTGGTAAGGCTGGAACAGCCCGGTGACGCGGCGCTCTCTTTCCCATGGCGACAGTCCGCGGTTGCCCGGGACGGGTACGCCGTCACTTTGTTCGGCAATCGATTCCGCGCTGCGCAGCGGTCGATTACAGTCAATGACGAGACGCGAGTAGCCGCTCAATACCAGGGGGGCGTCGAGAAGAATTGACAGCCTGCGCGCCACGTCAGCCGCACCCGGATCCCAGCCGATATGATCGGCCAGCCGGGCTGCGTCGAGACCAAGCGTGCCGAGTTGTCGCGGGACCCTGCTGGCGGCATGATCGCAGACGAGCACGGCGCTGCTGCGCCCGTCGGCATTGACCAGCTCGACGGGGGACGGCTCGTCGGATCCCGGCAACGCTACAGTTGATGTGACTGTATCCGAATTCATTACCGAGGACCTGTTCGAGACGCGCCACGTATGCGCCCGGTACGCATCAGCGCCTCGACTGACCCGAATGCCACTTACTTAAGCCTGTAAATAGCCACGGAATCACACGGAAGAAACAATCATTGTTAGTGATTATTCCGTGTTTTTCCGTGTGCTTCCGTGGCCAATAGTGGGCTTGCATCGACGATATCTCTTAAGTAAGCGCTATTTCGGACTGACCTCTCACTTCATCCGTCCACACCTTGAAGCTCTTGAGCACGTTCGGACCGAAGCTGTTACTGAGTGGCACATCCGCCGCATCCCGGCCCTGGGCGATCAACACGCGCCCGATCCGGGGTATGTTATTGCGCGGATCGAAGGTATGCCAACAGCCGCCAAGGTAGGCCTCGAACCAGGCGGAGAAGTCCATGGGATCCGACGAGGCAGGAACCCCGATGTCACCCAGGTAGCCCGTGCAGTAACGCGCCGGAATATTCATGCAGCGACAGAAGGTGATCGCGAGATGGGTGTAGTCGCGACACACACCCATGCGTTCATTGAAGGCTTCGAGCGCGGTTTTTGTTGCCCGGGCATGCTGGTAACCGAAGGTGATATGCCCATGGACAAAGTCACAGATTGCCTTGACGCGTGGCCAACCGGAGGGCGTTTCCCCGAACAGGGCCCAGGCTTTCTCGGTAAGCCGATCGGTTTCGCAGTAACGGCTCCCGAGCAGAAACACCAGTGTTTCCGCCGGCAAATCCTCCACGGCGTGCTGTGCAGCGGAAAGGTCGACCCCGTCCGGCAGACCGCTGTCGTTGACGAGCGCGTTGGTGGAGATCCGGATATCACCCGGCGGCGCGACGATACGGCTGCACCAGTTGCCGAAGCCGTCGCGGTAGGGGGTGAGCGGGGTCGGCGGGGTGGTGATGATGTGGTCTGCAATGACGAGATCGGAGACGCGGGTAAAATGGATATTCAGCATCAGAATCATGGGTGTCGGCTGCGGACACTCATAGACTAACTCGTATCCGATCCGGATCTGCATTCTGAGCCTCCCTGGTATAAGGTGGTTATAAAGCGTGTCCTGGGCTGTCCGGAATGTCTTGCGCTCGGAAAGAAACAGGGAGTCAGCCTGTTGAACAGAACGTGACCCCCTGATTCTCCCGGCAAGTTCCTGGCTGCCGTGTCTGCCATGACGTCATGAAGTGCGTGACCCCGAGCTGGCAGGGCAGGAGTCGTTCAGTTTGCGAACAACTCCTGCGGCGTGCGGGACGGTGTACCTGTCAGCCTGTGTCAGACGGGTTTTGAGATTACTCAGACTCCGGTCCATTCGTACCACCTTCGGGACCGCCCTCCGGACCCTGACCACCCGGACCAGGCATGCCGCCGGGCCCACCCTGGGAACCGCCCGGGCCGCCCATCATGCCACCCGGGCCACCCTGGGAACCGCCCGGGCCGCCCATCATGCCACCCGGGCCACCCTGGGGACCGCCTGGACCACGCATCATGCCACCCGGGCCACTCTGGGGAACGCCCGGGCCGCGCATCATGCCGCCCGGGCCCCCTTCAGGACCACCGGGCCCGCGCATCATGCCGCCCGGGCCACCTTCGGGACCACCGGGCCCACGCATCATGCCGCCCGGGCCACTCTCAGGACCACCGGGCCCGCCCATCATGCCACCCTGGGGACCGCCGGGACCACTCATCATGCCACCCGGGCCACCCTCGGGACCGCCCGGACCACCCATCATGCCGCCCGGGCCACCTTCGGGACCACCGGGCCCGCGCATCATGCCGCCCGGACCACCGGGACCGCCCATCATGCCCTGCCCACCGGGACCGCCCATCATGCCACCGGGACCGCCTTCGGGACTGTTCCTGTCCTGTGCTGATACGATAGTCGCAGACAGGGCGCTGGCAACGATCGCAGCAGCTAGAATTGAAGTTTTCATAGTGATGTTTCCTTATGGAGATGTAGAAAATTCATGTTTCCATGGCTGTCGACTACAGACAGGGAAAAACACGATATGCAGTGCGCACACAGACCAGGATAGACGTGGCATCCCCCTGACCCCGCCCGTAGTTGCGCTTTCCATCATTTCGCCAAAGACGACTTGTACACGTCAACTTCATCGGGGCGTCTGATTTCAGCGCCTTACCATTAACAGATAGACTAAATAAACTCCATCATCAAGTCTGTGCGTTATCGTACATAACCTCGATCGAGGCAGGTGGATGGTCGCTGATGACCGGTGTGATACCGGTAGAAACCGGTCTCGGTTGAGGGTAAGTATAGACGTCGGATTTATTGGCTATCGATGATGCCGCCGACATTCCGGCATGACCACCCGTTTGGATTCGACGGCCGGGTATCGGGTTGACGGTCACACGCGGCTGCTGGATTAGGGCCTGTAAACACTTGTATGGTCGACGATCATACAAGTGTTTACAGGCCCTAGTTGTACTTGTCCCACATTACGTCGCATTTCGCCTTTGCCGCCGCCTTGAGCAATTCGATCAGAGGCAAGGCGCGGTGCGGGAGACTGACGGCAGGTTCACCGTCCGCTTCTTCCGCAGGCTCTGCCGGCTCCGGCGACTGCTTGTCTGCCTCGACCGCAGCCTCCAGACGTTCCAGCGCTGCCTGGACATCATCTGCCAGCAGTGCGCCGGGTACCGTCCCGCTGTGTCCCGTCAGTTTGAGCAGTCGGATTGCCACGTCGCCGAACATCGTAATGCTCGCATAGGCCGGGCAGGAAAAGGTTACCAGCATGATCACGTCCTTTCTGATGTTTGCTTTACAGGGCGGCGCCTCGCGTATGACGATCTTCCCGTTCGCTGAAGGCGCACGGACCAGAGGATAGCCCCTGCATCAGCGAACGTCACGCGGTGTTTATTTTGACCTCATGGCGTGCAGCCGGAATCGTCAGGCGGGTCAGGCATGAATAGCGCTTACTCAGGGATATCGTTCTTGTATTAAGGAACCAACGGTCACGGAAGCACACGGAAAACTCGGAATAATTACAGATGAATGGCACTTAAATAACGCATGTCATCCCAAATAACGTCCACATGGCCACGGAATCACACGGAAGACACGGAAAAATGAGCGTATATTCCGTGTTTTTCCGTGTGATTCCGTGGCTATTTATCATGTTTGGGCTTAACTAAGTGCCATTCTAATTACAGATAATTTCTGTGTATTCCGTGGATTCCGTGGCTATTTGTCATGATGTCGACTCGAGAATGACCATCGGCAACTATGGAATCAGGATTCGTTCAGCGCCTCGAACCCGGAGATCACGTCGAACAGTTCGGCATCGATACCACTCTGGCGCAAACGGTGAAATGTGCCGTTGAGGTCATCCAGCAGCTCACCGATATTCCTGTCGGCGCGTTGCATCGCCGCGAGACGGCTCGCGTTCTCGCTGGCCAGCGATTCGGCACACGCCCGGAACAGCGAGACGAAAAGGTATTCCCGGATCAGCACCCGCAAGGTCGGGGCGCCCCCACCGATGACCTCCGGCAGGTTTTCCGTCGGCCACGGACGTTCGGCCAGCTTGCCTCGCCAGATTTCATCCAGCGGTAACAGCCGCTGACTGACGGGCGCATAGACTGCCCCGACCGCTGGGCGGTTGTAGAAGAGATGAAGTTCGGCGATGTCACCCTGGCTGCGTCGCGTCTCGCTTGCCATGAGTATCTGCCCGACCAGCGAGGTGATGGCCTTGACGGAATTCGGTACGCTGAAGCATCCCGTCGGCTCAAGACCTGCGTCCGCCAGGCGCGCATGCACGCGCTCGCCGACCGCCCAGACCCGGGATTCCCCGGGCAGCGCCGCCAGCGTCTTGAGCGCATAATCGGCCGCCACATCATTGAACTGGCCCACCAGCCCCTGGTCGGAACCGAACACCACCGCGCCAATCGCAGCCGCATGCGTTTTTCCTGTCTCTGCGGTTATCGATTGCGCCGCACGCAGGTCACGAAAACACACGCTCAGACCCAGTTCCACGGTGCGGTAGTAATCACCCAGGGCGCGCACCGACTGCTCGTATTGGCCGATACTCGACGCAGCCATGGCCTTCATGGTGCGGACCACGGATTGCAGGTCGCCGGCGCTGTCGATCTTGCGCCGCAGGCTCGCGCTGGTGTCGCTCATGATGCCTCTCCGGGACTCGTCCCGGCCCCGGGTTGAGACAGGGAATCAGCTTTGGGCTGAAAACCTGCCAGTGCCTGGCGGGCAATGTCGATAATCGTTTCCCGATCCTCAGCGCTCAACGTCTCGGCGCTATCCAGGCGCTCGCTCACTTGCGCCGGGATCTCCGCCGCCGCCTTGCGCACGGCCTGCTCGGCGTCGGTCATCCGCTCCAGCGGAACGGCGTCAAAAAGGCCGGCGCTCAACGCCAGCAGGACAGCGATTTGGGCGGGCACTCCCACCGGGGCGAATTCCGGCTGCTTCAGGCAGGCGCGGATGCGCCGTCCATGCTCGATGTTCTTGCGGGTGTTTTCGTCCAGCCGGGCGCCGAACCGGGCGAAGGTTTCGAGTTCCTCGAACTGCGCATAGGCGAGCTTGAGGTCGCCCGCCACCGCGCGGTAGGCCGCCTGTTGCGCCTTGCCGCCGACACGCGACACGGATTTTCCGACATCGACAGCCGGCAGCACGCCCAGGTCGAACAACGTCGGCGAGAGGTAGATCTGCCCGTCGGTGATGGAGATCAAATTGGTTGGAATGTAGGCGGAAATGTTCTGGGCTTCGGTCTCGATGATGGGCAGGGCGGTGAGTGAACCACCTCCGCGTTCCTCGCACAGCTGTGTCGCCCGTTCCAGCAGCCGCGAATGGATATAGAAGATGTCGCCGGGAAAGGCTTCGCGACCGGGCGGGCGGCGTAACAGCAGGGACAGCTCGCGATAGGCGCGCGCATGATGTGTGAGGTCGTCGTAAACAACCAGTACATCGCGGCCCTGCTCCATAAAATACTCCGCGATGCTGGTGGCGGAGTAGGGCGCGATGTAGGCGAGACCCGGCGGGTCATTGCCCTCGGTGACGACCACGACGGTGTACTCCAGCGCGCCCTTCTCCCGGAAGATAGCCACCGCCCTGGCCACGGCAGAGGCGCGCTGACCGATGGCGCAGTAGACGCACAGGACATCCTTGCCGCGCTGATTGAGAATGGTGTCGATCGCGATGGCGGTCTTGCCGGTCTGGCGGTCACCCAGGATCAGCTCGCGCTGGCCGCGCCCGATGGGAATCAGCGCATCGACGACCTTGAGTCCGGTATGCAGCGGCACGTTAACGGGTGCGCGGTCCATGATGGCAGGAGCGGGGCGTTCGATCGGCAGGCGCCGGCCAGCAACCAGCGGCCCGTTGCCATCGAGTGGCCGGCCGAGCGGGTCGATGACGCGTCCCGGCAAGCCGTCGCCCACGGCCACGTCCATCACCCGGCCGGTGCGCTCGACCTCATCCCCGGCGTGCAGATGCCAGTATTCGTCGAGCAGGACGACGCCGATCTCGTCCTCGTCCACGTTGAAGGCGATGCCGAACACATCCCCGGGAAATTTCACCAGTTCGTCACTGCCCACACCGGGAAGGCCGGAGATCCTGGCGATTCCCGTGGAGACGCTGGTGATCGTGCCCGTCTCGCGCGCTGTCAGTTGCGGTGTAAAGGTCTCGCGTCCCCGGCTCAGGCCGGCGAACGCGTTGTCGAAGGCGCTTTGCAGGGAATCCGGCGGCGCGCTCATTTGGTCTCCGCGGGCGCGCCAGGTTGAGCCCCGGACTTCGGTCTGGTCCCGGGTTTGATTCCGGGTTTTGACGGTTCCATCAGCAGTTCTCCGACGCGTTTTTCCAGTGCTGAGAGATAATCCGCGATGCTCCAGGCGACCTTGCGTCCATTCGCTGTGAGTTCGATGCCGCTGATCACCTCCGGCGCGGTCTCGAAACGGACCTGGATTTCATCCGCGAAGGTTTCATTGAGCGTCTGTTGTATCGCCGCGCGTTGCTCCGCAGGCAGGTCAAACGCGCTCCGCACGAGCGCGGGGGCAGACGCTGTGCTCAGGGCCTCAGCCATATCTTCTTTCGCATCAGCGTTCAGCGTTCGCAAGCGGCGCGAGAACTCCTCGCTCATGCGTTTTTCCAGACTTGTCCCGGAAAGGTCGCGCAGTGTCTTGCGTGTGATAGCAAACACTTCCTCGCGGGTTCGGCGGGTGATTTCGTCGTTAAGGCCCTGTTGTTCGCGTTTCAATGCCTCCTGTCGTTTGGTGCTCAAGGCGTCGGCCTCCGAGCGCGCTTCATTGAGCAGCCGTTGACGTTCGGCTTTCGCCTCGACCGTCGCCTGGCTCAAAAGCTCGGCGCGCTGCCGGTCGAACTCGTCGTTCCTTTGCCGGAACGCGTCACGCTCTTTTCTGGCCTCGGCTTTCCTCGCGTCAGCGTCCGCGAGTTCTGCCGCGATCCGCTTCTCCCGTGCGTCGATGGCATCGAGGATGGGCTGGTAAAGAAAGTGCTTCAGCAACCAGACCAGGATGAGGAAGTTGACTGCCTGGGCGGCGACGGTGAACCAGTCGATCAGCATGGCTTACTTGCCGGCGGTCTGGGCGATGACGTGATTCCAGAATGGATTGGCGAAGATGAGGATCATCGAAACCACAAAACAGTAGATCGCCGTGGACTCGATCATCGCCAGGCCGACAAACAGGGTCCGGGTGATGGTGGCGGAAGCGTCAGGCTGCTGGGCCAGCGAAGTCATCGCCGTAGCGACCGCCCTGCCTTCCGCCAGCGCCGGTCCCATCGTTCCGAATCCGGTGGTAATGCCGGCAATGATAATTGATGCCACCGCGATATAAGTCATGCTATCCATGGTCTCTCCTTTGGTAGGGATTGCTTTAAGGGCCGGGTTCCGCTTCGGGTTCAGGTTTGCGAACGCGCGTGGCGGCTGCGATGTAGACGGTAGCCAGGATGAAGAAGATGTAGGCCTGCACCATGCCTGTGAGCAGACCCAGCAACGTCATGACGATCGGGAAAATGAAGGGCGTGATGGTGAGCAGGATGCCGATGATCATCGTCCCGCTCATCATGTTACCGAACAGGCGGATGGCCAGAGCAAGTGTGCGCGAAATTTCACTGATGATGTTGAACGGCAGCATGATGAACGTCGGCTTCGTGTAGGAGGCGAGGTAGGCGCCCAGCCCCTGCTCCTCCATGCCAAACAACGGCACGGCCACGAATACGCACAGCGCGAGTGCCGCGGTGGTCGACAGCGAGCCTGTCGGCGGCTGGTAGCCGGGAATGACGGTGCAGAGCGCGGCTGTTGCGACGAACAGGAAGAGCGTACCCAGAAAGGCGATGTATTTGCGCGGCTGACCCAGACCGACATCCCGGATTTGTTTCTCTATGGCGGTGACGACGATTTCCAGCAGGTTCTGCCAGCGGGAACGCTCCATATCGGAGGAAAGTCTGCGCGTGATGAGTTTTGAGCCGGCGGCCAGCAAGAACATCAGACCCCAGGTGAACACAATGGTGGCGTTGAGTTTTAAAAACCCGTATTGCCAGAAGATCATCGCATCGGGACTAAGGTGCATGACGTGCCACATTCTCCGGGGAGTTGCCGTGTTCAATCGGCGGCCCGGCAAGCCACGTCACGATGAAACGTGCGATGACAAATCCGCACAGACAGGCCAGCAGCCTTTGCCAATGCCCATCTCCGAGAAGATAAAATCCGGCGACGACGATAACTGTCCGCAACAGCAGGCTGCCGGCAAACAAAAGCGCGGATCGTCTGGATGCAACGCCCAGGCGCACCGTCCACCAAAGGCCGCCAAAGAAAATGGCGCCGAGCAACAGGCCCGCCATCCCTGCCAGTGCCAGCGTCAACCATTCATTCATCCCCGTCCTCCTGTTCGTCCCGCATCGTCTTGTCTTCCCTGGCGACCCAATGCCACGCATTCAGACAGCCAATGGCCAGGCCGATGATGAGCAGGCTCAGCGTCCAGGAGTGGTTTCCGGGAAAGTGCTTGTCGAGCCAGACACCGAGCGCCGCGCCGAGCAGCGTCGGGATCGCCACCGACCAGCCGACCAGTCCCATCATACCCAGGCCGAACCAGATGCCCGGCACCGGGTCGCGCTGCGCCTTGAGCTTGCGCGCCGCTTTCCCGCCGACTTCCTGGGCAAACGACGGCTTCGGCTTCGAAGGCGTATTTCCGGGTCCGTCAGTCATTGTGGAAAGTTACCATGCGGCGGATAAAGTCGCTCTCCATTTTTGCCAGCACGGAACGCACGCTTTGCTCGTGCTCGTCAAGGGTCAGAAACTCCTGTTCCACCGCCGTGCGCAATTGGCCGAGGTTCGTTCCCCCTATCGCCTGGCGCACGGAAACGAGCACGTCCGGTCCGGTCTTGACCAGCACCCCTTCATCCACCGCGACGTACACTTCGCCCTCCGCTTCGGTTTCGTAGGTCAGAATACCGGGCGCGAGTGCCGCGACGCAGTCCAGCCGGCGTGGCAGGAGTCCCATCGAACCCGCGCGGGTCTCGGCGACGATGCGCGACACAGCGCTCCTGTCGGCGAAGACCCGGAAGGGCAGGAGGACCCTAAGATTCATCAGGGTCGGCGGCAGCATGTTCGGTCTCCGCTTGTGACTCCGCCGCGGGCCCGGATGCGTCACCGCCTGTACCTTTGCCGGATTGTCCTTTTTGTTTCGCCTCGTCCACCGTCCCGATCATATAGAGCGCGCTTTCCGGGTAGTCTTTGAACTCATCGTTCAGGATGCGCTCGCAACCGTCCAGTGCATCTTCCAGGCTGACGATCTTGCCCTGTAGTCCGGTAAACTGCTCGGTAGTGAAAAACGGCTGGGTTAGGAAACGCTCCAGGCGGCGGGCGCGGGCGACCACGTTCCGGTCCTGTGGCGAAAGCTGCTCCAGGCCGAGCATGGCAATGATGTCCTTGAGTTCCGCGTATTGCGCCAGCGTGCGCCGGATTTCCTGAGCGAGCGCATAGTGTCGTGCGCCGACGATGCCCGGCGTGGCCATCCTGGAACTGGACTGCAGCGGGTCGATGGCCGGGTACAGTCCCTCGCTTGCCCGCTTGCGCGACAGCACGATCGACGCGGAAAGATGCGAGAAGGTATGCACCGCCGCCGGGTCGGTAAAATCATCCGCCGGCACATACACCGCCTGGATCGAGGTGATGGCGCCGTTGTCGGTATTGGCGATTCGCTCTTCCAGTTGCGAGAGCTCGGTGCCCATGGTCGGCTGATAACCGAGACGCGACGGCATCTGGCCCATCAGGCCGGATACTTCCGAGCCGGCCTGGATAAACCGGAAGATATTGTCGATGAGCAGCAAGACGTCGCGGCGCTCGTCGTCGCGAAAATACTCGGCCATCGTCAGCGCGGCGTGACCGACGCGGAAACGCGCCCCCGGCGGCTCGTTCATCTGGCCGAAAATCATCACCATGTTCGGCAATACGCCGGCTTGCTTCATTTCGCGGTAAAGTTCCTCGCCTTCGCGACAACGTTCGCCGATGCCGCAAAAAATACTCACGCCTTCGTGTTGTCCGACCATGTTGTGAATCATCTCGGTGAGCAACACTGTCTTGCCCACCCCCGCCCCGCCAAACAAGCCCCCCTTGCCGCCGCGCTCCAGCGGCATCAGCACATCGATGACCTTGATGCCCGTCGAAAACACTTCAGACCTGGTGGAACGGCGCACCAGCGGCGGCGGCGCCCGATGCACAGAACGCCACTGCACCTCCGTCGGCGCGGCTTCACGGTCGATGGCATTGCCGAACACGTCGAACATGCGCGCGAGAATGCCCTTGCCGACCGGTGCCTGCAACGGCCCGCCGGAGTCTTCCACCGCCATGCCACGCGCCAGGCCCTGGGTGGGAGTCAACGCAATGCCACGCACGCGATGCGCATCCAGTTGCGCCAGCACTTCGATGACGATCCGGTTTTTCTCGCCCGCGCGCAGCAGCGAGTAGATCGGCGGCAGCTGCGCATCGAAGCGCATATCCACGACGCTGCCACGTACAGAGACAACCATGCCGGAATTCGATGCGCGGGCGTTGTTTGTCATTTAACGGTTGGTCAGGACGATCAGAAAAGGCAAAAACCAGAAGGTCGACTGCAAATTGCTCCACTGTTTTTTCGGCCGGTTCATGGGTCAGCTTCCCGGTATGGGGGTGAGACAGCGCACGAGGATATCTTCCACATTCAGGATTTACCCGGCTCAGTCGCCAGCAGGGGCTTCTTTCACCAGCAGATCGCGGATCGACAGCAACTCCTGCCGGCGTCTGGCGTCGGTTTTCGGGTAGTGCATGTCGAGCGAATTGAAAGTATCGAGAATAATCTCTGATATTATCAGCCTGGCGTTTTTCTTGTCGTCGGCGGGCACCACATACCAGGGCGAGTTTTTGGTGCTGGTTGCGCCCAGGCACGCCTCATAGGCCAGCATGTACTGTTTCCAGAATTTCCGCTCTTCAATATCGGCAAGACTGAATTTCCAGTTTTTTTCCGGTTCGTCGATGCGATCGAGAAAGCGCTTTCGCTGCTCTTCCTCCGAGAGGTGGAGAAAGAACTTGATGATGCGTGTGCCGTTCCGATGGAGATGGTTCTCCAGGTCCACGATGGAACGATAGCGCTCACGCCAGATCGTTTTCTCGTCGAGCAGCCCGTCAGGAAGCCCCTGGCCGCGCAGAATCTCCGGATGCACACGCACGATCAGCACCTCCTCGTAATAGGACCGGTTGAGTATGCCAATCCGGCCGCGTTCCGGCAAAGACCGCGTGGTGCGCCACAGAAAATCGTGTTCCAGTTCCGTGGCGCTCGGATGCTTGAAGCTGAATACCTGGCAGCCTTGCGGGTTGACGCCGGACATGACGTGCCGGATGGCGCCATCCTTGCCGGCAGCGTCCATGGCCTGAAAAATCAGCAGCAACGCATAACGATTGGACGCATAGTGAAGGCGTTGCAGCGAGCTCAGTTTATCCACCTGTTTGGTCAGGTGTTTGTGATACTTTTTCTTCGACTTGTACACAGGTTCCACCAGCGTCGGCCATTTCCTGAGGTTGACCTTTTCGCCCTCTTGAACCTGGAAATCCTCTGACTTGATTTTCATCTTTTTTACCTCGTTGTCTCGCGCTCCGCCTCAAGCCGGTCCTGATCCGCATGACCATCGCGGCGCTGAATCAGGCCGAAGCCGCTATGCTGCGCCCAGCCACTTTTGCGCCTCGGCGGCATCGGCGTGATCGAAGTATCGAACCGTCGCTTTCGTGAACGGCTTGCAAAGTAACGCCATGTCTTGCTGCCAGCGCTTTTCCCCAACCATGGCGATTTTCTCGATGTCGGCAAAATGATTTATGGCGAACCTGGTGTCCTCCCACAGCGCGCCGGCTTCCCAGCCGTGGAAGCCGGTCATATCGAACAGCACGCACAATTTTCCGTGCAGCCGGAGGAGTCGCTCAAACTCGGGCACAAATTGTTCATAATCGGACTTTACCAGCTTTCCGCTGACGTGCACGGCGAGAACCTTGCCGCCGTTTTCCTCACTGAGTTGAACAGGCATTCAGGACTCCTTTGGTCAAGTGTTCGGTCGCCACTTCCAGTTGCGTATCTCCGGCATGTCCTGGCCGTGCTTGTCGATGTACTGCTTGTGCTCGATCAGCTTGTCCCTGAGCTGCTGCTTCAGGTAGATGCCCTGGTCGCCGGTTTGCGGCAGGCGGTCGATGGTGTCCATCACCAGGTGGAAGCGGTCCAGATCGTTCAGCACCGTCATGTCGAAGGGCGTGGTGATGGTGCCTTCTTCCTTGTAACCGCGCACGTGGATGTTGTGGTGGTTGGTGCGGCGGTAGGTCAGCCGGTGGATCAGCCACGGGTAGGCGTGGTAGGCGAAGATCACCGGTTTGTCCCGGGTGAACAGTTCGTCGAACTCCATATCGCTCAAGCCGTGCGGATGTTCACTGGACGGCTGCAGCTTCATCAGGTCGACGACGTTGACCACGCGGATTTTCAGCACGGGCAGGTGCTCGCGCAGGATGGAGACGGCGGCGAGTGTTTCCAGCGTGGGCACATCGCCACAGCAGGCCATGACCACGTCCGGCGCAACCGCCTGGTCGTTGCTGGCCCACTGCCAGATGCCGATGCCCTCGGTGCAGTGCTTGACGGCGGCGTCCATGCTCAGCCACTGCGGCGCCGGGTGTTTGCCCGCGACCACGACGTTGACGTAATGACGGCTCTTCAGGCAGTGGTTCATCACCGACAGCAGGCAGTTGGCATCCGGCGGAAAGTATACCCGCACCACCTCGGCCTTCTTGTTGACGACGTGGTCGATGAAGCCGGGATCCTGGTGGGTGAAGCCGTTGTGATCCTGGCGCCAGACATGCGAGGTCAGCAGGTAGTTCAGCGAGGCGATCTTGCGCCGCCACGGCAGGTGCGCGGTGACCTTCAGCCAC
>Ga0210144_1000813_pt1 | contig 14399 bp, 13 predicted proteins | sample Muzzi_PWA_D2_FD_185532 | JGI IMG/M metagenome (GOLD analysis project Ga0210144, IMG submission 185532) | Wetland microbial communities from San Francisco Bay, California, USA, that impact long-term carbon sequestration - Muzzi_PWA_D2 (SPAdes) | ecosystem: Environmental > Aquatic > Marine >...
TACTCGGGCGACGTCGATCTCCACTCCCGTCCCCGAGCGGCCCGCCATCTCCGTGGCGCTCGACGTCAACCCGGCGGCGCCCATGTCCTGGATGCCGGTGATGTGGCCGCTGGCGATCAGCTCGAGGCTGGCCTCCAGCAGGAGCTTCTCCGTGAACGGATCCCCGACTTGTACCTGGGGCCTGCTGGCTTCGTCGGCGTCCTCGCTCAACTCCTCACTGGCGAAGGTGGCGCCGTGGATCCCGTCCCTTCCGGTGCGCGCTCCCACGGTCATGAGGGTGTTCCCGACTCCCTCCGCCTCCCCGCGGATGAGGTCGTCGCGCTTCATGAGGCCGATGCACATGGCGTTGACGAGGGGGTTGCCCTCGTATCCTCGGTCGAAGACGACTTCTCCTCCGATATTGGGGATGCCCATGCAGTTCCCATAGTCTCCCACGCCGCGCACGACGCCCGCCAAGAGGTAGCGTACGCGGCCCTTGTCCAGATCGCCGAAACGAAGCGAGTCGAGGACCGCGATCGGTCGTGCCCCCATCGTGAAGATGTCCCTCAGGATCCCCCCGACGCCGGTGGCGGCCCCTTGGTAGGGCTCCACGGCCGACGGGTGGTTGTGGGACTCGATCTTGAAGGCCACGGCGTAGCCGTCTCCGATGTCGATCACCCCGGCGTTCTCGCCCGGCCCCTGGATGACCCACGGGGCCTGCGTGGGGAGGAGCCTCAGGAGGCGTTTCGAGTTCTTGTACCCGCAGTGCTCCGACCACATGGCGCTGAAGACGCCCAACTCCGTGAACGTCGGATCTCGCCCGAGGAGCTTACGAACAAGCATGAACTCATCATTGCTAATACCATGCTCTTCAACGAGTTCAGTTGTAATGGCAGGGTCCCCATGTCGCGGAGACACGGGGCCGGGCTTCACCGGACCTGGGGTAGTGGCGCTGGGTGTCACGAATCGCAGTGGGTCGGGAGTTGAGTACGGGGGGTCAAGGCAGGGAAGCAGCGGGACGCGTGAAGAGCGACATGAAGAGGCCCTTGCCGTCGGTCGATCCCAGCAAGGGCTCCATCGCCCGTTCCGGATGCGGCATCATCCCGAGGACGTTCCCCGTCTCGTTGATGATCCCCGCGATGTTTTCGACGGACCCGTTGGGGTTGGCGTCCGGCGTGGCTCGCCCCTGCGCGTCGACATAGCGAAAGACCACTCGGCCCTCCCCCTCCAGCCGGGCGATCGTATCCTCGTCGGCCCGGAAGTTCCCTTCCGCATGGGCGATGGGAGTGCGAAGGACCTGGCCGGGCTGGTAGTCGAACGTGAAGAGGGTGTCGGTGCGCTCGACGCGTACCCTCACATCATGGCTCTGAAACAGGAGCGAGCGGTTCCTGATCAAGGCCCCTGGGAGTAGGCCGGCCTCGCACAAGATCTGAAAGCCATTGCAGATCCCCAGGACCGGGCCGCCGCTTCGGGCGAACTCGGTTACGGCGTCCATCACCGGGCTGAAGCGCGCGATCGCACCGGCACGCAGGTAGTCACCGTAGCTGAAGCCACCTGGGAGCATCACGAGGTCGGCATCGCCCAGGTCCGTCTCCCGGTGCCAGACGAAGCTCGGCTCACCCCCCACGGCCTGCACGGCTTTGTACAGATCGTAGTCGCAGTTGGAGCCGGGAAAGGTGACCACGGCAGCCTTCACTCGCCACCTCCGGTTCCCACCGTGCTCTTGGCGATGCCTTCGACCCGGTAGTCCTCGGTGACGGGGTTGGCGAGCAGCTTGCGACACATCTCCTCGGCCGTTGCGAGTGCCGCGTCCTCGTCTTCCGCGGCCAGCTCGATGTGGATCGCCTTGCCGAACCGCACTCCTTGGGCCCCCTCGTATCCGAGAGCCCGAAGGGCGTGGTGAATGGCCTGACCTTCGGGGTCCAGGACCCCCGGTCGGGGGGTGACCCGGATCTCAAGCTGAAAAAGACTCAAGGGACCTCCTCGTCGTCGTCTTGGTGGTCGAACGATGGGGTGCGTCTCGGTGTCCGGAGGGCCAGCTCCGTGTAGTCGAGGGAGCGGACCTCCCCCCCCGAGTCATCCAGGTCGTCGTCCTCGTCCAGGAGTGGATCGCGGTCCGGGAGGCGATCCAGGAGACCGAGAACCACCGACCGGAGGAGTCCCCAGGCGGCGTACGCGACCAGGAACGGAAAGAAGAAGTACCGGGGCACCGCGATGGCGGGGATGAGAGCCGCCACCATGAATCCTAGTGCGCCGAGCCCCTTAGCCGAACGGAACCCGATCCTCGGGACGACGGCGTAGGGAACGTGGCTCACCATGAGGACGCCGAGCAGGACCATGGACATGGCCATGATCTGTGCCCAGGGAAGCGCTCCCAGATGCGTCACGAAGAACGGCGTGGTGCTGAACGGATAGTACGTGGCCAGGATCATTCCCGCAGTGGGTGAGGGAAGGCCGAGGAAGTACCGCTTTGCCCGACCTGCCTGCTCCACGTTGAAGCGCGCGAGACGCACGACCACCGCGGTCACATAGACGAACGAGACCGTCCAGCTCCAGGCCCCATCCGTAAAGAAGACCTCGTACATGATGATCGATGGAGCCACGCCGAACGAGATGGCGTCGACCAGGGAGTCGAGCTCCGCACCGAAGGCCGATCCGGTCCGCGTGAACCGGGCAATACGTCCGTCGAGCATATCCAGGATGCCCGCGATGACGATGAACCAGCCGGCCCATTCGTAGTCTCCCCGCGTGGCAGCCACGATCGCGTAGATGCCGAAGAAGAGGTTCCCCAGCGTGAAGGCGGACGGAAGGATGACGACACCGCGCTGGAGGTGCGGCCCGGGCCGGGGAATCCGGCCGGGCCGAGGGCGGACCAGGCGCGGACGACGGAATGCGCGCTCTCGCTCTCCGGTCGGCGGGCGGCTCGGGCCATCGCCGGAATCGCCGGACCCTGCGCCGGGGGGCACGTCGTCCGGGTTCACGCGGCACCTCCACCGCTCGCCCGCGGTGGTCGGTACTCGTCCAGCGGCACCCCCGTGAGGCGACGGAAGGCGTCCAGGTAGCGCTCCGTCGACGCTTTCAGGACGTCGCCGGGAAGAGGGGGAGGGGGGGGCTGTTTGTCCCAATCCTCGAGGGCGTCCAGCCAATCTCGCAGAGGTTGCTTGTCGAGGGATTCCTGGGGTCCGCCCGGCTCGTACCGCTCCCGTGGCCAGAACCGTGAAGAGTCCGGGGTCATCACCTCATCGATGAGAATGAGCCGTTGCTCTGCGTCCCAGCCGAACTCGAACTTGGTGTCAGCCAGGAGGATCCCTCGCTCCTCACAGATGCGACTCCCGTACCGGTAGAGCGCGAGCGAAGCTTCTGAAAGCCGTTCGGCAACGGTCGTGCCCAGGCGATTGGCGACTTCGGCGGGCGTGATGTTCTCGTCGTGGCCTTCCACTGCCTTGGTAGCCGGTGAAAAGATGGGTTCGGGCAGTTTCTGACTCTCCACCCACCCCTCGGGGAGTGGTGCGCCCGCCAGCGTGCGGCGGTCGCGGTACTCTCTCCAGGCCGAGCCCGATAGATAGCCGCGCACGACACACTCCACGGGGACGGGTCGCGTACGGCGCACCAACATCGCCCGCCGGGCCCACAGGGTCCGCGTGGCCTCGAGCTCCGGACACCGATCGATGACGTCCTCGGGGTCTGCGGCCAGGAGGTGGTGCGAGACCCCCTGTTCACGCGCAAGCCGGTCGAGCCACCAAACCGTGAGTTGGGTCAGTACCTCGCCCTTCCGCGGGACCGGCTGATCCATGACCACGTCGAACGCGCTGATCCGGTCGCTGGCCACGAGCAGGAGGTGGTCGGGTCCCGACGCGTAGACGTCTCGGACCTTCCCTCGGTGTACCAGCTCGAGGGGGAGGTCGGTGTGGGTCACGGCCCCCGTCACACGCGGAGCTCCGGAGCACCGACGCGATCGAGCTCGGATCGATACCGTTCGAGCACCGGCTCGACCCTCTCGCTCAAGAACTGATCGACCTGCTGGGGTGCGCGCCCGACGAAGCGTGAAGGATCCATGAGCTTCTGGAGCCCCGCTTCGTCCACTCCGAACGCCTGGTCCCCCGCAATCCGCTCGATCAGGTCGCCGGGCTCACCCCTCTTCATGCGTTGCGAGGCGGCGAGGGCGTGGCGGCGGATGCGCTCGTGGAGCTCCTGCCGGTCCCCGCCCGCCGCGGTGGCGTGCATGAGGACCGTCTCGGTAGCCATGAAGGGGAGGTGCTCGTCGAGGTGGCGGCGCACGACCGATGGATTCACCTCGAGGCCCCGGGCCACATTCTCGACCAGGACCAGACATCCATCCAGCGTCAGGTACGCGTCCGGAATCGACAGACGCCGGTTGGCCGAGTCGTCGAGCGTCCGCTCCAGCCATTGGGTTGCCGCCGTGATTTGTGGGTCCATCGAGAGCGTGATCACGTGGCGTGCCAGGGCACAGATCCGCTCCGCCCGCATGGGGTTCCGCTTGTAGGGCATCGCGGACGACCCGATCTGCTCCTCCTCGAACGGTTCCTCCACCTCTCGAAGATGGGCGAGCAGTCGTAGGTCGTGTCCCATCTTGGAGGTGGATGTCGCAACGCCGGCGAGGGTCGCCAGCAGGGCGCCATCGACCTTCCTGGGGTAGGTCTGCCCGCTCACCGCGTAGCTTCCCGTGAAGCCCATGCGGTCGGCCACCCGCTCGTCGAGCTCGTCGACCTTGGCGTGATCACCCCCGAAGAGCTCCAGGAACGAGGCCTGGGTGCCCGTCGTTCCTCGGACACCGCGGAGGCGAAGCGTTCTCAGGCGGAAGTCGATCTCCTCCAGGTCGAGGAGCAGGTCCTGGATCCAGAGCGTGGCCCGCTTGCCCACCGTGGTCGGCTGTGCGGGTTGGAGGTGGGTGTATCCCAGGGTCGGGAGGGATCGGTGCTCGCGGGCGAACCGGGCCAGGGCCTCGACGCACCGGAGCACGCGAGCCCGGGTCAGACCCAGCGCTTCACGATGAAGCACCAGGTCGGTGTTGTCCGAGATGAAGGCGCTCGTGGCACCGAGGTGGATGATCCCCCTCGCCGCGGGAGCCGCGCCCCCGAAGAGGTGCACGTGGGCCATCACGTCGTGACGGAACCGGCGCTCGTACTCGGCGGCTTGTTCGAGGTCCAGGTCGTCGAGGGCGGCCCTCATCTGGGTGATGGCTTCGTCCGGGATCGGTTCGCCTCCGATCTGGAGTCCGAGCTCCTTCTGGGTCTCGGCCAAGGCCAGCCAGAGGCGCCGCCACGTGCCGAAGCGTCGGGAGGGCGAGAAGATCTCCTCCATGGCGGGGCTGGCGTAGCGCTGGGTCAGCGGATGCTCGTATCCCACCGCCTTCGCAGAGCCGGGGGACCTCCCGTCGTTCATCACGTCCGGGTCGCTCATCCGGTCCAGAGGAGGCTTTGGCTTACGACAGTGCCCCGACGCTCGATCGTGATGTCGAGCCATCCTCGCCGGCCCCGAAGCTCGTCAAAGAGGTTGGCGAGTTCCCGGGCCCCCCGGATGTCCGTCCCGTTGACCCGCCGTATGACGTCTCCCGTCTCGAATCCCAGCCGTGACTGGATCTCGGGGGTTTCCGACACCACGAGGGCGCCTGACTCGCTCAGTAGCCCCTTCTCTACCCGCACGCCAGCGTCCACGGTGATGATCTCCAGACCACCGAGTGCGACGGCCCGTTCCGCCCGTATTGACGGGAGCGTCTCCGCAGCGAGTGTGACGGGGCGGGGAGCCCCCTCCATCTGAAGGACGATCTCGTCACCGGCGCGCAGGTCGAGCACGACGTCCTCGAAGTCCAGGGGTGTGGCGAGCCTGCGGCCGTTTGCTTCCAGGAGGCGCACACCCGGCTCGATCCCCCGCGCGGCCGCGGGCGAGCCCTCCGCCACCTGGGCGACGCGCACGCCCCGCGTCCTTCCCCACGGGTCGGCCTCGACGGCTTCGACTTTGACCCCGAGCCATGGTCGGCGGACTTCCCCAAACTGAAGGAGGTCTCCGGCCGCCTTCAGTGCTCGGTCGATCGGAATCGCGAAGCCCAGCCCTTCACTCCCGCCACTGCGGCTGAAGATGGAGCTGTTGACGCCCACGACCTGCCCCAGCGCGTTCACGAGGGGCCCTCCGGAGTTCCCAGGGTTGATGGCAGCGTCGGTCTGGATCATGCCCAGGTGGGACCCCTCGGCGTTGGGATCGGGCACGATGTGGCGCCGGAGCGCGCTCACCACCCCGGCCGTGACGGTGGGCTCGGTGTTCGAGACCATCGTCCCGAACGGATTTCCGATCGCCACGACCCACTCGCCGATGATGAGTCCTTCGGACGTGCCCAGAGGAGCGGCGGGGAGATCCTCGGCCTCCGTCCTGTCGATCCGTAGCACGGCCACGTCGAGGACCTCGTCGACGCCCACGAGCTCCGCATCGTAGTCGCGACCGTCGGACAGCGTGACCATGATCCGTTCGGCGTTTCTCACGACGTGCTCGTTCGTAAGAACGACCCCGTCACCGTCGATGATGAAGCCACTTCCGAAGCCCGCGGCGCGCCGAAGCTGGGGGCCAAAGAAGTCGAAGAACCCGGTCGACTGCACGCGCTGGGTCCGGATGACGCTCACGGTGACCACGGACGGGGCCACCCGACCCGAGGCCTGGACGATGGCTGTGCGGCGGGATTCCTCGACGGCAGGTCTTGCCTGGGGAGGTGCCGGAGACTCTGCAACCACCGCCGCCTGGGCCGTACCGGAATCTCCGGACGGCGAACAACCCACGAAGAGCAGCAGGGATGCGCCCAGCGGGGCGATCCCCGCGAACGAGCGGCGAAACGGCAAGTCAGATCTCCTTGCCGAGCTTCGCCCAGTCCTCGAGGAAGTTGGCGAGGCCGCTGTCGGTCAAGGGATGCTTGAGGAGCTGGTAGAGCACCTTGGGAGGCATCGTGGCGCAGTCCGAGCCGATGAGCATCGCTTCGACGGCGTGCTGTGGATGCCGGATGGACGCCGTCAGGATCTCCGTCTCGAACTCGTAGTTGTCGTACGTTTGGCGGATCTGGGAGATGAGCTGCATCCCTTCGCCGCTGACGTCATCGATCCGGCCGACGAACGGCGAGATGTAGGTTGCCCCGGCCTTTGCGGCGAGCAGGGCCTGAGAGGGCGAGAAACAGAGGGTGACGTTGACGCGGATCCCCTCGCTCCTGAGGGCTCGGCACGCCCGAAGACCGTCCTCGGTCAACGGCACCTTGACGACGATGTTGTCGTGGATCTCGGCTAGACGCCTACCCTCGTGGATCATGGTCTGCTTGTCGATGGCGACGACTTCGGCACTCACCGGGCCGTCCACGGCGTCGCAGATGTCGAGGAAGAGCTCGTGCGGCTCCCGCCCCTGGCCGAACTTCATCATCAGGCTCGGGTTGGTCGTCACCCCGTCGATGAGGCCGGCATCGGCCGCGCGGCGAATTTCTTCAACGTCCGCGGTGTCCAGAAAGATCTTCATGACGTCCCTTCGTCTCCGCTTGGTTCAGACTTTTCGTCCCCTCGGGGCTCCACGTCGGATGGATACTCCACGCGCGCGAGGAAGAGCCCTTCGGGTGGTGCGGGTGGCGACGTCCTGCTCCCGGACGCTGCGTCGTCCAGCAGCGATCGGAGGTCGGATTGGGGTCGTCGTCCTCTCCCCACGTCGACCATGGTCCCGACCAGATAGCGCACCATGTGGTGAAGGTACCGGTCCGCCGTGATGGTGAACGTCAATCCCAGCTCCTCCCAGGGCGTCCACGCAGCGGCACGGACGTCGCACCGGTCGCCCCGCTTGGGCTGGCCGGTCTTCGCGAAGGATCGAAACGATCGCTTTCCCACGATGAGCTCCGCACCCTCGTGGAGTCGTTCGGGTTCCACGGTGTCGCGCAGGGCCCAGCACCACGGTCGATGAAACGGAGAGGCGGCTTGGTCCGACTGTCCGAGTCGATAGACGTACGTTCGAGCCCGAGCGTGGAACCGGGGGTGGAAGTCCCTTGCGGCGCGGCGTGCTCCCGCAATCCAGACGTCCCTCGGGAGAACCGCGTTGAGGGCGGCTCGCAGGTCCTCCGGACTCCACCGGACGGGAACGTCGACGGCGGCGACCTGGCCCGTCGCGTGCACCCCGCTGTCGGTTCGCCCGGATCCGACCACCGTTCTCGGGCGGCCCGTGAGCCGTTCGAGAACGGCCTCGATCTCACCCTGCACGGTACGCTCCGTGGCTTGCATCTGCCAGCCGTGGAAGTGCGTGCCGTCGTAGTGGATGGTCAGCCGAAGACGGTGGACTTCCTCCCCTGGCGTCACGGCCGGAAAGGTAGACCGGGGGCCCCCCGTGTCAAGCGCCTCCAACAGCCGAATTGACCGTGAATCCCGTGGGCTCGTAGGATGGACCCCACGGTGGCCGGGAGGTCGCCGGATCCGAGATCCGGCGACCTCGACGCCCTTCCCCAGCGATCTGTCGAGTCATGTCCGCCTCATCCCCTGATACCGCCGCCCCCACCCCCGTTTCCCCACCTGCCGAGTTGAAGCCTCTGCTCGAGCGGGTGACCGACGGGGAATCCCTCACCGTAGGGGAGGCGGAGTCCGTCTTCCACTCCTTCATGACGGGCCAGGCGTCGCCGGTACAGATGGCCGGGTTCCTGGTTGCACTCCGGTCCAAGGGGCTTGCTCCCGCCGAGGTGGCCGGCGGCGTGCGCGCCTTGAGGCGAGCCATGATCCCGGTGGCGGCGGCCGACCCCGACGCCTTGGTCGATACGGCGGGCACCGGTGGCGGGGAGGTCACGACGTTCAATATCTCCACGGCGGCGGCCCTCACGGCCGCTGGAGCGGGAGTGCGGTTGGCCAAGCACGGCAATCGCTCCTTTACGTCGCGGAGCGGAAGTGCCGACGTGCTCGAGGCCCTAGGTGTGCGCATCGAGCTTTCGCCGGAGGCCATGGGAGAGATTCTCGGTGAAGTCGGGATCGTCTTCATGTTCGCTCCTCTCCTCCATCCGGCCATGAGGCATGTCGGGCCCGTGCGCCGGGAGCTGGGTTTCGCCACGGCGATGAACATCCTCGGTCCACTCACGAATCCCGCCGGGGCTCGGCGGCAGGTGGTCGGGGTCGCCGACCCGAACCTCCTCCCCTTGATCGCCATGGCCCTCCGGGAGCTCGGCCATCACCGGGCACTGGTGGTCCACGGCTCTCCGGGGATGGACGAGATCAGTCCGGCCGGGCCTACGGAGATTGCGGAGCTCGAGGGAGGGGAGGTGAGGCGTCACCGAGTGACCCCGGAAGAGCTGGGGGTCGAGGCGGGCTCGATCGATGCGATCGGTGGAGGGGAGCCCGAGGACAACGCACGGATCATCACCAATGTCCTGTCGGGCATCGTCCGCGACGCGGCCCGCACCGCGGTGGTTCTGAACGCCGGAGCGGCGATCTATGCGGGAGGGGCGGTGGACACCCTCTCCGACGGGGTCAGGCGGGCCGAGCAGTCCATCGATTCGGGCTCAGCCATGGAAAAGCTCGAATTGCTGAGGCTGGCGTCGCAAAGGTCGTAGAAGGGTATTGAAGAAGGCAGGCGGCCAGGACGACGGAGTCTTGCGTGTCCGAGAGTAGGCGGAGACCTGAACGCGATGCCGTAGCATCGGGGAAGGGCTCCAACGACGTCTCGGGCCGCAACCCTCCGTCGCCCTTCGGGTTGCGGCGGCACGGGCCCGACCACGCTGCGCGTGGTGCCCTCGTCGTTGAAGCGCCTCGGACCACCGCCTACGGCGGCGGTGCCCGCTACGGCTATGCCTTCGGCACTTCGCCTAGAAGCTGGACCCGTGGCGCTGCAATCCTGGCCGCCTGCCTTCTTCAACACCCTTCTTGGGAGTCGCCTCCACCTATCGGAGCGGTCTCCGGGCGCCGCACGAGCCCTGTCAGTCGCCACGGTCCGGTGAAGGGCGCCGGATGCTCGGTGACGATTCGGACCTCGGTCGCTGTTCGATTCACCCGACCTACCGCGAACGTGGAGCGAGTCGACGGCGCCCGGAGGCTGGTGGTCGCTGGCACGATCTCAGTACTTCCGGATGACCCCGACGACCACACCCTGAACCTCCACGTTGTCGGCGTCCTCGACGATCGGGGCCATGACACGGTTGGCGGGCTGGAGCCGAACCCGTCCTCCGGGCTCCCGGTAGAGCTTCTTAACCGTGGCCGCGTCTCCTCCGACCAATGCCACCACCATCTGACCGTCCTCGGCGACTTCACGGGAGTTCACGACGATGTAGTCGCCGTCCCGGATCTGTTCCTCGATCATCGAGTCTCCCTGCACGCGGAGCACGTAGTTGTCCCCCCGGCGGACCATGTCCGACGGCACGGCGAGGGACTCGGAATCGGAAACGGCCTCGATCGGAAGGCCCGCCGCGACGGTGCCGAGGAGCGGGAGCTCGATGGACGGGAGGACGGGGCGCTGGTCGACGAGCTCGAGGGAGCGGCTCTCGTTGTAGGCCTTCCGGATGTACCCCTTGCGCTCCAGATTGCTGAGATGCTCGTGCACGGTGGCGAGCGACGAGTACTGGAAGTGCTCCGCGATCTCTTCGAAGCTCGGCGCATAGCCGTGGTCCTCGATGAAATCGCGAACGTGGTCGAGAATCTCCTTCTGCCGCTTGGTCAATGGCATCCGGCCGTCTCCCTCCGGTAGGAGTGGGCGGGAACCCGAACAGGAACCGAAGTAAGGATACCCGAACGTTGCCCGAAACGCAAGCGTCGAGAAGTTCCGGAGGCTCGAGAGCCGGGGAGGGCATTCTCGAGCGGATCGTCGAGACCAAGCGGACGGAGGTGGAGCGGTTGTCGGCGACCTCCTCCGAGCTGTGGGACCGTGCTCGTGCGAGTCCACCTGCCCGCGGCTTCGAGGAGGCATTGAGACGGTCCGACGTGGCCCTGATCGCGGAGGTGAAGAGGCGTTCTCCCGGAGCCGGCGACATCCGGCCGGGACTCGATCCGGGGGCATTGGCGACGCGATACCGAAGGGGCGGAGCGGCGGCCGTGAGCGTCCTCACCGACGGACCGTGGTTCGGTGGACATCTCGACGACCTTCGGGCCGTGCGTTCGCAGGTCGACCTCCCGGTGTTGAGAAAGGACTTCACGCTCGTCCCCGACCAGGTGGCCGAGGCGCGGGCCGCGGGAGCCGATGCCGTGCTTCTGATCGTGCGGATCCTGGAACCTCGAGTCCTTCGCGAGCTGTTGGGTGTCACGGACGAGTTGGGCTTGGCCGCGCTCGTGGAGGTCCACGACGACGCCGAGCTCCAGACTGCCCTCGAAGCGGGGGCCAGGATCGTGGGCATCAACAACCGAGATCTCGCGACCTTCCGGAGCGACCTCTCGACCACGTTGGATCTCCTACCGGGGATCCCCGAGGATGTCGTGGTCGTATCGGAGAGTGGCATCCGGGACGGGGTCGACGTGGCGCGTCTGGGGTCCGCCGGGGCGCACGCCATCCTGGTGGGCGAGTCGCTGCTGCGTGCGGAGGATCCGGAGGAAGCCGCACGCGGTCTCACGGGTCGGAATCGCCGAGCAAGGAGCTTCGGATCACCCGGATGATCAAGCCGGCCGTCAAGATCTGCGGTCTGACCACCGAACGGGACGCCCGCGTCGCGATCGAGGCCGGAGCGGACTATCTGGGGGCGATCCTCTCGGAGGGTTTCTCTCGCTCGATCCCACCCGAGGTGGCCGCGGCCTTCGTGACACCGCGCGGACCTACCGTCGTCGCCGTCCTGGTGGACGCCCCGCCGGAACGGGCGGTCGAAGCCGCGCGAACTGCGGGTGCGGGAGTGATCCAACTCCATGGTGACGAGTCGCCCGAGGATATCCGCTTGCTGCGGCAGGAAGGCCCGTGGAACCTCTGGAAGGCGGTGCGTGTGCAGTCCCTCGAAGACATCGAGCGGGCGTTGGACCGCTATGGACCCCTCGTCGACGGTCTACTTCTCGAGGGCTTCCATTCGGGTCGCGGAGGGGGTGTGGGGGCCGGGTTCTCGTGGGACCTCGTGGCCCCCGTACGCTCGTCCTTCCCGGCAGGACTCACGTTCGTGGTGGCTGGTGGGCTGCTCCCGGGCAACGTAGGGGAGGCGGTGGCCCGCCTGACTCCCGATGTGGTCGACGTGAGTTCCGGTGTGGAGTTGCGACGAGGTGTGAAAGACCCGGGGAAGGTGCGCGCCTTCGTCCGGAACGCGCGGGCGCGCCGGGGGTCCTGAGAAGGCATCGCGCACCTCCGCCAGGGTCCCTCATGAGCTCACCTCCGTCCCAGTCCGTCGCCATGAGCGGTCGTTTCGGTCCCTTCGGCGGCCGATACGTCCCCGAGACGCTCATCACGGCGCTGGACGAGTTGACCGCCGCGTACGAGGCGTCCCTGCACGATGCCGCGTTCCAGGAAGAGCTCGACGCGCTTCTGAGGGACTACGTCGGTCGACCCACCCCTCTCTACCGGGCGCGGCGTCTCGAAGGGGAGTTGGGAGCGGGTCCCATCTACCTCAAGCGGGAGGATCTGAACCACACCGGTGCGCACAAGATCAACAACACCCTCGGGCAGGCTCTCCTCGCGAGGCGGATGGGGAAGGGCCGGATCATCGCCGAAACGGGCGCTGGCCAGCACGGGGTGGCCACGGCGACCGCCTGTGCGCTCTTTGGGCTGGATTGCGTGGTCTACATGGGAGAGGAGGACGTGGAGCGCCAGGCGCTCAACGTCTACCGCATGGAGCTTCTCGGAGCGGAGGTGCGCCCCGTCGGGTCGGGTACGCGCACGTTGAAGGACGCCACCAACGAGGCGATTCGAGACTGGGTGACCCACGTTGCGGACACCCACTACATCATCGGCTCGGTGGTGGGGCCCGATCCCTTCCCCCGTATCGTCCGTGACTACCAGGCGGTGATCGGGCGGGAGGCGAAGGATCAGATGCTCGCGGTGGAGGGTCGACCACCGTCCGCGGTCATCGCCTGCGTCGGAGGGGGGTCCAACGCGATGGGGATCTTCCACGCCTTCATTTCCGACCCCGAGGTGGAGCTCATCGGCGTCGAGGCCGCGGGCGAAGGACTGGAAACGGGTCGCCACGCCGCCTCCCTGGGACAGGGACGGCCCGGTGTCCTTCACGGGGCTCTCAGCTATCTTCTCCAGGACGAGGATGGGCAGGTGGCACCCGCCCATTCCGTCTCGGCGGGCCTGGACTATCCCGGGGTCGGGCCCGAACACTCCTACCTCAAGGAAACGGGCCGGGCCGACTACGTTTCCGTCACGGACGAGGAGGCCCTGGATGCCTTCCACCGATTGTCACGGCTCGAGGGCATCATTCCCGCACTGGAATCTGCGCACGCCTTGGCCTATTTGTTGAAGGTGGCGACAGGCTACGAGGGGCGGGGTCCCGTGCTCGTCTCACTCAGCGGACGGGGTGACAAGGACGTGATTCACGTCGCGCGGCTTCAGGGGCGTGGTTCCCTCATCCGATGACCTCCTTGGGAATGTGAACGGCGCCGTCCCCGAAGCTCCAGGCCCGATCCCCGAATCCCTTTCGGACTGGGAGGATCTGGACAGCCCCGCCCTCGAACGGGTCCGGGAGTTGTTCGTCGTGCTCGGGAAGGCGCTCCGGGCCTTCCAGCTCTACGACCAGAACAACCCCGTCTACCAGAGGTTCGTGTCGAATCTCCAGGAAGCGTTTCAAGCCACCTGGGGAGAGGTCGAGAGCCTGACGGTTCACGTGCGCGAGGACGTCCTCACCGTCGGAACGGCGGAGGTCTACCGCTCGCAATCCAGGTCCGATTCCCTGGCGTTCCTGTTCTACAAGGATGGGATCCGCGAAGTCACGTTCCTGCCGGGGATCGAGGGCGAGGAGCTGATCAGACTCCTCTCCGTGCTCCAGCGGGCGCGGCAGGCACGCGCGGAGGGCGAGGACCTCCTCACGATCCTCTGGGAGGAGGAGCTGAACTCCCTCCAGTACCAGTACGTGGATTTGCTGGGCGAGGGCGTCGAGGTCCCGGAGCCGGGGCCCGGGGCCACCCCGGAGGCGCTGAGGGAGCTCCACGAATCGGAGATGGCCGAACAGGAGGGCGAGGACGACGGCGAGGAGGAGGGGGAAGAAGAGGAGGAGCGGGGCCCTGGGACCGAGGCCGCTCCGGAGCGGAAGCCGGTCAGCCAGGAGGACTTCAATCCGACGCTCTACTCGCTCGATGCGCGAGAGATGGAGCGTCTCCGTCAGGACATCGAGGCAGAGATGTCGCGGGATCTTCGGAGCGACGTCCTGGCCGCCCTTTTCGATCGGCTCGAGGAGTCCGGACGCGTCGAACGACAAGCCGAGATCCTGGGCATCTTCAAGCAACTCCTGCCGAATTTCCTCGGCCGCGGAGCTCTGGAGGGAGCGACGAGGATCCTGGAGGAGCTCCGGGCACTCG
>Ga0210144_1000816_pt1 | contig 14317 bp, 13 predicted proteins | sample Muzzi_PWA_D2_FD_185532 | JGI IMG/M metagenome (GOLD analysis project Ga0210144, IMG submission 185532) | Wetland microbial communities from San Francisco Bay, California, USA, that impact long-term carbon sequestration - Muzzi_PWA_D2 (SPAdes) | ecosystem: Environmental > Aquatic > Marine >...
CACGCTGGGGCGAGCTTGGATCAGGGTTCTCTGGCGCTGCTGGCAGGACCGAGTGCCCTATGACCCGGCTCGGCACGGCAACTTCGGCCAGCTTCAACCCTTGGGGGGTTGACACAGGACGTCTCATGCGCGACCTCCAACCGGCGCGTTGGACTTTGACCACACCATGGTGGGGAAAAAGTCCAACACGATCAGCTCCATGCCTCGGCCCGGTCGAGGATCTCCCGGGCGCCCGCACCGAGCAGGCGCTGGGCGAGCAGCGCACCGGCCACGGCGGGCTCGTCCGCCTCGCCCTCGACCCGGTCACGGATCCACTCGCTGCCGTCGGGCAGGCCGACGAACGCCTCGACAACGAGGGACCCGGCTTTGGGCTGGGGCTCGCGGTCGACTGCGGGCTCCGGGTCGGGGCGGGGACCGGCGGCGAACCGAGGGTTGGCTTCCTTCCCCCGCTCGCCCCCCCCGGCGTTCGGCCCGACCTGCGCGTGGACGCCGATCGGCGTCGCGCAGCTCGCCTCCAGCAGGGAGACGGCGGCTCGCTCCGCGGTCAGCTCGCGCAGCGCCGCCGCGTCGCCGATCGCCGTGGCGGGCTCGATCGAGTTCGAATCGCCGGCGCGTGCCTGCAGGACCAGCGCGCCCTGGCCCGCCGCCGGGGTCATCGCCCCCGCAGGCAGCGCGAAGCTCGCCTCGCCGGCGCGGCCCAGCCGCCTCAGGCCGGCGGCGGCGAGGACGATCGCGTCCAGCTCGCCCTCGGCGAGCTTGCGCAGGCGGGTGTCGACGTTGCCGCGCAGCTCGCTCACCCGCAGGTCGGGCCGGGCGGCGAGCAGCTGGGCGCGGCGGCGCAGGCTGGCGGTGCCGACCCGGGCGCCCTCGGGGACGCCCTCAAGCGAGGCGCCCGATCCGATCCAGGCGTCGGCGGGGTCCTCGCGGGCCGGCACGGCGGCGATCGCCAGCCCCTCGGGCAGATCGGCCGGCAGGTCCTTGGCCGAGTGGACGCCGATCTCGGCCTCGCCGTCGAGCAGCACCCGCTCCACCCCGCGCACGAAGCGCGCCTTGTCCCCCGCCTCCCCGTCGGAGGAGCACTCGATCAGCTCACCCCCGCCGAGGAGGGCGGCCACCTGCTCTGCTTGGGCGAGGGCCAATGCGCTGCTGCGGGTGGCAATTCGAATCATCGGAGCGTGTAGTGAGGACCTATTCCGGCAGGGGTGGAACGTCTTGTACTTTTTGCGGGCTGAGGCCCACGGACAGCAGCAATCTGTCTTCGCAAAAAGTTAAGTGGAACCCCTGCCGGAATAGGTCCTCAGCAATTCCCTCACGAGGAACCCCTGCCGGAATTGGCCCTCAAGGAATAGGCCCTCAGCAATTCCCTCACGAGGGACCCCCACCGGGATCGGCCCTCCGCAACTCGGTCACATTCCCGCTCGCCTCACCCTCAGGCTCAGTGTGCGCCGCATCCAGCCCGAACAGCTCGCGCAGGGCGCTGACGTAGACGTAGGCGCTGTCGCTGCCGGCGGAGCGCCTCATCCGCAGGGTCGGCTCGTGCAGGAGCCGCGACACGATCGCCCTCGACATCGCGGTGAGCCGTTCGCGGTCGGCCTCGCCGAGGCTCTCCCAGCGCCCCTCGTTCTCGGCCAGCACCCTGCGCACCACCTCGTCGGCCTGCTCGCGCAGCGAGGCGATCGTCGGCACCACCTCCAGCGAGGCGAGCCAGCGCTCGAAGCGCTCCAGCTCGGCGGCGAGGATCGGCTCGGCCCGGCGCGCCTCCGCCTCGCGGCCGCCAGCGTTGCGCTCGACGATCTGCTGCACGTCGTCGATGTCGTGCAGGCTGACCCCGGCGATCCCGCGGCACCCCGGCTCGATGTCGCGGGGCACCGCGATGTCGACCACCAGCAACGGCCCCCCGCCGCGACTCGCCATCACGTGCTCGAGCTCGTCGCACTCGACGATGTGGTGGGGCGAGTTGGTCGCCGAGACGACGATGTCGGCTGCCTCGAGCTGCTCGGGGAGCTCCTCGAAGCGGACCGCGGTGCCGTCGAAGCGCTCGGCCAGGCCGATCGCCCGGTCGTAGTGGCGGTTGGCGACGAAGACGGTGGCGACGCCGCGGGCGACCAGCGCCCTGGCGACCAGTTCGGCGGTCTCGCCGGCGCCGATCACCAGCGCCCGCCGCTCGCCGAGGTCGCCCAACGCGCGCCGCGCCAGCTCCACCGCGACGGAGGGGATCGAGACTCCCTTCTCGCCGATCGCGGTCTCCTCGCGGGCCCGGCCGCCGGCGGCGAGGGCGCCGCGGAAGAGGCGGTTGAGGATCGGCCCGGTGGCGCTCTCGACCAGGGCCAGCTCGTAGGCCCGTTTGATCTGGCCCTGGATCTCGGCCTCGCCGACGATCATCGAGTCGAGCCCGGCGGTGACGCGGAAGAGGTGGGCGGCGGCCTCGCCGGAGCGCAGCGAGTAGAGGTGGCCGAGCAGCTCGGTGGGGCGGATCTCCGCCTGGCGGGTGAGCACGCCGAGCGCCGTCGACTCGGCTTCGACCGGGTCGGAGACGACCAGGTACAGCTCGGTGCGGTTGCAGGTCGAGATCGCCGCCGCCTCGTGGATCCCCTCGACCGCGGTCAGCTCGCGCAGGGCGCCGGCGGCGCTGCCCTCGGTCAGCGAGAGCCGCTCGCGCAGGTCGAGCGGCGCGGTCTTGTGGGAGACGCCGAGGGCGAGCAGCTCAGACATCAGACGCCGCCTCCTCTGCTCCCGTGAGGAGCCAAAGAATCAGATATGGATGGCTCCTCACTCTCGCGTCCGGGGGCGGCTTGGTCGCTGACGGCTCGGGCCTCGGCAAACGCCGCCAGCTCGCGCAGCTCTCGCTCGATGCGTTGGACTTTGGCCGCCATGATCGCGACGTAGACGACGATCAGGACGAGGAAGACGACGTAGGCGCCGGCGACGTACTTGCCGGCCTCGTCGAGCGGCAGCGCCGGCATCTAGCTCACCTCCGGGGCGATGCGCGGGGCGTCGCCCCTGGCCGGCGCGTCGAGTGCCCGGCGCAGCCGCTTCAGCTGGCCGGAGGCGCTCTTCGCGGTCAGCTCGAACCTGACCAGGGTCACCCAGAGCAGGCCGACCGCCAGCAGCGAGACGAGGAAGGTCAGCATCATCGAGCCGGGCAGGCCGCCGTCCGCGGTGGCGAAGACGCGCGGGTGAACGAGAGTCTGCGCCATCCGCACCGCGAGGAAGTTGAGCGGCACGAAGGCGCCGGCGACGATCGCGAAGACCGAGGCGTAGCGCGCCTGCCGGGTGCGGTCCTCGATCGCGTAGCGGAACGGGTAGTAGGTCGCGTACATCAGGAAGACGATCAGGAAGCTGACCAGGGTCGGCTCGTCCCAGACCCACCAGTGCCCCCAGGAGGCCTTCGCCCAGATCGAGCCGGTGATCAGCACCGCGACGCCGAAGATCACCGAGATGTGGATCGAGACGTAGGAGTGCGCGTCCCAGCGCGCCTCGTCGCTGCGCAGGTGGAGGACCGCGAAGACGCCACCGAGGACGAAGCCGACCAGCGCGACGATCGAGAGCGGCACGTGCAGGTAGAAGATCTTCTGGATGAAGCCCTGGTCGGCGTCGAGCGGGGCGTAGAAGAAGACCAGCGAGAGCGACACGGCGAGCGCCGCGACGGTCGCGATCGAGAGGGCTCTGAGACCGGGACCGAACGACGTCACAGTCTGATTCCCGTCGTTCGGTGGAGGCGAAGTTCTTGTGTGTCTTGGCCTTTGCCGTACATGCGCTTGGCGCCGTTGTGGGGGTGAGCGCCTCAATCCTCCAGCAGGAAGTCGAATACCGCATAACCGACGAGGAGGAAGACCAGATCGTATAGCCCGAGCACCGCCAGCCAGGTGCCGAAGCGGTGGTAACCGGGCCCGCCCACTGCGAGCAGCGGCTCGAGCGCGCCGGTCGCGGCGATCGACAGCGGCACGGCGAGGGGCAGCAGGACGAGCGGGACGAGCAGGTCGCGGGCGCGCGAGTTGACCGCCATCGAGGAGATCAGCGTGCCGGTCGCGGCGAGGCCGAGGTCGGCGAGAAGGAGGACCGCGGCGAGCGGCGGCAGGGCGGCGGCCGAGTCGAGGAAGAAGATCGCGAAGACCGGCACGACGACGAGCTCCAGTGCCAGCAGGTAGGCGAGCAGCGCCACCGCCTTGGCGGCGAACAGGGCGGTGCGGTCGATCGGCGCGAGCCGGATCGCGTCGAAGCCGCCGTCAGCGCGCTCGGCCACGAAGAGGCGGTTGATGCCGAGGATCGCCGCGAACAGCAGCGTCGCCCAGAGCACCCCGGCGCCGAGGCTGCCGGAGAGGCTGGTGCGGTCGAGGCCAAAGCGGAAGATGACGAAGGTGGTGACCGCGAACAGCGCCATCGCCGGCAGCGACTGCAGGGTGCGCAGCTCGGTCCGCAGGTCCTTGCCGAGGATCGCGGCGAAGGCCAGCCGCGACGGGGTCACAACAGTCGCGCCTCGCCCGCGGCGCGAAGAACCCGAGATGCACGCTTGCTCGCTCGGCGCTCCCATTCAGCTTGTCTCGAGCTCGAGTATCTGCCCGGCGTCGGGCAGGGCGCGCTCCGGGTCGTGGGTCGCGAGGACCCGGGCGCGGCCCCCGGCGGGGCCGATCAGCTCGCGGGCCAGCTCGCGCCCCTCTGCGTCGAGGTGCGATTCGGGCTCGTCGAGCAGCAGCAGCTCGGGCTCGTGCAGGAGGCAGCGGCAGATCGCCAGCCGCTGCCGCATCCCGGCCGACAGCTCGGCGACCCGCTGACCGGCCCGACGCTCCATCGCGACCGCGTCGAGCAGGGCGGCGATCCGCCGCTCGGCGACCTCCTCCCGCAGCCCGTGCAGCCGCGCGTGGAAGCGCAGGTTCTCGCGGCCGCTCAGGTCGCGGTACAGCAGCGGCTCGTGGCCGAGGAAGCCGATCCGTCCGCGCGCCTTCCACGCCTCGCCGGGCAGGCGGGCGCCAAGCACCCGAGCCTCGCCCGCGGTCGGCCGCAGCAGCGTGGCCAGAATGCGCAGCAGAGTCGTCTTGCCCGCCCCGTTCGGGCCGAGCACCAGCAGGGACTCGCCGGCGGCCAGCGAGAGGTCGACGCCGTCCAGAGCCCTCTGCTCGCCGAAGTCGCGCCGGAGTCTTCGCAGCTCGATCGCCTTGCTCACCGCGCGGATTCTCCCCGAGTGAGCGACGCGGGAGGGTTGACACCCCTCGAGGGGGTACAACCCTCCCTTCGGCGCCGTGATCTGCTCAGCCGCGCTTCTTGCGCAGCATGCGGCGACCGACCTTGAGCAGCGGTCCGGCGCCCTCCTTCAGCGCCTGCGTCCGGGCCGCGCCCTTGCCGTAGAGCAGCTGCGCCGAGGCGCGCACCGCTTCGCCCAGGTCGCGGTCGTAGGGGTGCCACCAGAGGTCTCGGGCCATGCCCGCCTCCCAGGCGTTCAGCTTGATGTTGACGCACTCGTAGAAGCCGAATTTGGAGTGGGAGCGGCCGACGCCGGAATCCTTGACGCCGCCCCACGAGCACTGGCAGGTGCCGTGGCTGAAGGAGTGGTCGTTGATCCAGACCATCCCCGATTCGATCCGCCGCGCGATCCGCTCGCCGCGCTGGCGGTCCTTCGTCCAGACCGAGGCGCCGAGCCCGAACTCGGAGTCGTTGGCGAGGTCGATCGCCTCCTGCTCGGACTCGACCACGACGATCGGCAGCAGCGGGCCGAAGACCTCCTCCTTCATGATCCGCATCCGGTGCGTGACTCCGGTGAGGACGGCAGGGGCGACGAACTTGCCGGAGAGGCCGGCGACCTCGGTCGGACCGCCGCCGAGCAGGGTCGCCCCCGAGTCGACCGCGTCGTCGAGCAGCTCGCGGACGATCCCGTACTGGTCGTCGGAGGTCATCGGGCCGATCTCGGTCTCCCACTGCATCGGGTCGCCGAGGCGCAGCTTGCCCGCTTCGCGGGCGACGCCCTCGACGAAGCGGTCGGCGACCTCGCGCATGACGTAGACGCGCTCGATCCCCGAGCAGGTCTGGCCGGCATTGGCGAAGCCGCCCCAGACGGCGCCGGAGATCGCGTTGTCGAGGTCGGCGTCGGCGCAGACGATCATCGGGTCCTTGCCGCCCAGCTCCAGCACCGAGCCCTTGAGCCGCTGGGCGCAGACCTCGCCGACCTTGCGGCCGACCGCGACCGAGCCGGTGAAGAAGACCTTGCCGACGCTGGAGCGGGCCAGCGCGTCGCCGACCGCGCCGCCGCCGTGGACGACCCGGACCAGCCCCTCCGGCAGGCCGCCCTTCTCGAAGACGCGGCGGATCGCCTCGCCCAGAAGCGGCGTCAGGCTGGCCGGCTTCAGCACGACGCCGTTGCCGGCCATCAGCGCGATCGCCACCTCGCCGAAGGGGATCGACCAGGGGTAGTTCCAGGGCGCGATCACCCCGACGACGCCGATCGGCTCGTAGGAGAAGTGCGCTTTTTTGCTCAGCGCGAAGGCCTGCGACATGCGGATCTTCTCGGCGGCGAGGATCTTCGGGCCGGCCTTGGCGCACCAGTGCAATGCGTCGACGGTCGGCAGCAGCTCCATCGTGTAGGCCTCGGCGCGCGGCTTGCCCTGCTCTGAGACCAGCAGCTCGGCGACCTCGTCGATCTCGTCGAGCAGCGCGTCGGCGGCGCGGCGCAGGTAGCGGGCGCGGTCCTTGAGGGTGAGTTCGGCCCAGGCGGGCTGGATGCGGGCGACGTCGTCGACGACGCCCTGGACCTGGTCGGGGGTGATCGTCGCCACCGAGCCGACCAGCTCTCCGGTGGCGGGGTTGAAGCTCTCGAGGGTGGACTGAGTGGCGGGGGGCTGCGTTGCGGTCTCCATTGGGCGATTGTAAGCGGGTTTGAAGGGACCGGGGGTTGCCCGGCCTCCGCCCATACGGCCGCCTGCGGCGGCCTACAAGTTTGAGCGGCACCTTCGGCGCCGTCCCATCACTCCGCGGTGCCGCCGGAAGGCTGCGGCCGGGCAACCCCCGGTGCCCTCATACTCAGCCGTGATGGTTGATCGCCTGTTTGACGACAGCGAGGCAGGCTTCCGCCGAGATGAGATAGCTGGGGATGCGCTGCTCGCCGTGCGCATGCGTCCCCGATCCTTGGGTGAGCTGGAGGGGCAGAAGCACATTCTCGGGGAGGGGTCCGCTCTCAGGACCGCGATTGAAAGCGGCCACCTCCATAGCTCGATCTTGTATGGGCCGCCGGGGTCGGGGAAGACGACGCTGGCGCGGATCGCGGCGGCCGGCGCCGACGGGGCGTTCGAGGAGGAGTCGGCCGTCAATGCCGGCCGGGCCGAGATCCGGGCGGTGATCGCGCGGGCCCGGGAGCGGCGGCAAGGCGGCGGGCGCCACACGATCCTCTTCCTCGACGAGATCCATCGCTTCAACAAGGCCCAGCAGGACGCGCTCCTGCCGGCCGTCGAGGAGGGTCTGCTGACGCTGATCGGGGCGACCACCGAGAATCCCTACTTCGAGGTCAACTCGGCGCTGCTCTCCCGCTGCCAGATCTACGAGCTGCGGCCGCTCGCCCCGGAGCAGGTACAGGGGCTGTTGCGGCGGGCGCTCTCCGATCCCGAGCGCGGCCTCGCCGAGCCGCCGCCGGTCGCCGACGCGGCCCTGGCGATGCTGGCCCACCGCTCGGGTGGCGACGCGCGGGTGGCCCTCTCGGCGCTGGAGCGGGCGGCGGAGCGCTCGCGCGGCTCCGACGTCGACGTCGCCGCGGCCGAGGACGCGCTGCAGCGCAAGGCGCTCGACTACGACCGCCAGGGCGACCGCCACTACGACTTCGTCTCGGCCTGGATCAAGGCGACGCGCGGCTCCAACGTCGACGCCTCGCTCTACTACCTGGCGGTGATGCTGGAGGGCGGCGAGGACCCACGTTTCATCGCTCGCCGTATGGTCATCCTCGCCTCCGAGGACGTCGGCAACGCCGACCCGCAGGCGCTGCTGGTGGCCGACGCCGCGGCCCGCGCCGTCGACCGGGTCGGCCTGCCCGAGTGCGCGCTCAACCTCGCGCAGGCCGCGGTCTACCTGGCGCTGGCGCCGAAGTCGAACGCCTCCTACGCGGCGCTCGGCAAGGCCCGTGCGGAGGTGCGTGAGAACGGCGCCAGGACGCCGCCCGACTACCTGCGCGATGCCCACTACCCAGGCGCCGGCGAGCTGGGCCGCGGCGAGGGCTACCGCTACGCCCACGACGAGCCGGGAGGCGTCAGCGACCAGCCGCTGATGCCTTCGGGACTTGAGAGTCGGCGTTTCTACACGCCGACCGACCGCGGCTTCGAGGCCGAGCTGCGACGCCGTTTGGAGGCGCTCCGCAGGGAAATCCGCGGCGCCTAGTCGCACCCGCAACTTCCCCAGAAGGGGCGTGTTTGAGAGGTCGGCTTTCCAAGCTAGAGCCAGGGAGAGCCGAACACCGGCCGGAGGCCTGGACTGGGGGTCTCCGGCCGGGACTAAAAGGGAAGGCAGGGGGGAGCTCGACGACCGCGCGTTTGCCGCGCGGTCGTCGGGCCTTCCTATTGGGGGCCGGGGCGACCCCCTCCTCTAAGGTCCAGTGGATGGCGGAGAAGCTGAGACTCGGCGGGATGGCGCTGCGCAACGGCCTGCTGATCCACGGGCCGACGCACTGGGCCGCCGCGGTGCGCGGCGGGGACGGCGAGGTGCAGGTCGCCTCCGAGCCCAAACCGGAGCTGGCGCCGAGGCTCGCCGCTCGCCTGCCGGGGCTGCGCGGCCCGCTCAGATTGGCCGAGGCGATGGCGGTGCTGCCGCTGGTGCGCCGCCGGCTGCCGGCCGCCCGGCTGCCCTTCGAGGACTGGCGGGTGGTCGCGGCGTTCGGCGCCACCCTGGCTGCGACCGCGGCGCTGCGGCGCAGGGTGGCGAGCTCGGCCCTGCGCGAGGGGCTGGTGCAGGCGATCGGGCTGGCTCCCGCGGCGGTGGCGCTGAGCGACCGCGATCTCGCCGCCTACCACGGCGTCGAGCACAAGGCGATCGCCGCCTACGAGCAGGGGATCGACGACCCGGCGGTCGTGCCCAAGGAGCACGACCGCTGCGGCTCCAACCTGATCGCGCCGATGATGCTGCTCTCGGCCGGCGGCACGGTGGCGCTGGAGCGGCTGGTCGAGCGGCCCAGCCCGCTGGCCCGCGCCGCGGTCGGCCTCGCCGGCGCCTCGCTGGCGGTGGAGATGTTCGCCTGGAGCGACCGTCATCACGGCGCCCCGCTGGCCGAGGCCTTCCACACCCCCGGCCGCGAGATCCAGCGCCGGCTCGCGACCAGGGAGCCGGCCCCGGAGCAGCTCCAGGTGGGGGTGGCGGCGCTTGCCGAGATCCTCCGGGTCGAGCCGCCGCCGACCGCCGCCGACGAGCCGCCGCCGGCAACGTAGGACTGGGCCGACGGGCCGATTTGTACGGTCGGACCGGACATATCGGCCCGTCGGCGGGGCGCTCATTAGACTGCGGCCGATGTTCGCCAGGATCGACCACATCGGCGTCGCCGTCGAGGATCTCGACGCCGCCCTCGACCTCTACGGGAACAGCTTCGAGATGGAGCAGGCGCACCGCGAGACGGTCTCCTCGCAGGGAGTCGAGGCGGTGCTGCTCGACGTCGGCGACGGGCACGTGGAGCTGATGCGGCCGCTCGGCCCGGAGACGCCGGTCGGCAAGTTCCTCGCCCGCAACGGGCCCGGGCTGCACCACGTCGCCTACGCGGTCGAGGACATCGACGCCACGCTGGAGAGGCTGGCGGCCGCGGGGCTCGAGCTGATCGACAAGCAGGCGCGGACCGGCATCCGCGACAGTCGCGTCGCCTTCCTGCACCCGCGCTCGACCGGCAAGGTGCTCACCGAGATAGTCGAATCCCGGCGAGCATGAGCGAGGGAGCGTCACGATCTGATTCTTCGCGACTGAGCGAGGGCGAAGCCACTTATTGGAGGGGGCACTGATGGCGGACGAGCAGCGGGTGGAAATCGGCTTCGAGGGCGGCCAGGTCGTCCCGGTGCGGCTCACCGCGGAAGAGCTGAAGGATCTCCGCAGGCAGGTCGAGAAGGGCGGCTGGCACGACGTCAAGACGGAGGACGGCGTTCTCTCCCTCTACGTCGCCAAGGTCGCCTTCCTGCGCATCGAGTCCGGCGAGCACCGCGTGGGCTTCTGAATGCGTGCGACCGGCGCATATCTGCCTCCTCGGTCGCTCGCGTGCAGAGCACGCCACGCTCCCTGCGTTCTTGATCTGCTTGGTCACACACACTCAGATGCGCGCTAGAACGGCAATTGGACTCTTCGGCGCGGCCACCCTCGCCGCCGCCCTCTGGTGGCGCAAGAACCCGTCGGCCTGCCCCTACGGGCAGAGGTTCTGGGTGGAAGCGCCGCACCCGATCATCACCCGCGACCGCCTCCGCGAGGTGCTGCGACCCGAGCCGGGCGAGCGGATCCTCGAGATCGGCCCGGGCACCGGCTACTACACGCTCGACATGGCCGAGTGGGTGGCTGGCGCGTCGACCGCCGCCGAGGGCCTGAATGGCGCCCCGCCCGCGGGCACGATCGAGATCCTCGACCTCCAGCAGGAGTTCCTCGACCACGTGATGAAGCGAGCGACGGAGCGCGGCCTGGCCAACGTCGTGCCGATCCAGGGCGACGCCACCGCGCTGCCCTACGGGGACGAATCGATGGACGCCGTCCTCCTCACCGCCGTTCTCGGCGAGATCCCCGACCGAGCGACTGCCCTGGAGGAGATCGCACGGGTCCTCAAGCCGAGCGGCCGCCTCGTCGTCGGCGAGCTGTTCGGCGACCCCCACTTCACCAGCCTCGCCAGCCTGAAGCGTCAAGCGGCCGAGGCCGGCCTCTCCTTCGAGAACCACTCCGGCAACCGCATCGCCTACTTCGCCCGGCTCTCGCCGACCCAGGGACCCACCGGCGGCGCTCAGTAGCGCGGCGGCGGTGGCGGTGCGCCCGGGTCGCGCTGCTGAGCAGCGCGCTGTTCTTCGGCGACCCGTTCGCGGGCTTCCAGCTCACGGCGCTGGCGCCGATTCGACGAGACGGCTTCCTGGAGGAAGGAGAGGACGAGGCCGGCGGCGCCGGCGATCATCAGGATCAGGCCGACCGTGTCGATGCTGACGCCTTCGACGTTGAGGTTGGTCGCGTAGCGCAGGATCGCCCCGAGGGCGATCAGGAAGATGGCAGCGGCGATGGTCACGCAGGCATCCTAAACGCGGCCCTAGATGACAATCGGCGCCGGGGCGGGCGCGAGGCCCGCCCCGGCGCGGCGCTCAGCGCCTGCCCTTGCGGCAGGCGGGGATGTTGAGCCGCAGGTTCTTCGACTTCATTCGCCTGCTGTTCTGGGCTCGCAGGTTGAGGTAGCCCGTCGTCTGCCGGGCGCAGAGGTCCCGGGTGTTGATCAGCAGGCCGCGGCCGCCGCCCTTCATGTTGAGGATGAACTTGTCGACCGCCACGTCCGGCGTCTTTTCGAACACCGTCTTGAGGCGCGCGCCTCGCGAGCTGATCACGCCGCGCAGCCGGATCGGAACCTGGCCGTGCAGGTCGGCCAGCAGGTCCGGCAGTTCGTTGTCGGACGAGGTCAGGTAGACCGGCCCCTTCAGCGGCTCGTCGAGCAGCGGCGAGGTCGCCTTGGCGCTGCCGTAGATCGACGCCTTCGGGCACTGGCTCGCGGCCAGCTGGACCCTCGTGCAGATCGTCTTGATGTGACTCTGGTCGAGGATCGTCGCCCGCGGCAGGATGAAGGCCGCGCGCCGCAAGTTGGCGTCGCCTTTGCGCCCTTCGAGGATCGCCCGGAACTTCGGGTGCGCCCGGCGCTTCGTGCTCTTCTTGCCGCCCGATATGCGCGCGTAGAACTTCGGCTTGAATTTCAGGGCGCGGCAGTTGGTCGCTCCGAACAGGTTGCCCTTCTGCGATTCGAACCAGCTCGCGGCGTTTGCCGGGTTCGAGCCGCCGCCGAAGATGTTCCCCCCGATCAGGAAGGGCCTGCGGCAGGTGGTCGGGTTGACGGTGAAGCTCGGCCGGTTGATCAAGACGTCGATCGCCCGGATGTCGAGCTTCACACCGCCGAACACGTCGGGAATCGGGTCCGAGACGGCGTGGATCTCGGCCGTTTCGGGGTCGACGTATAGAGCGGTCCTGACCACGACGGTGCCCAGGTCGAAGGGGCCGGCGACCGTCGGCGTCACGAACAGCAGGCTGACCGGCGCGTTCTTGTACGGCCCGGCCAGGTAGACCTTGCCGGCGGTGTGGAACGGGGTCGAGCCCGAGCCGGCCGCAAGCGCGACCCCGCCGACCAGGCTGGAGGCGGGACAGCTCGGGGCGGCGATCTCGGCCGCCCCGCTCTTGCCCACGGCGGCGGCGATGTTCGCCTCCGGGCAGTAGGGGACGCCCTTCAGCCTCGCGACCATCCCGGGGGCCAGGTTGGCCCGCACCTGGCGGATCTCCTGGGCGCCGTCGGGCCGCCGGACCAGCAGCCTGAACGGGCTGTAGGCGCCGGCCGTCGCCGCCTCCGGCCCCGCCACGAAGCCGGGGTTGAACGGACGCTGGCCCAAGTTCTGCGGGCAGGGGCCCCCGCCAGGGGCGCTGGTCAGGCCGAACGAGCTGGATGGGTGCTTGTTGGTGCCGGGGGCCGACCATGGTTCCATCGAGCTGGTGGTCCCGTGCGGACCGCAGGTCGGCGGGCTGGTCAGCACGTTTTTGCCCTTGTCGAAGTGCAGCTTCACCGATTCGAACGGCACCTGCGGCAGGCCGCGGGGCAGCGTGCCGACCAGTTCGCCGGTCTCCTGTTCGTCGAACGTCGCGGTGAGCTGGCCGGTGCCGGGGTCGGCGCTGACGTTGCCGACCAGGCGGACGGCGATGCCGAGCTGCTCGGACTTCGCTTCGATCAGCGTCCTGAACTCTTCGCCGGAGGCCGGGTCGAAGCTCTTCTGCGTGCCTACGTAGATGTCCCCTTTCAGCGAGCCCGGGGGCAGCGGCGGCGACTCGATCTCGGCGCTGCCGATCCGCGAGGCGGCGGGGCATTCGTTGTCGTAGGTCCGCACGCCCTTCTTGAACTGGGCATCGGTGCAGGCGACGAGCCCGTTTGCCGCGGCGGGGTTGAGGGCCATGCCCTGCGGCAGCTCGACGACCGCCTTGCGCAGGTGCGACTCCTGGATCGCGCTTTCTTCGCCGTCGAAGTACTCGAGCGTCGTGGTGACGGTTGCCCCGGCCGGCGAGTCGACCTCGGAGGTGCCGGGGTCCACGTCGATCCCGGGTTCGAACGGGACTTCGTCGCAGCCTTCCTGCTGGATGAGTTGACCCGATGAGCTCTGCACCTTGGCCTCGAACGGGGTCGACCCGAAGGGGAAGCTCGGGTCCGGTTCGCCGTAGGACTCGGCTCTGTACCAGGTCGAGTAGAGGAGTTCGTTCGCCGGGTCGGCCGGGTCGAAGCAGGTCGTCGGGTTGTTGATGTAGCTGCCGTCGCCGGCGGCCGCGCCGAAGTTGACCAGGCGGCTGATCAGGGTCGAGAGGCCGGGGACTTCTGGTTCGGGGGGCCTGATCGTGAAGCTCTGGTGGAAGTCGCCCTCCCAGGCCACTTCGGTTTCCAGGAAGACGATCTCCTCGCCGGCGACGACGAAGCCGAACAGCGCCGGTTCGCCGTCTTTCGGCTCGAGGTTGTAGACGGGGACTTTGCTGAGGCCCGGGGTCGGTTCGATCACGAAGCCGGCGGGGAGTTCGGTCGCGGGCGGGGGGAAGGGCGGCGAGGGGAGTCCGAGTTCTTCCACAGTGGCCGCTTCGTTGGTCGCCAGCGTCAGTTCCTCGACCCCGAGGATCGAGGCTTCCTCGCAAGCCGGGACGATTTTCTCCACGCCGGGTTCGACTTCGAGCTCGCGCTCGAAGTCCGCGAGGGAGCAGCGCGGCGCGGCTTCGGGGTTGACGGTCAGACCTGGCGGCACGTCGACCCTGAGCGTTTTGATGGCCCGGTTGAGGAGCGGCGGGGTGAGCGGAGCGACGCTGCCGGTCGGGTACGGGGGTTTTTCCGGCACCAGCACTTCCTGGTGCTGGATGATGTACTGCGTGAAGCCGATCGGGGGGTGACCGGCGGCCTGCGTGAAGAACTGGCCGGGGGTTTCCGGCGAGCAGAGCGGCGAGTCGGTTTTGCAGGTTCCCGCCTGCCACCCGTTCGCGCCCGTGGGCGGCTCGTTCTGCGGTTCGATCACGTTGCCGGTGTCGGCGAGCGCGGCCGAGGCGCCGAATGCGAGGACGAGCAGTGCGGCGGCGAGCGTGAGCAGGCCGGTCGAGCGTCCCAGGACTCTCCTCATCAGATTCTCCTCCAAGACGG
>Ga0210144_1000818_pt1 | contig 14299 bp, 14 predicted proteins | sample Muzzi_PWA_D2_FD_185532 | JGI IMG/M metagenome (GOLD analysis project Ga0210144, IMG submission 185532) | Wetland microbial communities from San Francisco Bay, California, USA, that impact long-term carbon sequestration - Muzzi_PWA_D2 (SPAdes) | ecosystem: Environmental > Aquatic > Marine >...
TTCTAGATCGGTTATAAAGACATATCACCGCAGAGACGCACGACTGCAGGGATGCAGGAGATAGAACAATGCAGGGAGCAATTGTCGAGAGAACGCAAAGAATGAAAAACAGGAACTTACATACTAGAAATAAATTCAGAATCCGCCGTTTCTGAGGCCTTTTACACCAGATTCTTATTAGTCTTTTCTCTGCGTCCTTTGCGTCTCTGCGGTTAAAATTCCTAGTGCTCCCGGGTGGCGTGGAACTGCACCTCAGGCCATTTCTCTATGGCCAGATCCAGATTGACCCGGGTCGGCGCAATATAAACCAGGGCGCCGCTCTGATCTTCGGCCAGATAGTCGAATGCCCTGTCACGGAAACGCTGCGCGATCTTTTCATCACGGCACTCGACCCAGCGGGCGGTGGCCACGCCCACGGACTCGAACCGGCAGTCCACACCGTACTCGGCTCTCAGCCGGTGCGCCACGACATCAAACTGCAGGATACCGACCGCCCCGAGTATCAGGTCATTGTTCTTCAGCGGCCTGAACAACTGGGTCGCCCCTTCCTCGCAGAGCTGGTCCAGCCCCTTTTGCAGCGCCTTCATCCGCAAGGGGTCGCGCAATATGGCGCGGCGGAACAGTTCGGGCGCGAAATTGGGTATGCCGGTGAACTTGAGGTCCTCGCCCTGGGTAAAGGTATCGCCGATGCGAATAGTCCCGTGATTGTGCAGGCCGATGATGTCACCGGTCCAGGCCTCCTCGACATGACCACGCTCCGCCGCCAGAAAGGTCACTGCATTTGATATCTGCACCTCCCGTGCGATGCGCACGTGGCGCATCTTCATGCCCTTGCGGTAACTGCCGGAACAGATGCGCAGGAAGGCGATGCGGTCGCGGTGCTGCGGGTCCATGTTCGCCTGGATCTTGAACACAAATCCGCTGAATTTGTCCTCGCCGGGATCGACAATGCGTGTGGCGGTCTGGTGAGGCTGCGGCCCGGGGGCGTATTCCACGAAGTAATCCAGCAGTTCCTGCACGCCGAAGTTGTTGATCGCCGAACCGAAGAACACCGGCGTCAGTTCGCCCCTGAGATAGGCGTCCACCTCGAACTCATGACTCGCACCCTTGAGCAGCTCAACCTCGTCGCGCAGTTCCGCGGCCTGGTCTCCGAGCACCTCATCCAGCAGGGGATTGTCCAGACCCTTGATGAGGGTGACGTCCTGGCGAACGCTGCCCTTGCCGGGGGTATAGAGATGCACGCTGTTATCGATCAGGTGATAGACGCCCTTGAAGCGCTTGCCCATCCCCACCGGCCAGGTAACCGGAGCGCAGCGGATCTTCAGCACCTCCTCGACTTCATCGAGCAGCTCGATCGGTTCGCGCCCTTCGCGGTCCAGCTTGTTGATAAAGGTGAAAATCGGCGTGGTGCGCAGACGGCACACCTCCATCAGCTTGATGGTGCGCGCCTCCACGCCCTTGGCGCAGTCGATCACCATCAGCGCCGAATCCACCGCTGTAAGGGTGCGATAGGTGTCTTCGGAGAAATCCTCGTGTCCCGGGGTATCGAGCAGATTGACCATGCGGTCCCGGTAGGGAAACTGCATCACCGAGGAGGTCACCGAGATACCGCGTTCCTTTTCCAGCTCCATCCAGTCGGAGGTCGCATGGCGCGCCGCCTTGCGACCCTTGACGGTGCCGGCAAGCTGGATCGCCCCGCCGAACAGCAGCAGTTTTTCGGTCAGGGTGGTCTTGCCGGCATCGGGATGGGAAATGATGGCGAAGGTACGGCGCCGGGCCGCCTCGTGTGTCAGGCTAGTCATATCGAACCGGAGGTTTCACTGCTCGGAAAACTGATTATTATAGCGCAATCAGGTGAAAGGCGTTGCCCGGGGTTACAGGACCCGAGCAAGGATCAGGGCATCCTCGCGGCCATGGTCAGCGGGATAGTATTCCCTGCGGCTGCCCAGTTCATTGAAGCCCATACTTTCGTAAAGCTCGCGCGCCGCCCGGTTTGTGGGACGCACTTCCAGAAACATCATCTCGGCATTTTGCCGGCGGGCAAGTGACATCAGATGCAGCAGCAGCTTGCGCCCGATACCCTGCTGCAGCGACTCCGGCCGCACGCACAGGTTCAACAGATGCGACTCCCCTGCCGCGACGCTGGTTACGCCATAACCCTCTATGACGCCCTGCCGCTCGCATACCCAGCAACAATAGCCGGCACGCAGGCAGTCATTGAAAATCAGGCGCGTCCAGGGATAGGGATAGCTGCGCCGCTCGATCGCCATGATCTCTTCAAGATCCGCTGCCAGCATGGGACGGAAATGCAAGGCGGGCTGCTTCAGTATGGCACTCATGCTAGGGCCTGTTAACGCTTGTATGGTCGTCGCGACGGCGGCCATTTTTTCGCAACACAAGGCAGTGCGAGTGCCGTGTAGCCAGATTACACAAACGAGCGCTAACGCCGGATTGCGGGAAAATGGCCCCGTCCCTGCGGGTTGCACCTGAAATCAGGCCATGCGGCGTTGCCCGTCGTTCATTCACTACCACTAGACTTCGCTCCTCGCGCCTTGCCTGGCCTGATGTCAGGCAGCAACGCGGCGAACATACACGTGTTAACAGGCCCTCGGTCCCTGCGATCGAGATTTTAAGATCATAAGCCGCGATGGGCCTTTTGTGCCAGCTGCAGGTCCTCCCAGGACTTGCGTTTCTCCAGCGGCGAGCGCAGCAGGTAGGCCGGGTGATAAGTCACCACCAGCGGAATACCCGCCTTTCCATAGCGGTGCACGCGACCCCGCAGGCGCCCGATGGGGAGATCGGTTTGCAGAAGATTGTGCGCGGCAATACGGCCCACCACCAGGATCAGCCCGGGACCGACAAGCTCTACCTGCCGCTCCAGGTAGTCATGACAGCAGGCGACCTCGTCGGGCAGCGGATCCCGGTTTCCGGGCGGACGGCATTTGAGGATGTTGGTGATGTACACCTCCTCGCGCCGAAAGCCGATCGCAGCGAGCATGGCCGTCAGCAACTGCCCCGCACGACCCACGAACGGTTCGCCCTGCCGGTCTTCATCCGCGCCAGGCGCTTCACCCACGATCATCCATTCTGCAGCGCGGTTGCCCGTGCCGAACACTGTGCGGGTGCGCGTCTCATGCAGTGCGCAACGGGTGCAACGCGCAACGCGGGACTCCAGATCGGGCCAGTCGAGCGCGGATATCCCGCCCACCCCTCCCACGGCACTTCCCGCGACGCCCCCCCCCGGGACGGCTTGCTGCGCGGGCGTCCCGGGGGTGCGGTCGCGACTGACCCAGCGCTCGATGCCCATGGCCTCGAGGTATTGGTCGCGCAGGGTTTGCTCGATCATCACACGCGCCCTCTCTCACACGTCCCCGAACTGGGGATGCGCCCGTTGCTCACGCTGGATAATCTTGTTGAGCGCATTCACGTAAGCCTTGGCCGAGGCGATGACGATATCGGTATCCGCACCCTGTCCGTTGACGATGCGGCCGTCGAGCCGCAGGCGTACCGTCACCTCGCCCTGGGAATCCGTCCCGCTGGTAATATTGTTGACGGAATAGAGTTGCAATTCGGTCTTGCTGTTGACCAGCTTCTCGATGGCCCTGAAGGACGCATCCACGGGTCCGCCGCCGCCGGCGCTCGCCTGCTTTTCCTCGCCGTCCAGCCACAGCGTGACAGCGGCAGCCGGTGTTTCTCCGGTTTCCGAACAGACCTTGAGGTAGACCAGCTTGAGCCATTCGTTTTTCGCCTCCAGACCGGACTCGGTCACCAGTGATTGCAGGTCCTCGTCGAATATCTCGTGCTTCTTGTCGGCGAGGTCCTTGAAGCGTGCGAAGGCATCATTCAGCTCCTCATCGGAGCCGAACTCGACACCGAGATCCTGCAGGCGGGAGCGAAAGGCATTGCGTCCGGAATGCTTTCCCAGCACGATCCGGTTCTCCGACCAGCCCACGTCCTGTGCGCGCATGATTTCGTAGGTCTCGCGGCTCTTGAGCACGCCATCCTGGTGTATCCCCGACTCGTGGGCAAAGGCATTGACCCCGACGATCGCCTTGTTGGGCTGCACGGCGAACCCGGTGATGCCGCTCACCAGCCGGGAGCAGGGCACGATCTGGGTGGTGTCCAGGCCGGTATGGCAGGGGAAAATGTCCCGGCGCGTCCTGACGGTCATTACGACCTCCTCCAGCGCCGCATTGCCGGCGCGCTCACCCAGACCGTTAATGGTGCATTCCACCTGGCGTGCACCGTTGAGTACTGCGGAGAGCGAGTTGCCGACCGCGAGCCCCAGGTCGTTGTGACAGTGCACCGAAAATACGGCCTTGTCCGAATTGGGGACCCGTTCGATCAGGGTGCGTATCAACTCCCCGAACTGATGCGGCAGGTTGTAACCGACCGTATCCGGAATATTGACAGTTGTCGCACCGGCGGCAATCACGGCCTCGATGACACGGCAAAGGAAATCGATTTCCGAACGTCCGGCATCTTCGGGAGAAAATTCGACATCATCGGTATAGGTGCGGGCATGTTTTACCGCACGCACCGCCTGCTCGATGACCTGATCCTGCGTCATACGCAGCTTCATCTGCATATGAATCGGCGAGGTGGCGATAAAGGTATGTATTCGCGAGGAGGCCGCCGGTTTCAGTGCCTCACCGGCGCGATCGATATCCCTGTCGAGCGCCCGGGCAAGCCCGCAGACGGTGCTGTCCGACACGGCACGGGCGACTGCCTGCACGGCCTCGAAATCCCCCGGACTGGCGATGGGAAACCCCGCCTCGATGACATCCACCCGCATACGTTCCAGCGCCTTGGCAATACGGACTTTCTCCTCGCGCGTCATCGACGCGCCCGGGCTCTGTTCCCCGTCACGCAAGGTGGTATCGAAAATGATTAACTTGTCATTGCTCATGGTCTGACTCCGCTCATGGTCCGCTGCACCCGTGTGACTTCAACGGGTTATCCGCAAAGCACCCTGCTGACAGCATAACAAAGCCGTTTATGGCCTGCCGGAATACTGTAGGTATTGTGTGCATCTGGCCTCGCCAGGCATGACGGTATCAGTTGCCCGAAGGCGGCAGTCGCAGGAAAGTCAGCAGGAGGTCGGAGAGCCCCTTGGGGGAGCCCGGGCGGGGCTGGCGGGACAGGCATGTAAATGGCTTCATGACACTGAATATAAAACAAAATTTTCCTGCACCAGGCCCTCAAGTCTGTCCTTGGGTGTGCGCAGCGGGCGATTCAGGTCTCTTTCTGCCGATCGCCGCGCCGTCTTCTCACCCTGACCAGGGTCAGCACCGGACCGGAAAATGCGTAAATCAAAAATCCCGCAAACAGGACCTTGGGCGGGTCGAGTGAGGCGAACACATACGCCACCACCACCAGCAGCATGCCCACGAAAGGTATGCGGTTCTTGAAATCAACCTCTTTGAAACTGTAGTAGCGAACGTTGCTCACCATCAGACCGCCCATCAGGATGGTCAGTACAAATGCCAGATACACGACATGATGGCCGTCGATCCCCAGATCCGCCCCGACCCAGACCAGTCCGGCCAGCACGGCGGCCGCCGAAGGACTCGGCAAGCCCTTGAAGTAGTGCTTTTCGGCGGTCGCAATCTGGGCATTGAACCGTGCCAGGCGCAATGCCGCACCAGCGGTATAGATGAAGGCGGACAGCCAGCCCAGTTTCGCCCAGCCGATGCTGATCATGGAATGCAGCGACCATTCATACATCACCAGCGCCGGCGCCAGTCCGAAGCAGACCATGTCGGACAGGCTGTCATACTGAACGCCGAACTCGCTTTGCGTGCGTGTGAGCCGCGCCACGCGACCGTCGATACCATCGGCGACCATGGCCACGAAGATCGCGATCGCGGCCGCCTCGAATCGCATCCCCATGGCCGCAACGATCGCGTAAAAGCCGGCGAACAACCCGGCTGTGGTGATCATGTTAGGCAGCAGGTAGATACCCCGCCGGGGATTACGCTCAGTCATTTCCGGATCCGGGTGACCGGATTCCGGCGGGTTGTGCCCGGTGTCGTTCTGATCCATGTCGCGATTCATTCTGACTTGTCAATGGATGAGCTTGGCAATGACATCAGCGCCGCCGCGCACCCAATCCCCTGCGGTCGCAAGCGTGCGGCTTGATTCCGGCAAATACAGGTCTACCTGCCCCCCCAGATGGATAAAACCGCAACGCTGACCCTGCCCCACCCGGTCTCCGATACGCACGTAACAGCGTGGAGTACTATGCAATCTTCCGCGGTTCATCACCAGCACGATATCATCACCTTCATTGGTGCGCAGCCAGACGCCGTGCGGCACCCCCGGCGGAATGTTCGGAGGATCGAGCACCTTGCCTTCGACCGGACTGCGCGTCGAAAAAACCCCGTAAGGGTTCATCTGTATCACGATGCGGATCGCGAGGCGGTCGAGATAGGGATCGTGCGTCATGCTGATGGACAGGATCCTCCCGTCGGCGGGACATACGATGGCCAGCGGCACGGCAGGTACATCACGATCCGGATCGCGAAAAATCAGCGCCAGCAGCGTGCTGAAGATCCAGAACCCCAGCGAGGCATAAAAACCGGCAGACTGCAGGACCAGCACGGCTACCAGCACGCTGGCCAGTACCGGGGCAAGTCCCTCTCTCGCGATAATGGAATAACGGCTCATAAACCGTCCGGGGCGCCGAAGTCAGCCGGCTGGACCAGAAACAGGTATATCGTATACCCGGCGTGTCAGTTGACGCTTTTGTCAACGATCTTGCCGGCGCTAATCCATGCCATCATGCCGCGCAGCTTCTCCCCGACGACCTCGATGGGGTGTTCACGTCCGATGCGCCGTTTGGCTTTCAGGGTGGCGGCGCCCGCCTGGTTCTCGAGGATGAACTCCCGAGCGAACTCCCCGTTCTGAATCTCGGTGAGAATACGGCGCATTTCCTGCTTTGTCCTTTCGTTGATAATGCGCGGCCCGCGGGTCAGGTCGCCGTATTCGGCCGTATTGGAGATGGAATAGCGCATATTGGCGATGCCGCCTTCGTACATCAGGTCCACGATCAGCTTCAGTTCATGCAGGCATTCAAAATAGGCCATCTCGGGGGCGTAGCCGGCTTCCACGAGGGTTTCGAATCCCGCCTGCACCAGTGCCGTCGCACCACCGCACAGCACCGCCTGTTCACCGAACAGGTCGGTCTCGGTTTCCTCCCGGAAGCTTGTTTCGATGATACCGGCACGCCCGCCGCCGTTCGCCGAGGCATAAGAGAGTGCGATATCCCGGGATCGCCCGCTGGCATCCTGGTAGACGGCGACCAGACTGGGGACGCCGGCTCCGTGGGTATAGGTGGAGCGCACCAGATGACCGGGCCCCTTGGGCGCGATCATGATGACGTCAAGGTCGGCACGGGGCTCGATCTGCTGGAAATGGATATTGAAGCCGTGCGCGAACGCCAGCGCCGCACCCTGCTTGATGTTGGGAGCGATCTTTTCACGATACAGGCCGGCCTGATGCTCGTCCGGTGCCAGAATCATCACCACATCCGCGCCCTTGACGGCCTCCTCGACGGATTTTACCGCCAGTCCCGAGTTCTTCGCCTTGGCCTCGGAGAGGGAACCGGGGCGCAGGCCCACCGTCACCTCGACACCGGAGTCCTTGAGGTTGTTGGCATGCGCGTGGCCTTGTGAACCGTAACCGATGATGGTCACCCTGAGACCCTGGATGATGGACAGATCCGCATCTTTATCGTAATAAACATTCATTTTTTTTACCTGGTTTTCGCGATTGATTTGCGGCCGCACGCGGCGGCCGGTTCGGTATTCAGGAACTGCACCCGTCCCCGTTGTCAGACCTTCAGTGAGCGTTCACCGCGCGCGATACCCGACACACCGGAGCGGACCACCTCGATGATCAGTGTCTGCTCCAGCGCCTGCAGGAACGCGTCCAGCTTGTCGCCGGCGCCGGTCAGCTCGATGGTGTAGCTTCTGGCATTTACATCGATAATGCGGCCGCGGAAGATATCCGTGACCCGCTTGAACTCCTCACGGCGCTCGCCTTCCGCGCGAACCTTCACCAGCATCATTTCCCGTTCTATATGCGGACCCTCGGTCATGTCCATCAGCTTGACGACATCGACCAGCTTGTTGAGCTGCTTGGTGATCTGTTCGATGATCTCGTCGGTGCCGTAGGTGACCAGCGTCATGCGCGAGAGGGTCGGATCCTCGGTCGGCGCCACGGTCAGCGACTCGATATTGTAGCCGCGCGCCGAGAACAGTCCGGCTACACGCGACAGCGCGCCGGCCTCGTTTTCCATCAGGATGGAGATAATGTGTCGCATATCAGATCAGGATCATTTCGTTCTGACCGCCGCCGGCCGGAATCATCGGGTAGACATTCTCGGTCTGATCGGTGATGAAATCCATGAAAACCAGCCGGTCCTTGAGTTTCATGGCCTCGACCAGCGCCGCTTCAACATCGCCCGGCTTGTCGATCTGCATACCCACATGACCGTAGCTCTCCGCCAGTTTCACGAAATCCGGCAGCGACTCCATGTAGGACATGGCGTAGCGACCCTGATAGAAGAACTCCTGCCACTGGCGCACCATGCCGAGATAGCGGTTATTGAGATTCACAATCTTGAGCGGAAGCGCATACTGCTTGCAGGTTGACAGCTCCTGGATGCACATCTGGATACTGCCCTCGCCGGTGACGCAGACCACGGTCTCGCCCGGGTGACCCAGCTGTACCCCCATCGCGGCCGGCATGCCGAATCCCATGGTGCCCAGACCGCCGGAATTGATCCAGCGCCGCGGCTTGTCGAACTTGTAGAACTGCGCCGCCCACATCTGATGCTGACCGACATCGGAGGTCACATAGGCATCCCCTCCGGTGACCTTGTACAGGGTTTCCAGTACATACTGCGGTTTGACCAGTTCGCTGTCGCGGTCGAACCTGAGGCAGTCCTTGGCGCGCCATTCCTCGATCTGCTCCCACCATGCCGCGATCGATTCGGCATCAGGACGCTTGTTCCCGCCCTTGATGGCCTCGACCATCGCCCGGAGAACATTGTCGACGCTGCCGACGATCGGTACATCCACCTTGACGTTCTTGGAGATACTGGAAGGGTCGATGTCCACATGAACGATCTTCGCGTGCGGGCAGAATTTCTCGATGTTGCCGGTTACCCGGTCGTCGAATCGCGCACCGATGGCAATCAGGACGTCGCAGTGGTGCATGCCCATGTTGGCCTCATAGGTGCCGTGCATGCCCAGCATGCCGACGAATTGCCGGTCGGTTGCCGGGTAACCACCCAGACCCATGAGGGTGTTGGTCACCGGAAAATCCAGCAGGCGTGCGAGCTCGGCGAGCGGTTCCGCGGCATTGCTCAGAATGACTCCCCCGCCGGTGTAGATCATGGGGCGCCTGGCGCCGAGCATCAGCTTTACCGCCCGCTTGATCTGGCCGGCATGCCCGATGTGCACCGGATTGTAGGATCGCATGCTGACCGTGTCGGGATAATGATACTCCGCCTTTTGCGCCGTGACGTCCTTCGGGATATCGACAACGACGGGGCCGGGACGACCCGTGGTGGCCACATAGAAAGCCTTCTTGATCGTCTCCGCCAGCTTGCTGACATCCTTGACCAGAAAATTGTGTTTCACGCAGGGGCGGGTAATCCCGATGTTGTCAGCTTCCTGAAAGGCGTCATTGCCGATGAGCTGGGTGGGAACCTGGCCGGTAAAGATCACCATGGGGATGGAATCCATGTAGGCGGTGGCGATTCCGGTAACCGCATTGGTGGCGCCCGGACCGGAGGTGACCAGCACGACGCCCGGCTTGCCGGTCGAGCGTGCATAACCATCGGCCGCATGGGTTGCGCCCTGCTCGTGGCGCGTCAGGATATGCTGAAGCTTGTCCTGACGGTACAGGGCGTCGTAGATGTGCAAGACGGCTCCGCCCGGGTAGCCGAAGATATATTCGACTCCCTCGTCCTGAAGTGAATGGACAAGTATTTCTGCGCCGGTCAGTTCCAACCTGATCTACTCCTGCTATCGATTGCGGGCTGCGTGTAAACCCAAGAAAAAAGCCCGTGGTGACGGGCAGACGGAGCTCGCATTTTCAGAACAGTAGAAAGTACTGATATTGCAGGTGAAGGTCAAGAGATGAAACATGGCGGGAACGGCGATCCCCGGGACGGGAGGCGCATCGGGAAACTGTGATGCGGTGGCTTGTCCTGACCGCCAATCACCCCTAATATGCGTATAGAATTCCGTTATAGATCGTTGAATTATTCACCAAAGGGAAAACTTATGCTGCGACGTTTATCTCTCGTTTGGGTTCTGCTTCTAGTCGCCACAGCGTCACCGGCCGCTGACAGCCAGAATATGTACAAATGGACCGACGACCAAGGGGAGGTACATTACACCCAGTTCCCGCCCCCTGGACGCCAGGTCGAAATACTGCATGGCGTCCGACCGCCGGACCAGTCGCCTGAAACCGCCGGGAATGACCTGCAGAAGCAGCTTGAAGCCGTGGAACAGCAGAACGACAAACAGCAGCAGGAAACCAGGGATGCCGATCAACGGGCGGAAATCCAGAAAATCCGCAAGAAAAACTGCGAGGCCGCCCGCCAGAACGTGATCAACCTGAATCGTGGTGGAAACGTACGCTACATGGGCGCCGATGGCAAAGTCATGCGCCTGACCGAGGAAGAACGTCAGAAGCGCATCGACGAAGCCAACCAGCAAATAAAGGAAAACTGCAACCCCTGAGCATACCGCCATGCCATTTCTCATGATCCGGACCAACCAGCGGCTGGACGAGTCAGCCACAAAAGCACTGGCATCGAGAGCATCGGCCACGGTCGCCGAACTGCTCGGCAAACCCGAGTCCTATGTCATGGTCTCGATCAAAACCGGCGCCGACATGCTGTTTGCCGGCACCGACGAGCCGCTGGCCTACCTGGAACTGAAAAGCATCGGCTTGCCGCCGTCGATCACGGCGCGCGCCTCACGGGCACTGTGCGATCTGGTCGCCGGGGTGACCGGCGTTGCCACAAATCGCATTTACATCGAATTCACCGATGCGCCACGCCACCTGTGGGGCTGGAATGGCGGCACGTTCTGATCATCCCGGGCTGCGACGGGCATCACGCTGATGCGTCTGTTCCTGCTGCTGATCCTGCTACTGCTGGTTGCCGGCCTCGTCCTGTATCTCAGGCCGGAGTACCGGGACCGGATTCAGGACCTGTCTTCGGACATCGGCCTGTCCCGAATCACCCCTAAAAAAACCGCGCACTTGTTCAAATGGCGGGACGCCAGCGGCAACTGGCAAATCACCGACCGGCTGCCGCCGGAGGGGGTTGACTATGAAAAGCTCGAATACCGGGAAGACGTCAACGTTCTGCCCCGCCCGCCCGGTCTTCAGCAGCAGCAGTAGTCTGAAACACTTGCGGACCGGCGCGCCTGTACGACACCCCTTCAGGGCCGCTACAATTCGCGCTCAGACACCTTAACGAGCAGAAAAAAATCACCATGCGTCTTTCCCGGTTCCCATTATCCACCCTGAAAGAAACACCGGCCGATGCCGAAATCGTCAGCCACCAGCTGATGTTGCGTGCCGGCATGATCCGCAAACAGGCCGCCGGCGTTTACAGCTGGCTGCCGCTTGGCCTGCGCGTACTGCGCAAGGTCGAGGCCGTCATTCGAGAGGAAATGAACAGGGCGGGTGCGCTTGAACTGCTGATGCCGGCGGTCCAGCCAGCGGAGCTCTGGCAGGAATCCGGGCGCTGGGAACAGTACGGACCCGAGTTGCTGCGCCTTCAGGACCGTCACCAGCGCGATTTCTGTTTCGGCCCCACCCACGAGGAGGTCATCACCGATATCGCCCGACGTGAACTGCGCAGCTACAAGCAGTTGCCGGTGAACTATTACCAGATACAGACCAAGTTTCGCGACGAAATACGTCCGCGCTTCGGCGTCATGCGAGCGCGCGAGTTCCTGATGAAGGACGCCTATTCCTTCCATGCCGACCAGGCGTCGCTGGAGGAAACCTACCAGCTCATGTACCGAACCTACTCCGGCATCTTTACCCGACTGGGCATGGATTTCCGTGCGGTGCAGGCCGACACCGGCGCCATCGGCGGCAACGTCTCGCACGAATTTCACGTGCTGGCCGACTCCGGGGAGGATGCCATCGCCTTCTCCACGGAAAGCGACTACGCCGCCAACGTCGAGCTGGCCCCGGCGCCAGCGCCTCCGGGGGAGCGCCCGGCACCCGCGTGCAACTTGGAAAGCGTGGAAACACCCGGCCGGCACAGCATCGAGGAGGTCGCCGGTTTCCTGAGCACGCCTGCCTCGCGCTGCGTCAAGACCCTGCTCGTCAAGGGCGCCAATAACGATGTCGTGGCCCTGGTGTTGCGCGGCGATCATGAGTTGAACGCGATCAAGGCCGAGAAACTTCCCTCCGTGGCGGCGCCCCTGGAATTCGCCAGCGATGCTCAGATTCGCGCCACAGCCGGCTGCCCGGCCGGCTCACTCGGGCCGGTTGGCCTTGCCATACCGGTCATCGTCGATCATGCGGCGGCGCGACTCGCCGATTTTGTCTGTGGCGCCAACCGGGAGGGCATGCACCTGACCGGCGTCAACTGGGGACGCGATTTGCCGGCACCGCTGACGGCGGACCTGCGCAATGTGGTCAACGGAGATCCCAGTCCCGATGGCAGAGGGCTGCTTACGATCGCGCGCGGCATCGAGGTCGGGCATATTTTCCAGCTGGGCAGAAAATACAGCGAAGCCATGAAGGCCACGGTACTCGATGAGCAGGGACGCGAAACGGGCATGATCATGGGCTGCTATGGCATTGGCGTCTCCCGTATCGTGGCTGCCGCGATCGAGCAGCATCACGACGACAGCGGCATGATCTGGCCGGACCCGATTGCGCCGTTCCAGGTGGCGCTGCTGCCCATGAACATGAAAAAATCACTGCGCGTAAGAGAAGCGACCGAGACGCTCTACGAAGAACTGCTGGCTGTTGGACTGGATGTCCTGCTGGATGATCGCGAGGCGCGTCCCGGGGTCATGTTTGCCGACATGGAACTGATCGGCATTCCGCATCGCATCGTCGTCGGGGAGAAAAATATCGACCGCGGCATGGTCGAGTACAAGCACCGCCGCGACAGCACGAGCCGGGACATGGGACGGGAGGAAATCGTGGATTTCCTGAGAAATCAAGCGCTGCCAGCCCGGGCCGATAACAGGGAATCATGAAACCCTGGCACCTGCACCACACGTTCCTGCTGCTGTCGGCCCTGCTGGGCGGACTGAGCTTCATCCACCCGTCGATCACGACGGCGGCGACCAGTGAACGCCCGGATGAGGAAATGCGCAACACCCTCATCAAGGCCATCGTATCAAGCGACAGTTTCAAGGACCGGTTCGATGCCGAGGTCTGGCTGACCGACATGTCGCAGCGGCTGGAACCCCGGGTGAAGGATCCCGGAGAACGGCTGACCATACTCAAGACAGTCCATTACGAGGCGCAGCGCGCCGAACTCGATCCGGAGCTGGTGCTGGCGGTCATCGACGTCGAAAGCCGCTATGACCGGTTCGCGATCTCCTCGGCCGGTGCGCAGGGTCTGATGCAGATCATGCCATTCTGGCTGAATGAAATCGGCCGTCCGGATGACAACCTGTTCTCCATCAGCACCAATATCCGCCTCGGCTGCACCATACTGAAATACTACCTGAACATGGAGAAAGGCAACCTGGCGCGCGCGCTGGCGCGCTACAACGGCAGCGTCGGCAAGTTCTGGTATCCAAAGCTGGTGTTCAACGCGCTCAGCAGCCGCTGGTACAAGCAGTAGCCGCCGGCAGCGCACAAACGTCCGCGCAGTTCCAGCCGCGAACCGCACCAGGTACCGGTTTCACGCCATTGGGGTGCTGAAATCGACACTCGAACCTCCACCCGACGACGGAAGCCCATCCATCATGCCGACTGCCACGGCCCCGCGCAGAGTCCCTGCGTGAGTTGTATGGTCTGAACACTGCGCCCCCGCCAGCAACAGCCGAAACCCCGTAACCACGGTTCTACCGGCCAGCGTCTAGGGACATTCATATCACGGTATTTATTTGGCCTACGGGTCACACGAGACCCTGCCGCCATCGCGCGGCCGTTCGCTGAACGACTCGATGCAGGCATTCTGGCTGGGCTTGCCGGGTTCAATGAGGCGAAGGCTCACACCTTGTTCGTGCCCTCAGACCAGGGGATTGTCCCGAACAGTGAGCATCATCCCCGGAAACTGGATGCACGG
>Ga0210144_1000819_pt1 | contig 14289 bp, 14 predicted proteins | sample Muzzi_PWA_D2_FD_185532 | JGI IMG/M metagenome (GOLD analysis project Ga0210144, IMG submission 185532) | Wetland microbial communities from San Francisco Bay, California, USA, that impact long-term carbon sequestration - Muzzi_PWA_D2 (SPAdes) | ecosystem: Environmental > Aquatic > Marine >...
CCGTACGCCGCCGACCGCCAGCGTTCCGACCTGATGCGCCAGCTTGCGGCGAACGGCTGCGACGGTGGCTATGCTGCCTATGACGGCGGTAACCGCCGCCGTACCGGGCTGTTCGCCTCGCTGTTCGGCAGTCGTCCCTTTTTCAGCGGTCGATCGCCGTTCGACGGCGGTTTCGGCGGCGGCACCTACCGCACGCTCTGCGTCCGGTCCTGCGACGGCTACTATTTTCCGATCAGCTTCGCCACCACGCCGGACGAGTTTGCGCGCGACCAAGGCACCTGCCGCTCGATGTGCCCGGGAAGTGATGTCGCGCTCTATGTCTATCGCAATCCGGGCAGCGAGCCGGGCCAGATGGTGTCGCTCGCCGGCGAGCCTTACACGGCGCTGCCCAACGCCTTTCGCTACCGCAAGGAATACGACAAGGCCTGTACCTGCCCACCGATCTCGACCTTCGCGTCGAGCCCGGCCGGCATCATCGGCGCGCCTGTCGGCCCGCTTGCCTCCGCCGGTCCCGATGGCGCCACCGGCATCATCGGTGCGCCAGGTGGCCCGCTCGTGTCCGCCGGTCCCGATGGCGTCCTCACCATTGCCACCCCGGTGCCGTCGGTCGTCCCCGCCATTGCGGCGCCCTTGCCGCGGCTCCGCCCCGACGAGGCGACCGATCCGGAGACAGCCGCCAACCGCCACGGCGGCTTCGTGCCGGGCGAGGCGGCGCCGAAGGCTGGGTCCAACGTCGTGCTGGCCACGGCGCCGAACGGGAAGCGCGTCCGCGTCGTCGGTCCGGACGACTTCTACGTGACCGAATAGCCTGATCTTTGTGCCATTTCGGGACGCGCACGGCTTTGAACGAAATGTGAAACCATCACCCGTATTTAGCGCTTTCGTTGAGGCCCGACCTTTGCCATCTTTGCGGGGTCCTATACGCAACTCGCGATTCATCCGGCCATCGCGAACAACGGCAGAAACCGGGGGCTCGCCGCTGCGCGAGCAGGGGAGCAGGCAACAGACGTGACCGCGGAATCGACCTATCGGCCGAAGGGCCGTGCCCGTATCCCCTTGGCGGCCGCCGGCCTGATGCTGGCGCTCGCCGGTTGTACGACCGCCAATATGAGCAGGGACGGCACGCCGGTCGATCCCAAATACGTGGCCATGTACGCCCCGGTGGCGGGCGAGCCGTTCCGCATCCCGGCGGTACCGGTCAACCGGGTGGATCCGCAGTATTTCCGGCAGACGGTGGCGACGCCGGCCGACATCCCCCATGACCCGGGGACCATCGTCGTCGATCCCTATGACAAGTTCCTCTACCTGGTGCAGGACAACGGCGAGTCGATCCGCTACGGCATCGGCGTCGGCAAGCAGGGCTTCGCGTGGTCCGGCGAGGCCGAGATCCAGGACAAGCAGCAGTGGCCGAAATGGTTCCCGCCCCAAGAGATGCAGGCGCGTGACAGCTATGCCGCGAGATTCGCTGACGGCATGAACAGCGGTCCGCGCAATCCGCTGGGCTCGCGCGCCTTGTATCTCTACGAAGGCAAGTGCAACCAAGGGAACATACGCACGGCAAATTGCCGGGACACGCTCTACCGCATCCATGGCACCAGCGAGCCGCTGTCGATCGGCAAGGCGGTATCCAGCGGCTGCATCCGCATGTGGAACCAGGACGCCATCGACCTCTACAATCGCGTGCCGATCGGAACCAAGGTGGTGGTGCTGAGCGGCCCCTCGACCACGCCGCTCGACGCATCCGCGCCGGCCGTCGCTGCGGCGCCGGGGTCCGGTGGCGACCCCGCCGTCGGCGGATCGCTGACGCCTGACGGCAAGCCGGTGGCTGTCGTGCTGCCGACCGCCAAGACCGGCGCGATCTAGGGGCGGACTGCGGCCGCGCGTCACCCGAACGCCGGCGCGACTGCTCCGCTCCGACGGCTCTCCCACTCTGTTGTCCTCCGTCTTGGCCGGAGGACCGTTTGCCAAAGCTGAAACGCCGGGCAGTCGAACATTGCGCGGCCGTTCATCGCCGTGCCGATGGAGAGCGGTCCTCCGGTCGAGCCGGAGGACGACGGTGGAGGATGGGGCATCAATCTGCATCAGGACACACTTCGTCGTTACCTGCTGGCGCACCGGAAACATTGACCCGTCATGCCCGCGGACGCCGGCATCCAGCGAGCACCGGCGCGACGCGGTCCGCTCCGACGGCGATGACTGGGTCCCCGCCCCCGATCGGGGTCGAGGGCATGCTTTCGCGGGGATGACCAGTGGAGGATGGGGCATCGCTTCTGCATCAGGACACGCTCCATCGTTGCCGCGCTCGGGTCTCGAGCCGGGTTTGCGATGCGTCCCTTCCGCGTGGGCATGCGGCTTCGCCGCTATGCCCACCCTACGAATGACTCCTCGCCTCTTGTTTTTGAGACGAGGGGTGGCGGGCGCTGATGAGCACGCCAGTCCGAGTTTAGTCTCATGGGGCGCCTCACCAGCGCCCGCCGCGGCGATTTTGGGCACTCGGCTCCCGCGCTCCACCGGGCGGACGGCGCGAACGGCTCATCGCCGCGGGCAACCTGCCCGACCGGACCGGCACGAAGGTCGGCCCTTCGTGACGCTTCCAGCGGACCCGCCCGGCTTACGGTCAGCCTTGTGACAGCCGGTCGTAATGCCGGCGGGCGGGCTTGCGGAGGCCTCCCGGGACGTTCGGACCGTCGTCCTCTCCGGACACGGGTTTCCCCTTGCCGGTGCCCAATGGGCACGCCGCGGGCGCCGCTCCCCGCCCCGCACGTCAAGACGCCTCATGAGCGCGCCCCTCGGTGAGCGAGGATGGCGCTGATTATGAAGGGCGGCCGGTGTGCGGGGATAACAACTATCTTATCCCCGGTGGCCAGAGGCGGCCGAAAATGATCGGTTTTGCGTGAGGTCAACCAGCCTGCCATCGAGTCGGAGGATGGTGGCGGAGCGTGCGAGGTCGGTGGTGCCGGTTGTGGCGGCTGCGCACGAACAGGGGGGAGCACACTCCCATGGCGACCGTGTTCATCAGCGACTGCACCGAGGACCATTTCTTCGCCGAACCGGCGCGGCTGAAGCTGGAGTCGGCCGACATCCCCGTGTAGGTCGACGAGACAAGCATTGGGGCGGGGAAGCACAAGCCAGATGAATGCTGCCGAGCTGGCCGGGATTGCCGGGGCGATCGTCGACATGTGGGGCGATCTGGATCATTTCATTCCCGAGGCGGCGAGAGCGGCCACTCCTCTCGCAAGGCCTCCTCAGCGAGGCGGAATCACCCTCCGGTCGCCGGTTGCGGGATCGATGCGAAGGATGGCGGCAAGCGCCGAATCGCTGACAAACAGCGCGCCGTCGAGGCCGGCGACGATGTCCCACGGCCGCTTGAACGCTGGGCCGCTGCCTTTTTCCGGGCTGGATAGGACGTGCATCTTCCCGCTGCCTGGATCGATGGCGTAGACTGCGAGCGCCTTGAGATCGGTGACGACCAGGTCTCCTCTTCCGTCCTCGCCGATGCCGACCGGCGATTGCAAGGTGACATTGTTCGACGCGGTGGGCTTCAGCAACGTGCGGTTGCCATCGCCAGGGTCGACTTCGAAGACGGCGGAGCTGATGGGGTCGCTTACATAGTAGTTGCCCTTGAATGCCTTGATGCCGAGGGGCACGCCAAATTTCGGGCCGGTGCCGAGGTCGGGTCCGGAGACGATCGCCCGGTGGCCAGTGATCGTATCGACCGCGATAACGGCGCGGAGATCAGGATCGGTCGTCGCCGCCGTGTCGCCCATCAGCGTCAAGGCGATCGGATCCTGGATCTCCAGACCGCTGCCCCGGGTGGGGCCCGATACGACGGTGCGGTTCCCCGTCCGCTGGTCGACGCGGATCATGGCGATGTTGGTGGCGTCGCCGACGATCAGGTCACCGGTCGCGGTCACCGCCACCGACTCCGGCGTGATGAAGAAGACGCCGTCGCCGTGCGCGGCATCGGAAACGATCCGCGCCGCGCCATTCCGGGGCTGAACGGCGATCACGGCGTCGCGCCGCGGGTCCACCAGGACGATCTCGCCGTCCGCGGTGACCGCGATGCCCATGGGGTAGAGGAGGGCCCCGGCCGCGGGAGGCTCGGTGCCATAGGTGACAGACCGGTCGCCGGTCGCCGGATCGATCGCGATCACGGCACGCTGGCCGAGATCCAGGACAAACAGCTTTCCCGCGACCAGCGCCATGTCGACGGGCATGACAAATGCCGAGCCGGCTCCGGCGTCCCCGCCCGAGACGGCCGTGCGGTCGCCGCTTGCGGGATCGACGGACACGATGGCCTTGAGCGCCGCGTCGACGACCAGCAGGCGGTCTCCGGGTGCCGGCAGGAGCCGGGTCGGGCCTTGGAAGCCAGGACCCTTGCCCCGTTCCGGCCCGGAGACGGTCTTTCGGTCGCCCGTGTTGAGGTCGACCGAGAGGACCGCCTGCAGCCCGCGGTCGGCGGCCAGGAGCCGGTCGCGGGAGGCGGCCACCATGCCGAACGGATCGACGAAGTCGGGCCCGTTGCCAACCGTCGGGGAGGAGACGATCGAGCGATCGCCGCTCTCCATGTCAACCCGGAAGATCGCGTTCAGCCCGATATCGAAGACCGCAAGGGCATTGTCGCCAAGGCGCGCGATGGTGCGCGCGGTCGAGAACTGCGGGCCAGCGCCGTTGTGCTGTCCCGAGAGCTCGCTGCGGTCGCCCGTCCGCGGCTCGATCCGGACCACGGCACCTGCGCCAGGATCGATGACGTAGTAGGACTGTCGGTCGGCGACCACGCCGACCGCGGCGTTGAAGGGGGCCCCCGTGCCGCGCCGGTCCGACGAGATGAGCCGGCAGTCTCCGGTGGCCGGATCAACGCTGAGGACGGCTTGCAGGCCGCGGTCGACGATCAGGAGCAGGCCCTCCGAGGTCGAAGCCATCCCCATCGGCGCGACGAAGGTGCTCTTCGCCTCGGCGCATGCGGGTTGAGGCTGGCTCATCGCCTGGCCATGTCCCGGACGGATCTCCGCGCCCGCGGCGCAGGCGACCAGAACCACCAGGGCGAATCCGCGTGCAAGTGGCGTCAATGGCTCAGCTCTCTTTCTGATTCAGTCCGAAGCCAGGGCGTTTCCTCAGGGAGCCGACAGGCGGTTGTCCAGCCTTGTAGCATGACCCTGCCTGCCAATGCCGGCCGCATTCGTCGGGTGCTAGCGCACAATCCGGATGCGCTTCGCGGCGCGGGTGATGCCGGTGTAGAGCCAGCGGGCGGCGTTGTCGCGAAAAGCGAAGCTCTCGTCGAAAAGGATGACGTCGTCCCACTGCGAGCCCTGCGCCTTGTGGACGGTGAGGACGTAGCCGAAATCGAACGCATCGGATCGGCGCCGCGCGGCGGCGGGCAGCGCGTCCGCCGTGCCGTCGAAGAAGGCCGAGTTGATCGACACCACCGTCTCCTTGCGGCCGGGGATGCCGTCCTCCGGGGCAAGCGCGTAGCGGAGCAGGCCCTTGCGCGGCGCCCGCACCCGTTCCACCCGCCACAGGCTGCCGTTGAGCAGGCCGCGCTTGCGGTCGTTGCGGAGGCACACCAGCACGTCGCCGGCGACCGGAGCCGGCCCGTCGCGGTCGAGGAGTTGGCGGATGCGGAGATTGTAGTTCCGCCGGGTGTTGTTGCGGCCGACCAGCACCTGGTCGGCGGACGTCACCGCCTCCGGCTCGATCTCGTCGCGGGAGATGACCGCGCTCTCGCCGTAGACGCCGTGCTCCAGCCTGCCGCCTTCGCGGACGATCATCGACAGCCGCACGATCGGGTCGTCGGCCGCCTGGCGATGGACCTCGGTCAGCATGACGTCGGGCTCGGCCTCGGTGAAGTAGCCGCCGCCGGCGACCGGCGGCAGCTGGGCCGGGTCGCCAAGGACGAGCACCAGGGTGCCGAAGGAGAGGAGATCGCGGCCGATCTCCTCGTCGACCATCGAGCATTCGTCGATGACGATGAGCGACGCCTTGCCGGCGGCGCTGTCGTCGTTGAGGACGAAGGTCGGCCCGGATTCGTCCTCGCCGCGCATGCGGTAGATCAGGCTGTGGATGGTGCTGGCGCCGCGGCAACCCTTGCCGCGCATGACGTGGGCCGCCTTGCCGGTATAGGCGGCGAAGAGGGTGCCGCCGGAGACGCTGTCGGCGAGGTGGCGGGCGAGCGTCGTCTTGCCGGTGCCGGCATAGCCGAAGAGGCGAAAGACCGGCCGGTCTCCCGCCTTCAGCCAGTCGGCCACCGCCGTGAGCGCCCTGTCCTGTTCGCCCGACCACTGCATCGTGGCCGAGGTGTAGAGGAGCGGGCGGGCGGGGACCAGCCCGTTCAGCTCACAAGGCCGGTCACGCCACGATCATATCGAAGTCGCTGTGCGACAAGTCGGGCTTGTTGGTGAGCATCGCGAACTTGATCTTGGCGGCGGCTCCGTCGCCGTCGGGATCGTAGAACAGGGCGCCGGTGTTCGCCTTGTAGATGATGTGGTCGTTGGCGTCCTGGGCGTTGGAGCCGACATGGAATTCGCCGGCGCCGAGCACGTTGCCGATGCCGGCGAACACGGCCTTGTCGAGCAGGAAGACATCCTCGCCGGGCGTGAAGTCGGCGATGGTGTCGATCCCTGCCTGTCCGATCCCGTTGCCGAGCGGGGCGTCAACGAAGACGAACGAGTCGTGACCGCGGCCGCCGACGAGGAGATCGTTGTCGATGTGACCGATCAGCTGGTCGCCGCCCTTGCCGCCTCTGATCTCGTCGGCGCCGAAACTGCCCATCAGAATGTCGCTGCCGCTGCCACCGGCGAGCAGGTCGTCGCCATCGCCGCCGAAGAAGACGTCGTCGCCGCCCTTGCCGTAAAAGGTGTCGTCGAAGGTGCCGCCTAAGAACGCGTCGCTGTCGGGCGAGCCGTTGAAAGTGACCGGCTGCAAGTTCAGCATCCCGTAAAGGGGCCCGTAGGAGGTTCCGAGTTGGAGCTGGTCGGCGACGTCGCCGATGACGCCGACGTCGAGCCAGTAGCCGCTCGCCTCGGCCACGAGGTCCTGGCCGTCATAGAGGGAAAGGGTATGGACCATGCCGGCCTGGACGTCGCCGCCGTTGAGGATGAAGTCGCCCTCGAAGACGATCGACTGGCCGTCATATTCGACGGTGACCGCGTCGGTCGCTGCCTCGGTGACGGTGCCAAACTTGAGGACGTTGTAGAGGACGCTCAGGTAGTCCGTGTCGCCGCCCTGATAGGCGTTCCATACGACCGCCATGGTAGCCTCCGGTGTTCGCGTCGTTTTCGATGCGACCGTTATGGCAGGGCGGGAGCAGCCTTGCAGTTAGCCGGTTCACACCTGCCGTTCATGGCCGGTTCAGGATCAGGCAGGCGCGACATGCCTTGCGGCGGAGAAATGGAAATCCCCGCCGCTCCCGGCCGCGCGCCGAAAGGCAAGTCGGCTAAAAGATGCCGTCGGTCAGGTAGAAGTCGCCGGTGGTCAGATGCGGCGCATGGTCGAACTCGGCGATCTTCACCTGCGGCTTCGACCCGTCGCCGTCCTTGTCGTAGTAGAGGACGCCAGTGTTGTCGTTGTAGACCGGGTAGTCGTTGAGGTCGTGGGCATGTGCACCGACGTGGAAGTTCTTGCCCTTGAGAATGCCACCCCGCCGACGTGATCTTACTCCAGCCGCCGCTTTCCCGCATCGGCCTATCGGGGATACCGAGCGATGCTGTCCGTGATGCATCTGCTTCGCGGCGTGCGGTTGCCGCGAAGCAGAAGGATGTGAGGCCGGGCCTTTCGGGCGCTGGCGTCGTCAGACCATCAGGAAGTCGGCCGCGGACAGGTCCGGCGTATTGTGGAGCATGGCGAACTTGATCTTGGCCATCGGCCCGGTGCCGTCGGGATCGTAGAACAAGGCACCAGTGTGCTCCTTGTAGATGATGAAGTCGTTGAGGTCCCCGGCGTGGCTGCCGACGCGAAACTCACTGTCGCTGAGAAAGGTGCCGATGCTCGAAAACACGTCCTTGTCGAGCTTGATGATGTCCTGGCCCGGCTTGAAGTCGGCGATGGTGTCGACGCCGGCGTGAGCAGGGCCACCGCCGAGGGCCGTGTCGAAGAAGAACTGGTCGTGACCCTTGCCGCCGAACAGATGGTCGTCGCCGGTGCCGCCGAAGATCTTGTCCCCGCCGTTGTTGCCCTTGATCAGGTCATCGTCGCCGCGCCCCTTGAGGAGGTCGTTGCCGGTGCCGCCGATGATTTTGTCGTCGCTGGCGCTGCCGAGGAATTTGTCGTTGCCCCCGTTCCCGTAGAAATTGAACGGTACGTCGCCGGGCACCGTAAAGACGTCGCGGTCGTGCGACCCGTCCATGGTGATGCGCACCGAGCCGGAGGTGACGCCGGAGTTGAAAAAGAGGTCCTTGAACGCGGAGAAATTGCCGGCGTTGAAGGCGTCGGAGACCTCGTTGACGGTGAGGTGGTAGCCCGTGGCCGCCGCAAGGCGGGTGCCGTGGTCAAATATTTTGAGGCCTGTGACCGTACCGGATTCCGGGCCGGGCTCAGAGTCGGTGTAAGTGAAGCTCCCATAGAAGACGACCTTCAGGCCGTCATGACCGACCACCACCTTGGTCGGGTTATCCCCATTGAGGACTTCGCCGCCATTGAGGGCTTCCTTCATCGTTGCAAGGAAGTCGAAATCCGGTCGGCCGTGCTTGATGTCCCAGGTTCGCGCCATGGGTCAGCTCCTGTTGCTCGAGCTGCCCCCCAGTTTTTGTCTGAATATCACGGTCTGCAAACGCCAGCCGCGTTCCCGGACGCGATTGCCTCTCGACTGCGTCATCTGGCAACGAGCCGCCAGACAACGCAAGGAGATGCGGCAATTTGCGCCGACTAGGCGTTGACCCGGCCGAACAGGCGCGCCAAGCGGCTGAAAGGATCGGTTTGCGGCCCTTTCCCGCCTGCCGGTCCAATCAGATCATGATGAAATCGTCGTGCGACAGATCCGGCTTATTTTCGAGTATGGCAAACTTTGTCTTGCCGACACCGCCGGCACCGTCGGGGTCGAAGAACAGAGCGCCGGTGTTCGCCTTGTAGATGATGCGGTCGTCGGCATCCGCCGCGTTTCCACCGACGTGGAACTCGTCGGCGTCGAGCACGTTGCCGATCCCCGTGAACACCGACTTGTCCAGCTTGATCACGTCCTCACCCGGGTTGAGGTCCGCGATGAGATCAACGCCCGCCTGCAGAATGCCGTTGCCGAGGGCGACATCGAAAACGAAGGCATCATGGCCGGACCCGCCAAACAGATGGTCGTCAAAGGTGCTGCCAAACAACTTGTCGTTGCCGCTGCCACCCTTGATCAGATCCTCGCCTTGCCGGCCCTTGAGCACATCGTTGTCGGCACCGCCGAAGAGCTTGTCGCCGCTGGCGCTGCCGAGGAACTTGTCGTTGCCGCCATGGCCACGGAAGGTGAACGGGATGTCGGCCGGGGCGCTGAGGACGTCGCGATCGTCCGAGCCGTCAACCACGATGCGCGGCCCGCCGGAGCCGAAGAAGAGGCCGTGGAAGCTCGAAAAGTCATCGTGCTTGATGAGATCGTTGAACGCAGGATCGAGCGCGGTGACGTCAAGATCGTAACCGCTCGCCTCGGCGACCAGCGTGCCGTGATCGAAGACCTTGATCCCGGTGACCGTCCCGCTTTCGGGCCCGGGCTGCCCGTCGCTGTCCATGAAGTCGTGGCCGATGAAGACAACCTTCACTCCGCCGCCCCCGATCGCGACCTTGGTGTCGCTTTCGCTGATGATGTTCGACGTGGAGAGCGCATCCTCCATCGTCTGAAGGAAATCGAAATCCGGGTTTCCGTGATGAATCGTCCAGCTTCTTGCCATGGGTCGCATCCTCGCTGATGCCGACCAGGAAGCCGGCGTGTTCGGGTGCCGGTAGCAAGCATTCGGGCGCGCGATCCGCTATGAACGGTATCACACGCTCCGAGCGTAGGGTGTCAGGCGCGGCGCCCGGCGATCACAGTACCCCCATAAACGAGGGCGCTGAGGCCGGTGATGCAAAAGCTGACGGGCCAATCGGTGTAATAGGCGACGACGATGCCGAGCCAGGCGACCGCAAGAGCGAGCAGGGCGGACAGCGCCACGCCGGTCGGAAGCCGGCGGGTGAGACGCTGGGCGGCGGCCGGCGGGCCGACCATCAGGGTGAAGACCAGGAGCACCCCGACGATCTGCACGGACTGGGCAACCGCCACCGCAGTGACCACCATGAACAAGGTGGCGATCAGGCGGAGCGGGACCCCGCGCGCTTCGGCCAGTTCCGGCTGCAGGCTGGCGAACAGCACCGGCCGGCTGATAACCGCCAGCGCCGCCAGCGCCGCGAGCCCGAGGACGACCAACGAAACCAGCATCGGTCCGGTTACCGCCAGGACATTGCCGAACAGGATCGTCGTCGCCTGCAGGGAAGTGCCGGTGTTGAGGCTGAGGAACAGGAGACCGAAGCCGAGCGCCGTCGCCAGCACGATGCCGACAGCGACGTCGCGGCCGCTCAGTCGCTCGCCGAGAAGGCCCATCACCGTGCCGGCGGTGAGCGTGAAGGCGAGCATGCCCCAAAGCGGGGCCACGCCGACCAGCACTGCCCCGGTCGCGCCGGCAAAGCCGACATGGGAGAGGGCGTGTCCGGCGAAAGTCTGGCCGCGCAGCACCAGGAAGTAGCCGACGCAGCCGGCGACGACGGCGACGATGCCGCTCGCAGCAAACGCGCGGAGCATGAAGTCATAGGCCAGCATGGTCGTGATGATGCTCGCGTTCGACGTGCTCGCCGCCCGACATCACGAAGATGCGTCCCGCGGCCCGGATGATCTCGATCGGGGTCCCGTAGAGCGCGGACAGGGTCGCCGGCGTCACCACCTCGTCGACGGTGCCGAGGGCGGCGTGTCCGCTGCCGAGGTAAAGGACACGGTCGATGGCGCCGACGAGCTGGTTCAATTCGTGCGCACAAAACACGACGGTCAGACCGAACTGCTCCGACAGGCGGCGGACCAGGTCGACGATCACGTGCTGCTGATGCTGGTCGAGGCTGATCAACGGCTCGTCGAGCAGGAGGAGACGGGGGTGGCCGATCAGCGCCTCGGCGATCAGCAGGCGCTGACGCTGGCCGCCCGACATGGCCGAGAACGGTCGCGCAGCGAGCGACTCGCCGCCGACGGCCTCGAGCGCCCAGTCGATGTCGCGGCGTCCCTTCGCCGAAGGAAGCGGGAGGCCGAAACGATGGCCGTTTACCGAACTGGCGAGGATGTCACGCCCCGACAGGCCGACATCGGGTGGCGCCGTGTGCGTCTGGGGGAGGTAGCCGATTTCCGGATTGCCTTGTCGGACGGGGCGGTCGAAGACGGTGATCCGCCCGTCCGCCGCTCGGCGGAGGCCCAGAATGGCGCGGATCAGCGTCGTCTTGCCGGAGCCGTTCGGTCCAAGCAGACCGATGAATTCGCCCTCGTCGATCGTCAAGCTGATGTCGTCGAGAATCGTTGCCCCCCCAACCACCAGCGTCACATCGTCGAACGAAACGGCGCTCAAGACGAGGGTGCCGCCAGCGCCCGGGCGGTGGCGTCGAGCTCGCCGAGCATCCAGTCGAGATAGGTCTTGCCGGGCGGCATGGTCTCGGTGACCCCGACCACCGGCACGCCGGCGGCCCTGGCTGTGGCGAGCGCCTGCTCGGTCAGCGGATCGACGACCTGGCTGTTGTAAAAGAGCACCTTGACCTTGTGGTTCTTGAGGTCGTTCTCCAAGGCGGCGATCTCGCGGGCGGACGGCTCCGTCTCGTTCATGACGGCGCGCTGGAACTCCTCGTTGCGCATGTCGAGGCCGAGCGCTGCCGCCATCGGCCCGAACACCGGCTCGGTCGCGGTCACCGGCGTGCCGGAATAGCGGTCACGAGTCTCGCTGATCTTTTCGTTCAGTTGGTCAAGCGATGCGACGAAGTCCTTGCGGCGGCTCTCATATCCGGCGGCGCCTTCGGGGTCGATGGAAGCAAGGGCGCCGGCGACCGCGTCGGCAAGCGCCGGAAGGGTGCGTGGGTCGTACCAGAGGTGCGGATTGTCGCCTTCGACGGCGCCGATGAGCGATGCGACGTCGATGACCGTCCGGTCCTTGTTGTCTGATGCGTCGACCAGGCGCTCCATCCAGTGGTCGTAGCCGGCACCGTTGACGATGACGATGCGTGAATTGGCCACTGCGCGGGCGACCGAGGGGGGCGGCTCGAAATCGTGCGGATCGGTTTTCTCGCTGATGATGACGTTCTCGACCTTGACGCGATCCCCGCCGACCGCGGTCGCCACCTCGCCGTAGAAATTCTCGGCGGCGATGACCGGGGTGGGAAGGTCGGCGGCACTGGCGGCGGGAACCACGGCGAAGAGCATCGTCGCGGCGGTAAGGACGGATCTCATGGGTGGCGCTCCAACAGAGAAGCGAAACGTTATAACATTACATTTAGGAATTCAAGCGCCGCCCGCTGCGAGGAGTGCGCCGGCACGGTTGGAGGACGGCAAAACAAGCGGTGATCAAGCGCCGTCAATCGCTGAGCGTTCTGCGGCGCTCCTCGTATTCCTCCTTGTCGATCTCGCCGCGGGCGTACCGCTCCCGCAGAATGTCCAAGGCTGACGGGCGCGCCTGATCCGGATGCGTCGCGCCGGGGGCGGCCAGACGCCGGACCAGAAGCACGATGAGCACAATGACGACGACCCAAAACGCGGCCATCAGCAGGCCGCCGCCGAACATCATGCCACCCCAGCCCCAACCGGAATGCCACGGCCAATCATTGTTCCTCGCCGGTTGCGCCAAGGCAGGGGTGCTGGCGATCAGCACGATTGTCGGGGAGATGAGTTGGAATGGTTTCATGGCATCGCTGCATGTCGCTGCGCCGCCCGGCACCACGAACGCCTGCCAGAGTCGAGGCCGGAATTCGTATGGATGACATAGCACATGCGAACGCGTACCGGCTGACAAAAACAATGATCGCCCGAGGCTCGCCGGTTCAGCCGTACGAGACGCCGGCCGCCTTGTCCCACTCCTCGATCGGTGGCGGGACGGGCTGCGGACCGGCGCCGGCCACCGACTGATCGAAGTCGACGATCGCGCCGGTCATCATCCCCGACTCGTCGGATGCCAGGAACGCGATGACGCGGGCGACCTCATCGGGTTTGAGCAGGCGCCCGAAGGGCTGCTTGGCTTCCGCCATCTTCAGCCAGTCGTTGTCGCCACCGTGATAGCGCCGCTGGATCATGTCCTCGCCGGCGGTATCCATCCAGCCGGGGCTGAGCACGTTGACGCGGATCCGGTGCCGCATGACCGAATAGGCGATGTTCTTGGTGAGGATGTTGAGCGCGCCCTTGGAGGCCGCGTAGGCGGTCAGCATCGGTACGCTGCCATAGGAAGAGACGCTCGAGACGCTGACGATCGAGCCGGCGACCTTCTCGCGCTCCATCAGCTTGACGGCGCCCTGAATCAGGAAGAACGGCGCCCGCACATTGGTCGCCATCATGCGATCGAACAGGTCGGGCGTCGTATCCCAGATCGAGCCGCGGTCGGTCAACGCCGCCACATTGACGAGGACATGGAGTGTCCCGAACGCGCGATCGGCGGCCTCGATGACGCGGAAGCAATCGTCGACCTTTTCGAGGTCGGCCGACTCGAATACGACCCGGCAGCTTTCCGTGGCGATGTCCTCGGCGACGGCCTTGCCCCGTTCAACATTGCGCCCGACGAGGAGGATCCCCGCCGCACCGCGCCGAGCGAAGAGGCGTGCCGTCGCTTCGCCGAGCCCCTGGGTGCCGCCGGTCACCACCGCGTATTTTCCCTCCAACGAACTCAGATCGGTCACTGATTCCCTCCCTTGATGAAACGACAGCGTAGCAGTCTACGCGAAAGCGTGGCGTCGAAGTCCGCTCCGTACAGCAGTGTTGGCTGTGATGGGAATTTCCGGAACCCGCTCGGCCCTTCCGCTATTCTTCCGGCTCGGTGGTGAAGAGCAGCGGGAAGCCGGCGCTGCGGCCGGCATCGGTGCCTTCGGTCGCCTTGGTTTCGGCGATGTCCCGCGCATAGACGGCGACGACGCAGACCCCGCGCATGTGTGCGGTGATCATCACCCGCGACGCCTGGTCCTCGCTCATGCCGAACACCGCCTTGAGGACGGCTACGACGAATTCGCGCGGCGTGTAGTCGTCATTGACGAGGATGACCTTGTGAAGACGCGGGCGCTCGGTCTTGAGGCGGACCTTGGTGCGCGGTCGGGAAGAGATATCACTCATCGGACCGTTACTCC
>Ga0210144_1000822_pt1 | contig 14249 bp, 19 predicted proteins | sample Muzzi_PWA_D2_FD_185532 | JGI IMG/M metagenome (GOLD analysis project Ga0210144, IMG submission 185532) | Wetland microbial communities from San Francisco Bay, California, USA, that impact long-term carbon sequestration - Muzzi_PWA_D2 (SPAdes) | ecosystem: Environmental > Aquatic > Marine >...
AACCACTTCCCTGGCGTAGGCTTCCGCGTCGGCGCCGGACTTGCCCAGCTTTTCCGCCGCCCACAGGCCGAGCAGCTTGTTGCGCCGCGCTCCGGCCTTGAACCGAAGTTCCTCGTCGCGCGCAAATTTCGCCTCGAAGGCATCCTCTCGTTTGTCGAACGTCCCCATATCGCGCTCCTCGTTCCCGCATCGGCGGCCTTCGGCGCGCCTTGCATATCCTGCGGCAGAACCTAAATCAACGCCGCCCATCGCGACCCGGCCCCGGTTTCCCGGGCTTGTGGGGCCGGCGATTGTTAAAGGGCGGTCGATGGAATATGGTCACCCGCGAGAGGCCGCTCAATGCCTCCGTCTCGGCCGTATATCGTTGACGAAAAACGGCTTTATTGGACGATCTTCAAATCAATGGATTTCCTCGAACCACGGTATGTCCCCATGAATCGGCGTCGGCGCATCTATGAGGGAAAGGGCAAGATCCTGTTCGAAGGCCCCGAACCGGGAACCCTTGTCCAGTTCTTCAAGGACGATGCAACCGCCTTCAACAAGAAGAAGCGGGAGGTCATTGACGGCAAGGGCGTGCTCAACAACCGGATTTCGGAGCACATCTTCAATCATCTCAACCGGATGGGCATCCCGACCCACTTTATCCGGCGGCTGAACATGCGCGAGCAACTCATCCGCGAAGTCGAGATCATTCCACTCGAAATCGTAGTGAGGAACATCGCCGCCGGCTCGCTTTCCAAGCGTCTTGGCATCGAGGAAGGCACGGTGCTGCCGCGCTCGATCATCGAGTTCTACTACAAGAATGACGAGCTCGAGGACCCGATGGTGACCGAGGAGCACATCACCGCCTTCGGCTGGGCCACGCCGCAGGAGATCGACGACATCATGGCGCTGGCGATCCGGGTCAACGACTTCTTGGCCGGGCTGTTCCTCGGCGCCGGCATCCAGCTCGTCGACTTCAAGATGGAGTGCGGCCGGCTCTGGGAAAACGACGTCATGCGGATCGTCGTCGCCGATGAGATCTCGCCGGACTCCTGCCGCTTGTGGGACGTCAAGACCCAGGACAAACTCGACAAGGACCGCTTCCGCCGCGACATGGGCGGCTTGGTTGAGGCATACACCGAGGTGGCGCGCCGTCTCGGTATCCTGGTCGAGCAGGAACGCCCCAAGGGCGGCGGCCCGGTGCTGGTCCAGTAGAGCCCGCCTGACCGGTGAAGGCCCGCATCACCGTCACGCTGAAGGCCGGTGTGCTCGACCCCCAGGGCAAGGCGATCGAGGGCGCCCTCGCCTCGCTCGGCTTCCAGGGCGTGTCCGGCGTGCGCCAGGGCAAGGTGTTCGATCTTGACCTTGCCGAATCGGATGCGGCGCGGGCAGCGAACTTATTGCAGGACATGTGCGAGAAGCTCCTCGCCAACACGGTGATCGAAGACTACCGGATCGAGATGGTCTGAAGCGCTTCGCCAAGCCCGTTGCCCGACCCGGCCGAAGCGCCCTTGAACCAAGGCCGACGGAGCAACCGGCACCATGGCCTGTCTCCAGACCTACGAGCCGATCAACACGCTGAAACCGGTGGCCAACGATCTGTGGATCGTCGACGGGCCGGTGATCGGCATGGCCTATTTCGGCTTTCACCTACCCTTTACGACGCGAATGACGGTGGTCCGGCTCAAGGACGGCGGACTGTGGCTCCACTCGCCGACGCCACCCGACGAGGCCTTGCGGCGCGAGATCGACAAGCTGGGACCGGTTCGCTTCCTCATCGCGCCGAACAAGATCCACTACTGGTGGATCGGCGAGTGGAAGGAGCGCTATCCGGAGGCGACCACCTGGGCGGCACCGGGCGTGCGCGACTACGCGACCAAGCGGGTCGCGGCGTTCGACAAAGACCTCGGCGAGGTACCGGCGGCAGGATGGACAGGCGAGATCGACCAGGTCTCGGTTGCGGGCGATTTCCTCACCGAGGTCGACTTCTTCCATCGTGCAACCCGCACGCTCATCCTCACCGACCTGATCGAGAATTTCGAACCGGTGCGGATCACCTGCTGGCACATTCGGCTGTTGATGAAGCTTGGCGGCGTCGCCGACCCCGACGGCAAGATGCCTTACGACCTGCGCATGACCTTCCTCCGTCACAAGCCTGCCTTCCGCGCCGCGGTCGAGACGATGCTCGGGTGGCGGCCGGAGCGGGTGCTGCTCGCCCACGGGCGATGGTACGACCACGGTGGCGAAGCCGAACTGCGCCGGGCCTGCCGCTGGGTGCTCTGACCTTTCGGCGGGCTCTCCCTCTTCGGAGCCGTCACCTTCAGCAGCTGCCAGGCCGGACGCCGTCCATGTATCGTGCGCCCGGAGAGCACGGGGGGAAATACGCTACACCTTTGCAACGGTTGGGCGCATGGATGCGGGGGCTTGGAAGGCTTCTTGCAGTGTTCAAGGAGTTCCTCGGCGAAATCTCGCTCCTCCCAACGCCGGACGGCCTGAGCGGCGCCAATTTCGCATCTTCCGAAACCGCCAGAATCGTCTATGTCGATGGGCATGAGATCCGCCGTCGTCGTCTTTCCCGGCTCCAATCGCGAACGTGACATGATCCGTGCGCTGCATGCTGTTACCGGCCGCCCGCCGACGGTCGTCTGGCACACAGAGACGGACCTGCCGCCGGTCGACCTGATCGTGCTGCCCGGTGGATTCTCCTATGGCGACTATCTGCGCTCCGGCGCCATCGCGGCGCGCGCGCCGGTGATGCGGGTCATCGGCGAGCGGGCCTCAGCCGGCGTGCCGGTGCTCGGCATCTGCAACGGCTTCCAGATCCTGTGCGAGGCCGGCCTGCTGCCCGGCGTGCTGATGCGCAACGCCAGCCTGCGCTTTGTCTGCCGCGAGGTCCTGCTCCGCGTCGAGACGACGGCCTCGATCTTCACGCGCGGTTACCGCCACGGCCAGGTGATCCGCTGCCCGGTCGCTCATGGCGACGGCAACTACCGCTGCGATCCGCAGACCCTCGCAGCCCTCCGCGACGACGATCGGGTTGCCTTCCGCTATGTGGACGTTGCCGGCAAGGCGACCGCGAAAGCCAATCCGAACGGCTCGATCGACAATATCGCCGGCATTCTCAATCCGCGGCGCAACGTTCTCGGCATGATGCCCCATCCTGAGAACCTGATCGAGCCGATCCAGGGCGGCACCGACGGCCGCGCCCTGTTCGAGGGCATCATGGCGGCGCTCGAGGTCGCCGGCTGAGCGCCGGCGGCCGGCCTGCCTGCCCTTTGCGGCCCGGAAGGCCGGCCGGAGATCAGCCGACGCGGTGGGCCTGCCCGCCCTGGGTCAGGTTCTCCAGCACGTTGTCGTTGACCTTCCGCACCTCGACGGTCTGCGCGCCGACCCCACCGTCGGGCGTGAGGGTCAGCGAGAACCGGTCGGCCGTGATCGGCTGCACGGTCCACTTTCCCGACACCGCCTGGGAGGTGGAGCCGACACCCTGCATGGTGAGCGTGACGATACCGGCATAACTTCCGTCGTCGCGGTACTGGATGGTGGTGGTCGTCGTCATGCCCTGACCGGCTTGTGTGGTGTATTCCCACGTGCCGACCATGAAGCGCTTGAGGTCTCCTCCGGGCGGCAACTCCGGTGGCATTGCATCGAAGATCGCCTGCAGCTCGGGAATATCAACCGCGGCGACCCACCCGGCCGCGCCCGTCTTCCAGACAAGCGTCTGCCGCTTGACGGTTCCCTTCCGGATCTCGTTTCCGATGGCGTCCAGCGTCAGCGGCCCGACCGATTGCCCTCCCTGCTCATAGTAGAACTGGGCGGCCGGAGGCGGCGGTGGCGGCGGCGGCGGTGGCGGCGGCGGCGGTGGTGGGGGGCGTCGGCGGCGGCGCAACTGCCGTGAACTGCTGGCCGATGACCGGGTGCTGCCCGGCCGGAATCCAGCCCGCCTGATCCGGCGTCCACACCAGCGTGTCGCGGGTGATTGTCCCCGCCTTGATCTCGGCAATGACCTGATCGAGGGTCAACGGGCCCCGCTGCTGGCCAGCCACGATCACGTAGATATTGCTGATCTGCTGCACGGGCGGGGGTGGCGGCGGCTGTGGCTGCTCTGGTGGCGCCGGCGGCGGCTGCGGCGGCTTGGGCTGCTCGGGTGGGGGCGGAGGCGGCGCCGGCTGTTCCGGCGGCCCGCCGGGTTGTTCGGCGGGCGGCGCAGGCGGCGCATCCTGGGCGTAGGTCGCCGTCATCCCTGCGAGGTTGAGCAGAACAGTTGCGGCCGCAATTGCACGAACGAGCTTCATCTTCACCCCCACTCGACAAGCTCAACACCGGGCGCGGCCCCAGCCTAGCGCGAGAAAGGGGTCTCGCCAAATAGCAGGCCGCCCTTGTCAAACGAATAGCGGCGCTCTGATGTTGCCGCCGCTTGACGGCAGAGGCCGCGCCGGTCAAACGGTCACCACGATCGGGGCCGCGCGCAGGCCGAGTCCGCCCTGCCGCCCTGACGACCGGAAGGGTTCGAATGTTGCGCTTTTCATGTCTTCGCCGGTCGCACCGTACCGTGCTCGCCGCAATCTGCCTTGCCGGCCTGACGGCCGCGCCATGGACCTCCGCCGGCGCCCAGCCGTCGCAGGCCGCCTACGCTCTTTCGACCCGGCTCACCGCCGCGATGGAGCAATGCTGGTTCGGCCCGAACGCCACCGATTTCGCCGGCTACGTCTATTCGTCCGAGCCCAACGCGGCCGGCGGTCCCCGCATCCTGATCGTGCCTAAAGACGCGCCGACCGCCTTACCGGTCCTGGTCATCGAGATCACGACGCCGGGCGGCAACCCCCATCTCAACGTTTACGGCCCGCTCGCCGGCGGCGCGCAGGCGACGCGCATCGCGGCCGATCTCCGCCGCTGGATGGGAGGAAGCACCAGTTGCCAGTAGCGGAATCGCGGATTACGCCCGACCTCGTCGCCGCTCACGGGCTGAAGCCGGACGAATACGACCGCATCCTTGCGCTCATCGGCCGCGAGCCGACGCTCACCGAGCTTGGCATCTTCTCGGCCATGTGGAACGAGCACTGCTCCTACAAGTCTTCCAAGAAGTGGCTGCGCACCTTGCCGACGACAGGACCGCGGGTGATCCAGGGGCCGGGCGAGAATGCCGGCGTCGTCGATATCGGCGACGGGCTCGCCGTCGTCTTCAAAATGGAGAGCCACAACCACCCGTCCTTCATCGAGCCCTATCAGGGGGCGGCGACCGGCGTCGGCGGCATCCTCCGCGATGTCTTCACCATGGGGGCGCGGCCGGTGGCGGCGTTGAACGCGCTCCGTTTCGGCAGCCCCGATCATCCGAAGACCCGGCACCTCGTTGCCGGCGTCGTCAGCGGCATCGGCGGCTACGGCAATTCCTTCGGCGTGCCGACTGTCGGCGGCGAGGTGAACTTCCATCGGGGCTACGACGGCAACATCCTGGTCAACGCCTTCGCCGCCGGCATCGCGCGGAGCGACGCGATCTTCTATTCGAAAGCCTCGGGCGTCGGACTGCCGGTGGTCTATCTCGGCTCCAAGACCGGCCGCGACGGCATCCACGGCGCCTCCATGGCCTCGGCCGAATTCGACGACGCCGCCCACGAGAAGCGGCCGACGGTACAGGTTGGCGATCCCTTCTCCGAAAAGCTCTTGCTCGAAGCCTGCCTCGAACTGATGGCAAGCGGCGCGGTGGTCGCCATCCAGGACATGGGCGCGGCTGGGCTGACCTCGTCGGCTGTGGAGATGGGGGCGAAAGGCGATCTCGGCATCGAGCTCGACCTCGACAAGGTTCCCTGCCGGGAGGCGGGGATGTCGGCCTACGAGATGATGCTGTCGGAAAGCCAGGAGCGGATGCTGATGGTGCTCCGCCCCGAGATGCATGAAACGGCGGAAGCCGTGTTCCGCAAATGGGGCCTCGACTTCGCGGTGGTCGGTCGCACCACCGACGACCTCCGCTTCCGCGTTCTCCATCACGGCAAGGTGGAGGCGGACCTGCCGATCAAGGAGCTCGGCAACGAGGCGCCGGAATACGACCGCCCCCACACGATCCGCAACGGGCCGCCGCCCCTCGCCGAACCGATCCCGGAGCCAGACGACTATACGGAGGCCTTGCTCCGGATCGTCGGCTCGCCGGACATGTGCTCCCGACGCTGGGTGTGGGAGCAATACGATCACCTCATCCAGGGGAACACGGTGGTGAAGCCCGGCGGCGACGCCGCCGTCATTCGCGTCGAGGGCACCGCCAAGGGCCTTGCCTTCTCGCTCGACGTCACGCCCCGCTACTGTGCGGCCGATCCGTTCGAAGGGGGCAAGCAGGCCGTCGCCGAATGCTGGCGGAACCTGACTGCCGTGGGGGCCGACCCGCTGGCCGTCACCGACAACCTCAACTTCGGCAATCCGGAGCGTCCGGAGATCATGGGCGAGCTCGTCGGCGCCATCAAAGGCATCGGCAAGGCCTGCAAGGCGCTGGCCTTCCCTGTCGTCTCCGGCAACGTCTCGCTCTACAACGAGACCAATGGCGCGGCCATCCCGCCGACCCCGACGATCGGCGGCGTGGGCCTGCTGCCTGACGCGGCAGCCGCGGTGACCATCGCGTTCAAGGCCGAAGGCCAGATGATTCTGCTGGCCGGCGCGCCACCCCGATGGGGAACGCATCTTGGCCAGTCGATCTACCTTCGCGAAATCCTCGGCCGCGAAGAGGGGCCGCCTCCCCCGGTTGACCTCGATCACGAGAAACGCGTCGGCGATTTCGTCCGCGGGCTGATCCGGGACGGCCTGGTCACTGCCTGCCACGATCTCTCTGACGGCGGCCTGGCGGTAGGGCTGGCCGAAATGGCGATGGCATCGGGAATCGGGGCCACGGTGAACCAGCTCAACGACCTCTCGCCACTCCCGGTCTTCTTCGGCGAGGATCAGGGCCGCTATCTGGTGACCGCCGACCGGCGCCGTCTGGATACGCTCTTCGAGCGCGCCGAGGGGGCAGGCGTGTTCCTGCCGTGGATCGGCAATACCGGCGGTGACGAATTGAATCTGGGTGAAGTGGTTTCCATATCTGTTGCAAAGCTGCGGCAAGCCTATGAGAATTGGTTTCCGGCGTTCATGAGTGCCGGCGTTTGAGCCGGGCCAACCAACTTTGCTGGGAGCCGATTGATGGCGATGAATGCGCGGGAGATCGAAACGCTGATCAAGACGGCGCTGCCGGATGCCAAGGTTGTGATCCGCGATCTGGCCGGCGACGGCGACCACTACGCCGCCGAGGTCGTGTCGGAATCGTTCCGCGGCAAGAGCCGTGTGCAGCAGCACCAGATGGTCTATAACGCGCTCAAGGGAAACATGGGTGACGCCCTCCATGCGTTGGCCCTCCAGACGAGCGTGCCGGAGTGACCGCAGCCTGGCGAACGGCGCCCACCGACAAGGATTTCGATGATGAGCGAGATAAGGGACTGGATCGATAACGAAGTGAAGGCCAACGATGTGCTTCTTTTCATGAAGGGCACACCAACCTTCCCGCAATGCGGCTTTTCCAGTCAGGTTGTCCAGATCCTCGATTACCTCGGTGTGGATTACAAGGGCGTCAACGTCCTCGAGAACATGGATATCCGTCAGGGGGTCAAGGCGTACTCGGACTGGCCGACAATCCCCCAGCTCTACGTCAAGGGCGAGTTCGTCGGTGGCTGCGACATCGTCCGCGAGATGTTCCAGGCGGGCGAATTGCAGACCTTCCTGAACGAGAAGGGCGTCGCCGTAGCGCAAGGCGCCTGATACAGCTTGCGCCTCCCCCGACAGTCGTTCCGCAGCAAGAAGCCACCCGCCCGGCTCTGGCGACGGGCGGGCGACGGTCTTTGGCCCCGGCCTTGTCCCTGACGTCGGAACATTTATGATTGCCACGGGTTAACGCCCATCACAGAGGGAGGCGTGCGGAACCGCAGGGCGAGCGGCGTCTCCGAGCGCCCGTAGAATGCGAGCGAACGTCGGACGCGATCTGCTTGCCTGAGGGTTTCGCAACAGCGAAGGAGACCCTCATGTCGGGACGAGCAAAATCCGTGATCGGTGCCGTGGCTGCGACGGCCACGGTGTGTGCAGCAGCGCTGACGCCGGTTCCAGCGGCCAGCGCGGCGGCGGGCTATCAGGCTGACCTGCTGCAAACGGTCGACTGGCACCCTTCGAACAAAGGGAAATGGAAGAAGGGAAACTGGAAGCACGGTAACTGGAAGCATCACGGTGGCTATCACGACAACGACTGGGTCGGGCCGGCGATAGGCTTCGGTGCAGGCGTCCTGTTTGGCTCCATCCTTGCCCAGCCGTACTACGGCTACCCCGCTCCCCGCTATGTGGCGCCCGGCTACGGCTATTATGGCTACCCCACCGCCGACGCCTACTGCCACGCGAAATACCGGTCGTACAATTCCTATACGAAGACCTTCACCGGCTACGACGGCAAGCAGCACTACTGCCGCATCCCGTAGATGCAGGCGAAATGGAAAAGGCCGCCCCCGGAAGGGTGGCGGCCTCTTCCCTTCAGAAGGTAGAACAGACCTAGCGCGAATAGAACTCGACGACGAGGTTGGGTTCCATCTGCACGGCATAGGGGATTTCGGCAAGGCCCGGAATGCGCACGAAGGTCGCCGTCATCTTGCCGTGGTCGACATCGACATAGTCCGGCACATCGCGCTCGGCGAGCTGGGTGGCTTCCAGCACCATCGCCATGTTCTTCGAAGCGTCCTTGACCGAGATGACGTCGCCCGGCTTGCAGCGGTAGCTCGGGATGTTGACCCGCTGGCCGTTGACTCGCATGTGGCCGTGGTTGACGAACTGGCGGGCGGCGAAAACGGTCGGCACGAACTTGGCGCGATAGACGATCGCATCGAGCCGGCTCTCAAGCAGCCCCACCAGATGCTCTGACGTGTCGCCCGGCCGGCGGACCGCCTCCTTGTAGATGTTGTTGAACTGCTTCTCGGAAATGCTGCCGTAATAGCCCTTCAGCTTCTGCTTGGCGCGAAGCTGGGTGCCGAAGTCGGAAAGCTTTCCCTTCCGCCGCTGGCCGTGCTGGCCGGGCCCGTATTCGCGGCGGTTGACGGGGCTCTTCGGGCGGCCCCAGATGTTCTGGCCGAGACGGCGGTCGATCTTGTATTTCGCCGAGGCGCGCTTGGTCATCGCATAATCCCTTGTCAGGTTTGGGGTTAGGCGCCCTCCTCTGCCGTGCCGCATTTCGCGGAACCGGCTGACAGGAAGCCCGAGGCAAGCACCTCGAAACTCCCGCGGGTCGCATGAAAAGCCGCGCCGGCCCTGAGGACCGGCGAGGCGCCAGCGTCATACTGCTCTGGCGGGTGCCTTGTCAAACGGAAGTCACGCTGTTCCGGCCTCGCTCGCCACGCTGTCTGCACCGGGCCGAAGGCTCAGATCGCTCAGAACCGGGAGGAGCGCCGTCGGCCACGATCTGCCTGAGGTGAGACGGGCCATGCCACCGCCGGGGCCGTCGCTGCGTCCCCGGCCGAGCACGTCGACCACCCGGCGCGCAATAGCCGGCGCCGGATCCAGCCAGGCAACAGGCCACGGCGCCAAACGCTCGAATCGCCCCTTGAGGAAGGGGTAGTGGGTGCAGGCGAGAACGACGAAGTCCGTGTGGCGCCCATCCTCTTCAACGAAGGCCGGCGCAATCTCGGTCAGGATGGCTGCATCGTCGACCGGCTCGCCGCGCATGAACGCCTCAGCGAGCGGCGCCAGATTGGCGGACCCCACCAGCCGGACGGCGCAGTGGCCGGCGAAGCTTTCGATCAGCCCGCGCGTGTAGTCGCGCTGCATGGTGCCGGGCGTCGCGAGAACGCTGATCAGGCCGGAGCGCGTCCGCTCGGCGGCAGGCTTGATCGCGGGCACGGTGCCGACGAACGGCAGGGTGAAGCGGGCGCGAAGCGGCGGGAGAACCAGCGTCGAGGCGGTGTTGCAGCCGATCACCACGGCATCGGGCGCGAATTGCCGGATGAGCCCGGCGATCAGACCCACCACCCGCTGGGTCAGGTCGGCGTCTTCCCTCCCCCCGTAGGGAAAGCCGGCATCATCGGCGACATAGATCATCTCGGCCGCCGGCAGCGCCCGTCGTATCTCGCGGGCGACCGACAAGCCGCCTACACCGGAATCGAAGACAAGCAGCTTGCTCATCGGGGTTCCACCGACGCACTCATGGCTTTCCGCTCCGCGCGGTCGTGCTTTCCTCGGCGGCGGCGGCGTGAGGCCGGGTCGGACGCCTTTCCAGCGCCGCGACGACCCCCCGCAGCGTCCGCACCTCCTGGGCGGACAGCACCGCCCGATGCAGGAGCGTCCTCAGGGCCTCGACCATGTGCGGCTTCTTCTCCGGCGGTCGGAAGAAGCCGGCGGCGTCGAGCGCCGTTTCGAGATGCTCGAACAGGCGGAAGAGGTCTTCCTTCGGGGCCGGATGCCGCTCGACCCCAAACGGCAGCCCTGCCTCCCCTTCGGCCAGTCCTGACAGGCGCCACTCATAGGCGACGAGGAGCACCGACTGGGCGACGTTGATCGAGGAGAAGGCCGGGTTGACAGGAAAGGTCAGGATCTCGTCGGTGAGTGAAACGTCCTCGTTGTTGAGGCCGGTGCGCTCTGGCCCGAACAGAACGCCGGTGCGCACTCCGGCGTCGGCGAGGGCTCTGAGTCGCCGACCGGCCTCCCGCGCGCCCGCCACCGGCTTCGCCACCTCACGAGCCCGCGCCGTCGTCGCATAGACAAACGACAGGTCGTCGACCGCCTCGGCAACGGAGGTGAAGATCCGGACACCGTCGATCACGTGATCGGCGCGGCTTGCCGCGGCCCGCGCCTTGTCGTTTGGCCAGCCGTCGCGCGGATTGACCAGTCGCAGGTCGGTCAACCCGAAATTGGCCATGGCGCGGGCGGCCGTGCCAATGTTCTCGCCGAGTTGTGGCGCGACCAGAATGATCGACGGCGGTTCGGCGATGGTGTGGCTCATGGCGGCTTCCTAGCCGATCGCCCCGCCGGTTTCCACAGGAGCAACTAGCAGCGGCCACGTGCCCACCGCCATTGATTGAGCTATCCTGCACGCCTCGCGAGTCGAGAATGAGGAGGGGTCCATGAGCGACGCAGCTACCACACTCAGTTCGGTCGAGCACATCCGCAAGAACTGGGGCTGGTTCCTGGGACTGGGCATCGTGTTCCTGATCGGCGGGGTGTTTGCTATCGCCATGCCGTTCATCGCCGGCCTGGCGGTCACCGTCATGTTCTCTATCGTGCTCGCCTGGGTCGGCATCATGCAGCTGATCCAGGCCTTCGGCACGAAGAGCTGGGGTGGGTTCATCTGGCAGCTCATCATCGGGCTCGTCTTGCTGGCCGGCGGTGTGATCATCTGGCTCAACCCCATATTTGGGGTCGCATGGTTGACGATTCTGATCGCCGCAGTCTTCATCGTGAAAGGCGTCTTTCAGGTGGTCCTGGCCTTCCAGGTTCGACCGCACGGCGGTTGGGGTTGGATGCTCACCGCCGGTATCCTGGCCATTATTGTCGGCCTGATCATCTGGTTGAGCTGGCCGATATCCACCGCATGGGCGCCCGGGACGCTGGCCGGCATCTCGCTGATCTTTACCGGCTGGAGCTACATCATGATCTCGATGGCCGCCCGCCAGACCTAGAGCGCCTCAACTAGGCCGAAGCGAGACGGGGCGCCGCGGACGTCGGCCCGTCGAGTTGTTCTTCGACACGTTCGCCGCCTGCTCCAGGCTGTCCAAGAGAATGTCCAGGCCGAGGTCGAACGTCTTCTGGTGCTCGGTGGGCTTGAAATAGGGATTGACGGCAGCGACTTCGGGGAAGTCGCGCGCAACCTCTTCGCCCGGTACCGGCTCCACCGCCGAGGGGCCCTGGGCATAGCCTGATGTCTCGTCGAGCGCGGCGCCGACGACATAGTAGCTCATGGCGCGGAAGTAGCGCGCCGTCTTCTCGGTATCCAAGCCACCCTCTCGGACGAGGCTCAGGATGCTTTCGAGCAGCGCCAGGCCGATCCGCGTATTGTGGCGGTGGAGCGCGATGAACTGGAAGAAGCGCGGATGGCGATGTGCCATCGCCCGGTACTCCAGCATCGACTTGCGTAGCCGATCCCGCCAGGGAAGGTCTGGATCGGGCTTGGGGATGCCCGAAAGGACCCGGTCGAACACGGCATCCATCAGGTGCGCCTTGCTGGGAAAATAGTGGTAGATGCTCATCGCCTCGCAGCCGAGCCGGGCGGCGAGCTTGCGTGTGCTGAACGCTTCCAGCCCCTCCGTCTCGATCAGCTCAAGCGCCGCCATCTCGATTCTTTCCGCCGAAAGGGGCTCGCGTTTTCTCTTCGCCATCGAACGATCGTGTCCTTGACCACCAGAATCTTACACCATAAGGCTTGACACCTTACAGGGTAAGGTTACTCTCCTCGCCTTGGCCTTACAGTGTAAGGCAACAACCGCGAGGAGACAACCGATGTTTGCATTCCGCGCAATTCTGAATTCCGCGTCGGCCGCCCTGGCTACAGGTGCACTGGCAACTGCTATCGCCGCAGGAGCCCCCGCGCACGCCGGCGACGTGCCGGCATCGGCGGAGGCGACTTACAAGGACATCGAACAGACCATGGGCGGTGTGCCCAGCTTCATCAAGCTCTTCCCGAAGACCGGCATTGCCGGCGCCTGGGCCGAGTTGAAGTCGATCGAGCTCAGCGAGGACACGGCGCTATCACCCAAGGTGAAGTCGCTCATCTCGCTGGCGGTCTCCGCCCAGATACCCTGCACCTATTGCATCTGGGCGGACACCAACTCGGCCAGGCAGGCAGGCGCCACCGACGAGGAAATCGCCGAGGCGGTTGCCATGTCGGCGCTGACCCGCCACTGGAGCACCTTCTTCAACGGGATGCAGGTCGACCTCGACACATTCAAGAAGGAACTCGGCGGCGAAACGGCGAAGCAGGAGTAGAGGCGGCTATGGCGACGCGGATCGGACGTCGATGGTCGCGTCCGCGGCACCGGCCAACAGGGAGGATCCAACGCATGACAGCCTACAATGTGGTTCGGTTCCGGGTGAAGTCCGGTGAGGAACAAGCGTTCCTCGACAAGGAAAAGGAACTGGCGCGCAAGATGGGCGGGCTTCGCAAGCTGGCGCTGGTCAAGACCGGCGAGCGGAACTTCTGCCTCGTCGGTGAATGGAATCGCATGGACGATATCGTCAAGGCGCGCGCGGAAATGATCGCCAGCCTCGACCAGGTTCGCGGCATGCTCGAGAACCTTGGCGCCGGCCTCGGCGTCACCGACCCGGTCTCCGGCGAGGCCGCATTCGAAAAGGCCTACTAAACCGCCACCAACTGGTCTCCCATTATTGCCCGCCCTGCCCTCCGGTGACGGGGACAGGGCGGCTGCCTTTTCTCTCATTCGGTCGGGTGTTATAGGGCGGCGTCATTTTCGCGCGGCCGGCAAGCGCCCCGCGCTCCCGCCCCACCGACACGCCAGCGAGGCCGTTCCGCAATGCCCAAGATCAAGGTCGCCAATCCCGTGGTCGAAATCGACGGCGACGAGATGACGAGGATCATCTGGCAGCTCATCAAGGAGAAGCTGATCCATCCCTATCTCGACATCGAGCTGCTGTATTTCGACTTGAGCATCCAGCACCGCGACGCCACTGACGACAAGGTGACCGTCGAGGCGGCGGAAGCGATCAAGGCGACCGGCGTCGGCGTCAAATGCGCCACCATCACGCCCGACGAGGCCCGAGTCGCAGAGTTCGGCCTCAAGAAGATGTGGCGGTCACCGAACGGCACCATCCGCAACATCATCGGCGGCGTCATTTTCCGCGAGCCCATCATCTGCAAGAACGTGCCGCGCCTGGTGCCGGGCTGGACCCAGCCGATCATCGTCGGCCGCCACGCCTACGGCGACCAGTACCGCGCCACCGACTTCCGTTTCCCCGGCAAAGGCAAGCTGACCATCCGCTTCGAGGGCGACGACGGCGAGGTGATCGAGCACGAGGTGTTCGACGCGCCGGGCTCGGGCGTAGCAATGGCCATGTACAACCTCGACGAATCGATCCGCGACTTCGCCCGCGCCTCGCTGAACTACGGCCTCGACCGCAAATATCCGGTCTATCTGTCGACCAAGAATACCATCCTCAAGGCCTATGACGGCCGCTTCAAGGACATCTTCCGGGAGATCTTCGACGCCGAGTTTGCCGACAGGTTCAAGCAGCTCGGCATCACCTACGAGCACCGGCTGATCGACGACATGGTC
>Ga0210144_1000824_pt1 | contig 14232 bp, 9 predicted proteins | sample Muzzi_PWA_D2_FD_185532 | JGI IMG/M metagenome (GOLD analysis project Ga0210144, IMG submission 185532) | Wetland microbial communities from San Francisco Bay, California, USA, that impact long-term carbon sequestration - Muzzi_PWA_D2 (SPAdes) | ecosystem: Environmental > Aquatic > Marine >...
CACCCTTTTTTTTAATTTTCATACCCTCTTTCTCAACACCCATGTCGAAATACCTTATTCCCGACACTGGTGTTCTCCATTCTTCCCGGTAATTATTGCCCAGGGGTCCGGGTTTCTTATTTTTTTTCTCGTATTTCTTTGTGATAAATGTAGTGATCGTGCTATCAACATAATCCAGTTTTTCCGTCATTTGCTGAAAAACCTCTTCGCTATATGGCGTAGATTGGAATAACAATTTTTCGAAAACGGGCGAGTTTCGATCGGAATCAGCGCTATAAAATCTTAACCACACCTCTCCGTTTTCATAAAAATCCAGTTTAGCCAATCCTTTATTCGAAGATGCAAAAATTGCTTTTTTATTATTCAGAGGAGCTGATTTTGAAAACGAGCCACTGTTAATGGCATGGATATTTTTCAAAGTGTCGTATTCTAATATTTTGTCATGCCCCGAGACATAGATCAGGTTTTTATGCTCGCTGAAAATATCCATCATCGAGTTGATCATTCGATGATATTTATGATTTTTTAAATCTTGATGCTCACCGAGGAAGTGACGGTTTAAAATGTATGCGGACCCGAGTATGGGCAGGGGAATGTACAGGTTTTCATTGGCAAGGGTAAAAGGAAAAATATGTGATTTTAGCGGGAAATAGCCTCCGTAAATTCCGGAAGAGGTGATGCTGTGATGGCCGGCAACAATAATTTTCTTGTTGTAATTCCTTTTGATGGCATCTTCCAGATTGGCTAAAAATTCCGGTTCATTGTCGACTTCACATCCGTCTTCTTTACCAGGCCGCTCCCAGTTATGCAACCACCATTGCGTATTGATTAAGAGTAGCACGATGTCGTCACCAATATCAATTTCCGTTGGCCCTGGGCAACCGTTGTCTGGCGAATAGACATTTCCCAGATCGAGGATATTTTCCACATAGTATTCCAACAGGCTTGCGTGAGTTTCTCCCTGCCTTCCTCCCTTGTCCCATTCGTCTTGTCCTGTCACAAAATATTTGTCTCCCTTAAAAGCATCAAAAAATTCATAACGGGCTTTTAAAATGCTGTTTAATCCTTTTGGGTTCGTGGAAGACGATGTGTCGGGAGTGCCTGTTTTTGTTGAATTATTGCCGAGGAACAAAATTGTATTATCTCCGTCTTTGAGCAAATCCCTTAAGATGGGAGCCGAGTCAAAAGGCAATTTTTTTTGTTCGTCGGTATTGGATATCAGAATGAAAGAATGATAAGGAGCCTCTTTTTTCTGGACAATGGTTGGGTGAGGTGGCGTCAATTTAATGGATGCACAAGAGTAAAACAGCAGGAATATAGCTAGTGGGGCTGGGTTGTGCCGTATGTGCATGGGATTTATATCAATACCTTTTTTGAAATATCGTAGGCATTTTTCAAAAAGTCAACAATGATTCTTTCCTGCAAGTGTTCCGTTTCCAAAATGAACTCACTGGCGAGGAGCACCAGGCCATTCCATTTTTTTGTGTGCCAGCTGCCCACTATTGGGGTCACAGATTTTGTTTTTTCTGCATAGTTGCCGGTTGGTAGCAAAACGTAAAAATAAGGCTCCGGGTAGTATTGATCGCCTGGAGAGAGCCCGATTCCGATTTGATTTTCTCCGCTCGGATCGAGAGGTATATTTAACGCCATATCAAAATGATGCGGCCAGACTAATATTTTATATTTTTTCTCCAGATTTTCATTTTGAAATCTGACAAACGAGAGGTAAGCATTTTGATAAAATTTAGCAAATTCCTGTAGAGACGCAGAATCGTAATTTATGAGTTTACTTTCGGGACTAATCTCAATTTCCTGCAATATATATGGTAATTTGGTGGAAAGTTGGCTGGGATCCAGCTGTAATCTGACCAGTTTGTTTTTCAGCCAGTCATATAAATATTCATAAGTCCTGTTGTCCATATCTATGGCATCAAATACTATTTCTTCAACAAGGATCTCCAATTCAAATTTTTTGATATTTATTGAAGTCTGAATGTTTTTCAGGTTTCCAAAATGTTGGCTATGAAGGCTTTTTGATCTGGCATCCCATATCAGGCTGGCATAAATGTCGCCATCTGATTGCGGTAAGTAACTTCTCGGAGGGATGGAGATCAATTGAATGGCTGTGTGAATTTGATTTTTGGTTAAAAAAAGTTTCTCCCTGTTAAGCTTCGAAAATTTCACCCACATAATTCTCTATTTCTAAAGGATACGCGGCGATCTTCATATTGTTGTTCTCTGTTTTATGAATGAGAGTCTTATATTTTCCTGAAAAAGCGACAAAAATACGACAATGTGACATGAAAATGCGACGAAATTAACTAGATCAAGACATAATGTCTCATTTTTTGGCAAAAACTTGAAATTATGTCTCAAAAATCTCCCTGGTATGAGAATTGAAACAGGCTAAATGTGAATTGAAAAACGAATCTAAAAATTAATTGAAAGGAGGATACTATGACACTAATTAAAAGATCTGACAATTTGTTCCCGTCATTTCCATCATTCTTTGATGATTTCTTAACAAGGGACTTATTTGATTGGCCGAAACTTTCTGTTGGAACCTCTGTTCCGGCGGTTAATATTAAAGAAAATGAAAATGGTTATGAAGTAGAAGTTGCTGCTCCCGGGTTATCCAAAGATGATTTTCATGTTGAATTGGATAACAATGTCCTGACGATTTCTTCAGAAAAGGAAATTAAAAATGAAGAAAAAGATAAAGAAGGCAATTACACAAGACAAGAATTCAGCTATTCTACTTTCAGGAGATCATTTACCTTGCCAAATGATGTGGTAGACATCGAAAAAATCGATGCAAAATATAAGGATGGCGTTTTGAGATTGTCGCTTCCCAAAAGAGAAGAAGCAAAACCAAAACCCATTAAGACCATTAAAATTTCATAAAAGTATCGGGCAAAAAATAAACGGGCCGTTCAAGCCCGTTTTTTTATGTCTGAATTAATATAATTAGCAAAAAACTAATTATATTAGCATACATGAAAGGTAGAAGCTCTAACTACAATCCTCCAAACAAGTATCTGGATCTCAATTATGACTTTATCAACGAAGATCATATTGATGAAAAGTATTACGGTGATTCAATCGATACGAAATACATCTACGAAAACCCCAAAAAGATACTCAGCAAAAATGATAGCCCGGATGTTCCGTTTACATTTTCCATAAATCCTTACCAGGGTTGCGAACACGGATGTGTATACTGTTACGCCAGAAACAGCCATACATATTGGGGATTAGGTGCAGGTCTTGACTTTGAGTCGAGGATTATAGTGAAAAGAAATGCTCCGGAGCTACTTGAAAAGACTTTTCTTAGCAAAGCATGGAAACCTCAAACCATAGCCTTGAGTGGAAACACCGATTGCTATCAGCCCTCGGAAAGGAAGTTCGAAATAACCCGGCGTATTCTTCAGATTTGCCTTAAGTATGGCAACCCCATTGGCATCATTACTAAAAATGCTCTTTTGTTACGGGATCTGGATATTTTGACACCCATGGCAAAAGAACAGCTGGTGAAAGTGTTTTTTACTATAACCACGTTGGACGAAGAGTTAAGGCGTAAAATGGAACCCCGCACTTCTACGTCCATCACAAAACTAAAAGTGATAGAAAAACTGGCAGGCCAAAATATACCGGTGGGAGTTATGATGGGACCCATTATTCCGGGATTGAACGACCATGAAATCGAGAACATTTTATCTTCAGCCGCAAAAGCCGGAGCAAGTGAAGCGAGCTATACGATGATCCGGCTCAATGGCCAACTCAATTTGCTATTTGAGAATTGGCTGGAAAGGCATTTTCCCGAAAGAAAAGAAAAAATATTAAATAAAGTTAAGTCGCTTCATGCCGGAAAATTGAATGACAGCAATTGGAGCAGAAGAATGCGAGGCGAGGGAAAGTTGGCCGATATGGTATCGAAACTTTTTAAACTGCACAGATCGAGATATTTTAACAATAACTCTTTGGTTGAACTGCGAACTGATAGATTTAGAAGGAATGGGAATTTATCGCTATTTTAAAATGTTGGCATCCTTTGTTCCAAAGTAGTTTGAATATACCCGTTGTTTCTTTATCTTATTCCACATTTACGTGCTTTATACAAACCACCACTCATGTCGAAATATGTGCTTGCATTAGATGCCGGAACTACTAGTTCAAGGGCGATATTGTTTGACAATCAGGCCAGGATAGTATCCGTGTCGCAAAATGAGTTTCCACAATTGTTCCCGCAACCCGGTTGGGTTGAGCATGATCCTAACGATATATGGCAATCCTTGCTGAACGCTGCAAAGGAATGCATCAAAAATGTCAGTATTAAATCAACAGACATAGCTTCTATTGGCATAACAAATCAAAGAGAAACAACCTTGATCTGGGATAAAAACACGGGCCAACCCGTTCATAACGCGATAGTTTGGCAAGACCGCCGGACATCCGACATATGTGAAAGTTACAAGCAAAATGGGTTTGAGAAACTCATCCGGTTTAAAACGGGTTTATTGCTGGACGCCTATTTTTCGGCGACGAAGATCAAATGGATACTCGAAAGCGATGAACAACTCAATCAAAGAGCATGGAATGGCGAATTGTTGTTTGGCACTGTTGACACCTGGTTAATTTGGAATCTCACCAAGGGAAAATTGCATATAACAGATGTTACCAATGCCAGCAGGACTTTATTGTATAATATTAAAGAACTTCAATGGGACGAAGAGCTGCTGGATTTATTCAGCGTACCCAAAAGTATGTTGCCCGATGTTAAGTCCAGCTCCGAATTTTACGGAGTGACAGATAAAGAGCATTTTGATTTTGAACTCCCCATTGCCGGAATTTTGGGTGACCAGCAAGCGGCTTTGTTTGGTCAATTATGCACGGAGGCCGGAATGGTAAAAAATACCTATGGCACCGGTTGTTTTATTGTGATGAACACGGGAGATCAGTTTGTCAAATCGGAGAATGGTTTGCTGACTACTTTGGCCTGGAAGATAGATGGTAAGGTAAATTATGCGTTGGAAGGAAGCGTGTTTGTTGCAGGCGCTGTCGTACAGTGGTTACGCGACCAACTGAAGATCATAGAAAAATCTGAAGATATTGAAGGTTTGGCTTCGCAGGTTTCAGACAGTGGCGGGGTCTTTTTTGTGCCCGCTTTTACGGGTTTAGGGGCTCCTTATTGGGATCAGTATGCCAGGGGTGGCATATTGGGGCTGACTCGCGGTTCAACGGATGCTCATATTGCACGCGCGGCGTTAGAATCGATCGCATTTCAAACCTATGAAGTAATTAAAACCATGGAACAGGATGTGGGGAAATCACTGACTGAGCTAAAAGTGGATGGCGGGGCTTGCTCCAACAATTTGCTGATGCAATTCCAGGCTGAAATTTTGCAGTCTTCCGTCATACGTCCGATAAATATAGAGACAACCGCTTTGGGGGCCGCTTTTGCCGGTGGATTGGCTGTCAGATATTGGAAGGGCCCTGATGAGCTTAAGAATTTGTGGGAAGAAGATAAAATTTTTACCCCTGAATTAGACTTTAAGGAAGTGATCGGAAAAATTGATAGTTGGAAAAAAGCAGTAGATAGAATAAAGAAATGGGCTTAATAATGTTCGGTCTGCAAGAAACAGATATTGAAATTAAACAGTCATTAATTACCTTAACCGTAATGAATAAATGAAACGGGAGCTGGCTTTAAAAGAATTTCGCTCAAAAAAAGAACCCTGGGACATTGTTGTAATAGGAGGAGGGGCTTCTGGGTTGGGGACAGCACTTGACGCAGCAACCCGTAATTATTCAGTTTTGTTGCTGGAGCAGAATGATTTTGCTAAAGGCACGTCAAGTAGAAGCACAAAATTGATACATGGGGGAGTGCGTTATCTTCAACAAGGGGATGTCTCCCTTGTATTCGAGGCGCTTCGGGAACGAGGAATTTTGAGGCAAAACGCGCCACATCTTATTCACGATTTATCCTTTATCATACCGACCTACGATTGGTGGGATGGCCCTTTTTACACCATTGGATTGAAGGTTTACGATCTCATGGCAGGTAAACTGGGTCTGGGACCTTCTCAACATTTGTCAAAGAAAGAAACACTTGATGCGATCCCTACGGTGGAAAAAAAGGATTTACGGGGTGGAGTGATCTATCATGATGGACAATTTGACGATGCCAGAATGGCCATCAGCCTGGCGCAGACAGCTACCGATTACGGGGCTTGTGCGATCAATTATTTTAAAGTTGTTGACCTGATCAAAGAGGATGAAATTGTGTCGGGTGTTACAGCAATAGACAAGGAATCAGGCGAGCAATTTACCATAAGGTCAAAGGTGGTGATCAATGCCACCGGTGTATTTTCAAATGAGGTATTGAAAATGGATAATCCGAAGGCGAAAGATATGATCAAACCCAGTCAGGGAATTCATTTGGTAGTAGACAAAGATTTTTTGCCCGGCAAACACGCGGTTTTGATCCCCCAAACAAGTGATGGGAGGGTATTGTTTGCTGTGCCCTGGTATAATAAGGTTATACTTGGAACGACAGACACGGTTATTGATGAATCGAGTCTGGAACCTGTTGCCTCTGAGGAAGAGATAAATTTTATCCTGAAAAATGCATCGAGATACCTGGCCAAAAATCCAAAATTAGCAGACATAAGAAGTGTATTTGCGGGCCTGAGGCCATTGGCGGCTCCCGAGGGCGATGCGGTTCCCACTAAAGAAATATCGCGACACCATAAGGTATTAGTTTCCATTTCCGGGTTGATCACAATTACCGGAGGTAAATGGACAACTTACCGAAAGATGGCGCAGGACACCGTTGATCAGGCAATTATTGCGGGTGGCCTGGACGAAAGGCCATGTCTTACTGAAAAGATCCTTGTTCATGGATATGCCAAAGGTCTCGATTTTAATAATCCTCTTCATGTTTACGGAACGGATGTAGAGCTGCTGAATGAAATAGAACTCGAAAGTGACGGCTACAAAGGATGGCTGAGCGAAAAACTGAAATTGCGTAAATCCCAGGTTGTTTGGGCTGTGCGCGAAGAGATGGCCAGAAATCTGGAAGATGTGCTGGCCAGGCGAACAAGAGCTTTGTTTCTGGATGTCAATGAATGTCTTAAGATTGCTAAAACCACCGCTGAAATTATGGCCGTCGAAATGGGAAAAGACGACCTGTGGATTAGAAATGAATTGGATAATCTGTCCGGTTTGGCGAAAAATTATTTACCTAAAATTTAACATATGAATCCATATTTTGCTGAATTGTTGGGTACATTTATCCTTATTGTGTTAGGCAATGGTGTTGTCGCAAATACTACCTTAAATAAAACCTACGGCAATGGAGGTGGTTGGATCGTCATTACTTTTGGTTGGGGGATGGCCGTTTTTATTGCCGTATTCATGGTTGGTAAATTCAGTGGCGCTCATATCAATCCGGCTGTCACCCTCGCGCTGGCAATCGTCAATAAATTTTCCTGGCAGATGGTTCCCGGATATATGCTGGCTCAGTTGACAGGCGCATTTCTTGGCGGAACCGTAGTTTATTTATTTTATACAGACCATTATAAAGAAACAGATAATAAAGACGTGATCCTCGGCACATTTGCCACCAAACCAGCTATTAAAAGTAATTTGACAAACTTTTTCTCGGAATTTTTCGGAACATTCATATTGATCCTCGGGGTATTGCTTATTTCGGGACCCATATTTGAAGATGGTGCTGGCAATCAGGTCAACTTCGGACTAGGGTCTCTCGAGGCACTGCCCGTCGGGTTGCTTGTTTTTTCCATTGGCCTGTCATTAGGAGGTACAACAGGTTATGCCATTAATCCGGCCAGGGATCTTGGTCCCAGGCTGGCCCACTTTGTTTTACCAATTAAAGGTAAGGGCGGGAGTAACTGGCCATATTTCCTGTTTCCCATTCTCGGACCATTTTTTGGATCTACTGCGGCGGCCATTTTTTATTTGAAATTTTTGGTTTAAAAGTGTGTATTAATTGTGGATAAGGCAATATGTATTTTGTTATAGGCGCACAATTATCTAAGATTAACACGCTAACCTTACAATAAGAATATTTCAACAATTTAATGCTATAGTACAAAATAAAATCTCCGCGTCTGTATATAATCATAAAATAAAGTAATAAAATCATGTTTTGTCAAAATTTGATCTTTACCTGACAGAGAGAGTAATATTTGGAAATATTAAAATATTTAATTTGGAAACGCATTATTTTTAATTAATTTTTGTTGTTATAATGGATGATTTTCACTTTAAGTGTTTTTAAGATGATAAGACGGGGTTGGAAAAGGATGTCACATATAGGAGTGGAGACTGATTTGCCGGAGTACAAACAGAAAGGAATTATACTTTCAAATCAAATTTCCACGATACTGATTGTTTCACTGGTAATAAGCATTTCTTATGTTTCCACCCTTGGCGATTTAGATCACTTATTCAATGTAATTTCCCTGATAGCCATCAGTTTAATGATCTTGGTATTGAATAAACTTGGATTTATCAATGCGTCCAGGTTATTGGGAAGTATCGCCCCTCCCTTGCTGATTTACATCTCCATAGTCGTTTCAAGCTTAGATGATATCGCTTTTTTTTATAACTCCTATGTTATTTTGACCTTTTGTATTGTTCCGGTATTGGTTTTCGATTTGAAAAATGAAAAATTCTACCTGATCACCTCTTTAATAATAAGTTTTTGTTCCCTTCTCATTTCTGATCAATTATTAATCCAGGCGAAAGAAAGTTCGGCGTTATCGGATTATTTTGATCAAAACGCTTTGCTGATTAAAATCCCATTAATTGAAATGTGGCTGATTTTCGTATTTGCTATGTTGTTTTTGAAACATATCAACAGTAAGTATGAAAAGATGTTGCGGTCAGCAAATGAGGAGTTGTCGGAAAAAAATGATGAGACAATTACACGAATGCAGGAGCTGTCTCAGGCTAATGAAAAACTGAAACAGCAACAGAATGATATGATTGCCCAGAGGGATTTCATTGATAAAAAGAATAAAGAACTCAAAGCATATCAGGACAAGCTTTTGGATTATGTGTATGAATTGTCGCGATCAAAAGATCAGCTGGCCGTCAAAGAAGCGGAAAATGAAAGTATTTTGCGCGCTCTGCGTCAGAATTTTATCATGGCAGAATTTGATCTGGATGGTAAAATAGTATGGATAGCACCAAAAACTCTAGCATATCTCGGGATGTCAGAATCGGACCTGATCGGCGTTGATAGCAAATCTTTTATTAAAAGCATAGATGAAGATCTTAATTTTGATGAATCGCTGAAAACATTATGGGACAATATACTGGATGGCCAATCTGTTTCTGCAGATCTGGAGCTTAATTTTAAAGGTAAATTATTGCATGTAAGCATAACCTACGCACCTATAGTAGATGCAAAGAACCAACCTTTCAAGATATTAGCTATTGCAGAAGACATTTCAGACGTGACCAATCAAAAGAAAAAGTTTATTGAAATGAATGAGATCCTCATGAAGCAGCAAAGTGAAATAAAAGATCAGAATGAAAAGCTGCAACAACAGAAAGAGGAAATATCTGCTATGAATGAGACACTGGAGGACAGGGTAAAAGAAAGGACTCTGGTGCTGGAGCAAAAGAACAAACAGCTGGCTGAATATGCGTTTATTAATGCACATCTCTTACGAGCCCCCGTTTCCAGTATTTTGGGGTTGATTAATTTGTTAGAGTATGAAAAATTGAGCGAGGAAGAGAAGGAGATCTATCACTATTTGAAAAAGTCAATCAATCAACTAGACAAGATCGTTTTTAAGATCAACAGTGCTATCCAACAAAATAAAGAGATAGATCGAGAATTTTTACGGGAATAGTAAAATTGCCAGATTTCTTTTCAACCATCTGGCAACAAAATGCAGTTTATCCCAAAACAATCGTCACCTCGTGTTCCCTTCCATCTTCAACAATCGGAATTTTATTCGATGCCAGCGCATTCCCGTCCAATTCAGTGGTTTTTACTCCTTTTGAAACGTGGGCTGGATTTTTAACCGTTATGTGATACGTATCGCCTCGGAATTTTCTGGTTATTTTAAAACCGTCCCATTTTTTGGGAATGCATGGTTCTATTACAAGTCCGTCATAATCTGGTTGGATCCCTAAGATATATTGAGTTATTGCATAATAATTCCACGCCGCGGTGCCGGTTAACCAGGAGTTCTTTGCTTCGCCAGGTTTAAATGCATCTTTTCCGGCAATCATTTGGGCATAAACATAAGGTTCCGTTCTGTGAAGATCACTGATGTCTTCCAGATAAGATGGCGCTATCTTTTTGTAATAATTAAATGCTTCATCGCCACGTCCGATAATTGTTTCGCCGATCATGATCCATGGATTGTTGTGACAGAAGATTCCGGCATTTTCTTTATAGCCGGCAGGATAGGTGGAAATTTCACCGTATTCTATATAATATTTGGTAAATGCCGGGTTGTTTAAGACAATGCCATACTCACAATCAAGTCTTTCTTTTACAGAATCGAGAGCTTGTTTTGCTCTTCCGTCTTCAGCGCCAATGCCGGCCATGGTGCAGAATCCCTGTGATTCAATGAATATTTTTCCTTCTTCATTCTCATCGCTTCCTACCTTTTTTCCGAAGAAGTCATAGGCACGTACAAACCAATTACCGTCCCACCCATGTTGATTAATGGCTTCTATCATATCATTGATGTGTTTTTGAGCCGTTTTTGCTTCGTCGGATTTGCCGATTTTCTCACATAGTGTTACAAATTCATTGCCATATAGCACAAACAAACCGGCAATCATAACCGATTCTGCTGTGCCGCCTTTTTTATTTTCAGTTGTCTGAAATGATTCGTTTGGATTTGATGAAAAACAATTGAGGTTTAAACAGTCGTTCCAGTCGGCTCTTCCTATCAAAGGCAGATTATGTGGCCCCAGGTTATTGACGATGTGATAAAAAGATGCTTCTAAATGTTCAAAATGACTTTTTGCTTTTGACTCGTCGTTGTCGAATGGTACCATTTCATCCAGGATGGAAAAATCTCCTGTTTCTTTAATATAAGCGGTTGTAGAGAGGATAAGCCATAAGGGGTCATCATTGAAATTGCCGCCGATGGCATCGTTTCCTCTCTTTGTAAGTGGTTGGTATTGATGATATGCCGATCCGTTTTCAAACTGGGTTGCGGCTATATCCAATATTCTTTCTTTTGCCCTATCCGGAACTTGGTGCACAAAACCGATGAGGTCCTGGTTTGAGTCCCTGAAGCCCATACCGCGCCCTATACCGGATTCGAAGTAGGAAGCGCTTCGCGACATGTTAAACGTGACCATGCACTGGTATTGATTCCAAATATTAACCATCCGGTCAAGTTTTTTGTCAGCACTTGATAGCACATACTTTGACAATAACTCATCCCAATACGATCTCAGTTCAGCCAGGGCACGATCAACTTTTTCAGAGCTATCAAAATCTGAAATCATCTGATAGGCCTTTTCTTTGTTGATGACGCCTTTTGACTCCCACTTCTTATCGTCTTCATTTTCTATATAACCCAATACAAAAATAAGATCCTTTTCTTCTCCCGGGTTTAGCTCGATCTCCAAATAGTGCGAAGCAACCGGAGACCAACCATGGGCGATGGTGTTTTTCGATTTTCCATCAGAAACTACATCCGGATTTTCAAAACCATTGTAAAGTCCTATGAACGCCTCTCTGTCCGTGTCAAATCCTTTGATGGGTGTGTTGACCGAATAAAATGCAAAATGATTTCTTCTTTCTTTGTATTCAGTTTTATGAAAGATCACCGAATCTTTTACCTCAACTTCACCAGTGGAGAAGTTTCTTTGAAAATTGGTCATATCGTCTTCGGCATTCCACAGGCACCATTCTATGAATGAAAATAATTTAAGCGATTTTTTTACAGATCCCGTATTTTTTAATCTGACTCTTTGTACCTCACCACGGCAGTGAAGAGGGACAAAATAAAGCGCCTCTGCTGAAATACTATTTTTTTCTCCCCGGACGATGGTGTAACTCATTCCATGGCGACATGAATAGCTGTCGAGCTTGGTTTTTACAGGTTTCCAGCCGGGGTTCCAAATGGTGTCACCATCTTTGATGTAGAAATATTTTCCGCCATTATCGATAGGTACATTGTTATATCTGTATCTGGTCAACCGCCGGAATTTTGCATCTTTGTAAAAAGTGTATCCTCCTGAGGTATTTGATATCAAGGTAAAAAAATCGTGATTACCCAGATAGTTGATCCATGGGTAAGGAGTTTTCGGCTCCGTGATTACATATTCTCTCGCAGCATCATCAAAATGACCGTATTTCATTTGATTTGTATTTTAAAATTTAAGGTTGAACAGTCTTGTCTTTTGGTAATTTATCAAACCAGGTTTTCTTTAATATTAATGTAGTAATGGCTGCTATCACTATGCAGATTATCAATGGAACTGTTTCCATAAGTATAAGGTAAATGGGAAAGGCCACCAGGGCTGTCTGCCAGATAATTCCGATAGCCACATTAAACATATCTGATTTGAAGTTCTTGTTTCTTTCAAAGGTAGGGTCTTCGGCAATCACCATATCGTGAACGGGTTTCCAAAAGCCCCATGGGCGCACGTTTTTATAGAATTTTTTAAGAATTTCCATATCCGTTGGAGGCCGGCTATATGTGCCCGCAATAGCTCCTATTAGCGACAGCACCAGGATAAATGGAAAGAAATAGAGCGGATGTAAGGCAGAAACCTTATAAATAAAAGATTCGTCCTTCATTTTTTCTAAATAGCCATGCAGCTGTTCGGTGGTGGTAATATTTTGAATGGATTCCGGTACCTGAGTGGTAAAAGTGGCGGGATTCGATGGCAGGTTTTCTACGTATTCGTCATATGTAGCCTTCTCGATACCTGAGGTTAAGATTGTTTGATTGACCTGGTAGCTAAAGATGAAGCCAAATAAACCGGGCATTAAGGCGATCACTATCCCACTGGTCATACCCCAGAAAAATCCATGGCCGTTAAATCTCCACCAATACCATTTCAAGACGTTGGCCGAAATGTAAGCCCCGTAAAGTGACGAGACGATCCATTGCAATACCTCGTTGACATCTTTCGCAAAAAAGCCGAAAACAATGCTGATAGTGACAAGGATAAGCCCTGAAATGTAGGTTATGCCCTGAACTTTTCTCTGATCCGGGTTGGTATTGATATATTTAAGATAGATATCATTAACTACGTAGGCCTGTGCAGCATTTAGCGTGCCCGCAAATGTCGACATAAACGCAGCCAGTAATCCTGCCAGTAACAAACCCAGTAATCCGATAGGGACAAATTGGTTTATAGCCGAAGGCAATATCTGTTCAAAATCAAGTCCTTTGCCGGGAACCATGAGGTCCAGCTGATTGTAAAAGATCAATCCCAAAACAGCAAAACCTGCAATCATAAAGTATCTGATGGGCATAAGAATTGCCGATACGGATCCGCTCATCAGTGCCGCTTCTCTTACTGATTTGGTCGACAGGATCTTCTGCATGTCGTAAGTTGGTGCCGGACCAGCCAGACTCACCAGTACGCCTTTAAAAACCATCATCATAAAAAATATGGTAAAAAGCGAAAATCCGTCATCTTTTATCTTTTGATTGACTTCCGTTATGATTCCCGACCAGTCCAGATTTAACTTCCAGTCAAAGAAGGGATTCATCCAACCTTCCGGTACGACGACGGAATGTGTGGCCACTGCCTGCATGGCAATGATCCCGATAACGATACCCGAGACGGCCATTATAGTGTACTGGATTACGTCAGCCCATACTATGCTCATCATACCTCCGAGTAAAGAGTAAAAGATAGCAAAACAAGTGAAGGCTATTCCGTAAAAATGAGGAACGTATTCAAGTGGAATGTCGAACGGAACGTATTGACGTAAAAATTCCCATGGGACAAATATTTCAACGAATTTTCCGATCCCGATGAAACCATAAGCCAGGTAGCCCAAACCCATTATAATAGCAAAAATGACGACTATTATATGAGAAAGGCCGGCTCCTCTGCTATAACCGAAACGCGTGCCTATCCACTCAGCCCCTGTCGTCACATTTGATTTTCTTAGCCACATGGCCAAAAATACCATCAAAAAGATCTGGTTAAATACCGGCCATAACCATGGCAACCAGATGCTTTTCAAACCATAAACAAATA
>Ga0210144_1000825_pt1 | contig 14231 bp, 8 predicted proteins | sample Muzzi_PWA_D2_FD_185532 | JGI IMG/M metagenome (GOLD analysis project Ga0210144, IMG submission 185532) | Wetland microbial communities from San Francisco Bay, California, USA, that impact long-term carbon sequestration - Muzzi_PWA_D2 (SPAdes) | ecosystem: Environmental > Aquatic > Marine >...
CGGCGAGCCAGGTATAGAAGTCGGTGTATCGGTCGGTGCAGGGGTGGGTGTCGGTGAGCCAGGTACCGGAGTCGGCGTGTTGGTTGGTACAGGTGTCGATGTTTCGGTAGGTGTTGGTTCAGGAGTCGCTGTCTCGTCGATTGAAACATTGTAGCTCTGACTCGTAACGTCCAACGATTGAGCCTGAGGGTCGCCGATCTTTACATTCTCAAAGGTAAGGGTAGCTGTACCCGGTGTATCAGCGGCCGTCGCCTCGAAGGTCAGTAAGGTCACATCGCCGTTCAGACCTGACACGTTACCCTGGCGACTGACAGCCAGCGTAATTTTACCTGTAACATTATCCACATCTTGAATAACGATGAAAGAGAGATCAGGATTGACTTGTAGATTACCAACCGAGATTAAGGCCGGATCGAAGTTTATTTCAAATTGAGTACCATATAGGCCAGGTTCCAGGATATTTTGCACCACCACATCTACCGAGAACGTCTCATTCAGACTGACGGAAGATGGACCGTTCATAACCAGAGAGATTAGACTTTGCCCTGGCGTGGGTGTTGGCGTTGCTGTGCCAGGTGTCGCTGTTGGTGAAGGTGTTACGATAGGTGTAGCCGTGGCCGTAGTTGTTGGTGAAGGCGTTATGGTAGGTATAGGCGTTACCGTGGCCGTAGTCGTTGGGGTGGGGGTTGGAGTGGGTTCTCCCTCTGCTGTGTCTTGGAATATCAAAACAGCACCGCCGCCAAGCATTCCACCTGTATCAAAATCGTTCCAGCAGCGGTCGGTAACGTAAACTTTGCCATTGTTGGGGTTAATAGCAATTTCGAACGGGTTTTTCCATTGCAAATTACCATCAACCAAGGGCGGATTTCCGACCACAACTTGCGGAAGTTTCCAAATATCGGCAGTATCACCCCCGCCCAACAAATCACCATTGGCATTAACCGCATAAGTACCACCACGGGCCGGGTTACTACATGCCACATCGTTTTCAAGGCTGTCATCATAGGCAAAACCGGCATAAGTACCCAACATATGCTTGGCATCCTTATTGTAAACCAGGCCAACCTCAGCAAAGTTTCGTGAACCCAGATTAATCTGATTAACCAAATCCATCTCGATGGGTTTGTTGTTAGGATCGAAATTATAAACTAGTAGCTTGTTCGGATTGATAAAATCGGGTGGATCATCACGTGGATCATCGGCGTAGGTGAGAAATAGGCGATTCTCACTTCCGTCTTGCCACAACCCCAGCGCCTGAGGCGAGCCACTGGTACGCGGCTTAGGTGTGCTGCCAAGAATAATCTCTTTCTGCTCAATGTCACCAGCCCCATTGCCACTGAACCCTCGTATTTTGAAAGGTGAGGGATCAAATACGTTTTCAGGAACGGCATCGCGCATGGTGACAAAGGTATAACCCTGTGGCGTGTTTGCCGCTGCTGCCTCGAAAGGACTAAAGCCGAATTGGTTGGCAATAAGCGGTTGGGCAACGATAGTAGTACCATCAAGAATGACGACTCGCCCACCCTTATAGTCGGGGAAATGCACCAAGCCGGTGGCCGGGTTTACAGCCGGGGCGGTGGGTGAAAAGGCGCCGGTGGCGCTGAGGTTGGCAATGACGGTATCAGCACTTGGGTCAATGACGGAGATGAGACCGTTTTCGAAGGCCCCAACATACACATATTGGTTATCTTTGGAGACGGCCACACCCCACGGGCCGCGACCAATGCCCAAACCAAGTGGCGCCTGCGGACCAACATCAACCTTCCCATCCTCACCACCGGGAATGGTGTAGAGGACTTCATCCGTATCGCCATCAATCACGGCCACAAAGGGATAGGGTTTAGATTTCTCGGTACCTGATATAACCGTCGGCCCCTGGAAGGCAGCGTAGACTTTGTTTTGTCCTTCATGTATGGCTATCCCTTTGGGATGGACTGGATAAACTGCGCCGATAGTAACTGTTGCTGTCTGCCCGTGAGTAACTTGGATAGCTTCACGACGAGTAGTAGAGTAATGACCTTCACTGTTGCCTGTAAATTGCAGGGAGGGTGTATAGCTATCATTAGGGTCTAAGCCAGTGAAAACGGCATCAATAGGCTTACAACCCAAATCCCCATCGATGACACCTTGTAAGCACCCCATTACGCCTGAAGGCAGTGGGTCGCCGCCGCAGATTCCATCAGCATCCTGGTCTGGGCAGGCTGTCACGGTAATTACACCTCTGGGAATAACTTGAGTAATTAACTCAAACTCGCCGGTGGCTCCTTCCTCAGTTGTAACAGTTACTCTGTTTGTAAGCGTTCCTGTAGCCTGTTTATCAACCGTGCCGGAGAGGGTTAGCTCTTGGAAACCACCAACAGGAATATTCACATTATTCCACACTGTGGGACCATTAGGAGTAACATTAGGTGGGAGGATATCTATGATGGTCGCCTCTAGGTCCACATTTCCGGTGTTATTAACACGTATGGTGTAGATCAACTCTTCACCGGCCAAGGCAGGATTTGGTGAAGCTGATTTAGTAACACTTAGAGCAGGATCAACAATATTTTGAATAGCTGCTAGGGCATCAATACGAGGTCTCACAAGATTATTGCGAGTATCTGTTATGGCGACACCAGTGTTTTCTAATGTTGTTTCAATCTGATTTGGAGTTAATGTAGGATCTGCTTCTAACATTAAGGCTGCTACAGCGGCCGCAGTTGGAGAGGACATAGAGGTTCCACTTCGAGTTATTTGCCCCCCCCCAAGGTTAGTAGACACAATGAATGCACCAGGGGCTAAAATATCCAATACAGGACTGCTATTACTGGAACACACAATTTGGTCTAGTAAAGGGTTCACATCTGTACATATGGGAGGGCCACCAGCTGGCCCCCAACTTACTGTACCAGTAGTATTAGTATCGTAAGTATTGCCAACTGCTATAACACCTGTGATGCAGGCGGGCCTAGCCATTGCATTAGCAAATCCATTGTTGCCAGAAGCAGCAAAAACGGTAATTCCAGCATTACGAGCGTTTGTAACGGAGGCGGCATACATCATGGTAGCTGCATCAGCATTATCACAAACTCCAGTATAACTACCGCCTCCTAGACTCATATTGATGATACTAACGTTAAGTGTTGCATTATTGTTTACTACCCAATTAATGCCAGCTATGATATCAGATGTAAACCCACTACCTGTTGAGTCTAAGACCCTTACTGCGACAATACCGGCATCAGGGGCAATTCCTAGTGGGCTAGTTGTACCTCTGCTGGTAATAATCCCAGAAACATGTGTTCCATGTCCATGTTCATCCAAGGCATTATTGCTTTGGTTCGTATTAGACGGTGGGCAATCACCATTATTAAAACATTGTTGTGCAATAATATCATCTGAAAGGTCGGTGTGGGCGGTATCAATACCGGTATCTAATACTGCTACGTTAAGGCCATTACCTGTAAATTCATATAGGTCTCTAACATCATCAACATTGATTATCACTGTACTCTGGTTTAATGTTGCTTGAACTAGAGTATCTAACGCAATTGCTCGTACATTCGGGTCATTGCGTAAAATCTCTAAACCTTCTTTTGTAACAATTCCTGCTAAACCCGGTATTGTTTCATATTGGTGAATTACTTGGAAATCGTTATTAGACAGTTGTCCAAGAACATTGTTTTGTGTTTCAGCTATCTGCTGCCTTTGTTCACCACTGGAAACACTAGCATCAGGTGGCGATAAAGCGACAATAACTCTGGCTTCAGTGTCGTCATCTATTGCTTGTTCAACATCATCTGCTATTTGAGCTTGTTTCGTAGAAGATGATATCGGTATCAGTGTTGAGTTGGTTTGTATCCGAGTTTTCTGTTCATTGCCATTATGGGCTAAAGCAAAACTGCTAGATTGTCGAGACAGAATCATAAAAATGAAAGCCACTGTCATTAAGATCAACAACCTTCGAAAGTTTTGGTAATATTTATTTCTTTTTTTCATATTCTATATACCTGCCTTATTACTGATTTGAAGTATTTGGCTAAACAAACCTTATTCTTCATTGAACTTTCTCCTTATCCTATCTAAGGCTGGCCCATTTTGGGTTGCAGCCACTTCCCAATACACAAAAAACGCCCCCTGCATGCTTTGTGTTCTCTGGTAATAGAATCACAAAGACAGGGGGCGTCGAAAGGCGAACAGGTAAAGCCAAAACACAACGCGTGCCAAATCTCGTATGTTACGCAGTACGTTTTGCGCTAACCGTGTCGCCAAATAGCCCTAAGCGCAGGTCAATAAATTTGTTAAGGTACAATTGTATGGGTATGGATTGGACGGCTGCGTAGTCGGGGTAGAAGCTTTGCAGCCACATTAACCGACTTTTAAGATGATTTCAAGGGGGTAATAAGTCCCAAAGTAGCAAATATGGGTCAGAAAGGGGTTAGAATGGGAAAAAAATCCTATAGAGTTGTGTGAATCATCCCAAAGAAATGGGTGATTGCTATTCCTCCTGGTATTTCAGGGCGGAAATACCCACGACGAGGATATCATCATGTTCCAGGGTTCGAGGCGTGGTAACACGCTCGTCGTTGATAAAGGTGCCGTTGAGGCTATCATTGTCTTGAACGACAAATTTGTCACCCCTTTTTGAAATATTCGTGTGGTGTCGAGAAATTTCCTTATCACCGGAAAGGACAACGGAATTATCGCTTGAACGACCTATGGTTGAGGTATCGCCTTCTAAATTAAAGGTTTGTCCTGTATGGGGGCCACCGATGCAAACTAAGCTGGCAGAAATCCCGACCTCTTTCTCGCTTTCTGGAATAACGGTAGTATCACTATCAAGCCCTGGCCCCAGTCCGGTCAGGATAACCGTACCATCGTCTTCGTCTTCATCCTCATCTATTAATTCGCTTATTCCGGCAGGTAGGACGACCGTTCCATCATCATCGTCGTCATCATCGCTATCGTCATCTGCAAATATATCTCCCATAGGACCAAGAACAACGGTACCATCATCGTCATCATCTGCTGCTAAACTCTCCAATACATATTCATCTGTTGTCTGGCGGTCTTCGTCAAGATTTGACGCGGGCATAGGGGAGGCGTTAAAAAAGCCTTTTTGTGAGGTATCCTCTTCAATTGGCTGGCCTTGTTTTCCTTTTATATATCTAATTTGATGGCGAGGAATCATCACCGGCTCACCCTCAACCGTTAGAAAGATATTCAAAACATCTTGTGCAGCAAATTCACCTTCAATAACCTCACCATCCAGAAAATGAACAGAAACTGCACCTTTGAGTGTCAAAAGCGATAGATTTTCCGAAAACAGCGCATCATTTGCGTTAGACATTGCTGTATCCCTCCAGCTAAATGGTGTGACCCTGGCTACTTAACTACTATTTTATTATGGGTTAGGCCCAAGGTCAAATGGATTTTCTATGAGATATGGGTATGTTTCAATTTTTGGACAGATTTTAAGCTGGTTAAAAGAATGGCAACTCGAATAGATAGTATTTTGGGAAGAAGATATCCTACTTTTCGAATTATCTCACACTTGGATAGATAGAAACTGGCCCATAAGTTGGTCTACCGTCGTTATAGCGCTCTTTACGCAATCGGGGATGCCAATCCCTCTAAAGGCGCTGCCGGTTAAATACAACCCCGGTATTTTACTACCCACAAGGGACTCCATTTTTGAAATTCGGTCCAAATGGCCCACATCATATTGGGGATTACCTCGGGGCCAGCGAAAAATTTTTGAGATCATAGGTGTCGCTGTAATACCCATTGTGGCAGCAACTTCGCCTTGTACTAACTTTAGCAACTCATCATCCGGCAAAGTTACCAGATGCTCTTTATCATCACCGCCGATGAAAGCACGTAAGAGGACGTTCTCATCGGATGCACGGTGGTTAAATTTTGTTGACGACCAGGTACAGGCTAAAATCTCACGATTTTCGCTTTTGGGGATGACAAAGCCAAATCCGTTCAACTCATGCTGCTCCCTTATATCGGCATAGTGATAGCCCAAGGAGACCGTAGCCGTTGAGACGTAACGAATTTTTTTGAGCATTTGGGCCAACTCCAACTCAATCGGCTCAATAAGTTCGGCGGCAACGTAACCAGGCACAGCCAACACAATAGCATCCGTGTTGAGTGGTTGAGTATGAGGCGAGTCCAGGGTAAGTTCAAAGCCGGGTGCTTGATATTGCAGCTTGATAACTCGACAGTTTGGTCGCAAATCACCTTCAAGTTGGCTGATCAAGGTATCGACTAATACTTTCATGCCTCCCCGTAAGCTGGTAAACATAGCCTTTGGCTTTTTATTATTGCTTGGAGGAGGCGGTGGTCGTTTCTTCTTGGCTATTTGCATCGCTTTGATCAGGCTACCGTGCTGTTGTTCCATTTCGCTAAATTGGGGGAAGGTACTCTGCAGGCTTAGGTGTTCGGGGTCTGCTACATAGATGCCAGCCATGATTGGCCCGGCAATTTTATCTAAGGCTTCTTCTCCTAAACGACGACGGATAAAACTGGCCAAACTTTCATCGCCATTTTCTTTGCGGGCCGGGATAACCAAATCCATGCCCATACGCAGCTTGCCTAAAGGTGAGATGAGAGGCGATAGCGCAAACGGAATAAACTCGGTGGGGACAGTAAGGCGATAACCACCGGGGAATGGAGTTAGCTTTCCTTTATTAAGCACAAAAACACTGCGTTTATCATCATTAGTGGGAATGAGTTGGTCATCCAATCCTAAATCTTGGCAGAGTTGTGTTCCCCAGGGTTTCATGGTTATAAATGAGTCGGGACCACCCTCAACCACAAAGTCATCGACAGTTTCTGTGGTAATTTTACCCCCAAAGCGAGATTCGCTTTCGACGAGGGTATAATCGACAGGCATCCCCATTTCTTGACTTTTCTTTTGTAGATAAAAGGCGGTACTTAATCCGGCAATGCCACCGCCGATGATGGTTACATGGGTCATCGTCTTATCGCTAACTAGCCCTCAAGTTTCTCGATAATCGCATCTGCAACGGCATCAATAAATAGTGGGCGGCTATTCATCGAGTCGATGCGCTCCAACTGAATACCGTGCTCCTCGGCAATTTGCTTTGCTTCGATGTCGATATCATACAAGATTTCTACGTGGTCACAAACAAATCCAATCGGCGCGACCAGCATGTGCTTATAACCCTCTTGGGCCAGGTTAACCACAACATCTTCAATCTGCGGGCCAAGCCACGGCTCTCCGGTTTCGGCGGCGCTTTGGTAAGAAAACATCCAATCGATATCACCCAGCCGCTCCGCAACAATTTTAGCGTTATCTTTGAGCTGGTCATCGTAGGGATCGCCCATTTTAATCAAGCGTTCGGGCAAGCTGTGGGCGCTAAAGACCACCTTAACCTTGTTTCGTACTTCCGGTGGAAATTTTTCTAACCCGGCTTGAACGTGATTTTCCAGGGCCTGCAAAAATTTTGGCTGCTGGTACCAGGAGTTGACCACGGAGAACTTAATATCCGTACCATGTGTTTGTTGGGCTTCGTCGATTTTGGCCCAATATCTGCCAATACTCATTTTTGAGTAGTGAGGGGCCATCACAATTGCGACAGCTTCCTCAACGCCGTGTAGATACATTTGCCCGATTGCGTCTGGAATCCACGGCGACCAATGGCGCATCCCAAGGTATACCGGAAGGTCATAACCCCGCCGTTGAAGTTCCAGCCCCGTATTTTTTGCTTGTTCATAAGTGAGCCTGGTTAGGGGCGAACCTCCAATCAGGGAGTAACGATGCTTAAATTCTTCAACAAAGGCATCCGACATGGGGCGACCCCCGCGAATGTCAGATAAATACCAGGCCATATTATCTACAGAATCAGTTGTGCCATAAGCAAGCATTAGCACAGCTTTTTTTGACATATTAATTCCTCTCCAACATAAATATGTAAATAACTATTTCCCACCTGAGCAGGGAAATTGTAGTAAAAATAGGTAATTCAAACCACTTCGTTGGAAAATTTGGCTTAAATTAGGGACAAGGCATTTTTTGATGTATGACAAGTCCATTATCTATTCTTTCTCTACCGGGCATTTTTCATCACGAATGACACCAATGGACGAACCTGCGGCACGAATATTATCAATTTTTAAATTTAAAATCATTCGTGACATTCGCTCTTCGGGTTTGTGCTATTCGTGATAGAAATTTGTTCCTTCATTAAAAGTATACGGTAGTGAAATCTATTCTATCCGCTATATTCATGAACAAAATCAACTAAGGCGGCAACGTGTTCTACAGGTGTATGTTGTAAGATGCCGTGTCCCAAGTTGAAGATATGACCGGGTCGATCTTTAACACTGGCTAGAATTTGGGCTGTTTGTCTCTTTATCTCATCAACAGGGGCGAATAGCACAACCGGATCAAGATTACCCTGAATGGCTACATCGAGACCCAACTGTTGGCTGGCTTCGGCCAGGTCAATCCGCCAATCGATACCGATAACATCGCCACCTGCTTGTTTCATGAGAGACAATATTCCGGCTGTGCCTGTACCAAAGTGAATTAACGGAACATCGAGCTTATCTTTGGCAATCTCAATGGCCCGTTGAGAGTGAGGTAAGACAAATTCTTGATAATCAGTGGGGCTTAGCGCGCCCACCCAACTATCAAATAGCTGCAACACATCTGCTCCGGCGATGGCCTGCGCCCGTAAATAGTTGCCGACCACAGTAGCCAGCTTTTCCATCAAGCTATGCCAGGCTTTTGGCTCTTTGTACATTAAGCTTTTGGCTAAGGTGAAGTTTCGAGATGATTCACCCTCAATGGCGTAGCTGGCCAGGGTAAATGGCGCTCCAGAAAAGCCGATGAGCGGCACTTTACCGTCCAACTCTGCCTTTACCTGTTTGATGGCCTGCAAGGTAAAGCCAAGGGTCTCCTCGGCAGGCGGTGTAGCTAGTGCTTCGATATCGCTGGCCGTACGCAAGGGAGGGGTGATAACCGGGCCTTCACCTTTGACAAATTCTAATTTCAACCCCATCCCTTCTAGTACCGGTAAAATGTCGGCGAAAATAATGGCCGCATCAAGGTCAAAGGCTTTAATCGGCTGGAGTGTAACTTCGGTGGCAAGGTCAGGAGTTTTGATAAGCTCCAATATGGGGTATCGCTCGCGTAAAGCACGATATTCGGACATATAACGCCCTGCCTGGCGCATTAGCCAGATCGGTGTAACATCTACAGCTTCGCGACGGCAGGCCCGCAAAAGACGATCAGCTTGGGACATCGATTTCCTTTCAGATGTAAATATTGATTAGCAATACAGGAACTGGCCTTATTATAACAGGATTTTTGCGAGTCGCAATTGCTAAAGTTTTCTCAGACGATCACGCTTGGTAAGATAGACCATTAATACCAGGGCTAACAAGGCCGTTTCTCGAATAAGTTGTATAGGGTCAATATAAAGGTGGCCTCGTTTGAAGTTGTACTGTCGTATCGGAAACAGCCAGGGGACGAAACCGCCTTGGTCTGCCAACAAATGACCTACATAGCCCATAAACCAGGCATAGCCGGTAGCCCTGCCCCAAACTAAAGCCACCAATAGAGACAGACCCACAAGGCTGAACAGGTTATGAGCATAGTGACGTCCATTAGGCATGGCATGAAATATATAGCCAATCGTTTTGTCAACTAGGTCAGGGAAGAGACTGGCTAAGAGTAGGGGTTTCAGGGTGTTTTTTCTGGCTGATAGGGTTGGTAAACAATGCTGGGCCAGAGCGACAGCGATGTGTCCAGGAATATGCATTATATAATGATAGCTAGATTGATCAATTGGGCAAGCCAACCAAAGATATATCTATACCTCGCTCCAAAGTGAAATACCCCTTATCATATCTAATCTTTGATACTGTGGTATAATTAATGATAGATATAGAGACAAATAAGGCATAAAGAGATGAAAGAGCCCGCTCATCTAGCAGCAACCCGCATTGGTGACAAAAAGGAGTTTGAAAAGCTGACTAACCCCTATCGACGTGAACTCCTTGTACACTGCTATCGCATTCTTGGCTCACTTCATGATGCAGAAGACTCTGTGCAAGAAACGATGCTAAGAGCCTGGAAACGGCTTGATACATTTAAGGAGCACATTTCGTTTCGGGGGTGGTTGTATAAGATTGCGACGAATGTCTGCTTTGACCTTCTCAAAAAGCGACGACGGCGGTCATTACCCACACAAGAGTATCCCGCAGCCAATCCACAAATGTCGCTCGGCCCTCCCCTAAGCGAGTCACTCTGGCTTGAGCCCTTTCCTGACGCCCGGATGCCGCCGATGGAAAACGATCCAGAGTATCGAATTATTGTCAAGGAAAGTGTAACTCTGGCTTTTATTGCGACTTTACAGCTTTTGTCGGCACACCAGCGTGCCGTATTAATATTACGGGATGTATTGGGTTTTCGGGCCAGTGAGGCGGCGGAAATATTGGACTTGACGGTATCAGCAGTTAATAGCCTGTTGCACCGTGCTCGTGTTAATCTATCTAAAGATTACGACCCGAATGAGGCTTTAACGTTACCTTATGAAGACGAGTCGATTCACAAATTGCTAGACCAATATAGACATGCTTGGGAGACGGCCGATGTTACGGCTCTGGTGGCTCTAATAAAAGAGGATGCAACGTTTGCGATGCCGCCCTTGTCAGCCTGGTATCAAAGTCGGGAGGCAATTCTTCAGTTTCTGGACTTCGTCATTTTCCGCCACGCGGCTCCAGGAGAAATTCGACTTCGACCAGTGCGGGCAAATGGACAGCCGGCCTTTGCAACATATGAACGAAATCCTGATAGCGGCACATTTGCGGCCAGTGGAATTCAATTGATAACAATTGACATTCATATGTTGCAAATAGCCAATATCATTTCCTTCCGCGATGCGGAACTTGTTTCTCGATTTGACCTGCCAGCAACGATCTGATACCTCCTGGGAGATTACCCCCAAGGGGTTATTGACCTATTTTATTTTGGTGGAAATGCGCCGACTTGTTCCAGCAGGCCGGCCATGTCTGCCTCTGGCCAATGCTCGGCAATACGACCATCGACCAGACGATACAGATGATTTTCTGTCCAGGTCACTGTTTTATTGGTGGCCGGGGCACCGCAAAATTCGCCGCCGTGTAAGGCCTCAACGCTGCTACGTTCTAGGACATAGTCTCCTTCAGCGATCAATATTTCAAGAGTCACTTTGATTTCCGGAAAGGCCTGACCCCAAATTTGTCCCACACGGCCAGCCCCTTCAACCCCAGGGGGAAGGGGCTCGCCAGGCATATGAAAATGATGCACATAATTTGGCGCCAATAACTCTGGACCTGCAGCAGGGTTTTGCCGGTTCTTCAGGTCCCTTACAAAACGACGAATGACTTCTTTGTTTGCTTCTGTTGACATAGTTATTCTCCTTATTAGTTAAGGTAATTATAAATAATACGGACTACTATATATAACGACAAAATCATTGAAAACTGTGCGGCTTGATATTAATTGCTTGCCGTTTTGGATAGCAGCAGTGCCTCTATGCCTGTAGTAGGCTCGTTTGAAATGTGATTCAAGCGGAGATACTATCTTTTGCTTTCAAAAGTCCGAAACTGATACAAAGCGATAAAGACTGCCTAATATACCCTAACAAGCGGTTTAAGCTGAGGCCAAAGGCACTTATCAATAGGTGGTATTCGCCACTTTGGGCCAATCATCGCTATTTTGATAGTAAATCTTGGAGAACAAGTTTAACCAATTTTGACGGGGGCTTTAACCCATCCAAACTCGACAGTTAGGATTACGAAGCTATCAAAGAAATCCTAAATCGATGTAGCTATCTTCGTTTCAAATATCCGCTCAACAGCAGATCCATCAGTCCTGGAAATAGTGTACTCACCGTGACGAAGGCACGATCAAAGAGGGTAATGAATACATCGCGTTGTTCGTGGCGAATGGTTTTCAGAATGGTTTTGGCTACCCGTTCCGGCGGCACGCCTGAGATACGCCCTCGCCCGGATTGACTGTTGCCCAGCGAGTTGGCGTTAAATCTAGTCACGGTGACTCCAGGATAGATTGTACTGATCCGAATGTTGTCTGCTCTTAATTCAAGGCGCAGGCTCTCCGCCATCTTTTCCAGAGCGGCCTTGCTGGCACAATATCCGGCAATACCTGGCATCGCTCGCCTTCCCACAATCGAGGAGATATTGATGATAAGACCGCCATCGGGGTTTGACTTCAGGTGGGGAATTGCCGCTTGAATCAGCGCCACCGGCCCAAAATAATTAACATCCATCACCTGGCGAGCCTCATGCTCGTCTAAATCAAGTACGGAATCTCGTACACCGATGGCCGCGTTATTGATGATGATGTCAAGCTTTCCAAAAGCATCGATCGTTTTTTGCGCAAGAAGAGCTGCTTGAGCCGTATCGCCCATATCGGTTGGGATGGCATCGGCTTGATAACCTGCCGAGTTCAGATCATTAGCCAGTGCTTGCAGCATCTCCGGGTTGCGGGCAACCAGACTCAGCTTGCAACCCGCCTTAGCTAAAAGATGGGCTGTTGCCCGACCAATGCCATGAGTAGCGCCGGTGAGAATAACTACCCGATTTTGGGGATTCATTAACTTTTACCTAAAAGGATGTTGGCCTTGTTGAGGGTTAGTGAGATGGGTTTTACGAGTCTGGTTGAGCGGAAATTGGAGGGTGGCAAAGTCTCTTTCTTGTGGATGCCCACTCCATTCTTGCACAGGCGGTGTTGTACGATGGTTCAAGCCACCCAGTCGGCGAATTACGGCCAGTCCCATCAAAGCCAGACAGGTAAACAGAACCAGCGCACCACTGGCGACTTGAATAATAATCAGGCGGTTGCGGGAACGATTGGTCATGATATTTTCATCGGCAACGAGTACGCTAGTAGAGGGAGAATTATTTGAGGCTAAATCAAGTTTGGCTTGTTCCTGGTCAGCAACAGTATGGGGAGGGGTGACTATATTTGGAGCCAAGCTACGCGTAGGTGATTTTGTCACGGTTTCCGAGGAAGCGGTTGGGGGAGCTGCAGGTGCAACGACCTGTGCCAAAGGCTGCCCTTTGCTTATTTCAATGCTGTGTTGACCACTGCCCGGCCCGCTAAAAATAATATAGGTGTCGTTGCCAACGGTTTCGCTTTCAAATTCAACAGGATACCCATCAATCGTCACGTCGTTGATATACTCTGAGCGTAATTTAAGCGCCTTGATTGTCACCGACCCCCCGGCGTTGGTGCCATAATCGAACTTGGTAACATCCTGATCCCAATCGTAGGTGTAGGCGGCGTAACGGTCGGTGGCAGGCTGGTAGACTCGAACATAGCCATCATTCAAGCCCAGACGAGGCTGTAGAGTCAAACCTCGACCGGTCAAAGTCACCCCAAAAAAGCCCTCGATGATGGTGCTGCCCATCGTTCCAGCGGCGGCGCTGTAATAATGGCTCCCTTCATGCCGGGGGTCGGTCGAAGACTGCCATTCAATGATATTCCCTGGATGTTTTTGCCAGTCATTGGCAACTTGGAGTAAATGTGTGCGGGCAATCTCGGAAAAGCCGGTCAGAAATTCGGCTTTGATTTGAACGCCGCCCCACCAATCCCAAACCCCACCGTTTTGGTAATTACCATAGCCCATGCCGGGATATTCAAAGAAGAGGTCGGGCCATTGATTGGGATAATAAGGGTAAATAGATAGCCCAGGCTTATTGACTCTGGCAGCCACACGGGCCTGCTCAAGGCTTCGGAAGATGGCGTTGTTTTGCTCAAAATCGGTTAACCCGCTGTAAACTGCTAAAGCGTTGGCGATGCTCACCATGGCGCTCTCATCAAAGTGATGGTCTAAGGGGGTAACGTGGGCATGGGTCAAGTAAAAGCCTTTATCAGCTTGCCAAAGGAGAGCGTTCGTCTGCTTTCGGAGCGCCTCGGCCTTATTTTGCCACTCGTCGGCTCTGGTATTATTCCCAACGGCGGCATTCATCTCGGCCAATTCCAGCAAAGCCATATGGGCCAGAGCCTGGTCATAGATAGAGGCCGTCAAATGATCCTGAGCCGGATTATAGTCGGTGTAGCCAGGTCCTTTTTCAAATTTAACATCACCCCAATCAGTGGTGTGGCCGCGCCAAAGCAGTAGGAGTTGTGGATCAAGTCGATGCGAATAAAGCCAATCTGCCGCACTATTAAGCCGGTCAATTATTGAGCGGCCATTAATGTCACG
>Ga0210144_1000826_pt1 | contig 14228 bp, 10 predicted proteins | sample Muzzi_PWA_D2_FD_185532 | JGI IMG/M metagenome (GOLD analysis project Ga0210144, IMG submission 185532) | Wetland microbial communities from San Francisco Bay, California, USA, that impact long-term carbon sequestration - Muzzi_PWA_D2 (SPAdes) | ecosystem: Environmental > Aquatic > Marine >...
GAACAGGGCAAACGGCGCCTGCAGGAACAGCGGCACCAGCAGGGGCGGCCAGAGGGCGAAGTGGCTGAACGCGACATGGGCAGCGCCGAGGTAGAGACCGGCAAGCCCCGCCGTGGCGGCGACGGCAGGAAGCGCTGGCAGCAGGCGGGCGACAACGCCGATGAGCAGCCCCCAGGCGAAGATCAGCAAAAAACCGGCCGGTCTGGACAGGGGTGTGACCGGCAGATTCTCCAGCAGATTGGCAAACGCCGTGGCGGCGATTTCGACGCCGCTCAGGTGCACGCCGTTTTTCCGGGAAAACACCGTATAGAATTCATCCAGCCGCTCCGGCTGCAGGCGCTCCGAGTAGCCAACGAAAACCGCCTTGCCGTGCAGGTCGACGGCAGGCTGCGGTTGCACCGAACCGGCATCCGGCCGCAATACCCGGACATAGGAGAGTGTGGTGATCGTTTGGGCGGGACCATAGAAGTTGAGGTAACGGCTATCGGCGCCGCTGTACATGCCGGTGAGTGCACGCAACAGCCATCGCTGACGGGTGCTAATGCGCTGCCGCGATTCATCGGCGAGATTTTCTGCCAGGCGTTTGGCGAGCATCGGGTCTTTCAGGAAATCCCTACGCAGCGCCTGCATGGGTGCCACGGACCCATGACCGGTAAACAGGTCAGGCGTGGTGCCGGCCGGCAGCCGTTCGCCTGGAGGCATATTCCGGTTAACCAGCGCCAGCAGATCGGGATAGACCGTCGCCGCGTGGAGTTGCAGCGCGACCACCGGAAGCGTCGGGAGGTCTCCGGTGGCCGGGGTGAAGGTCCAGAACTGGCTGACCTTGACGGGAAAGACCGGTAACGGGAACGGGGCAAGCGCCAGCGCCGACCGGGCGATCGGCGAGGCAGGTTCAATGAGTCGCTGGACGATCAGCTCACCGGCGGAATTTCCGGCCGGTGTGGACATCTCTTTTTTGGTGTAGGCAAACAGGATGACATTGCCCGCCTTGCCGATGGCCGTGGCCAATGCGGCGTCGTCTCCGGCGTCACGGGCATCCTTGAAAAAGATATCGAGCACAATCACCGACGCACCGTCCTCGACGAGCCTGTCGATCAGCTGTGCATGCAGCCGTCGCGGCCACTTGTCCGGCTCGACGGAGAGGTCGAGGGTGTCGGCGGACGGCTTGTCGACGGCCACCACGACCACATCGGACGGCGGCGTGCGCGGCCCGCGCAGGGTGAAGAGCCAGTCGAGTCCGGCCTTCTCCTCGAGATCGAGAACGAAGGGGACGAGACTCGACAGAATCCCCAGGATGCCCGTGAACAGTCCCAGCAGGATGGCCTTCACCGGTTTGTTCATGACAATGAGATCGGTATCCAGAAGGGAATGATGGCTACTATTCTATGCCATCGACTTTACCGCCGAACAGCCGTGTGGTCGGGGTGTAGACAGACGATCGCGGATTGTCTGATGAGAATCCGATTGCCGGTGAAATCCGCCGGTTGTTCAGGAAGGGATTTGCCCCATCATGGCATCCATGCAGGCCGGATCGAGGATACGACCTTTGAATATCAGCCGGTTTTCTGATCGTACTGGAACTGCAGGGACTGACGGATATCGATGAGAACCTCTTCCGGCTGGGCGTTACTGTTTGTATATACCATGCGCACCAGTTCCGGCAGGGAGGCCACTTCCAGCTTGTGCATAATCTTGGAGCGATGGATCTCGACGGTCCGACGGCTCAAGCCCAGATGTTCCGCAAGTTTGCGGCTGGAGACGCCTCTTACGAGGAAGTTCATGATTTCCCGTTCGCGGGATGTCAGCCGTTCATAGCGTTCTTCAAGGGCATCTTGCTGCATGGACTTCTTGTTCTCGGCGTTTACCAGCAACAGGGTTTCCTCGACGCTGTTCAGGAGTCGTTTGTTGGTGTATGGCTTTTCGATGAAATCGATCGCGCCACCCTTGATCGCCAGTACGCATTTTTCAATATCACCATGTCCGCTGATGAAAATGATCTTCAGGCCGATACCACGGTTTTGCAATTCAGCCTGCAACGCCAGACCGGACATGTTCGTCAGATGCAGGTCGAGGATGAGAACACCCGTGGTCTTCTCGTTTACCACGTCAAGCAGCGACTCGGGAGAGGTGAATGACTTGACCGTATAACCCGTGTTTTCAAGCAGAAAAGCAACGGCATCGCATACTGCCGCGTCATCATCGACAATATAAACGTCACGGCAAGGCTCTCTGGCGCGGCGCGTCGCTCCGGGACCGGATAGTGCGATGCTTTGTTCTTTGCCGTTCATGCAGCAACCCCATCCTCAACGTGCCGGCGGTGAAGGGTCATCCCTGGCACGTTCTGCCGTAAAACTGCAGACCCGGGTATTCCCTTCCTGTAGATAAGAATAAGAAGATACTGTCCGCACTCACATGAAGTATTCACGCGCAGGTTGTGAACTATTCACATATACGCGCGTAAATAATTCCTTCACGAGGCAACGGCTGGCGGGGCATTACGCCCTGGGAGGGGTCGGGTAATACGCTGGGTCAGGGGGTTGCCGAACCGGCTTCATTCATTAAGAGGTGTCAGCCACGCGAGCAGATCCAGCGGTGTCCGGATCATGCCGTCGGCATGCCATTCATGTGGCCGGTCATGCGCCTGTAAATAGCCGAACAACGCCACCAGGGTGTGCATCCCGGCGTTTCTCCCGGCTTCGATATCGCGTCGGGCGTCACCCACATAAACGCATTGTTCCGGGGTGCTGCCGGTTCGCTCGCAGGCGAAAAGCATCGGGGCCGGGTGCGGCTTGCGCGTCACCAGAGTATCGCCGCTGACAACACAGGCGGCGCGGGAGTACAGGCCCAGATTCTTCAGCAGGGGATCGGTCAGCCAGCCGGGTTTGTTGGTAACCACGCCCCAGTTATAGCCCAGCGTCTCCAGTTGATCGAGCACTTCGTCCATGCCCGGGAATAGCCGCGTCTTGCGGGACAGGTTGTCGCGGTAGAGTGCCAGCAGGCGCTGGCGCAACGGCTGGAAATCCGCGTGGGATTCATCCAGCCCGAATCCGAGCCGGATCAGCGCCAGTGCGCCGTGTGAAACGACGCCTCGTATTTCCTGGAAGGGGAGCGGTGCTCGACAATTCTCCATCAGTACGGCATTGAGCGCATCGGCGAGGTCCGGCGCGGTATCGAGCAGCGTGCCATCCAGGTCGAACAGCACGGTCCGGATGGTGCGCATCGCTAACTAGTGTTCATCCATACAATGAATATGCTCACCGCAAAGGCGCAAAGAACGCAAAGTTTTTATTATTTTCATTAGAGAATTTCTCTGCGATCTCTGCGTCTCTGCGGTGAAATCGGTGTTTATGGACGGACACTGACTAGTTGTGTTCGAAGCAGGCGAGATAATTGACGGAGACATCCGTGCCGAGGCGGTACTCGCGGGTCAGGGGGTTGTAGCTCATGCCGGTCAGGTCGGTGAGTTGCAGTCCGGCGTGGCGCGCCCAGGCCTCCATTTCCGAGGGCCGGATGAACTTGCCGTATTCATGCGTGCCTCTGGGCAGCAGCTTGAGCAGATATTCCGCACCGAGCACCGCGAAGAGGTAGGCCTTGGGATTGCGGTTGATGGTGGACAGGAAAACATGGCCATCCTTCCTGATCAGCCTGGCGCAGGCCGCAATGACCTCCGCCGGATCGGGAACGTGCTCGAGCATTTCCAGGCAGGTGACAATATCGAAACTGCCGGGCTGTTCATCGGCGAGCTGCTCCGCGGTGGCCTGCCGGTAGTCGATATCGAGATTCGATTCGAGCCGGTGGAGCCGGGCGACGTTGAGCGGCGCCTTTCCCATGTCGATGCCCGTGACCTCGGCGCCGCGCCCTGCCATGGCCTCGGTCAGCAGGCCACCGCCGCAGCCGACATCGAGGACGCGTTTTCCCTGCAGATCGGCCAGCCGGTCGATATAGTCAAGGCGCAGTGGATTGATGTCATGCAGGGGTTTGAACTCGCTATTCGGGTCCCACCAGCGCGCCGCCAGTTTCTCGAACTTGGCGATTTCATCGTGGTCGACGTTGGAAATTTTCTCGGGCATCATTAATTGTCTGTCGTGCTGATACGGGCCTGCCAGTCTCGCGCCCTGTGCAGGATCTCATGAACATCCAGTGTTGTCAGTTGGCGCTCCTTCAGGAGATGCTGACCCGCCACCCAGACATCGGTCACCTGGTCGCGACCGCAGGCGTAGACCAGTTGCGAAACCGGGTCATAAAGCGGCTGCGTTTCGACAGTTTCCAGGTCGATGGCGGCCATGTCCGCCCATTTCCCGGGAGTGAGCGAACCGGTTTGTTCGCCCAGTCCCAGCGCCAGCGCGCCGTTCAGCGTCGCCATTTTCAAGACCTCGTGCGCGGGCAGTGCGCTGGCGTCCCCGCTGACCAGCTTGCCGAGCAGGGCGGCGGTACGCATCTCTCCAATCATGTCCAGGTCGTTGTTGCTGGCGGGGCCATCCGTCCCGAGGGCAATGTTAACCCCGGCCGCGGACAGCTCCGCCACCGGGCAGAAGCCGCTGGCCAGTTTCATGTTCGATTCCGGGCAATGCACGATATGACCACCGCTGCCGGCATAAGCGTGAATCTCCTCCGGTGCAAGCTGGGTCATGTGTACGGCCATCAGGGCGGGTGACACCAGGCCGAGTTCCTGCAGCCGCGCCAGCGGCCGTGCGCCGCTCAGTTCCACGGCTGTGCGGATTTCATCCACGGTTTCATGAACGTGCATGTGGATGCCGATGTCCAGTTCATCGGCGAGCACGCGGACACGTTCCAGCGGACCGTCGGATACCGTGTAGGGAGCATGCGGAGCGAATGCGGTGCGGATCAGGGGATCTCCACGGTAATGATCGTGAATCGCCAGTCCCCTGGCGATGTATTCATCGGCATCCTGAGCCCAGATCGTCGGGAAATCGATCACGATGAGGCCGACGCAGGCGCGTATACCGCAATGGACCGCGGCCCGGGCGGTCACGTCCGGAAAGAAATACATGTCGTTGTAGCAGGTCGTTCCCCCGCGCAGCATCTCGGCCATGGCGAGGCGGCTGCCGTCGTGGACGAACTCCTCATTGACCCAGCGCGATTCCGCCGGCCAGACATGGTTGTTCAGCCAGTCATTCAGCGGCAGATCATCCGCCAGCCCGCGCAGCAAGGTCATGGCGGCATGGGTATGGGCATTGACCAGGCCAGGGATCAACAGATGCCGGTCGAGGTCGTGTTCAACGGCGGCCGTCCAGGTCAGGCGCGCCTGATCGGTCGGCAGAATGCCGAGCACCCGTCCTTCATCGACGGCGAGGCTGTGGTGCTGGTAGACACGGTTGTCAGGCTCTACCGGTACGATCCAGCGGGCATGAATAAGGGAGTCGATAGTCTGCATGCAGACGGGGAGTATAGCCGAGGCGCCCGGCTTGAGGGAGTCGTGGCGGTGATCCCGGCATTCTCGCCCAGCCGTTCCTCAATAAAAAACCCGCCACCTCGCGAGAAGTGGCGGGTCTGTCGCGATAACGTTACGCTGTTACTTCGGCGTTTCTACCGCAACGCTGATTTCAACACGACGGTTCTGGGCGCGGCCTTCAGCGGTGGAGTTGGATGCGACCGGATCGGCTTCGCCCATGCCCTTGACGTCGATTATGCCAGGGTCTATGCCTTCACTGACCATGAATTCCTTGACGGCGTTGGCACGGCGCACGGACAACTCCTGGTTGTATTCCTCGGTACCGATGCTGTCGGTATAGCCAACGACATTGATGTCGATTACCTTGGAATCGCTGGACTTGATCTCCTCATCGATGCCATGGATGGCCTCCTTGCCTTCGGGTTTCAGCGCATACTTGTCGAAGTCAAACAGAGCGGTAGCCGAGACGGTGTGCTTCTCGTAGACCGGCATGGGTGGCGGGGCCGGCGCAGCCGCCACTTCTTCTACTTCCGGGAACAGTTCCGGGTTGCATTCCTTGGTAGCCACTTCCTTGCTCCAGGAGGAGGTATAGACGCAATGCCCTGAGCTGTCGAGGACATAATGTCCGCTGCTGTCGCCGAGGTAGCCCGCAGTTGCCATGCCACCTTCGTGGGCCATTGCCATGCCGGCCACCAGCGCCGACGAAGCGGCAAAACCCAGCATAGTTTTGAGACAGATGTTGTTCATTAGATACCGCTCCTGTGAAATTGAACGATTAACCCATACTTCTAGTCGCGGTATTCTAGACACTTATTTACAACATGTATAGGGGTTTAGTATTGTTTTTTTACAACATGACTCGCGTATAATCCTTTACACATGAACACGGCAGATGAAGAACAGGCGATTACACCGGAGACAAGCGGCGACGTTCATGATTCCATCCGCGCCATCCAGTGGCTGGACAACCGACTGTGCCTGCTGGACCAGCGATGTCTGCCCTTCGAGGAACGCTACCAGTATCCGGTTGATGTTACCGGGGTTGCCGGGTCGATCCGTGACATGGTGGTGCGTGGCGCGCCGGCCATCGGCATAACGGCGGCCTATGGCGTGGTGCTGGCCGCGCGCGACCGCTACGCGCAATCTCCCGACGGCTGGCGTGGCCTGCTGGCTGAGGATATCCGCATGCTGGCGTCGGCGCGTCCGACGGCAGTCAATCTCTCGTGGGCGCTGCGGCGCATGGAGCGGTGCTGTGCCACGATTGCCGGGGACCCGAGCGGTGAATTGCTGAATGAAGCGCGCCGGATCCACACGGAAGACCTTGCGGCTAACCGCCGCATGGGGGAATTTGGCGCCGCACTCATTCGTGCCGGGGATTCCGTGCTCACCTATTGTAATACCGGTTCGCTGGCGACCGGCGGTTACGGCACGGCGCTCGGTGTCATACGCAGTGCCTGGCGGGCAGGCGCCCTGAACCGCGTGTTTGCCGGCGAGACACGCCCCTGGTTGCAGGGCGCCCGCCTGACGGCCTGGGAACTGACGCGCGACCGGATACCCGTCACACTGATCACGGACAATGCGGCAGCCTACCTGATGCAGACACGGCAGGTGCAATGGGTCATTCTCGGATCCGACCGGGTAACAGCCAATGGAGACGTTATCAACAAGATTGGCACCTACAATCTGGCAGTCAGCTGCCGCCACCACGGCGTCCGGTTCATGGTGGTTGCCCCCTGTTCCACGCTGGATTTCACCCTGGATGACGGTCAGGCCGTCGAGATCGAGGAGCGACCCGCCGACGAGGTGCTGAACCTGGCCGGGCGGCGCATCGCCGCCGAGGGCGCGACTGCCTGGAATCCGGCCTTCGATATGACGCCGGCCAGCCTGGTCGATTACCTCGTTACCGAGAACGGCGTCATTCAGGCCCCGGACAGGCAGAACCTGGCCGTGCTGAAATCCCTATCGTCCTAGTCCGCATTTCTCACCGGGATAGGCATTTCCTGAATACAAACTGTCTTTTCCGCGTTAACAGGCACTTGCGCCGCCAGGAAAAATTACTTACAGATCAACATACAGGAATGTACTTGCCCGCGAATTTGGCGGATGAAAAGCATCGTTCGCGGGCAAGCCCGCTCCTGCAGGAGAAACCTCCGACCCCTTCAGGCGTCCGTCACCATGATCCTGCGCGAGAGTCGTGGACGTCCCGCATTGACCTGCAGCGATTCTCGGCAGCTGCTGATGTAGCGGTCGAGTCGATTATGCTAAGATGCCCCGCCTTGCCAGTCGTTGGGTAGCCGGGCAACTCGATAAATCCGGCGCATAAAAATCTTAAGGACATTCCTGTTTCCTCCAAATGGCCGATTTCGCAAAAGAAATTCTGACCGTCAATCTCGAAGACGAGATGAAGCAGTCCTATCTCGATTACGCCATGAGCGTGATCGTGGGACGCGCACTGCCGGATGCGCGCGACGGACTCAAGCCGGTGCACCGGCGGGCGCTGTACGCGATGTACGAGCAGAGCAACGACTGGAACAAGCCCTACAAGAAATCGGCGCGTCTGGTCGGCGACATCATGGGTAAGTACCACCCGCACGGTGACAGCGCCATCTACGACACCATCGTCCGCATGGCCCAGCCCTTCTCGCTGCGCTACATGCTGGTGGACGGCCAGGGTAATTTCGGTTCCGTCGACGGGGATTCTCCGGCGGCCATGCGCTATACCGAGATCCGCATGGCGCGCATCGCGCATGAACTGCTGGCCGACATCGACAAGGAAACAGTCGATTTCGTTCCCAACTACGACGAGAACGAGAAAGAACCCACGGTCCTGCCGACCAGGGTCCCCAACCTGCTGATCAACGGTTCGGCCGGCATCGCCGTGGGCATGGCGACCAATATACCGCCGCACAACCTGACGGAAATCATCAATGCCTGCCTCGCGCTGATCGAGAATCCGGCCATCGACGTTGCCGGGCTGATGCAGCACGTGCCGGGGCCGGACTTCCCCACGGCCGCCATCATCAACGGCGTACGCGGCATCCATGAGGCCTATCACACCGGGCGTGGCCGCATCCATGTACGGGCGCGTAGCCATATCGAGGGCGAAGAGTCCAAAGGTCGTCAGACGATCGTCGTCACCGAACTGCCCTATCAGGTCAACAAGGCGCGCCTGCTGGAGAAGATCGCCGAACTGGTCAAGGACAAGAAGGTCGAGGGCATCTCGGGCCTGCGCGACGAGTCGGACAAGGACGGCATGCGCATGGTCATCGACCTCAAGCGCGGCGAGGTCGCGGAGGTCGTGCTGAACAACCTCTACCAGCATACGCAGCTGCAGACCGTGTTCGGCATCAACATGGTGGCCCTGGTCGACGGCCGGCCGCGGTTGCTGAATCTGAAGGAGTGCCTGGAAGCCTTCATCCGTCACCGTCGTGATGTGGTGACGCGCCGTACGGTCTTCGAGCTGCGCAAGGCGCGCCAGCGCGCGCACGTGTTGGAAGGTCTGGCGGTTGCACTCGCCAACATCGATGAAGTGATCGCCCTCATCAAGGGCTCCGCGAACCGCATCGAGGCACGCCAGGCGCTGATGGACCGGCTCTGGGAGCCTGGCGTCGTGACGGCCATGCTGGACCGTGCAGGGGCCGGCGCCTCGCGACCGGAGGATCTGGAGGATTACTTCGGACTCCATGAGGACGGTTACCGCCTCTCCGATGCGCAGACGCAAGCCATTCTGGACCTGCGCCTGCACCAGTTGACCGGCCTCGAACAGGACAAGATCGTCGCTGAATACAAGGACCTGCTCGAAGAGATACACAAACTGCTGGAAATCCTCAGCAACCCGGATCGGTTGATGGCCGTGATTCGCGGGGAACTCGAGGGCTTGCGGGAACAGTTCGGCGACAAACGCCGCACCGAAATCCTCACAGACCATCTGGACCTCACGCTCGAGGACCTGATCACCGAGGAAGATGTCGTCGTTACCCTTTCGCATGCCGGTTATGCGAAATCGCAGCCCCTGAGCGACTACCGCGCCCAGCGCCGCGGCGGGCGCGGCAAGAGCGCGACCGATATCAGGGAAGAGGATTTCATCGACAAACTGTTCATCGCCAGTACGCATGACACCATCCTGTGTTTTTCGAGCCGCGGCAAGGTGTACTGGCTGAAAGTCTATGAACTGCCGCAGGCCGGGCGCGGCGCGCGCGGCAAACCCATCGTGAACCTGCTGCCGCTGGAGGCCGGTGAACGGATCAACGCCATTTTGCCGATCCGCGAATTTTCCGAGGATCACTATATCTTCATGGCCACGGCCCAGGGCACGGTGAAGAAGACCTCGCTGCCGGAATTCTCCCGTCCACGGGCCAGCGGTATCATCGGACTGGGCCTGAATGAAGATGATTATCTCGTCAATGTCGCGATCACTGACGGCTCGCGCGAGATCATGCTGTTTACTGATGCCGGCAAGGTCATTCGTTTCGCCGAGAAGGATGTACGCCCCATGGGGCGGACCGCCTGCGGCGTTCGCGGTATCCGGCTGGGTTCCGGACAACGCGTGATCTCGATGATCATCGCCAGCGACTGCCCGGTGCTGACCGCAACCGCAAACGGTTACGGCAAGCGCACGCTCGCGGACGACTACCCGGTATATGGCCGCGGCGGTCAGGGGGTGATCGCGATACAGGTCAACGAGCGCAACGGTCCGGTGGTCGGCGCCGTACCCGCCGATGACGCCGATGAAGTCATGCTGATCAGCAACGGCGGTACGCTGGTGCGCATGCGGGTCAATGAAATTTCCATCATGGGTCGCAATACCCAGGGAGTGCGGCTGATCTCCCTGACGGACGGCGAAACCCTGGTCGGCGTCGAACGTGTCATCGATGACGGCGATGACGCAGACGCGTTGGATGAGGCCGGTGATGCGACGGATGAATAGTCCGCCGGCGCGGGATGACAGGTTCAATAAAGACTATCTTGAAGAGGTTGTGAATGGCTGATATCTACAATTTCAGCGCCGGACCGGCGGTTCTTCCACACCCGGTGCTGGTGCGCGCGCGCGATGAACTTCTGGACTGGCAGGGATCGGGTATGTCGGTGATGGAAATGAGTCACCGCGGCAAGGAGTTCGTCTCGATTGCGGCACAGGCCGAGGCGGACCTGCGCGGGTTGATGGGGATTTCCTCCGATTATCACGTGCTGTTCCTTCAGGGCGGCGCCACCAGCCAGTTCGCGATGGTGCCGATGAACCTGTTGCGCGGCCGCGAGCAGGCTGACTATGTCAATACCGGAGCCTGGTCGAAGAAGGCGATCGGCGAGGCGAAACGCTATTGCACGGTGAATGTGGCGGCGTCGTCGGAGAGCGCGAAATTCACCACGATTCCCCCCCGGGATGGCTGGAAACTGGATCCGTCGGCCGCCTATGTTCATTACACCCCGAATGAAACCATCGGGGGTGTCGAGTTCGACTGGATACCCGCCACCGGTGAGGTGCCGCTGGTCGCCGACATGTCATCCACGATTCTCTCCCGACCCGCGGATGTGTCACGGTTCGGCCTGATCTATGCCGGCGCACAGAAGAATATCGGCCCGGCCGGCCTCACGGTGGTTATCGTTCGCAAGGACCTGGTCGGTGAGACGCTTGCCGGCACACCCTCGATGTTCGATTACCAGCAGCATGCAGACAACGGCTCCATGCTCAATACTCCGCCGACCTACGGCTGGTATCTGGCCGGTCTCGTGTTCCAGTGGCTCAAGGAACAGGGCGGGCTCGAGGCCATGGCGCTCATCAATCAGCGCAAGGCCGGCAAGCTCTACGAGGCGATCGACGCCAGCGATTTCTATCAATGTCCCGTCGATGTCGAGTGCCGTTCCCGGATGAACGTACCGTTTACGCTGGCCGATGCATCGCTCGACGCGGATTTCCTCGCCGGGGCGAAGGCGGCCGGACTGGTGAGTCTCAAGGGGCACCGCTCCGTTGGCGGTATGCGCGCCAGCATTTACAACGCCATGCCGGAAGCGGGAGTCGCCGCGCTGGTCGACTTCATGAAGGAATTCGAGCGTACCCGCGGGTGATGCAGGACTGAATACGCTTCGAGGATATTCAGTGCTCGTCCGATAAACAGCGATTTCACCGCAGAGACGCAAAGAAATTCTTTAGCTAAAACGATTATAAGGGGACCTCGAAAAACTCGAATCGATGCACTTGTAGGAGCGGGCTTGCCCGCGAAGTTGTTGATTTTCAGGTGCCGCATTCGCGAGCAAGCTCGCTCCTACAGGAATAAATCCAGATCTTGAGAGATGTCTTAAACACTTTGCGTTGAGTATATTTTTTCTTGAATAGACAAATTTACCGTGCCCACACAATCGACAACATGCCTATGTACAAGATCCTGACACTCAATAATATCTCTCCGGCCGGGTTGGGCCACCTGCCACGGGAGAGCTACGAGGTGGCCTCCGAAATCCAGCACCCCGATGCCATCCTGCTGCGCTCCTTCAACATGCATGAACTGGATATTGCCCCGACGGTGAAGGCCGTCGGGCGCGCCGGGGCCGGCGTCAACAACATCCCGGTCGAGCGGATGAGCAAGGCCGGCATCCCGGTGTTCAACGCCCCGGGGGCGAATGCCAACGCGGTCAAGGAACTGGTGATCGCCGGTATGCTGATGGGCGCGCGCAATCTCTGCCAGGGCTGGGATTTCGCCCGTAACCTGGAAGGCGATGACAAGGAAATCCACCGGCAGGTCGAGGCCGGCAAGAAACAGTTCGTCGGTGTCGAACTGCCAGGCAAGACCCTGGGTGTGGTCGGGCTGGGCGCCATCGGCGTTCAGGTGGCCAACGGCGCACTGGCGCTCGGCATGAATGTCATCGGTCTGGACCCGGGTATCACGGTGCAGCGCGCCTGGGAGGTGTCGTCACAGGTGCGCAAGGCGGCCAACATCGAAGAGCTGCTGATGAATTCGGATTTCGTGACTTTCCATGTGCCGCTGGTGGATGAAACCCGCAGGATGATCAACGCAGACAGGTTGAAGCTGGTCAGGGACAACACCGTGATACTCAATTTCTCGCGCAACGGCGTGGTTGACGACGCTGCCGTGGTGGAGGCGATCGATGCAGGCAAGGTGTATGCCTACGTGTGCGATTTTCCCAGTAACCTGCTGAAGAATCATCCCCGCGTCATCGTGCTGCCGCACCTCGGAGCCTCCACGCAGGAGGCGGAGGAGAACTGTGCCGTCATGGTCGTCGAACAGGTCAGGGATTTCCTCGAGAACGGTAATGTCCGCAATTCGGTCAACTTCCCGGAGTTGTTCATGCCACGCAACGGGGCATTCAGGGTGGCGATCGCCAATGAGAATGTACCCAACATGCTCGGTCAGATATCGACCTGCATGGCGGATGCGGGCCTGAACATACTCGATATGCTCAACAAATCGCGCGGTGGACTGGCTTACACCCTGGTCGATGTCGATGCGCCGCTGGGGCAGGAATGTCTCGGACGCATCTCCGAAATCCAGGGTGTGCTTACCGTGAGGGCGCTGTGACCGCCCGCACCGGTTTCGGGGTGTTTCCTGACGCCGCGCCTCGCAGTGCCGCGCGCCGGATGCTCGCCTTTGCCTGAACCATGTCCGCCGAAAAGAAACTCGATGCCTTGCGCCGCCGGATCGATGACCTGGATGAACAGATCCAGCAACTGATCAGCGAGCGCGCCGACTGCGCCCGGCAGGTCGCGGAAGTGAAGACCGTACAGGGCGAAACCGCCGATTTTTATCGCCCGGAACGGGAAGCCGAGGTCCTGCGTCGTGTCAGTGAAAGAAACACCGGGCCGCTTCCCGACGAGGAAATAGTGCGCCTGTTCCGGGAGATCATGTCGGCCTGCCTGGCGCTGGAAAAACCCCTGTCGATCGCCTTCTTCGGCCCGGAAGGCACCTTCACCCAGGCGGCGGCCCTGAAACACTTCGGACATTCCGTAAGGACCCTGGCACTGGATGGCATCGACGCCGTGTTCAGGGAAGTGGAGGCCGGCGCCGCCGATTACGGGGTTGTCCCGGTCGAGAACTCCAGCGAGGGTGTCATCACCTACACACTGGACATGTTCCAGCGCTCGCCGCTTGGCATCTGCGGGGAAGTCGAACTGCGCATTCACCATCATTTGCTGGCGGCGAAAACAGAGCGCTCGGGAATCAGGCGCGTGCTGGCCCATCAGCAGGCGCTGGCCCAGTGTCGCGGCTGGCTGGATGCCAATCTGCCGCAGGTCGAGCGCATTGCGGTTGCCAGCAATGCCGAGGCTGCCCGTCTGGTCGTGGATCAGTCGGGCGATGCCGCCATAGCGGGGGAAATGGCCGCCGAGTTGTATGGCCTGATGACTGTTGCCCGCAATATCGAGGATCACCCGGACAATACCACCCGCTTTCTCGTCATCGGCAATCAGCGTGTCCTGCCCAGCGGGGTGGACAAGACCTCGATACTGGTTTCCGTACACAACCAGCCGGGTGCGCTGTTCAGCCTGCTTCAGCCGATAGCGCAGAATGGCATCAGCATGACCCGCATCGAATCGCGGCCGTCCCGTCAGGGCGTGTGGCAATACGTGTTCTATATCGATCTGGAGGGGCACCGGGATGATGCGCCGGTGGCGGCGGCACTGGAAGAGCTCAAGAAAAAGGCCTTCGTCGTCAGGGTGCTCGGTTCCTATCCCAGGGCCGTACTCTAGTGTCCATCTGTAAAGTAATAAACTCACCGCAGAGACGCAAAGAACGCAAAGTCATTTTAGTGTTAAAGAATTTCTCTGCGTACTCAGCGTCTCTGCGGTGAAAATAATGATTATGGA
>Ga0210144_1000827_pt1 | contig 14221 bp, 8 predicted proteins | sample Muzzi_PWA_D2_FD_185532 | JGI IMG/M metagenome (GOLD analysis project Ga0210144, IMG submission 185532) | Wetland microbial communities from San Francisco Bay, California, USA, that impact long-term carbon sequestration - Muzzi_PWA_D2 (SPAdes) | ecosystem: Environmental > Aquatic > Marine >...
CCGCCGGCACCGGTGGAATTCGCCACGATGGCGCCGCCCAGGCCGAGGAAGAAGAAGTGGCCGTACTCCCCCAGCAACCGGCCTGCATCCTGTTGCAGCAGCAGGACGGCGCCCCAGGCAAGCAATACGGATGCCGCGTAGGCCAGGTAGGGTCCGGCGTTCAGCCTAGCCGGCATCGTCTGCACAGTGTTTTACCCATACGTCCCGCAGTGCCCGTGTAAACCGCCTGGCAAAGTCCGGCGGGTCGCACAACATCGATTGCCTCATGTCATCCCGCAGCCGGCTGCGAATGCGGGCAAGCGCATCCATATCACCGGCCAGCCCGGCGGCTATCCGAAGATAGTCTGCGTCGTCCGTGGCGCACCAGCCGGCATGGCCAACGGCATTGAGCAGGCTGGCGCCGACCCGTCCGGCATGTGCCGCGCCCGTCTTCGTGACTACAGGAACCCCCATCCACAATGCCTCGCAGGTGGTCGTCGTACCATTGTACGGAAAGGTATCAAGACCGATATCGATTCCGGAATAGAGTTGCAGGTGTTCCGCCGTGGTGCGGGTCCTGCCGGCGAGACTGATACGATCCGGCGCAATACCCAGGCCGGCGAGTTTTTCCCGGCAGGCAGTGCGGGTCGCCTCGTCGGTAAAGGAAGGGTTCTTGAGGTACAGGCGGGCATCCGCCACCTGCCCCAGCAATCCGGCCCAGAGCGCCAGCACCCGGTCGTTCACCTTGGCGAGGTTGTTGAACGAGCCAAAGGTGATGTAACCGTTTAGCACCGCCGGCAGGGCGGCAACCGCAGGGGCGTCGGCAGGCGGCCGGTAACACAGTAAACAGCCGTCCAGGCGCAGCAGGCGCTCGGTGCCGGGCGTACTGTCCCCGACCGGGTCCGCAATACGGTCGGTGACGCGGTAATCCATGTTGCGCAGGCCCGTGGTGTCCGGGTAACCCAGCCAGGTCACCTGCACCGGCGCCGGCCTGGATGCGAACACGGCCAGGTTCCTGGACGAGGTATGGCCTGCCAGGTCGACGAGGATATCGATCCGGTCACTGCGAATACGGTTGCAGACAGCACCGGTGTCCGCCCCGGCGATATCCCGCCAGTGCGTGCTCAGGCGGCGCAGCCTGGCGGTGGTGGCATCGGGCAACGGGACATCCGCATAGCAGTAGCTTGCAAATTCGCCCGCGTCCATGGATTCCAGCAACGCCTCGAAAAAATACGCGACCGAGTGGGTGCGCATGTCCGGCGACACGAAACCGATGCGCAGCGGCCGCTGTGGATCGGTCTCGTTCCCGAACGTGCGGCCGTGGTCCGCCGCGCCGGCATGGTGCATGCGTTCGACATGTTCCCGGTAAATGTCCTGCACACTGCAGTCCGGCTCGTAGTGCAGGTTCAGCAGGTAGTTGGAACGCGCAATGGCATTGCCCGGATCAAGCTCGAGCGCGCCCCGGTAGGCAGCGATGGCCTCGGCCGTCCTGCCCTGCGCGCTCAGCACGTTCGCCAGGTTCTGCATGGCGCCCGAGGATCCCGGTTGCAGTTCCAGGGTCCGGCGGTAGTGGGCTTCCGCATGAGACAGTTCGCCGGTAAATTCACAGGCAATACCGAGTTTCATATGAAGTTCGGTGTCTTCCGGGTGCATCCGGAGATACTGCCGGTAAACGTCGATGGCCCTCTCCGTTTGACCGGTCGAGCGCAGCCCCTGCGCGAGGCGCAGTACGGTGTCCCTGTGGTGCGGGTCCAGGGCCAGCCTGCGTTCCAGCACGGAACAGGCCTCCTCGATCCTGCCGGCCTGGTGATAGCCGAGCGCGAGATTGTCCAGGGCCTGGATGCTGGCAGGCATGATGGAAACGGCCTGTTCGGAACAGTGGATGGCCGCCTGTACATCACCGAGCCGCCCGTGAGTCGCGCCCAGCACCATCCAGGCCTCCCCGTCTCCCGGCGCGAGGCGGCACGCGGCCTCGAGCAACGGCAGTGCGTCACGATGCCGGTTGCGTTCGATGAGCTGGAGAGCCTTTTTTTTCCCGGATCGTGCGCGCTTGGTAGCCGAGGATTTCATCTGGTCGGTGATTCACCGCCTCATTCCTGGCCGGCATTCCTGTACAGGCCGTCTCTCAGGAACCGGAAATGGCTGGGCAGGTGCTGGATCTGTTTGCGCTGCTCGGCGAGGTGCTGCTGATGCTTTTCCGCCATGGCCATGTTCTTCTCGATATGGGCCTCGAACGGGCCAACCCGGTTGGTGCGAATCTGCGCATAGTCGAATGGCAGGTAATTCATGCCCGCCAGAATGTACTGCCAGCCATCACTGAAACTGAAGCCGGCCAGTCCGGCATTGTCAAAGCGGGGCAGAAACTCGGCGTCCGGAAAATTGGCGCGCGCGATTTGAAGTTTTTCGGCCAGTGAATCGGATATTTTCGTCGTATACTTCACGTCTTTCCAGTAGGGGGTATCCTCACGGCTGGTCAGCGCGTAATGGCAGACCAGGAAGTCACGTATGATTTCATAAAGGCGTGAAACACTTGCATTGAAAGCCGCAACATCGCCTGCCGAATACTGATTCCCACCCTTCAGAATTCTGGCTAAAACATCGACAGTACCCTGCACAATCACCAAACCGGTAGACTCAAGCGGCTCGACAAAGCCGGCAGACAATCCCACACCGATACAATTACGCACCCACCCGCGCCGCTGCTTTCCGACCCGTATCTTGATGTGTTTGAAGTCCAGGTCCTTGACACGGTCCTCGCCCAGATATTTTCTGAATTCAAGTTCGGCCTCATCTTCACTAAGATAAGAACTACTGTATACATAGCCGTTGCCGATGCGTTCATAGAGCGGGATTGTCCATATCCAGCCGGCAGACTGTGCAGCACAGTTGGTGTAGGAGATCATTTCCCGGTCACAGTCCACATAGGGCACACGGGTCGCAACCGCCCGGTCGTTGAACAGGTAATCGGAAAAATATTCGAACGGCTCCTCCATTGTCTGTGTCAGCAGCAGTGAACGGAATCCCGAGCAATCGATAAACAGGTCGCCCTCGATATCGGGACCGTTCTCCAGTCCCACTGAGCGAATATCACCATTTTCGTGTCTCTTGATCTCGGTGATTGTATCGACCACATGTACTACCCCGCGGGATAATGACAGACCCTTGAGAAACTCGCCAAGCAGGCCAGCGTCAAAATGATATGCATATCCGGTGTCTGCATAACTTCGCACTGTCTTGCCCTGCCGGCATAGTTCCGGAACGATCGAACAGTAGTCATACAAACTGAAACGGTCCTGGTAAGCAGGATCAGTAAAGTGTCGGTTCAGCCAGTAACGACTGACCGGCCTGCCTTCGACCATACCCATCGGAATAAACGGGTACCAGAACCGCCGGTCACCCTTCGCGTGGAATCCGTCAAAACAGATGGAGCTTTTGAAAGTGGCGTTGCACTTTGTCATCCATTCTTCTTCGCTCAATCCCAGACCTGCCATGAAATCCACTATCGGCGGAACGGTGGATTCACCAACCCCTATAACCGGAATATCAGATGATTCAACAAGGGTGATCTGGACTCCCGTTAGTTGGCTGGACAGATGTGTGGCGGTCATCCAGCCGGAACTGCCGCCGCCCACGATTACAATTCTCTTGACCATGAATCAGCCCCCCCGTGAGACCCTTGTTATATTACGTTGAAACAGGTCGGCACAGTGTAGCAATAATTTAGTATGGCGAGTGAATCCATCGCTACCACAGGCCCTGATCTATATGCCCGGCACCGTTCCCTGCCAGGCATGGCGACACGCAAAAGCTTCAGACCGGTCGATGTCATGACTTCGCCACCGTGCAGCCCATGGACCTGATATATTCACAGTGATTCACCGCCTGGCCGCGCAGCCTGTTGCCGAGCTGCTTCAGTTGCTCCATGAAGCGATACTGCTGCAAAACGTCCTGCTGCAGCATGTTTCCGTAGCCAGCCGGGTTGGGCAGGAACTTCATGCCGGCCAGGATGCATGTCCAGCTGGCGTACTTGAATATGATCTGGTCCGGATTGCTTTCCGGCAGTGCCAGGCGGCAGTTCGAGAGGTATCCGGCAAGGCTGTCGGGAATAACGGTGTTGTACTTCACCTCCTTCCAGAACGGGGTATCCTCCCTTTGCGTCAGCGCATAATGGGCAACAATAAAGTTTCTTGCCTCCTCCATCATGCCGGTGACAAACGAATTGTAGGCGCCTGCAGTCGCCGCATTGTAGTAGCCTTCCCCGAGTGCCTCGGCCAGCTTGGCCACGCCCGCGTAGACAAAATGCAGCGAGGTTGATTCGATCGGCTCGAGAAAACCGGATGACAGCCCGATCGCGACACAGTTTTTCACCCAGGTATTCCTGTGCTTCCCGACACGGCTGATATCCAGCCTCCTGGCCTCCAGTCCGTCCACCCGTTGCTCCCCCAGGTGCAGGCGCAATTCCGTTTCCGCCTCGTCTGCGCTGGCAAATGAACTGGAATAGACATAACCCGTCCCGATCCTGTCAGCAACCGGTATATTCCAGACCCAACCGGATGATCTGGCCGTTGACGTGGTATAGGGATGCATCTCCTCTTCGGGTCGCTCGTAGGGCACGCGCATGGCAATTGCGCTGTCCACGAACAGGGAACCCGCGTAGGAATCGAACGGCTCGTTCAGCGCCTTCTCGATGAGCATGCCCCGAAAGCCGGTACAGTCCAGATACAGGTCACCCGCAATGGTGCGGCCCGACCCGGTAGCAAGCGACTCGATCACCCCGTCTGCCGACAGGTTTACCCGTGTGACATCGTCGATGACATGTTTCACGGATCCATTGCGGATGCACCTGTCCCTGAGGAATGCGCCAAACAGGCCTGCATCAAAATGATAGGCATACGGCACCCGTATCTGCGTGCGCACACCACCATCCTGCAGGTTGTATGCATGCACAAAATCCGGGCCGCCTTTCGTTTTCAGTATCCTGTTCTCACTCATCAGGCCGACGCTGAGGAAACAGTCCGAATAGAGCGATGCGCGATCAATTTTCCCTTTATCGAGCTGCTTCCTGTACCAGTAATGCCCGAGGTGCTGCCGCGGGTTGAAATAGGGTATGACCTCGAACGGGTGCCAGTAGTGCTCTCCCTGCGTGCACCAGTCATCGAAACGTATGCCGTACTTGAAGGTGGCGTTGCACGCCGGCATCCACTCCTGTTCCCGCAGGCCCAGATGCGACATGAAACCGGTGATTGTCGCGATGGTCGCCTCGCCGACCCCGATGGCGGGGATCTCCGATGACTCGACCAGCACGATGTCCAGGCCGGGAAAATCCCTTGCCAGGTAGGCAGCCGCCATCCAGCCGGCGCTGCCGCCGCCCACGATAACTATTTTCTCCAGTACACCATCGCGCATCGGGGACTCCGTCAGATCCGGTCGGGGATGGCTGCCCGCAGGCAGCCTGTCAGTGAGTTACCGGTCTCACCGGACATTGTCAACAACGGCGCATCCGGGACCGGCCATTGCCGTTACACCGTTGCGCGGCGGGCGGAAAGTGATTTGCCATTTCATAATATAATTATCTAAGAAATTACCTTCCGGCCGGACCCGGCTCCGGCAGGTTGCCAGCGCACAAAGCTTTATATTGACAGTCGCATCCATATTAGGGATTATTTGCCAAATTTATTAACAAGATAAACCGCTCACCCCAACGAAACAGACAATGCACAAGCGTTGGGCACCCAACATACACGCAACACTGGTAACTACTTCCTGAACCGGAGGAATCCGTAATGAGGCTGTCCTTTCGCAACGCGCTCGCTGTTCTGCTGGTCGCAACCACCGTACTTCCCACCTCTGTGTATGCCACCAACGGTTATTTCCTGATTGGCTATGGCGCAAAATCAAGGGGCATGGGCGGCGTCGGTACCGCATACGCACAGGACGGCCTGGCCGCGGCAAGCAACCCGGCAGGCATGGCCGATGCCGGTGTCGGCACCATGCGCATAGACTTCGGCCTGGAACTGTTCAACCCGCCGCGCTCGGTCATCCACAGCAGCGACACCCTGAACAGCAATCCGCCAATGATCTCGGTCACCGACGAGAAAAGCGGCAGCAACATTTTCCTGATCCCCAGCTTCGGCGCCATCTACAAGTTCAACCGCAAGCTGTACATGGGCATGGCCTTCATCGGCAACGGCGCCAACACCCGTTATCACCAGACGGTGCCCGGGGCACCCAACTGCTCGCCCGGCGATCCGGCCAGCTATTTCTTCAATTATCAGTGTAACGCGGACAGCGACACGGTCGGTGTACAGCTCCTGCAGGCCACCATGCTGCCGAGTGTCGCCTACCAGCTGAACAGAAACCATACCGTGGGTGCCTCGCTGGCCATCGGCATCCAGACCTTCCGTGCCTACGGTCTCGGTGCATTCGAGGATCTCGGATTTGCCGGCAAGGATGCCACCGGCACCAGCGGCAACGGCAACGACTGGTCGTACGGCATGGGCATCCGGGTCGGCTGGCTCGGCAAGTTCATGAATAAAAGGCTGACGCTCGGGGCCAACTACGCCTCGCGCGTCTTCATGACCAAGTTCGAGAAATACGACCAGCTGTTCGCCGAACAGGGTGGCTTCGATATCCCCGAACACTACTCGATCGGCCTGGCCTACAAGCTGACCGACAAGCTGACGGTTGCTACCGATGTCCAGCAGATCAACTTCAGCGATGTCGCCTCGGTCGGCAATCCCGGACCCGTGGACCCGGTTGACCTCAACCCGCTTTGCCCGGGCCCCGATCCGGCCATCTGCCAGCTCGGTGGAGACCTTGGCATGGGCTTCGGCTGGACGAATGCAACGGTCTACAAGATCGGCCTGAACTATGATTACAACAAGGCGTGGAGTTTCCGCGCCGGCTACAACCACGGCGATGTCACCATTCCGAACGACCAGGTGCTGTTCAACATGCTGGCACCGGCCACCGTGGAAGACCACATCACGGCGGGTCTCTCGTATCGTCCGAGCAACAACATCGAGTGGACGGCCAATGTCACGCATGCGTTCGAGAATACCGTATGCGGTCCTACCGCCTTCGGCAACCTGCCCGGCGACGATGCCTGCATCACGATGGAAATCAATACCCTTGGCGTGAGCTTCGCCTACAACATGTAAGGTTTTATCGGCGGTCACCCTGATGAACGTTCGACCACGGAACAACCCAAACAAGGAAGAATACTGAACTGATACACGGGCATGGCGCCCTGATGCCAACTACACAAGTCAGACATTGAGATACGGCATTACCCAGGAGCTTATGATGAAAAAAACAGCACTCGCTTCAGCACTCGCAATCGGCCTTGGTTTCGGAACACAGGCGGCCCTGGCCGCACCCCTGACAGGCGAGTTCTGCATGTATGACGCCACAGGGGACTTTATCAGTTCAATCGGATGGGTCGGCGGCACAGATTCTGATATGGATGGCCTTATCGACTGCGACGTACAGGTCAGCGGAACCATCGACAACAACACCTTTGCCCTGATGTCACCCCAGAAGTTCTTCAACCAGCCCTGGACCGCGCATGACGGTGTCATCCTGGCTCCCGGCCCTCACCAGATTGACTCCATCCAGGCCGGCACCTATGACTTCACGGTTGGCGCCGGCCAGGTCGGCGGTCACATCCTGTTCGACTGGGGCGCGCCTGCCGGCACACCCTGCGGCCAGGCCAACTGCGATATCGACGTGGTCATGGCTTGGGACGTGAATTGCGTCTTTACCGCCACCAACGAGGAGTGCACCTACGCCTCGACGGACGTAGCCGCAGTAAGCCCGCCCGGACAACCGGACGGGATACTGGGACTGGAGATGATCGACGGGGCCTTCGTAGGCTCCGCCGCCAACTTCAATTTCACGGCATTATTTCCCTTGCCGGGGGCACCGACGTTCACGCCACCCGCAGACCCCGCTTTTCTAGCGCCGGAACAGGCAACCCCGGCGATTATCGATGTTGACCTGGGCACCGTGACCGATGAAGCGCCCACGGGCACCACGGTCGATTACAGCACGGACGGCAAGCCGGTCCTCGATCCGACCAAGACATGGATCCCGGATGACAATGCCACCAACACCATCACCGTCAACGCCACCCAGACGGTCAATAGCTATACCGTTGACTGGCGCGCCACCAATCCCGCCAGCCAGATGTCGTTCATGACCCAGAATGTCACGGTGACCGTCGCCGACGCCACGCCACCCGTGCTCACCAGTACCCCGGCGGATGTCAATACCAATGTCACCAGCACATCGGACAGTGTCTGTTTCGGCGCCCTTTCCGCAGCGGATGCCATCGAGCCGAACCTGACCGTCGAGTGGTCGCACGACGGGTTCAATTTCAACCCCGCGAACCCGGACACCGGCAATCCGTGCGACAACAGCTCGACCGGCTTCGGACCCAATGCCAACACCGTGCAATGGCGTGTCTCCGACGCGTCCGGAAACATGGTGAACTACACCCAGAACGTGTTCCTGAACCTGCCGGCTGGCATCACCGGCAAGGCCTGCACGATTGATCTCACGTCGCCCGGGACCCGATTGACGGAGGGCCGCTTCACCATGCGTGACCAGGGCGGCGCGCTGGTGGGAAGTGTCGACAACACTATCACCGGCGACATCGACACCACGCTGCTGTGCAGTGACGTGAACTGCAGCAACCAGCCGCCTGGTTTCACCTCGGCCGCGAGGCTCGTTACGACCCAGCCATTCTTCGGCTTCACCTGGCTGGCAACCCCGGTGCGGCTGTTTGGCCCGGGCACCTACCAGTTTGAAACCTGCCCCTTCCCGAGGACGTTCAATGCAGCAAGTGGATTCTGGGAATCGCCCGATGGCTCGAACCGGTGCGGCGGCGAGTTCACACCCAACCTGCTGGAAATGACGGTCGGCCCGGGCCAGCTCGGCGCGCACATGCTGTTCGAATGGTCGGTGAACAAGTCGATCGACGTCGCCGTGGTGTGGGATGTCGACTGCAACAAGTTCCAGCTGACCAGCAGCGACCCGGACGGCGACGGTGTCCTCGCCTCAAGGATGGTCGACGGCCCGTTCAAGGGCAACAACGCCGCGTTCGACGTCAGCACCCAGCCCGGTGAGCCGCCGATTGCCGACGGCGGTTATACGGCGACCATTGCGGTCGCGGAGAACACGGTCTCCGGTGAATCGCCCATTCCGCTCACCCTGGACCCGCTGCCCGCGTTCAATCCGGACCCCGCAGCGGTAACGTCCTGTGTCGGCGGTTGCGCCAAATTCACCACCACGGACCTGCTCGATGGAATGGATGCCGGCGGCGCCTACCAGTACGCGCAGGCGGTACTGCCATTGACGACAACCACCCCGTTCTGGTCGCTGTATCGCCTGTACGACGAGGGAACCGGCACGTGGGGGCCGTTTAGGATCGACAACCGCAACAACGTCAGGACCGCGCCCCTGGAAGCAGTCTCCGGCGAATGCCCGGAACCCGGCAACGGCGACTACGACCGTCCGATCACCGGCTCACTGGCAGACAAGCTGCGTGCCGGCGACTGGTGCGTACAGCTCACCATCGAGGATGGAGGCCCAAATGACGCCGACGGCATGGCGAATGGCAGCGTGTCCGACCCGGGCGGTGTTGCCGAGGTGCCGGCCGTAGGCTTGCCCGCCACGCAAACCTCCGGAGGCGGCTGCAGTATCGCCGGTCACCGGACAACCGCTGCCGATGCCGGCCACTGGTGGCTGCTGGCGGGCTTGCTCGGCTGGCTGGGCCTGAAACGCCGCAAAACCGCCTAGACAGCCTGCGTTTACGCGGCAGCGGCGCAGCCCCCCTCGGCTGCGCCGCTGCCGTTTCCGGGGTCGCCCGCCGGGCATGCGCGCCCGGGCTGTATTGACGCACGGGGCGCTATCTGTTCCAATCTTGTGAAATATATACAATTTATGGCCTTGTCCATTTCACCACGATTCCAGGTAGAACTACCCATGATGAAATTTCATTATGCATTGCTGGCGATGCTGCTGTTCCTCTGCCAGTCCATCCAGGTTGCCGGCGCCGGAGAAAACGACTACCTGGTTCAACCCGGAGATATCCTGAGTATCTCGGTCTGGAAGGAAGAGGATCTGATGCGGCAGGTACTTGTCCGTCCGGACGGTGGCATATCATTTCCACTGGCCGGAGAGATTCACGCTGCCGGCCAATCCATACCCGAGTTACAGGCCCTGATCACCAAACAGCTCGAGAAATACATTCCCGACCCGCTCGTTACGGTTTCAATCAAACAGCTGGATGGAAACAAGCTGTATGTCATCGGCAAGGTGGCACGGCCAGGCGAATTTACCGCCAACCGCAACATGGATGTTATCCAGGTCCTGAGCGTTGCCGGCGGCATGACCCCCTATGCAGCGGCCAATAAAATCTCGATCCTGCGCCGCACAGACGGCAAGCTGTCATCCATACCCTTCAGATACGGCGATATCGAAAAAGGAAATAACCTGCAACAGAATATCATTCTGCAGAGCGGAGACGTGGTGCTGGTGCCATAACGCAGGATGCGAAAGGCCGTGCAGCACACGAGCAGCGGTTGTGTCACGCGCAACAACATGTCACAGACAATATTGAATTGACCGACACCATACCCCTCCAGTGCAGTCGCACGTGTTCCGGAATTCACGCTGTCATGAATACAGCCTGTGTCAGGCCACCGAACATCCCGCTGTCATTGCAAGACCTCCCGGGTACCAACGGAATCACCTCTTCATGAGCAAACCGAAGATTCTGAACGGGGTATTGATTATCACACTGGTCATGTCCCTGCCGTTGCCCGCTGCCGAATGGTCGGCCGAGCCGGCTGTATCCCTGCGGACCGGTTACAACGACAACCTCCGGCTGACGGCGGACGCCCATGATCCCGTCTGGGAGGCCAACTTCTCGCCTTCCGTCAGGTTCGGCGTTGCCACGGAGAACAAGGGCCTGACGGGTGATGCAGGCATCAGGATCCGCCGTTTTGCGGGCGGCAGCGGCCGGGAAAGCAGCAGCGCACTCAACAGGGAAGACTACTTCCTTAACACCGCTGCCTATCACCACGGCCTGCGCAACTCGTTACGGGCCAGTCTGGACTATTCCCGCGAAAGTACCCTGGATTCCGAGCTGGACGTGACAGGCAATGTCATCGACCAGAACGCCACACGCGAGAAACTGACGCTGGCCCCTTCCTGGTCGAGGGCGCTGACCGAACAAATGCGCCTGGATCTGTCCTACCATTTCAGCAACGTTGACTATAGCGATGACCCGGGCATCGCCGATCTGGTCGGCTACAGTTACCAGGTTGCCTCTGCCTCGCTGGTGAGGCTGTTCAGCCCGCGCATCCAGGGCACGCTGTCCGGCAGTTACAGCGGCTACCAGCCGGATACCAACTTCGATTCCACAACCCTGTCACTGCAGGCAGGCCTGTCGGCCGTATTATCCGAAACGGTCCAGGCCTCATTACTGGCCGGCCAGCGCCGGACCACGTCAGATTCGAGCATCGGCGCCGGTTTTTGTATCGGTGCCATGTCCGGCGCCAGTTTCCCGTCCTGTACCGGCGGGATAGCCATTCCGACAGGCAGCGCCAAGACGGAAGTCGAGACCATGTCCGCTGTTTACTCTGCCAATATCACCAAGGTGCTGGAGACTGGCACGCTTGGCGCCGCGCTGACGCGCTCCTCGTCACCCGGTGGAGAGGGTGAACTGCTGGATTCCACACGTCTGGTGCTGACGGGCAGATACAATCTGTCCGAGACACTCAGCACATCACTGCGCATCGAAATCAGCGAATACGAAACTATCGTCAACCGGGTCGGGTTTGTGTCGAACCAGGGCAAAAACACGTTGCTCTCAGTCATACCCAAGGCAAGCTGGCGCTGGCGTCGTGAATGGGCACTGGGGTGGGAATACCAGTATGCATCCAGCGACCCGGCAAACGGCAACGAGGCCAGTCGCAACGCATTCTTGATAACTCTGGACTATCACCCCGGAAAATTCTCCGTATCCCGCTGACTGTACTGTGCACCTGCAATGCTGACATGCCGGAGCCTGCGGCACGGCGCCCGGGCGGGATAACAATTACCAGGCGGAGACCGATATACTTTATATATAGATCATTAAGTTATAATAACCCACCGGCCCCGGGCGGTATTGAGCAGCACCTGTTGCAAGGATGAGCCGGCCACTCCTGGAGCGAGGACTTGCGCTGACACCACATCGACAGCCGCATCAGGTTGCAACGGACACAGCCGGCTAGTACCAAGATACAATGCTGTAAGCGGCAGAAGTGGTATATTTTGCTGGTATCGGCAGCCCCTGACGTACATGAAAGAGACCCAAAATGGCAGAACTTGCGCTTGAACAACTTCCTGAATTCAGTGACTATCTCGCCGCCTTCAAACGCAGGCGCGGCCTTATTACCCTGGTTGCCATTCTGGTATTTGCGTGCGGCCTCATCCTGGCGTTTGCCTGGCCGCCCACCTATCAATCCATGTCGACGATCCTCATCGAGGAACAGGAAATCCCTTCCGAGTTGATCCAGTCAACCGTCACCAGCTACGCCTCCCAGCGCATCCAGGTCATCAGTCAGCGGGTTATGACCCGCACCCATCTGATGGAGATCGTCAACAAGTACGACCTGTACAAGAGCGAGCGCAAGCGCAACCCGATCGAGGAAGTGTTGCTGAACATGCGCAATGACATCTACCTCAACATGATCACGGCCGATGTGATGGACCCGCGTACCGGCCGGCCGACTGCCGCAACCATCGCGTTCAATGTCGGATACGAGGGTGAAAATCCCAAGCTGGTCCAGCAGGTGGCCAACGAGCTGACCACGCTGTACCTCAACGAGAACCTGCGCACCCGCACAGAAAAGGCCACCGAGACCTATGATTTTCTCACCGCCGAGGCCAACCGGCTCAAGCAGGAAATCGCGGGCTACGAGCACAAGCTCGCCGAATTCAAGGAGCAGAATCTGAACACCCTGCCTGAATCAAGGGAGCTGAACTCCCAGGCGCTGGCACGCTACGAGACCGAATTGGCCTCCATCGATACCCAGACACAGTCGCTGAAGGAGCGCAAGATCTACCTGGAAGGACAAATACCCCTGCTTGACCCGTACAGCATGGCATCCAGCGTGCCGAGCCCGGCCATGCGGCTGGCCGCACTGCAGACCGAGTACATCCGGCTTGCCAGCCGCTACTCGCCCGACCACCCGGATGTCATCAGAACCCGGCGCGAGATCAAGGCCCTTGAAAAGGAAACCGGTATCTTCAGCAGCGCGGACGAGTTGCTCGGACAACTGAAAGAACTGCGCGCCCAACTCTCCCGCGCAGAGCAGGAATACACCCCCGAACACCCGGATGTCGTCCGCCTGAAACGAGAAATTGCCGCCCTCGAGGACGAAATCAGTCATCCCGCCGCTGACACAGTCGAGGCATACCCGCAGGCCGCCCCGGACAACCCCGCCTATGTCAACCTGCAGACGCAACTGGCCGCGGTCAACAGCGAACTGGCCTCGATGCACGCGCGTCGCGATGTAACGCTCAAAAAGATATCCGAGTACGAAAACCGCCTGGTGCAGACCCCCAAGGTGGAACAGGAATTCCGGATCCTGTCACGCGACATGGTCAATGCCTCCAAGCGTTACCAGGACATTATTGGCAAGCAGCGGACCGCAGAGGTCGGCAAGGAGATGGAGGCGGAACGCAAGGGCGAGAAATTCACCCTGATTGACCCGGCCATCCTGCCCGAAGAACCGATCAGCCCGAATCGTAAGGCCATCATCATTGTGTCCCTGTTACTGGCACTGGGCGGCGGGTTCGGTGCCGCCATGGCCAGGGAAAGCATTGACAAGGCGGTCTGGGGAGAAAAGAGCATAGTCTATCTGCTGCAACAGCCACCCCTGGCGGCCATCCCCTACCTGCCCACGGCGGCGGAAAGGCGGCGTAGTTCCAACAGGAAGTGGCTGATCGCCCTGCTGGTCGTGGCAGGCCTCTTGGCAGCAGTAGCCATTGTCCATTTCCTGATCAGCCCCCTGGACGTGATCTGGTTCCGCGGCTTGCGCAAGATCGACAACCTGATGGCCAGTTAGCCACACCGTCACGGCTGCCGGACACCAGGCCCGGCTAACCTGCGCACGAACATTCACCGCGCGCATCATAAAGTAACCCGGGCCGTATCCGATACGTTTAGCGATGGCCCGACCCAAGG
>Ga0210144_1000830_pt1 | contig 14181 bp, 12 predicted proteins | sample Muzzi_PWA_D2_FD_185532 | JGI IMG/M metagenome (GOLD analysis project Ga0210144, IMG submission 185532) | Wetland microbial communities from San Francisco Bay, California, USA, that impact long-term carbon sequestration - Muzzi_PWA_D2 (SPAdes) | ecosystem: Environmental > Aquatic > Marine >...
CCGAACCCTGGCGATAGAACTTGCGCAGCCAGCCCTTGTCGTTGCCGGCCCAATCATTCAGATAGTCCAGCGCCGCTTTCGGAAAAGCCTCGGCGCCGAGCTGCTCGCGCAGCGCGAACAGATTATCTTCCAATGCCTCGACCAGATCGGGCTGAGTAATCACCCGCTCATTGGGCTGGATGAAAACCCGATGCAGAAAACTGGCGACCAACGGGGCGTGGGGTGAGTTCAAAAGTCGCCACGCCGGATGATTTTGACGCAGCAAGTTGAGCGTGTTGTAGTCCAGACTCATGAAATCATGGTTTCAGCCGAACGTGTGTTTCGCCTGTTGACCCCGCACGGATATCCTTTGAAATGGAATCTGAATAGTACGAGGAGACATTCCCTCACGCCATACTAATACCCAATCGGTGAGCTCTGGCGTGGCGCGGGGTCGACCCATCCCTCTGGCAGGGGTCCACATCCTTGCGATGAGCTTGCGATGCCAGGCAAGCAGTGTATCGGGTGACACAAGCGTCTCGAGCCCATCACGTAACCGCTGACCAAGCACCCTGGCGTTCACTGCCAGTTTTATCTGCTGTACGTCGGTGAACCGAAGCACTGCCCTTCGCGTTGCTCTCTAAGAACACGATTCCCTTCTATTAAGGTAGTCGATGACCGCCTGTTGGTGGCGTATAAACCAACCGGCCAGGGCGATTACGGGTAGGTGGAAGGGTTGTATGATGTGATTCATTACACGAACCGATTATCAGTAATATTTTGATAACAATATCATACTGTTGTTTAGACTATTTTCACCCTAGGAAGAATGGCAAATGAAAAAGGCGCAAAAAGCGCCTTAATTTGCTGTTTCTTCGGGGGAATCAATTGGAGGCTGAGGTCGGAATCGAACCGGCGTCCACGGCTTTGCAGGCCGCTGCATAACCACTCTGCCACTCAGCCGTTGAGGTAGTGCATCGTCAGTGCCTGACGGAAAAAAAACCCCGGCTGGCTTTCCGGGGTGTCTTGCCTGCTTCTATTGGAGCGGGAAACGAGATTCGAACTCGCGACCCCAACCTTGGCAAGGTTGTGCTCTACCAGCTGAGCTATTCCCGCAATGATAGCCGAACATTGTATCGTTGGTTCAGGGCCTGTCAAGCATCATCCTGATGGCCCGGGTCCGGGGTCCCCAGCAGGATGGGCCAGGCGGCCCGCAGGTAGACGATCATGGACCACAGGGTCAACGTGGCGGCGATATAGAGCAGCACCAGCCCGACATCATGGGTGGGAAACGCGCCGACAGGATGGCCATAGAGCAGCAGCAGGATAGCGATCATCTGCGCCGCCGTCTTTATCTTGCCGATCATCGATACCGCCACCCGGGTTCTTTCCCCGATCTCGGACATCCATTCACGCAGGGCGGAAATGGCGATTTCACGTCCCACGATGATGGCCGCTGGTATCGTAAACAGCACGGTCGGATTGTCCTGCACCAGCACGACCAGGGCGATGGCGATCATGAGTTTGTCGGCCACCGGGTCGAGAAAGGCGCCGAAAACGGACGATTGCTTCAGCCGCCGGGCAAGATAGCCATCGAGCCAGTCGGTGATGGCGGCGAGAGCAAAGACGGCAGTGCTGAGCAGGTGTGACCAGGCATAGGGCGCGTAGAAAACCAGCACCAGCACCGGAATGAGGATAATGCGCAGCAGGGTGAGGATATTGGGAATATTCCATTTCATTGTCGTCATCCTATAGCGGCTCACCGTGAAAGGCATCATAGATCTGCTGTGCGAGTGTACGGTTGATGCCCTTCACGGCCTGCAGATCATCCACGCCCGCCCTGGCAACCTCTCTGAGCCCTCCCAGTTGCTTCAGCAGCAGCTGGCGTCGTTTCGGCCCGATTCCGTCGATCTGCTCCAGCGGCGATGTTTTGCGTGACCGCGCGCGGCGCTGGCGGTGGCCGGTGATCGCAAAGCGGTGTGCCTCGTCGCGAATTTGCTGGATCAGGTGCAGGGCCGGGGAATCCGCTGCCAGGCTGACCGGCCGGGTCCGGCCAGGCACATGGAGCGTCTCCAGCCCGGGTTTTCTCTCCGGTCCCTTGGCAATGCCGATAATCAGGACATCGGTAACCTGCAGCTCTTCCAGTACCCGATGAGCGGCCCCGATCTGGCCCTTGCCCCCATCGATGAACAACAGGTCGGGCAGCCTGCCCTCGCCCTTCACCAGCCGTGTGTAGCGCCTGGACAGCGCCTGCTCCATGGCGGCGTAATCATCGCCCGGCTGGATGTCCTGGATATTGAACCGGCGGTAATCGGATTTTATCGGGCCTTCCATGCCGAACACAACGCAGGAGGCGACCGTCGATTCTCCCTGGGTATGACTGATATCGAAGCATTCCATGCGCTCGGGCAATTCATCCAGCGCCAGCGCCTGCTTCAGCTCATGCAGCCGCCCCAGGTAGCCCTTGCGCGTGTTCAGGAACGCGGCGAGCGCCTGCTCGGCGTTATTGATGGCGAGCCTGAGCCAGCGGGCGCGTTCGCTGCGCACGCCGGTGGTTAGTTTTACCCGGTGCCCGGCCTGCTCGCTCAGCACCGCCTGGATGAGATCTTCATCTTCCGGCTTGTGACTCAGCAGCAGTTCCGCCGGAATGCTCCGGCCGAGGTAATACTGGGTTATAAAGGCCGACAGGATCTCCTCGTTGCCTGAATCACCCGGCACCCTGGGGTAGAAAACAGCATTGCCCAGATTGCGGCCCTTGCGGATGAAAAATACCTGCACGCAGGCATTGCCGCCATTCGTGGCGCTCGCCAGGATATCCAGGTCACCCCGCTCGTTGCTGACATACTGTTTTTCCTGGATGCGGCGCAGCGTCGCAATCTGGTCGCGAATGCCGGCGGCCTTCTCGTATGCCAGCGCGGCGGAGGCTTTCTCCATGCGGGCCACCAGACCGTCGATCACGGCGCGGTCGCCGCCCTCAAGAAACAGCACCGTGTTTCTCACATCCTCGGCGTAGTCTTGCGGGCTGATATAACCGACGCAGGGGGCGGTGCAGCGCTTGATCTGGTACTGCAGGCAGGGTCGGGAGCGGTTGCTGAAGAAACTGTCCTCGCACTGGCGGACCCTGAAGAGTTTCTGCAGCAGATGGAGACTCTCCCTGACGGCGCCGGCGCCGGGATAAGGTCCGAAATAGCTCCCCTTGCCGCGCCTGGCCCCGCGGTGGAAGGCCAGCCGCGGATATTGCTGCTCGGTTGACAGGTAAATATACGGGTAGCTCTTGTCGTCGCGCAGCAGCACGTTGTAACGCGGGCGGAGGGTCTTGATGAGGTTGTTTTCCAGCAGCAGGGCCTCACCCTCGGTATGGGTGACCGTGACCTCGATGGCGGCGATCTGCGCCACCAGTGAGCGGGTCTTGCTGCCCAGACCGGTGCGACGGAAATAACTGGCCACACGCTTCCTGAGGTTGCGCGCCTTGCCGACATAGAGCACCGTCCCCTCATCGTCCAGCATGCGGTAGACGCCGGGCTTCGGGGTCAGGTTCTTCAGATAGTCCCGGGCGTCAAACATGGCGCGACTTCCGGAGATCCCGTTATCGGGACGCCCCGGACGGCGTGGTCAGGCGGGGTTCAACCCGTTCGCGGACATACCGGAAGATGTCGGTGAACATTTCCCCGGTCAGTCGCCGCGTCTGGGTGTTATAGCGGCTGCAATGGTAGGAGTCGACCAGCAGTTTGCTGTCGGCGAGTTGATGGCTGTGGCCGTGTCCGAACGGATACGAGGCCAGTCGAAGTCCCAAAGCGCGCAGCACCGCATCGTGCGCGATTTTGCCGAGACCCATGATGACCGAACCGTCGTGCAGCCCTGCCAGTTCGTTCCTGAGGTAGCGGTTGCACTGTCGTATTTCATCGGGGCGCGGTTTGTTTTGCGGCGGCAGGCATTTCACGGCATTGGTTATGCGGCAATTGTAGAGTACCAGACCATCATCGCACGCCGTGGATTCCGCCTGGTTGCTGTAACCGAACTCGAAAAGCGTCCGGTAGAGCAGGATGCCGGCATAATCCCCGGTAAACGGGCGTCCGCTGGCATTGGCGCCGTGCATGCCCGGCGCGAGTCCGACGATCAGTAACCGCGCCCCGGGATCACCGAAGGGGGCGACCGGGGCGCAATGATAACCGGGATGTTTCCGGGCGGTCTCAGCGAGAAAAGTGGCTAGGCGGGGACACTCATTGCAGACGGGGTTAAAGACCGATGTATTTGTCGCTGACATTCAGGGATTCTGTGGTTCCGCTGTGCAGGTTGACGCGGACAATCTCGTGGCGGTTGGTATTGGCAATGTATAGGGTATTACCGCTGAATGCCAGTCCGCCCGGTTCGTCCAGGGGATGCTTGATCCGATAACTCGAAACCAGTTTATTATCAACTCTTATCTTCCTGATTTTATTATTGTACGTGTCTGCAACCCATAACGATTTCCGGGTCTGGTCGGCCTTGATGTCGAGCGGGTACTGGAAGCTCGCGTCCGGACCGATGCCATCCGTGTCCCCGAAGTCGAACAGCCCCCTGCCGACCAGCGTGGTCACGTGCCGGGTATTGAGGTCAATGGTGCGGATAGCCGATGAGCCGGAATCCACCACATAGAGTGTCTGCCCGATAATGCTCAGGGCGGAGGGTTGTGCAAAGCAGGCATTCCACGAGGCGCCATCGACGAGCCCCTCCTCGCCGCAGCCTGCGAAGATTTCCAGCGTGTTGGTGACCAGAGAAAGCGTCCAGATCTGGTGCAGACCCGTCATGGCGATGTACAGCATGTTGGCCTTGCACGCCAGACCGCCAGGCGTATTGAGATCCACCTCGAGCGGGTTGCTGAAATACTCACCGACGGGCTCCCGTCCCATTGTCCCGGTCCCGGCCAGTGTCACTACGTCATCGTTACGGATATTGATACGCCGGATGGCGTGATTGCCGGTATCGGCGACGTATAGAAATTCGTCGTCGATCACCATCCCCTGGGGTGCGTGGAAGGCGGCGGCGAAACCGTTGCCATCGAGGAATCCCGGGTTGCCATCACCGTACTGATGCAGAATGAGTCCCTGTGACGACGTCGCCAGCACTCGATGGTGTCCGCTGTCGGCGATGTAAACCCGGTTTTCCGTGGCGAGTATCTTGTCAGGGAAAAACAGCGGGCTTGCCGGGTCGGACGCCGGTTTCAGGAGATACGGCGTTTCATCCCCCGTGGCGGGCTGCCCCGCCCTGGCAAGCAACGCCGTAATTATCCGCTCCAGCTTGTGGCGGTTCCCTTCACCTGAAATAGAACCCACGATGTTGCCCTGCGTGTCGATAACGCCGAGCGTCGGGCCCGAGTGGATTCCGAAGCGTTGCCACAGACGGTAATCCGGATCATGGAGCACCGGATGGCGGATATGATGGCGGCTGATGGCATGGCGGACGTGCCCGGTGCTTCTCTCGGCCGGGAACCGCGGGCCATGGATGCCGATGACCACGAGTTTATTCGGATATTTGTCGACGAGGTAATCAAGATCCTCGACGACACGCAGACAGCGCAGCGAGCAGTAGGTATTGAAGTTGAGAAGAATGACTCTGCCCTTCTGCTCGCTCAGCCTGACCGGACTGTCGACGTTGAACCAGTGCAACTGGTCCGGGACTTCCGGAACATGGCGCTGTTTCTCGACCATAGAAAGAACGACCCTGGAATGCTGCCTGATCAACCCTGCTACTGATAATAAAGCATGGCGTTCGCCAGCCCGCCACCGCGGATGGTGAATTCCTTGAACCAGCTCTCACTCTTGCGGATGAATGACCGGAAATCGGCGACGACAGGCCGGGTGGCGTACCCTCATGTCGGGATCTTCGGGGCGGTTCAGGAAATAGCGGTTTCCTTGATGATGCCATGGCGAATGGCATACCGGGTCAGTTCCACGTCGTTGCTGACACCCAGTTTTTCATGCAGCCGGTAGCGAAGGGTGCTGGTGGTCTTGGGGCTGAGGCAGAGCATCTCGGCGATCTCCTTGTTCCTTATGCCCTGAATGATCATCATCATGACCTCCGCCTCCCGGTCCGACAGTAGTTCCAGCGGCGTGCGGTTGCGGTTTCTGAGGGATGTGAAGGCCACCCTCTCGGCAACATCCCGGGTCAGGTACTGCTGCCCGTGATGGACCGCGTTGATGGCGTTGATGATCTCCTCGACATGACTTCCCTTGGTGAGGTAACCGGATGCGCCGGCTTCAAGCAGACAGGTCGGGAACGGGATATCGTCATGGACTGTCAAGGCGATGACACGGATGGCGGGAAACGAGGTGGTGATTCTGCGGGTCGCCTCCATGCCGCCGATGCCCGGCATACTGATATCCATCAGGACGATATCGGGTTTCTTGATGCGGGCAATCTCAATGGCCTGTTCTCCGCTGCCCGCTTCATCAGTGACAACAATGCCGTTTACATCGTCGAGTATGCGTTTCAGACCGGTACGGACCAGTTCATGATCATCCACGATCATCACATTAATCATCCTGACACCCCCTTGTGTAGTACAGTCCCTTGAATCCGATGATTATTGATCTTTGGCCGAAGGCTATCATCCGCGGCAACAGCGAACAATCGGAAATGACCTACAAAGACTGTAGGACGTATCCGGTGACGGGCACCGGCGGTAACTCGAACCCGGCCATTTGCTGTCCGTGGGTTCGAATCCATCATCGATAATCCATATAAAAGTAGGCGCGAGGCCCCCTTATTATATGAATGGCGGAGAGGGTGGGATGATTCGCGCTACGCGCTTACCCCTTCGGGGCCGGCCTGCGGCCGTTGTCTCGCGTCGCTACGCGCCGCTCGGCTCGAACCCGGCCATTTGCTGTCCGCGGGTTCGAATCCATCATCGATAATTCATATAAAAGGGGGCGCGAGGCCCCCTTTTATATGAATGGCGGAGAGGGTGGGATTCGAACCCACGGAGGGTTGCCCCTCAACGGTTTTCAAGACCGCCGCTTTCGACCACTCAGCCACCTCTCCAGCGGGATTTGCCGTAAAGCCCGGCAAGCATACCGGAACGCGGGATTTGATTTCCAGCCTAAAAGCATGAATAGCCACAGATTCCGCGGGTTGCCGTTTGACGTGGGTGTGGTTATCCTTGGAACCAGTCAAACGCGTTGCTGTCTATAGCATCAGTTTGGATTGATCAATACTCGAGGAGGTTTTCTGCATGAGCATGCTTGACAAGACAGTTGTGGTATCGCAGCCGTCGGTGCTGTCCACCAACAAGGTCATACGCAATACCTACACGCTGTTGTCGCTGACACTGCTGTTCAGTGCACTGACGGCCGGCATCGCCGTCATGACCAACATGCCCTTTATGAATCCGATCATCACCCTGGTCGGTTATTTCGGCCTGCTGTTCCTGACGACCCGGTTCCGCAACAGTGCCCTCGGTCTGCTGTTTGTATTCGCCCTGACCGGGTTCATGGGTCTGACGCTCGGTCCCATCATCAGTGCCTATCTGCACCTGCCGAACGGCGGACAGATCGTCATGACCGCCATGGGCGGCACCGGCGTGATTTTCCTCGGCCTGTCCGGTTATGCCCTGACCACGCGCAAGGACTTCAGCTTCATCGGCGGATTCCTGATGGTCGGCATTCTGGTGGCCTTCCTGGCCAGCATCGCCAGCCTGTTCCTCGCGATGCCCGGACTGTCGCTGGCCGTCTCGGCGATGTTCATCCTGCTGATGTCCGGCCTGATCCTGTATCAGACCAGCGAAATCATCCACGGCGGTGAAACCAACTACATCATGGCGACGGTGACCCTGTATATCGCCATCTACAACCTGTTCCTCAGCCTGCTGCAGTTGCTGGGCGTGATGGGCGACGAGTAAATCCGCAACTCTCTTCAACCCAGGCCCCGCTCCGCGGGGCCTGCTTTTATCCGGAACCCTGTGTCATGCCCGAGCGCTTCGAAGCCCGCAACGAACTCGAACAGAAACTGATGGCGGCCCAGGAGGGCAACCTTCCCGAAAGCGAGTTCATGCATTACCTGCTGGAGGCGCAAGTGTTCATGCCGGTAAGGGACTCCATCAATATCGCCGGCTTTTCCGGCAGCGATAAGGCCATGCCGCTGACCCTGCATAAGGAAGACGCGCTGGAAGTGCTGGTCCTGTTCACCAGTCCGGAACGTGCGAAGCACTTCGTGCAGGACTATCCCGGTTACGAGGGCGGCCTGCTGGTCGAGTTCAGGTGGGTGCTGGAGCGAACCGGCAGCGATGTCGGCGTCTCGCTTAACCCGACCTGGGCGGTTGGCATGGATCTGGAAGCCGGGCTGGTCCAGCAGCTGAGAAGCAATTAATCCCGGCAGTCCAGGCGTACCTTGTCATCGCGCCTACCGGTAACCCCCTCGCTGCTGCGGGACCGTCTTTTCTGGCTGGCGGTGATGGCGGGACCACTCTGCTGGTTGCTGCTCTATCTGCTGTTGCGACCCGCAACCCCGCAGTGGAGCTGGCCTCTCGCAGCCCCGGTTGACTACCTGTTGCCGGTGCTGTTCTACCCGGTGCTGGAAGAGATCGTCTTCAGAGGACTGCTCCAGGAACTCGCGCAGGAGTTCATCAGCCGGCGAACGTTTGGACCGCTCAGCCTCGCCAATCTGCTGACCAGCCTGGTGTTCACCGGCTTCCACTTCCTGAACCATGCCCCGCTGTGGGCGGCGCTGGTGTTCTTTCCCTCGCTGGTATTCGGGTTCTTCAAGGACCGCCATCAAACGCTGACCGCGCCCATCCTGCTGCACGGTTTCTACAACGCCGGTTTCCTGTTGCTGTTTACGTCCCCTGCCTGAGTGCGGATTCCAGCGCGACGCGAAATCGCGCGTAGCGGTCCGCGAGTCGCGGATCGTCCTGCGGGAAAAAGCGGTGCTCGACACCGGGTGGCTCCCAGCTGTCCGGACACCCGGCAGACAGCCAGGCGATGCCGCGGGCGGTGGACTCGACGACACGGGACCGCTCAACGGTAAGAGCCGACAGATTCGCCAGTTTCCGGCACAGTCCATCCAGCTGCGCCAGGCCGCCGCTGATCCGGATAACTCGCACCCCGGGAATCCATTCGCGGAGTCGTTCGACGTTCGCCTGGATCAGGAACACGATGCTTTCGATGGCTGCGACCATGGCCTGCGCCGGTTCGATGTGCGCGCCGTTGCCGTGCGGGAGGAACACGGGATCGGGTCCCGGCTGCCACCAGGGCGAACCCAGCCCGCCGATGCTGTTCAGGAAAACGGGCGGCGACTCGACCTGATCGAGCCAGCCGGGTAGCTGTGCCAACCAGTCCGTGATGCAGTATTGACTCGCAACCCGCTCGAGCGCCGAGGCGGCGCCGTTGACGGTGCCCTCCAGGTAATAATCGGCCGTGCGCCCGTCGCTTCGCGAGAGACCGCTCAACAGTCCGGGATGTGACCGACGGTTGTCCCCGGTCGGCAGCAGCACGAAAGCGCCGCTGCCGACGTTCACCACCAGGGTATGCTGGGCCGGCATGCCGGTAGCGTAGAGCGCGGCGGTCTGGTCGCCATTGACGGCGGTCAGCGGAATACGCCCGATGCGGGTTAATCCATAGTCGGCGACGATCGGCTGACACTCGGGCAGGATCTCCCGCGGGATGTCAAACAGCCCGAGCAGCCAGGGGTCCCAGTCACGGCTTTCCAGATTCCACAACAGGGTGCGCGAGGCATTGGCATGATCGGTCATGTCACCGCTCGTCTCGCTCAGATGATGCAGCAGAAACGCGGCCATTGGCCCGATGGTCAGTACGCCACGTTCGCGTGCGGCTATCACCTCCGCCTCGTGCCGCAGCAGCCAGTGCAGTTTGCCGGCGCCGTAATGCGGCGACAGCCGCAGGCCGGTGCGCTCCCGGATCGCGGCCTCGTGTCGGCCCAGTGCCTCGAGGTTCGCGGCGCTGCGCGTGTCCTGCCAGCTGAGCACGGGCGACAGCGCCCGGCCGGTCACGCGGTCCCAGGCCAATACGCTGGAACGCTGGGTGGCGAGCCCGGCCGAGCCGATCCGTGCGGCGTCGATGCCCGGTTGCTGGAGGATTTCCTTAACCACGGCCTGCAGGGAGTCGAGAATCTCGACCGGCGACTGCTCGATTTCCGTGCGGCTGTGCACCTGCAGGGATACGGGCTTGCGGGCGTGCGCCAGCACCCGTCCATGGCCATCGAAGACCAGGGCGCGGGTGGCATGCGTGCCCTGATCGATGGCGAGCGTCAGCGTTTCCGCCATGGTTATAATTTCAGACGCTCGGTATTCGCAACCGGTTTGCGTGACGGCAGCGTGCGATGCAGCAGCCGCATGACCCGTTGCGCCGTGGCGCGATAACCGGTGAGCTTGCCGCCGTAGATCGCCACGACGCGGGGACGGTGCGGATCGTCCGTCTCGAAGCGGGTTTCCCGTGAACGGGCGAACACCGTGCTCCCCGCTGAGGGTAATACCCGCAGACCGGCAAATCGGTCCACGACCTTTTGTGGTCGCTGCGGGAAATAGTGCTGCAGGGTCTCCAGCAGGTAGGCTTCCTCGCCGGCCAGCGGGGCGACGGCCGCAGGATCGCCGCTATAGACCGTTTCGGTGGTGCCGAGCAGCATCCGGCCCTTCCACGGCAGCAGGAAGACGGCACGCCGGTCGGCGGGCGCTTCCAGGTAGTAACCGCCCTTTTCAAGGCGCCCTTCCAGAACCAGATGTGTTCCCTGAACGAGATCCACGGCAGTCGTTGGGGGCGGCGGGTGGATGCGACCGGCCACCGTGTTGATCCACGGACCGGCGGCATTGACCAGCACGCCGGACGAGCAGCTTTTATCCATGCCGTTGTGCGAATAGTTGACGGTGCAGCCGTCGGCGGTGATTTCCGCCGTGGTGAATTCGGCCGGACACTGCAGGCCGGCGCCCAGGTCCGCGGCGGACTGCATCACGGCCCGGGTCAGCGCCTCGTCATCGGTCTGTGCATCATAATACTGATAGACCGCCTGAAGGTGCTTCATGTCCAGGCCATCCAGATCCTGCCAATCACCGGGTCGCAGCGCGCGAAAGCGGTTCGCCGGACGCAGGCCGCCAAGGAGCGCATACAGGCTCAGACCGGCCCGGATGGTCATCGGGCGGCGTGATGTCCCGGGATAGATCGGGATGTGGAATGCCTGCAGCTGCACCAGTTCAGGAGCAAGTTTCAGCAGCAGTGAGCGTTCCCGCAGACTTTCCCTGACCAGGGAAAAGTGCAATCCCTCCAGGTAGCGCAGACCGCCGTGTATCAGCTTGCTGGAACTGCCCGAGGTTGCGGAGGCCAGTCCGGCCTGTTCGAGCACCAGAACCGAATAACCGTCACAGGCGGCCGCCTGGGCAACGCCGACGCCGTGGATGCCGCCGCCGATGATGACGACATCGACGTGCTCAGTCACACTCCGCTCCGCCGAGTCTCGCATCGCGCAGCAGTTCTCGAATGACATCGGTCTCCAGCAGGACGATGCCGCGTTTGCGCAGCGCCAGCGCTTCTTCCACCGTATTGACCGTGTATACGACCCACTCCCATGGACCGCTCCATAGCGGTTCCTGTGCAGGTGGAAGGCGTTTTCGGCTGCAGACCAGGTACTCCGGCTGCAGCCGCGCGGCGGCCGCGCGGCTGGCGTCGGACCATTCCGGCAGAACCCAGCCGATCGCCAGGCCGCTCTCGGCGCGGGTATGAATCAGGGGATCCTGTTGAAAGGAAATGATGATGCACTGCGCAAATACCTCGCGCAGTTCCGCCAGGATGGCATCCATGACGCGAGCGACGCCGAAGGTCTCGATGCTGTCCTGTTTCACCTCGACCAGCGCGCGGGCCCGGGGCCAGCGCATCAACAAAGAGGCCAGTTCGCCGAGTCGGGAAATGCGTGCATCGGCAAAGCGCGTTCCGAAACGCGCCGGGAAACCGGCCGGTAGTCGACTGAGGGTGGCGTAATCGGTCTGCATGACGACATCGTCGTGGCCGGTCATCCTCACGACATCCGGATCGTGGCAGAGCACCGGTATACCATCGGCGCTCAGCTGGACGTCGGTTTCGATGTACGCCGCGCCCGCCTGCAGCACCGCCTCGAATCCGGACAGGGAGTTCTCCGGATAGCTTGACGGCTCCCCCCGGTGACCAATCAGAATGGTTCGCATGCGCCCCTCCGCCGTGCCGTGTCCACCTGCACCAGCCATGGTTTCGTTCATCGCGGCCACATCAAGCTGCAGTGTTCATCCATAAACCCCATTATCACCGCAAAGACGCAAAGTACGCGAAGAAACCAATTAACGAAATACAATTGAATCGCTTTGCTTTCTCTGCGTCTCTGCGGTGAGATTAAGTCCCTATGGAAGGACACCAATCAGAACGAAACCAGTTGTTCGCACGTGGGTTCGGCGCAACAGTACCAGTTCTCGGACAGCCGTGGTATCGGCTTGCCGGCGCACGCCGCATCGAGCGGCGGAGCGGGAATGCCCGCCTGCCGGTGAGCCCGTTCCCAGACGCCGGCGAAAATTTCCCGCCGCGGCCGATCTTCCTTCTCTGTCTGTGCGACCCAGGCCTGGATGTCCTGTTGCAGGTGATCGACACGCGGGTCGGGGTTGCGCCAGGGATGACCGAGCAGACGCGGGTCGAATTCCCCGATGATGCCCGCCAGACTTTCCAGATGCAGCAGGTAGGAACCGGAGGGAATCAGCAGGCGGATCGACAACTGAACCGGAGCGACACTTTCGACCAGCCGCAGCTCGACGATCTGGCGGAGCAGTTCCAGATAATTTGTCAGCGTGGTCCAGGGGGTAAATGCCACGAACGTGGGCGAAAGGTCGATGCCGGTTGTGCGCAGGAAAGCCAGCGCGGCGATGAAATCCGCTCGCGTATGTCCCTTGTCGAGTTCGCGCAGAATGCCGTCGTCGACGGATTCCACCGCGGAGATAATGAACAGGCAGCCGGTATCCTTCAGCGTGCGCAATTCCCGCGGGTACTTCACAATATGTTCGATCTTGATGGTGGCGTCGTAGGTCACCGCGGGGAATTCCTCGTGCAGAGCCCGCACGATCCTGAGCGCATGCCCCGGGCCGTTGAAGAAATCCGGGTCACCGAACGAGATATGCCGGGCGCCTTCCCCGATCTGGGCGCGGATGTCATTCAGCACGATGTCGGCCGGTATGACCCGGAACGTTCCCTGGTAGACCGGGACGACCGGGCAGTGGCGGCAGAAATATTTGCAGCCGCGAGTGGTTTCGGCAAAACCGACCGTTTCACGGCTGCCGTCGGGATGAATCAGCCCGGCGTAGCGTGACAGCTCCGGCAGCTTGCCGCGTTGCGGTGCAATGAAGTCAATCCTGGCCAGACTCATTTCAGGCTCGGTCTGTTCACCGGCCTTGCCGGTGCGCAAGCGCCTGACGAGGGAGATCAGTCCGGGTTCGTATTCGCCTCCCAGGACGGTCCCCACACCCTGCGACCGGAACAGGTTCGCATTCATGGGGGCGTACAGACCATAGACACACAGGCTGGCGCCCGGACAGATCTGCCGTATTTTCGGCAGCGCCTCGATGGCAATGCGGGTCGCGGTGTGCATGGCGACATAGATCGCCACGAGGTCGGTGTCCGCCTCGAGGCACTCGTCGAGGCGCTGGATCGACAGGTCACAGCAAACCACGGTACAGCCCTCGCGTTCCAGCCAGGCGGTCGCTTCCGCCAGGCCGAATGGCTGACGCCCCAGTTCGTAGGGATTGATCAGAGTAATTTTCATGAGTATTTATTCATATATTTCATACGTATATATGATGTTTGTTAGGTAATACATAATTTAGTGTCCCTGCCCGTACACGCATTATCTGCGCCTGTTGCAGGCATCCGATCCACAATTTAACGGGATGTTCCAATGGGTTTCTTCGCGTGCTTTGCGTCTTTGCGTTGAAAACGGTGTAGAGGGATGAAAACTGATCAAGCCTTCCCGCACTACCCGTCGACCGGAGCACGCTGTCACACCCAGCTGGTATAGTAGTCGCATCCCGCCGGGATAAACACGGATCGATCGTGCGCCTTTCATTCCGCCAAATAAAACAAACATGAAAACCCTACCCGCTGTACGCTACATCGACACCCCCGACGCGTTGCTGGAACTGCGCTCAGACTTGCGCGGCAACCCCTGGCTGGCTCTCGATACCGAGTTCCTGCGCGAGAAAACCTACTATCC
>Ga0210144_1000831_pt1 | contig 14173 bp, 16 predicted proteins | sample Muzzi_PWA_D2_FD_185532 | JGI IMG/M metagenome (GOLD analysis project Ga0210144, IMG submission 185532) | Wetland microbial communities from San Francisco Bay, California, USA, that impact long-term carbon sequestration - Muzzi_PWA_D2 (SPAdes) | ecosystem: Environmental > Aquatic > Marine >...
CCATAACCACGGCCATAACCACGGCCATGACCGCCGCCGCTGAAGCTCATGTCGAAGTCGCCAAAGCCGTCACCGTCGAAGGGACCCCAGTCGGAACCCCAGCCGTCATTGTAACCATTACCACCCCACGGACCCCAGCCGCCCCATGCATGGGCGGATGTCATGGGCAGAGCGGCCAGGCCAGCAATGGCTGCGGCTGCAAGTGTCATTTTGAATGTTTTCATTTGAACTTCCTCCTGCTTGTAGAGATGTTATCGATAACTGTATTTGAGAATCCTGAGCTAGTGCGCGATAAATTCTCAATTAACTACTTTAATGAAATATTGACTTTAATCAAGAGACCTGCCATTTGATTGACTATTCTGGTTGACTCCCAATGTACATAAAAAATGTGGTTATATGTTTGATATGACCACGGGTATTCGTGAAATGCGACGGGCGATGGTATTGCTGGGTGTCATGCTTGCACCATCTGTGCTGGCTGCGCCGGATGGCGCGGCCCTGTTTGCGAATCATTGTGCCTCCTGCCATGGCGATACCGGCAAGGGCGGGGTCGGTGTGCCGCTGGCGTTGCCGTCCTTCCTGGACAGCGTCGATGACCGGTTTCTCGGGCAGACCATACGGCACGGCCGTCCCGGCCGCGTCATGCCTGCTTTTGGTGCACTGAGTGATGCCCAGATCGATGCCATCGTAATGTATATCCGCGGCTGGTCCAAACAGCCGGCACCGGTATTCGATGCCGGTATGGTCGAGGGTGACCCTGAGCATGGCAGGACACTCTTCGCCGCTCATTGTGCCGCCTGTCACGGCGAGCACGGCGAGGGGGGCAAGGGCACCGGGGTGACCTTTTCACGTCCTCGCGACCTGCCGATCATTGCGCCGGCACTCAACAACAGTGGTTTCCTGCATGCGGCCACCGATGGCATGATCCGGTACACCCTGCAGCACGGGCGCGCGGGCACGCCAATGCGGTCATTCCTGGAGCAGGGGCTGTCCGAACGGGATATCGATGATCTGGTCAGTTTTGTCCGCAGCTACGGCGAGGATTCCGCGGCCGCTACCGGGACGGACGAGGCAGAACCTCCCACATTGAGCAGGGAGTCGCCCTATACACTGGGCGAGACGGTTGACAATCTCAGGCAGGCGATCACCAGCCAGAACTTCATCCTGATCAGGACCGATACCCTGGAGCATGGCCTGACCAGGGAAGGCGAGGAAACCCCCGGGCAGATCGTCCTGCACTTCTGCAATTTCAGTTTTCTGTTCGATGCGCTGACCGTCGATCCGCGTGTCGGCATGTTCCTGCCGTGTGCCGTGACAGTGACCGAGCGCGATGGTGTGGTGACCGTGAGCACCATTAACCCCCACTACCTGAGCCATCTGTTCAACAACGCCGAGCTGGATGAATATTGCAAGCGCATGCGTGCTGTCTACACGGCAATCCTCGAGGAGGCGACCCTGTGACGAGGCGTATGCTTGCGACGGTATTCCTGTTGCTGCTGGTGCGGCATGCCGGTGCTGAAGAAATTATCATGGCCCGCTCGGTGCTGCCGTTTCCCGAGGCGATGCTGGTGTTGCAGGAATCAATTGCCGCGCACGGCTACACGGTATCCCGTGTACAGCGCATCGATGTCGGACTGACCGGCAAGGGCTACAAAACAGACCTCTATCGCGTCGTGTTCGCCGGCAAGCTCGATGAAATCCGCATGCTCACCGAACTGGCGCCGCAGCTGATCCCGTACCTGCCGCCGAAAATATCGATTTTCGCGGAGGGGGATCAAACCGTACTGGTCACGGTCAGTCCGGATACCTATGCAAGTATTGCCGGCGATGACGTTGATCCGCTGTTCTTCAAGCGCTGGAACAGTGATTTGCGCTCCATCCTTCACGATGTCAGGGTCGCGCACTGATTCAGGGAATAAAAAAGAGCGGGCAGGTGCCCGCTCAGATGTGGGAGATGTTGCCGGTAAAAACCAGCACAACCCGGAGGTTCGCGCAGGGATGACGGATTTGTATTGACAGGGATCAACCGAATGCCAATCCGCACGGCAGTGGTCTGCAGGGGCAGCGTAATACTCCAGGCGCGTCGTTGTCGCTGGTCGCAGGTACACCATCGCCTTGCGCCTGGACAATTCAATAACTTATAACCAGTCCGGCCTCCAGAGGCCGGACGCCTTGCGCTGCGCAATCAGCCGGGCGGCCCCCGCATGACCGGCCGAGCTGGCAATATCCGCGGCCAGTTCGCGCCGGTTATTGCGTAGTCGGGTATCGGCGCCGGCATCGAGCAGCGTTCGGCAAACCTCCAGGTGGTTGGGGGATACCGCGGCAAGCAGCAGGGCGGTATCGCCCTTGTCATTCTGTGCATCGATCAGGCGGCTTTGGCTTGCCAGCAGCAAAAGGCTGTCCGCATGGCCCTGTTCAGCCGCATCCATCAGGATGGACTTGCCGTAGGCGTCGCTGCTGTCGGTACTGGCGCCGGCCTCCAGCAGATGACGGATCTGCGCTGCATCATTGCCGATGACGGCGCGGCGCAACGCGGATAGATGACCAGGTCATGTCCGGCGATCTGGTCAAGCTTGAGGATAAACTGCCCGCAAACGGCATTGCCGATGAGGCGGAGTTCGAATAACTGCCGCTAGCGTCGTTGCACTCGCCAGAGCGTCTCCCGCAACGCCGTCAGTCCGCGCCCGGAGAGCCCCGGATCGTCCGCCAGGGCGTCGTAACTGTGCAGCTGTTCCAGCGCGCAGTGTGCGGCGAACAACTGTTCGACCTCACTGTCCTGAACGGAAAATGGTGGACCCTCCATTTCAGATTGTTCGTAGACCAGCGTTATCAGCAGGCCGGACGCACCTGCCGGTAACATTTCCAGCAGGTGTCGCGCGTATGCGCTGCGCAACTGCTCCGGCAGGGCCACCAGGGCGGCACGATCGTAGCAGGCGTCGATGCGGCCCAGTTCTGCCTGGCCCAGCCTGAAGAAATCTCCACACAGCAGCTCGATGCCGTCGACTGTCCAGCTGTCGTAGTGGTCAGCCATCCGGACTGCCGGATGCAGATTGTTTTCACTGAAGAAGGCCTCGACAGCAAGCGGGCTGAGTTCGATGCCAGCCACCCTGAAGCCCTGGTCCCTGAGCCAGAGCATATCCAGGCTCTTGCCGCACAGCGGCACCACTACGCGGCTGCCTGCAGCCAGCCCCAGTTGCGGCCAGTAACGGATGAGCCCGGGGTTGAAGGACGGGCGGTGAAATCCGATCCGGTTGCTGGTCCAGCGCTCATGCCAGAAAGCGTGTTCCATGGGTGTTATTGGCCTTTTGTATACATCGTGAATGCTGTGATTTGGACGACTCTGACCGGTAGTATATAGTGAATGGAATACGTAGTACCGAGGCACAGGTTATGACAGATCATTCCCCGGGCGGGTTCAGGACGGCCTTCAAGGGACGCTTCGAGAACGTGCTGCGCTGGGAACAACTGGATGAGTTGTGGGAAGTATTGCACAGGGATGCGGACGGCGACTGGCACATTTATGCGGTTGGCGAAACGCCGCCGGAAAGCCCGGCCAGCGCGCAGCAGGTGCGCCAGTTTCTGGCCGAGATCACGCGCTTGCTGCGGCAAGAACATGCCGAGGATTACTGTGGAATTGTGTTCACGGACTCCATGCAGACACCCTCGTTTGTAAAAATATTTGATCCGAATAATCTCGGCGTTTCCTGTGGTTACAGCGACAATCCGCCCCTGCCGGGCTGGATCATTTCTAAACTGGCCCCCGTCGACCTGGAGGCGCCAGCTCCCATGCCGGGCAACCGGCAGCGCTGGTGGCAGCGTTTCCTGATGCAGACCTGACCGGCCGGAAGGGAACATGACCCTGCCGGCAGGGTCACAGTCAGCGGCAATCGATGGCGTGGCGGACTTGCCCAATATTAAGAAACTTTAATATACTTCCCGATCCCGCGCGTTGTCAGTGGTGCGTGGTGCGCAGAATTTATCAATCAGTCTGGAAGGAGTAACAATCATGAAAAAATTAAGCAGTTTGATTATTGCCGGTATCCTGATGGGCAGCAGTGCCGTGGCCCTGGCCGGCGACGCGGAAGCGGGCAAGGCGAAGGCGGCCATCTGTGCCGGATGCCACGGTGCCAACGGCGTCAGCAGCAATCCGCTCTGGCCGAACCTGGCAGGCCAGAAGGAAGGTTATATCGTGAAGCAACTGAAGGCGTTCCGTGACGGAACCCGTGCCGACCCGATGATGAGCCCGATGGCCAAGCCGCTGACCGATGCCGACATAGAGAACGTTGCAGCCTATTTCAGCAGTCTGTAAGCAGTATCCGTGCTGGCAGGTCGCCGAGGTCTGCCAGTGCGATTTATCCGTTCCCGTCCCGGCGCAGCGTGCGCTGGTTGAGAAATACCAGGGTGGTGAAGACCAGCAGTGCGCCGGCCTGGTGCATGGACGCCAGCGCTACCGGCACATGCAACAACAGTGTCGAAATACCCAGCGTGACCTGCAGTAAAACGGCCGCCAGCAGCAGGTGCAGACCGATACGCACGTGAGCTGCCAGCGACTGCCGCAGCGAGCTTCCCCAAAGCAGCAGCACAAGGACAAACACCAGTAATGCCAGTACCCGGTGATCGAACTGGACCATGGCGATGTTCTCGAAGGCGTTGCGCCACCACGGATCCAGCATGAATATGGCTGCAGGGATCAAGCGACCGTCCATCATGGGAAAGGTATTGTAGGCAAAGCCGGCCTTGAGCCCTGCCACGAAGCCGCCGGACAGGATGGTGAGGAACACCAGCCCGGTCAGTGCGGCAATGGCCCTGCGTAATCCCGTGCTGGCGCGGTTATCCGAATCGCCAAACCACAGTCCGGTCGCCACGTGCAGCATCCACCCGTAGATCAGTACCGCCAGTCCCAGGTGCGCGGTCAGCCGGTACTGGCTGACATGCGGGTTGTCGACCAGCCCGCTCCTGACCATGTACCAGCCCAGCAGGCCCTGCAGGCCGCCCAGCACGAACATGCCGGCCAGTTTCGGGATCAGTCGGCGATGAATACAGCCGCGATACAGGAAGTACAGGAACGGCAGCAGGAATACGGTTCCTATGGTGCGTCCCAGCAGGCGGTGCGCGTACTCGAACCAGTAAATGCTCTTGAATCCGTGCAGGTCCATACCGGTGTTGATCTTCCGGTACTCGGGCGAGGTCTTGTAGAGCTCGAACGTGGCTTCCCAGGTCGGCTCGTCGAGTGGTGGGATGATGCCGAAGATAGGATCCCACTCGACCATGGACAGCCCGGAGCCGGTCAGGCGGGTAACGCCGCCCAGTACCACCATGGCGTAAATCATCAGGCAGCAGACGAACAGCCAGCCGGCAATCTGGCGGTCATGGATACTGCGCGTAACAGTCGTGGTGTCGGTACGCATGGCGGCAGTCGGCTTTCGGGGCTGGCATTGTAACCGAAAGCGGGCCGTTGTGTGTTTGTCAGGGCGCCTGCGCAGGCTAGAATCGGTGGTATGCCGGTTGCTTGTTCCAGTCCGGGGGTGATATGAGCCTGCGCATGATTACCGGTCTGCTCGTGCTTGTGTTGCTGGCCGGCGCTGCGTTCTACCTGTCCCGGCATGAGCCAGACCGGCCGGTGAGCGTTGCGGTATCACAGACGGTGCCGGCCGGCGGGCAGGCGGACCGGATGGTGCTCGACATCTCGGTGCACACGCTGGATGAACTCAGGGTGTTGCTTGACCGGGCCGAGCAGCTGTCGGTTGAGCTGGCTGGCGGGCAGGCCAGTGTGGTGCTTGTGTTGCACGGCCCGGAGGTGGAGTATTTTTCCTCCGGCAACTATGCGCAATTTCATGACGTTGTGGACCAGGCCGCGCGGCTGGATGCCAATGACATCGTAGACGTCAGGATCTGCCAGACCATGATGAGCATCCGGGGAGTGCCGCGTGATGATATACCTGCGTTTATCGAACAGGTGCCGGACGGGCAGGCGGAGATCGAACGGCTGGTCAGGCAGGGGTACGTTTATTTCTGAACGGCCGGCAGCGCTGCTACAGCGCCTCGGCACGAATGATGTGGCCGTAGCGGTCGGTATAGAGATGCAACTGGCCATGACAGGTAACCCGGTTGGGAAGGCAGTCTGACCCGTACCTGAGCAATTCGTCGAACTGGATATTCACCACGATTTCATTGCCTGTTTCCATGATCACCGTGAAGCGCACCGACGCCTGGTCGATCCAGCCATTACACGAACAGAAACGGGCCAGTTCGCGGCAGGATTTCAGATACGACTCGAGTTGTGACATTGGACTATTCTGCTCCGGGCCCCGCCTGACGATGCATCCTGCGGTTTGCGCCGACACCGTGAACCCTTGCCGTTACAGGGACAGCAGGCCGGGCATTTCCAATGAAGTATAGGAGAGATCGCCGGTGCTGCCATGGCACTGGCCGTGAGAGAGTTTTCTCCTGTGCAAACAGTACACTGGAGCAAGGGTCCGGGGCCGTTCGTGGTTCGGCCCCGGACAGCAGGGTACTCAGTTGTCGCGGTTATGCAGGATACGTTCGATGATCGGGGCCAGGATAATCTCCATGGCAAAGCCCATCTTGCCGGCTGGCACGACGAGGGAATTTCGGCGTGACATGAACGAGTCTTTCAGCATGCCGAGCAGGTAGGGGAAATCGATATCCAGTTTGTTCGGGTCGCGGAAGCGGATCACCACGAAACTCTCATCGGGCGTGGGAATGTCACGTGCGATGAACGGGTTGGAGGTATCCACGGTCGGTACGCGCTGGAAGTTGATATCGGTGCGCGAGAATTGCGGCGTGATGTAATGCACGTAATCATGCATGCGGCGCAGTATGGTATCGGTGACAACCTCGGCAGAGTATCCGCGCTGTTCGCAGTCACGGTGAATTTTCTGGATCCATTCCAGATTGACGATTGGCACCACGCCGATCAGCAGGTCAACGTGCTGCGCCACGTCGATATCGTCAGTCACTATGCCGCCGTGCAGCCCTTCGTAGAACAGCAGGTCGGTGCCCTGCCCGACCTTATCCCAGGGCGTGAACTCGCCCGGATTCTGCCCGAACGGCTTGGCCTCTTCATCGCTGTGCAGGTAGTAGCGGCGGTCACACACGCCGGTACTGCCGTAGCTCTTGAAGGTTTCTTCCAGCTTGTCGAAGACGTTGGCTTCAGGGCCGAAGTGGCTGAAGTGATTGTTGCCTTCCTCCTCGGCGGTCTGCATGGCCTCTTTCATGGCCGCGCGGTCATAGCGGTGATAGCTGTCACCCTCGATGACGACGGGGTTCACGCCTTCGCGCAGAAAAATGTGTTCGAAGGCGACCTTGACGGTGGTGGTGCCGGCGCCGGAAGATCCGGTCACAGCGATAATCGGATGTTTCTTGGACATGGGTAACTCCTGGCCCTGCTCGCATTGTTGATTGCCGGACTCGAATTCCGGGCGTATCGCTCCCGGATGGCCTGCCAGCCAGCGGCAAGTCATTCGACTGCATGTGGCGAGCCGCGTATTGAACCATTTTTATCCATGACAACTCAAGCAGGCTGAATATTTTTGCCGGCAAGGTGAATTTTAACTTTTCAGTATCAAGGTGTTATGGCTGCGGCGGTCTGCGCTGGCGTGCTGCAGGCGGGCTTTTGCCAGCCTGGCTGGTGCGCGCGGCGCGCGGTCCCGGGCGGCGGCCTGACGAGTGTGCCGGGTCACGGCCACAGGTTTGCCCTGTGTACCCGGGCCTTCGACCATGCCGTGCTGTGTCCCGGTGAAAACCGCCCCAAGCCGCTCCACGGCGTGTGCCGGGCCGCTGATATCCGGACTCCGGGCAAGCCCGCTAGATGCGTTCGAACAGCAAGTCGTACACCGTATGGCCAAGTAACCGGCCACGTTGTTCGAAACGGGTCGCGATGCGGTAATCGGGGCGCTGCGCGTATCTGCCGGCGCCTGCGCAATTGCTAAATGCCGGGCAGGCAGCCACTTGCTCCAGCATGTAACGCGCGTAGTCCTGCCAGTCCGTCGCCATGTGCAGTATCCCGCCTGGCGCGAGTTTGCGCGCCAGCAGGCTGACAAAGGGCTGTTGCACAATGCGGCGCTTGTGATGTCGTTTCTTGTGCCAGGGGTCCGGAAACAGCAGTAAGACCCGCTGCAGCCCGGCATCCGGCAGGCAGTTTTCGAGCACCTCAACGGCATCCGCGCACAGCACGCGCACATTGTGGAGTTGATCCTGTCGCAGACTCTGCAGCAGCCGGCCGACGCCGGGGCGATGGACCTCGATACCGATAAAGTCCTCGTCCGGGTGGTTGCGGGCCAGGCCGGCGAGTGTTGCGCCGTTGCCGAAGCCGATCTCCAGTGTCAGCGGTGCGCTGCGACCGAACACTTCGACCGGGTCAACGGGCCGGTCCGCCGCCAGGCCGTAAACCGGCCACAATTGTTCCAGCGCGCGTTGCTGGGCGCCGGTCATGCGGCCCTCGCGGCGTACGAAGGAGCGAATCTTTCGTGCCGGGGTGACTGTTTCGCTCGTCATGGATCCTCGGGCAGTCCGGTATGCACAATGCCTATAGTAGATATTATTGCCGGCGCGCAAAACGCCTTGTGCACCGGGGTTGCATGGAATCCCGAGGCTGGAGCCGGGCGGGGGGCATGCCCGGGCTAGCCAATAGTCGGGGTGGTACTTGCTATCTGCGCGGTCTTCCAGTTTAATGTCCGAGGCATTGCAAGCCGGTGCCCGGTCAGTAGTTTCTCCTGCGCTGGTTTTCCCTTTCAGGGATCATCCATTGTTCAAGCGGTCAAGGTGAATACCAATCTGGGACTGTCCTGCCCGGTTCATCCGGCACCGGCTGGTCGGGCTGTTGCGTTTCCAGCGCAGTCAGCCGGCCAACCAGCAGTTTTTTCGTAATCTGATTCAGGCGGGCTGAGTCCCCGCACGGGTTTATGAAACCGGCACAAATATTTCCTTTTCTTAACTGGTTCAGACTGGTCAGTCGCCAGACACTCAAGGCCGATTTCATGGCCGGGCTTACCGGTGCGGTGATCGTACTGCCGCAGGGCGTGGCGTTTGCCACCATTGCCGGCCTGCCACCAGAGTACGGCCTGTACACTGCGATGATCACGCCGATTATCGCCGCCCTGTTCGGTTCCTCGTTGCACCTGGTGTCCGGTCCGACCACGGCGATCTCGATCGTGGTGTTTTCCACTGTCAGTCACCATGCTACCCCCGGTTCGCCCGAATTCGTGACACTGGCGCTGACACTCACATTCCTGGCCGGCGCCTACCAGTTTGCCTTTGGTGTGGCCCGGCTCGGTTCCCTGGTCAACTTCGTTTCGCATACCGTGGTCATAGGGTTTACCGCGGGGGCGGCCATCCTGATCGCGACCAGCCAGATGAAACACATTCTGGGCGTGCAGATGCCCAAGGGCGAGTCGTTCCTGCATACCTGGGTGGATATCTTCCACGGCGCGGCCGACTTCAATTATTACCTTGTCGCCATCGCAATGACCACGCTGGTGGTGGCCCTGTTGTGCAAGCGCTATATCCCGAAAGTCCCGAACCTGCTGGTCGGCATGGTAGCCGGCAGCCTGCTGGCCTGGCTGTTGCGCGACATGAATGATGGCATCCGTCTGGTCGGCGAACTGCCGGCCCACCTGCCACCGCTGTCGAGCCCGATATTCTCGTTCGAGACCATCAAGATGCTCGCGCCGGAGGCGTTTGCCGTGGCCCTGCTTGGCCTGATCGAGGCGGTATCGATCAGCCGTGCCGTGGCGACGCGCTCCAGCCAGCGCATCAACGCCGACCAGGAGTTTATCGGCCAGGGTCTGTCGAACATGGTCGGCAGTTTCTTCTCCAGCTACGCAGGTTCCGGCTCATTCACGCGTTCCGGTATCAACTACGATGCCGGCGCCAGGACGCCAATGTCCGCCATCTTCGCCGCCTTGCTGCTGATGCTGATCGTGCTGCTGATCGCGCCGCTGACCGCCTATCTGCCGGTGGCTGCCATGGGCGGTGTCATCCTGCTGGTGGCCTGGAACCTGATCGATTTCCACCACATCGGCAGCATCCTGACCCTGAGCAAGTCCGAGACCAGTATCCTGCTGATCACGTTCCTTGCAACACTGTTCCTGGAGCTGGAATTCGCGATCTACATCGGCGTGCTGCTGTCGCTGGTGTTTTTCCTGGCGCGCACCTCGACGCCGAATATTCCCACGCTCACCGTTGACGACACCCCGCAGCGCAAGCTGGTGAATATCCAGAACAAACCGCTCAGCCAGTGTCCCCAGCTGAAGATCATCCGCATCGACATGTCGATCTATTTCGGTTCCATCAACCACATCATCAACCGGATCAGCCGTATCGCCGAAAACGAACGCATCTACCACGTCCTGATCGTCGGCAGCGGGGTGAATTTCATCGACCTCGCCGGCGCCGAGGCACTGGTTGCCGAGAACCGCAAGCTCGCCGCGCAGGGTGGCGGACTCTATTTCGTCGGACTGAAATCGTCGGTCTACGAATTCGCGGCCAAGTCGGGTTTCATTCGCCAGATCGGCGCCGATCATTTCTTTGATTCCAAGAAGCAGGCCGTCAGCCGTATCTACGACCGCCTTGACCGCAGCATCTGCAAGACCTGCAATGCGCTGATCTTCAGGGAGTGTCAATAACGGCGCAGCTGAGTGCGCCGCGCGCTCAGAAGAATGTCCCCTCGAGCGGCGAGGAGGCGCTGGCAAAGCGCTTGCGCGGGATGCGCCCCGCGAGCAGGGCCTCCCGTCCTGCCTCGATGGCCTTTTTCATGGCCGATGCCATCAGTACCGGGTTTTTCGCGCCGGCAATGGCCGTGTTCATCAACACACCGTCGCAACCCAGTTCCATGGCCAGTGCCGCATCCGAGGCAGTGCCGACACCGGCATCGACCAGGATCGGCACACCGGCGTTCTCGACAATGGTCATGATGTTGTAGGGATTGCGGATGCCGAGCCCGGAACCGATCGGTGCGGCCAGCGGCATGACGGCAACGCAGCCCATCTCCTCGAACCGCTTCGCGACAATCGGATCATCGTTGGTATAGACCATGATTCTGAAACCGTCCTTCACGAGCGTTTCGGCGGCGACAAGGGTTTGCTGGATATCCGGAAACAGCGTCTTTTCATCACCCAGCACCTCGAGCTTGACCAGGTCATGGCCGTCCAGCAGTTCGCGCGCCAGCCGGCAGGTGCGCACGGCGTCCTCGGCGGTGTAACAGCCGGCGGTATTGGGTAGCAGCGTGTACTTTTCCGGTGGCAGGACATCCAGCAGGTTCGGCTCGTTCGGGTTCTGGCCGATGTTGGTCCGGCGGATGGCCACGGTAACGATTTCGGCGCCGCTGGCCTCGGTAGCCGCCTGCGTTTCGGCCAGGTCCCGGTACTTGCCCGTGCCGACCAGCAGCCGCGAGCGATAGCTGATCCCGGCAATCACCAGTGGATCGGCAAGGGTGGCGGGCTGCGATTGCATGACGGTGGACATGGGCGTGAGACTCTTTGATACTGGCTAAAGCAACAGGGCGGCAGGGGTTATTCAGCCGCCACCGATGGCGTGGACGATCTCGACCCGGTCACCGGGCCGGATCATATAATGGTCGAAGCGACTGCGTGGCACAATCTCGCAGTTGACCTCCAGTGCCAGCCGCTTGTCGCCAAGTCCAAGCGTATCAAGCAGTTCGCTGGCGCTGGTTTGGTCCGGGACTGCCCGGGTGGTACCGTTGATGACGATTTGCATGCTGTGTTGTTCCGTATTGCGAGGAACCTATTCTAGCGTAATCGGGCCCGCAGGGTGACGCCACGCCCGGGGACAGGTGATCGATGGTATTGATGACGGAAGACATAGTGTCCATCGAGCAGGCCGGGACCCTGGACGGCCTGTTGTTGCAGCGCATTGCGCGCAGCCCGGATGCGCTGGCCTATCGAAGTTATGACGAGGTGACGCACAGCTGGGACGATACCAGCTGGAGCGAGGTCGGCAGGCAGGTGGCGCGCTGGCGGGCGGCCCTGGCTGCCGAGGATCTCCACCCCGGTGACCGCGTAGCCGTGCACCTGCGCAACAGCAAGGAATGGGTATACTTCGACCAGGCGGCGCTGTCCTGCGGGCTGGTGGTGGTGCCGCTGTACACCGACGACCGTCCCGACAATATCGCCTACATCATGGATAACGCCGCGGTGAAGGTGCTGCTGGTGCGCGACGCCGCGACCTGGAAGCGACTGGCGCCGGCCCTGGCCGGGCAGCAAGACCTGCAGCGTGTGCTGATTCTGAACACCGCATCTCACGAGACCCCCGGGGCGGTGCTGAAGGACGCACGCGTGCAGTACGTGGAAGACTGGTTGGTGCATGACGCGCCGGCACTTGCTGCGCGCGCGGCTGATCCGCACGCGCTGGCCTCGATCGTTTATACATCCGGCACGACAGGGCGCCCCAAGGGAGTGATGCTCTCGCATTACAACATGCTATCGATCGCACACGCCGCCCTGACCATGATCGATGTATACCAGCAGGACCTGTTCCTGTCCTTCCTGCCGCTGTCGCACACCCTGGAGCGAACCGCCGGCTATTATCTGCCGGTGATGTCGGGTTCCGGGGTAGCCCATGCGCGCTCCATCCTGCAGCTGGCCGAGGATCTGCAGCAGATCCGGCCGACGGTGATGATCGCGGTGCCGCGGATCTTCGAGCGGGTGTTCGCGCGCATCCAGGGCCAGCTGGATAAACAGCCGGCCCTGCGGCGCACCCTGTTCAGACTCACTACCGAGGTGGGCTGGCGCCGCTTCCAGCGCCAGCAGCACCGTGCCGGCTGGCACCCGAGCCTGCTGGCCTGGCCACTGTTGCGCCGTCTGGTGGCCGACAGGGTGACCGACAAGCTCGGCGGACGCCTGCGCATGGCGGTCAGCGGCGGCGCGGCCCTGTCGATGCCGGTGGCGAAGACCTTCATCGGACTCGGTGTGCCGATCCTGCAGGGCTATGGCCTGACCGAGACCAGCCCGGTGATCAGCGTGAACCTGCCGGAGTCAAACGAGCCGGGCAGTGTCGGCGTGCCGCTGCGTGGCGTCGAGGTGCGCGTCGGCGACAATGATGAATTGCTGGTGAAGACGCCGGGCATGATGCAGGGCTACTGGAACAACCACGTGGCGACACGCGAGATCATCGATGCCGGGGGCTGGCTGCATACCGGCGACCAGGCCAGTATCGTGGATGGACACATCTATATCACCGGTCGCATCAAGGACATCCTGGTGATGTCCAATGGCGAAAAGGTGCCGCCCATGGATATGGAACTGGCAATCAGCCTGCTGCCGGCCGTGGACCAGGCGCTGGTAATCGGCGAGGGACAGTCCAGCCTGGCGGCGATTCTGGTGCTGAATCCGGAACAATGGCCGCGGCTGGCGACACAGCTGGAACTGGACCCGGATGACCCCGCCAGCCTTGAAGATGCGCAGCTGCACAACAGGCTGCTCAAGGGGATCAAGGCGGCACTGAAGGATTTCCCGGGCTATGCCAGGGTTCGCCGGCTGATCCTGATACACGAACCGTGGACGGTGGACAACGGCATGCTGACGCCGACGCTGAAGGTCAGGCGCGCGCGCGTGCTCGAGCACTTCGCAGCCGCTATCGAGAAGCTGTATTCCGGCTAGAGGCTTGTGTAGTGCGCAACCGGCGAACTGCGGCCAGCGTCGCCTGCCGGGTCCGTCGCAAGCGGGTGCCCGGTGGTTTCATCGCACAGTATCACCGGTTCGCTGTCGACCAGGTTATGCCAGTCGCTGCATGCCCGGCGGGCCCCGGCGGTGTTCGAGAAAGTCCAGATGACCTGGCCGTTGTCACTCATGATGGTGGCGGTACCGTTCGGCCATTCCCTGATGTAAACACGCATATCATGACTCCATGCGGGATAGTCCCGATTGCGCATATTCCAGTGGAGCGGTATGTGATTCATATGACGGTTTAATGAATATATTGTGACAGGCGTTCTCCTGTTTCGTCATGGTCATGTCACGCGCCACCGGCATTATGTGCAGGCATATTCCGGGGGGGGCGGTCATGTCAACAATACGCATGCGTTTGTACTTGCTGATTACGCTTGCGCTGCTGGTGCTGGTGATCAATGCGCTGGCGGTGGCGACGGGCAACCTGCGGTTTCCACTGGCCGGGTGTGATTGTACTGCCGTAA
>Ga0210144_1000833_pt1 | contig 14135 bp, 17 predicted proteins | sample Muzzi_PWA_D2_FD_185532 | JGI IMG/M metagenome (GOLD analysis project Ga0210144, IMG submission 185532) | Wetland microbial communities from San Francisco Bay, California, USA, that impact long-term carbon sequestration - Muzzi_PWA_D2 (SPAdes) | ecosystem: Environmental > Aquatic > Marine >...
GACTCGCGAGCAGATCCGCCGCGCCGTCGTCGGCATCCTCAGCGAGCTCGACCCGGCCGACCCGGCCGCCCGCGAGTACCGCAAGCGCCTCGCCGCCGCCCTCTACTGATCGGCTCGAAGCAGCGGGAACATCTGTTCGCCCCCCTAGAATGGCAGTGAGTGGCTGCCTCCGAGCGGATCGTCATCTCCGGTGCCCGTGAGCACAACCTGAAGGACGTCGACGTCGAGCTGCCCCGGAACGCGCTGATCGTGATCACCGGGCTGTCGGGTTCGGGCAAGTCGAGCCTCGCCTTCGACACCATCTACGCCGAGGGGCAGCGCCGCTACGTCGAGTCGCTCTCCGCCTACGCGCGCCAGTTCCTCGGCCTGATGGAGAAGCCCGACGTCGACTCGATCGAGGGGCTCTCGCCGGCGATCTCGATCGACCAGAAGACGACCTCGCGCAACCCGCGCTCGACGGTCGGCACGGTGACCGAGATCTATGACTACCTGCGGCTGCTCTGGGCGCGAATCGGCGTTCCCCACTGTCCCAGCTGCGGCGAGGAGATCACCGGCCAGTCGCAGGAGCAGATCGTCGACCGGCTGATGACCCTCGAGGAAGGGACGAAATTCATGGTGATGGCCCCGGTCGTGCGAGGCCGCAAAGGCGAGTACGGCAAGCTGCTCGAGCAGCTGCGGCTGGAGGGCTACTCGCGGGTGAAGGTGAACGGCGAGCTGCGCCGCCTCGACGAGGAGATCGTCCTCGACAAGAAGTTCAAACACGACATCGCGGTGGTCGTCGACCGCCTTGTGATGAAGCCCGAGCTGCGCCGCCGCCTCTCCGAGTCGGTCGAGGCGGCGGCGGGCCTGGCCGGGGGCTTGGTGGAAGTCAAGTTCGTAGACCACCCGCCCGCGCCCGGACGCGGGAGCGACCGAACGTCGAAATCTGATTCTTCGGAGGGAGCGGGAGCAGAGGAGGCGGGCGGAACTGATGTCCTGCTGTTCTCCGAGCAGTTCGCCTGCCTCAGCTGCGGCACCTCGATCCCCGAGCTGGAGCCGCGGATCTTCTCCTTCAACTCGCCGCACGGCGCCTGCGAGCGCTGCCACGGGCTCGGCTTCCAGCGGGTGATCGACCCTGAGCTGGTCGTCCCCGATCCGACCCTCTCGCTGGGCGAGGGCGCCTTGCAGCCCTGGAACCGCGGCATCACCGCCTACTGGAAGCGGCTGGTGGCGGCGGTCGCCGAGGAGTACGGGGTCGACCTCGACAAGCCGTGGGCGAAGCTGAAGAAGTCGGAGAAGGAGGTCTTCCTCTACGGCACCGGCGAGGATCGCCACCAGGTCAGCTACACGAACCGGTTCGGCCGCCGCCGCTCCTACAAGGTGCGCTTCGAGGGGATCGTCAACAACCTCGAGCGGCGCTACGAGGAGACCGACTCGGAGAGCAACCGTGAGCGGATCGAGGGCTACATGGCCGAGCAGCCCTGCCCGCAGTGCGACGGCGCCCGGCTGCGCCCCGAGAGCCTCGCGGTCACGGTCGGCGGGCTGAGCATCGCCGAGTTCACCGAGCGCTCGGCGCGGGCCGCCGGCGAGTGGGTCGCGACGCTGGAGCTGAGCGAGACCGAGCGTGCGATCGCGCGGCTGATCGTGCGCGAGATCTCCGAACGGCTCGCCTTCCTCGAGAACGTCGGGATCGGCTACCTCTCGCTGGCCCGCTCGGCCCGCTCGCTGTCGGGCGGCGAGGCGCAGCGGATCCGCCTCGCGACCCAGATCGGCTCCAGCCTGGTCGGGGTGATGTACGTGCTCGACGAGCCCTCGATCGGCCTCCACCAGCGCGACAACGAGAAGCTGATCGGGACGCTCGACCGGCTGCGCGACCTCGGCAACACGGTGATCGTGGTCGAGCACGACGAGGGGACGATGCGCGCCGCCGACCACCTGCTCGACCTCGGGCCCGGGGCCGGCGAGCACGGCGGCTACGTGGTCGCCGCCGGATCGCCCGCCGACGTCGCCGGCGACCCGGCCTCGCTGACCGGCCAGTATCTGGCCGGCAAGCGGCAGATCGAGGTGCCGGCCGAGCGCCGCGAGCCGCGCGGGGCGCTGCTCGTCCGCGGCGCCCGCGAACACAATTTGAAGGGCATCGACGTGGCGCTGCCGCTCGGCGTCTTCTGCTGTGTCACCGGCGTCTCCGGATCGGGCAAGTCGACCCTGGTCAACGAGACCCTGCACCACGCGATCGCCAACCGCCTGCACCAGGCGAAGCTGCGGCCGGGTGCCCACGACGGGATCGACGGGCTCAGCCAGATCGACAAGATCATCAACATCGACCAGTCGCCGATCGGCCGCACGCCGCGCTCCAACCCGGCCACCTACACCGGTGTCTTCGATCACATCCGCCAGCTCTTCGCGCAGACCCAGGAGGCGCGGGCGCGCGGCTACAAACCGGGCCGCTTCAGCTTCAACGTGAAGGGCGGCCGCTGCGAGGTCTGCCGCGGCGACGGCCAGATCAAGATCGAGATGCACTTCCTGCCCGACGTCTACGTGCCCTGCGAGCAGTGCCACGGCAAGCGCTACAACCGCGAGACGCTCGAGGTCCGCTTCAAAGGCAAGAGCATCGCCGACGTGCTCGAGATGTCGGTCGAGGAGGCGGTCTCCTTCTTCGAGAACGTGCCGAAGATCGCCCGCCGGCTGCGCACCCTGCACGACGTCGGGCTCGACTACATCCGGCTCGGCCAGCCGGCGACGACGCTGTCGGGAGGCGAGGCGCAGCGAGTCAAGCTGGCGACCGAGCTCTCCAAGGTAGCCACCGGCGACACCCTCTACATCCTCGACGAGCCGACCACAGGTCTGCACTTCGCCGACGTGCAGCGGCTGCTCGACGTGCTCGGCCGGTTGGTGGACGCCGGCAACACCGTGGTCGTGATCGAGCACAACCTCGACGTGATCAAGACCGCCGACCGGATCATCGACCTCGGCCCCGAAGGCGGCGAGGAGGGGGGAGAGGTGGTCGCCACCGGCACCCCCGAGGAGATCGCCGCAGCCAAGGCTTCCCACACCGGCCGCTTCCTGGTCGAGCTGGTCGAGCCGGCTCGTCCGAAGCGCCCCGCGCGCAAGCGCCGCGAGCCGGTCGCCGCCTGAGGCGGCACGGACCGGGGCAGGCCCTTACACCAGCAGCGAGGCGCCGATCGCGCCGCCCAGGTCGCCCAGCTCGGCGACGTGCATGCGGGGCGGGTTGTCGTCGACGAAGAGGTGCTTCTGCATCTCCTTGACCAGGTGGTCCATGAAGCGGTCGCCGAAGCGCGAGCCGAGGCCGCCGCCGATCACCACCGCCTCCACATCGAGCAGGTTGACGGCCGAGGCGATCCCGGTCCCCAGGTAGCGGACCGCACGGCGCAGCAGGCTCTCGGTCAGCGGGTCTTTCTCGCGCATCGCGTGCTCCCAGACCGAGCTGGTGAGCCGGTCTTTGCCGCGCTTCTCCATGATCTTGAAGAGGTCGGTGTCGACTCCCTTGGCGAGGTCGCGCCGCGCCCGCGCCTCCATCGCGGCCCGTCCGGCGTAGGCCTCGAGGCAGCCGCGCCGCCCGCAGGGGCAGCGGGCGCCGTTGCGCTTCACCACGGTGTGGCCGATCTCGCCGGCGGCGCCGCGGCCGAGCCACGGCTTGCCCCCCAGCACGATCCCTCCGCCGACCCCGGTCCCCCACCACACGCCGAGCAGCGAGTCGTAGGGCTTGCCCGCGCCGAGCCGGTGCTCGCCTTCGACGGCGACCTGGACGTCGTTGCCGATTCGCACCGCGGTCCCGAGCGCCTTCGACAGCGCCTCGCCGAGCGGGAAGCTGCCGTCCCAGCCGGGCAGGTTGCGGGCGCCGGAGACGATTCCGGTGCCGCCGTCGGCGTCGCCGGGGGAGCCGACGCCGACGCCGCTCAGCTGCTCGGGCTTGACGCCGGCCGCCGAGGCCGCTTCGCGCAGGGTGTCCTCCATCGCCGCGGCGACGTCGGGAGGTCCGCCCGAGGTCGGGGTGGGCTGGCGCGCTTCGCCCCGCAGGCTGCCGCCGGGCTCGACGACCACGGTCTGGATCTTGGTGCCGCCGAGGTCTATGCCGCCGCGCAGGGCCGACCCGTCCGAGTTCACGGCTTCAGCCCGAAACCGTCGGTCAGGTAGTAGGCGATTACGAAGATGGTTCCCCCGACGACCACGAGCCAGTAATACCAGTAGCGCCCGCCGGGCGGGCTATGGATCGCCATCTCAGGCGGCCGCGGGCGCCGCTCCCTGCAGGACGTCGATCAGCTCCTGGCTGAGCGGGTCGTCCTTGATCCCGATCCCGACCAGGGTCGCTTCCTCGCCCTCGGCCGGCGAGGCGATCGTCAGCGTGGTCATCCCCGACGATCCCTTCTTCGCGTCGATCCGCAGGCCGGCCCGGTCCCAGACGGCCGCCTCCCCCTTGACCTTGTAGTCGCGGCCCCGGAAGCCGAGGTCCAGCGCGTAGAGCTTGCCGGGGGTGACGACGAGCATCACCTTCTCGGGCAGCCCGCCGGCTTGGCGCTTGCGCAGCAGCTTGATCGCCGAGTAGACGATCCCGCCCAGCTGCGCCTTCGAGGCGGCGTAGCTCGCCGTCGCGCTGCCATGGCGGAACGCCGCCGCCGCCACCACCTCTTCGCCGTGAGCGTGCTGACCGGCCAGATCTTTGAACTTCTGTCGCCACTCGACGACCTGCTCGGGGGACATCTCGAATCGTGACATTGCCTTCCTCTTTCCTCCCTGCCGAGGCCAAGCAGCCTACTCGCCTCCACTCTGAAAAGCTAGATGCGTGTCGGGGCAACGCGGCTGGCGAGCATGGTGGAGGAAGCGGCGCTGGTACGAGCGCAACCGCCGCCCGCTGCGCCGCTGGCGGATCGACCGGCACGCCGCCCGCGGCGGCTTCTTCGTCCGCTACCCGGTCGAGGGGGAGATCCTCGAGGCGCTCGACGAGGGCCGGTTGGCGATCGGAGAAGGGACGCTGCTCGAGCCCGGCTGCTGGCTGACCCTGGCGCCCGAGGGGCGGATCGAGATCGGCGCCGGCTGCTTCCTCAATCGCAACACGATGCTCGCCGCCCAGCGGCTGATCGAGATCGGCGACCACACGATGTTCGCGAACGGATGCTTCGTCGGCGACGCCGAGCACCGCTTCGACGACCCCGGCACGCCGATCACCTGGCAGGGCTTCGCCGGCAAAGGGCCGGTGCGGATCGGCGCCAACTGCTGGTTCGGGGTCAACTGCGTGGTGACCAGCGGCGTGACGATCGGCGAGCGCTGCGTGGTCGGCGCCAACTCTGTGGTGACCGGCGACCTGCCCGCCGCCACGGTCGCTGCCGGCGCCCCGGCTCGTGTGATCAAGCGCATCGAGTTCCGCGACTGAGGCCCTATAATTGGCCGCGGCCGTGACCCCAAAGGGCATGGACCCCAAAATGAGCCTCGTACTGACTGAGCCCTCCCATGCAAGCGCAGGCGTGAAGATAGTTCGCGCCCGGGATGAGCTGCGCGACGCGCTGGCCGCGCCCCGCAGCGAGGGGCAGGCGATCGGTCTGGTGCCGACGATGGGCGATCTGCACGAGGGCCACCTCTCGCTGCTGCGCGCCGCCCGCGCCGCGTGCGACGTGGTGGTGATGAGCCTCTTCGTCAACCCGGCCCAGTTCGGTGTCGACGAGGACCTCGAGCGCTACCCGCGCGACGAGCGGCGCGATGCTGCGCTGGCCGCCGAGGCCGGCGCCGACCTGATCTACGCGCCGTCGGTCGAGCAGGTCTACCCGCAGGGCTTCTCCACCACGGTTGAGGTCGGCGGCCTGACCGAGGTCCTCTGCGGCGACCCGGAGCGGCGTGGCCCCGAGCACTTCCGCGGCGTGACCACGGTCGTCGCAAAGCTCTTCAACTCGGTCCAGCCCGACGTCGCCTACTTTGGCCGCAAGGACGCCCAGCAGCTGGCGGCGATCCGCCGCATGGTCCGCGACCTCGACTTTTCGGTTCGGGTCGAGGGGTTGCCCACCGTCCGCGAGCCGGACGGCCTGGCGATGAGCTCGCGCAACGCCTACCTGAGCGAGGCGGAGCGGAAGCGGGCGACGGCCGTCGCGCGGGCGCTGGCGGCCGTCGCGCGGGGCGCCCGGGCGGGCTCTCTCGCGGCCGGCATCGAGGCCGGCCGGCGGGAGCTGTCTGCCTCCGGGATCGAGCCCGAGTACCTGGAGGCGCGCGACCCCGAAGACCTCACCCCGGTTGCCGAGCTGGGCGACCGCCCCATCCTCGTTGCGGTCGCCGCCCGGGTCGGTGAGGCGCGGCTGATCGACAACGTGACGATCGACCCCGAGAACCTGAAAACCGCAACTACGACTGGAAAGTGAGCCGATGCATAGGCAGATGTTGAAGTCCAAGATCCACCGGGCGACGGTGACCGACTGCGACGTCGAGTACGTCGGCAGTATCACGATCGACACCGAGCTGATGGCCGCTGCCGACCTGATGACGAACGAGCAGGTGCACGTCTGGGACCTCGACAACGGCGCCCGTTTCGTCACCTACGCGATCGATGGCGAGCCCGGCTCTGGCGCGATCCAGGTCAACGGCGCGGCCGCCCACCTGACCCGCCCCGGCCACAAGGTCATCGTCGCTTCCTTCGGCGCCTACGACGAGAGTGACCTCGAGTCCTACTCGCCGGTCGTCGTCCACGTCGGCGAGGACAACTCGGTGACCGCCGTCGACAGCCACCCCGAGGTGCTTCTGTCGTGAGCACGGGCGGACGCTCCCATGCCGCACCGCCGCCGGCCGGACGGGCGGCGATGACGCTGCCGCGCCTCGCCGAGATGAAGGAGGCCGGCGAGCCGATCGTGATGGTCACCGCCTACGACTACCCCTCGGCCCGAGTCGCCGAGGCGGCCGGCGTCGACCTGGTCCTGGTCGGCGACACGGCGGCCATGGTCGTGCTCGGCTACCCCGGCACCGAGCCGGTCTCGATGGACGAGATGGTGATGCTCGGCAAGGCCGTGCGCCGTGGCGTGAAGACGCCGCTGATGGTCGGCGACATGCCGATGGGCAGCTACGAGGCGAGCAACGAGCTGGCAGTGGAAAGCGCCCAGCGGCTCGTCAAGGAGACCGGTTGCGAGGTCGTCAAGCTGGAGGCGGGGGGGACGTCGGTCGAGCGCGCGCGGGCGATTGTCCGCTCCGGCATCCCGGTGATGGGCCATGTCGGCCTCACCCCCCAGACGGCTACCGCGCTCGGCGGCTACAGGACCCAGGGCAAGACCGCGGAGAGCGCGATCAAGCTCTATGAGGACGCGCTCGCCCTGCAGTCGGTTGGCTGCTTCGCGATCGTCTTCGAGGCGGTCCCGACGGCGATCACCGAGACGATCGTCGCCAAGCTCGACGTGCCGACGATCGGGATCGGCGCCGGCCCGGCGACGGCCGGCCAGGTGCTCGTCTTCCACGACCTGCTCGGGATCACCACCGGCCGCGCGCCCAAATTCGTCAAGCGCTACGCGGAAGTCCACGACGCGATGCTGGCCGGGGTCGGGCAGTACGTGGCGGAGGTCCGCTCGCGCCACTTCCCCGAACCCGACCACGTCTACGGCGTCGAGCCGGCGGAGCTGGCCGAGCTCCGCCGCTACCTCGACCAGGAGAGCCTCGGCTCGCAGAAAGCCTGGGACTGGGAGCCGCTTCCGTAAGGACTATCCCGGTTGGGGTTCCGCTTGGCTTTTCCGAAGACAGTTGTCGGCGGTCCGCCGACGGCGCCGCGGAAGAAGTACAAGACGCTCTACCCCTACCGGGATAGTTCTCGAGCGTCGTTAGCATTGCCGCGATGACAGCCGAGGAGCGGCGGGCGCAACTGGTCGAGCTGTACGAGGAGGTCAAGGAGTGCACCCGCTGCCCGCTGCACGAGACGCGGACCAACGCCGTGTTCGGGGCGGGCGACGCCGACGCCGACGTGATGTTTGTGGGTGAGGCGCCGGGCGCCGAGGAGGATCGCCAGGGGCTGCCCTTCGTGGGGCGCGCCGGCCAGCTGCTCAACGAGCTGCTGGGGGGGATCGGGATGACGCGCGAGGACGTCTTCATCGCCAACGTGCTGAAGAGCCGCCCGCCAGGCAACCGCGACCCGCAACCGCTCGAGATCGAGGCCTGCCGGCCCTACCTGTTCGAGCAGGTGCGGCTGATCGAGCCGAGGGTCGTCTGCACCCTGGGCAACTTCGCCACCAAGCTGCTGAGCGGAAACCCGGCGGGGATCACCAGGGTGCGGGGCACGCCGCAGGTGCACGAGCTGGGCGGGCGCGCCGTATTCCTGCTGCCGCTCTTCCACCCGGCGGCGGCGCTGCGCACCCCGGCGGTGAAGGAGACGCTGCGCGGCGACTTCGGGCTGCTGCCGGGGCTGCTCGCCGGCCCGGCCCCCGGCGTGCCGCGCGAGGAGGAGATCGAGGAGGAGGAGGAGGCGCCGTCCGATCCCCCGCAGCCGCCGGCCGACCAGCTCGACCTGTTCGGTTGAGCGGAGCTGCGATGGCAGAGCCGTCCCCGGAGCGCTTCACGACGGCCAGCGCCGCGGAGACGGAGGCGGTCGGGGCGCGGATCGCTGCCCGCCTGCGCCCGGGCGACGTCGTGGTGGTCAGCGGCGACGTCGGGGTGGGGAAGACGACGCTTATCCGCGGCGCCTGCCGCGCTCTCGGTGTCGAGGACACGGTCACCTCGCCGACCTTCACGATCGGCCAGCGTTACTCCGGGCCGGTCCCCGTCTCCCATCTCGACCTCTACCGGCTGACCGACTTGGAGCGGGAGGATCCGGCGCTGCTCGAGGACTACCTCGATGCCGCCTCGATCGCCTTCGTCGAGTGGCCGGCGATCGCCGAGCCGCAGCTTGCCGGCCGCGAGGCGTTGGAGGTGCGGATCAGGCACGCTGGTGGCGATCGGCGGGGAATTGAGGTGCTGGCCGCATCGGGCCGCGAATAGGTGTGTTTCGGTCAGGGCACCTGCGGTGTAGCATCGCCGGCCAAACTCGACCCAAGGAGGAAGCGCCGAGATGAAGGGACTGAAGACGCTCGCGGCGATCGGGCTGGGTACGGCGCTGCTCCTCGTCAGCGCCGGTCCCGCCGCGGCCCAGGGCGCCGCCTACAGGCATTACGTTGCCTGCGGCCTGTCGAAGAACGCGAAGCCGTCGCACACCTGCCCGAAGTCGCGCAAGAAGGGCGCCTTCTTCCGCAGCAACAAGGCTGACGTCTACTACACGGTCTGCGTCAAATTTCCAACCAAGAAGCACCTCTGCGCGCCGAAACAGCAGGCCGAACAAGGCACGCTCTACGTCAACAAGATCACCTCGAACATTCCCGGCAGGCACCAGGTGACCTGGTTCGTGAAGGGCAAGCGGGTCGGCCTCTTCAAGTTCTTCGTCTCCGAACGCAGCGGCAAGCGCAGCAGCGGGAAGTAGCCGCGGCGGACCTTGGCTGTCGTCGGTTTCGATACCGCGACCGGCGACGTTGCCGTTGCCGCGACCGGCAACGGCGAAGTCATCTTCGAGACGCTGCTCCGCCCCTCCCAGGAGGGCGAGCCGCAGCACGCCACCGCGCTGCTCGGCGAGGTCGAGCGGGCCGCCGCCGCGGCAGGTGGCTGGGAGGCCGTGGAGCGGATCGCGGTCGGGCTGGGGCCGGGCTCCTTCACCGGCGTCCGGGTCGGCGTGGCCACCGCGCAGGGGCTCGGGCTGAGCCGCGGCCTGCCGGTCGGCGGCGCTTGCACGCTCGACGCCCTCGGCTGCGGGCTTGGCGAGACGGCCGGCGATAGAAACCGTCTCGCGGTCCTCGACGCACGCCGCGGGGAGGTCTTCGCGGCCCTCTACTCGAGCGACGGCGAGCGGCTCTGGGGTCCGCTGGTTAGCTCGCCCGAGGGGCTTGCGGAGCGGCTTGCCGGTCTGCCCCGAGCGGCGCTGTGCGGCGGATCGGGCGCGGTACGATTTCGCCAGCAGTTGGCGAGTCGGGGCGCCGAGATCCCGGACGATGTCGACCCCGTTCACCGGATCGCTGCGCGGCACGTCTGCGCCCTGGCGACCGGCCCGGGCGGCGGCAAGCCCGGTCCCGGCGCGCCGATCTACCTGCGAGCTCCCGATGCGGAACGTTGGCGTGAGCGAGGCACTCTCAAAAAGGCCGAGTGAGTTGAGCAGCGGGTTCCCGGTGCGGCGACTCGCCTACAGCGACTTGCCGGCGGTGATCTCGATCGAGCGGCGCTCCTTCCCGGCGCCCTGGTCGCTGGCGATGTTCGTGCTCGAGCTCTCGAAGCCGTCGGGAATTTGCCTTGCGGCGACCGAGGGAGACGAGCTGCTCGGCTACCTGGTCTGCTCGCGCTACGACCGCGTCTGGCACCTGATGAACGTCGCGGTGGCGCCGGAGCGGCGGCGGCGCGGAGTCGCCAGCGGGCTGATCGGGCGGCTGGTCGAGGTCGGCGGCGGCGACCTACCCTTCACGCTCGAGGTGCGAGTCTCCAACCGCGAGGCGATCGCGATGTACGAGCAGCTCGGGTTTCGCTCGGCGGGGGTGCGCCCCCGCTACTACCAGGACAACGGCGAGGACGCCCTGATCATGTGGTTGGACTGACCGATGATCCTGGCCATCGAGACCTCCTGCGATGACACGTGTGCGGCCGTGGTCGATCGGGCCGCGATCCTCTCGAACGTCATCTCCTCTCAGGATGCGGAGCACGCCAAGTTCGGCGGGATCGTCCCCGAGGTCGCCTCCCGTCGCCACCTCGAGCTGACCGTGCCGGTGGTCGAAGCAGCGTTGGCCGAGGCCAGTGCCTCGCTCGACGACGTCGAGGCGGTCGCGGTCACCACTCGGCCGGGCCTGATCGGGGCGCTGCTGGTCGGGCTCAGCACCGCGAAGGCGCTCGCCGCGCCGCGGCGGCTGCCGTTGATCCCGGTCGACCACCTGCAGGGGCACGTCGCCGCCAACTTCCTCGCGCCGGAGCCGCTCGACCCGCCCTTCCTCTGCCTGGTGGCGAGCGGCGGGCACACGCTGCTCGCCGGGGTGCGCGACCGGGCCGGGCACGAGGTGCTCGGGCAGACCCTCGACGACGCCGCCGGGGAGGCCTTCGACAAGGTCGCCCGGATGCTCGGGCTCGGCTTTCCGGGCGGGCCTGCGCTGGAGCGGCTGGCCTCCGCCGGGGACCCCGAGGCGTTCGAGCTGCCGGTGGCGATGGCCCGCGACCCGGGACTCGACTTCAGTTTCAGCGGGCTGAAGACGGCGCTCGCCTACCTCTGCCGCGACCTCGGCCCGGAGGGAACCGAAGAGCGCCGCGCCGATCTGGCGGCCGGTTTCCAGGCGGCGGCGGTCGGGCAGCTCAGCTCGAAACTCGGACGGGCGCTGAAGCGGGGCGACTGGCAGGCGGTGGCGCTGGGCGGCGGCGTTGCCGCCAACAGGGCGCTGCGCGAGGCGGTGGCGGAGCTCTGCGAGCGGCGCGGGGTACGGCTGAAGCTGGTGGCGCCGCGGCTCTGCACCGACAACGCGGCGATGATCGGCTCGGCGGCCCGCTTCGTGCCGCGCCTGCCGTTCCCGGAGTACCTCTCCTACGACGCCGTTCCCAGCGCCCGCCCGCCGATCGCAGCATGAGCGCGAGGCCTCCATGAGTGAGGTCGTCGTCTACTCCCGTCCCGGCTGTCACCTCTGCGAGCAGGCGCTGGAGGCGATCGTCGCCCTGCACGACGACGGCTACCGCTTCTCGCTGCGCGAGGTGAACATCGACAGCGAGGAGCTGCTGCTGCGGCGGATGCTCGAGCGCATCCCGGTCGTCGAGGTGGACGGCGAGATCGTCTCGGAGCTGGCCCTGGACCGCGACTCCGTGCGGGCGCGGCTCGATACTGTGGAGTTCGACGATGATCGAGCGGGCAGTGGATGAGATTGACGTGGGGAACGGATTGATCGCCGAGGGCGAGCGGCTCTCGCTCGGCGTCGCGGCCCGCCTCTCGCGCTACCTGCAGGTGCTGACGCAGGCCCGCAAGATGGGTCGCGAGACGATCTCCTCGCAGGAGCTCTCGGACTACACACACATCAACCCGACCCAGATTCGCCGCGATCTCTCCGGTTTCGGCAAGTTCGGCAAGCGCGGGGTTGGCTACAACGTCGAATCGCTGGTCTCGGAGATCCGCAAGATCCTCCGCACCTCCGGGCAGCACAACATCGCTCTGTTCGGCGCCGGCCACCTCGGCCAGGCGATCGCCAGCTCTGACATCTTCGCCGACCACGGCTTCCAGGTGGTGGCGATGTTCGACGTCGACCCCGAGGTTGTCGGCAGGCAGGTGGGCAACCTGGCGGTGCGCGACTTCGCCGAGCTGGACACGGTGGTCGCCGAGCAGGAGATCGTGGTCGGCGTACTCGCCGTTCCGGCCACCTCGGCGCAGGCGGTCGCCGACCGCTTGGTGGAGGCCGGCGTGAAGATCATCTTCAACTACTCCGAGCAGCTGCTCCAGGTGCCGCCGGAGGTGACGGTGCACACCTCCAGCCCCGCCGTCGACCTCCTCTACGCGCTCTACTTCTACCTGGCCTAGTGGCCTGTCTCAGAACGTCCGTGCCGGAGCCCCTGTGACTCCCCTCGACCTCGACCTCGCTCGGGAGAGATTCGAGTCGTCGGTCGACTTCACCATCGGCCTCGAGGAGGAGTTCGCGATCGTCGACCCGGCGACGTTGGAGCTGGAGCACCGCTTCGAGGACGTGTTCGCCGCCTGCCAGAAGGACGAGGTGCTGGCCGGCTCCGCGGCGGGCGAGCTGATCGCCTCGGAGATCGAGATCCGCTCCGGCCGGTCCGCCCGCTTCGCAGAGGCGGTCGCCGCGCAGCGCGAACGCCGTGCCCGGCTCTTCGAGCTGGTCGACGGGATGGGCCTGGGGCTGGCTGCGATGGGCGTTCACCCCTGGGCCAGGTACCTGGACCAGCGGATCATCGACACGCCCCATTACAACCGGCTGCGCAGCGAACTGGGCTGGGTCGCGCAGCGCAACAACACCTGGAGCCTCCATGTCCACATGGGTGTCCGCGGCGCCGACCGGGCGATCGCCGTCTGCGACTGGATGCGCGAGCTGCTGCCGCTGCTGCTTGCGGTCTCCGCCAACTCGCCCTTCCTCGACCGTCGCGACACCGGCCTGCACACGGTGCGCACCGAGATCTTCACGCGCACCTTCCCGCGCTGCGGTGTGCCCAGCCCGTTCGGCGACTGGGACACCTACGCCGACTTCGTCGCCATGCTGCAGCGGACCGGCACGGTGGTCGAGTCGACGCAGCTGTGGTGGAGCGTGCGCCCGCACCACGAGTTCGGCACGGTCGAGGTGCGCGTCTGCGACGCGCAGACGCGCGGCGAGGAGTCGTTCGGCCTGGCCGGGCTGATCGCCGCCTGCATCGCCCAGGCCGCGCTCGACTTCGACCAGCACGGCTACGACGGCGCCGGCTCGCCGCTGGCCGACCGTGAGATCGAGGAGAACTTCTGGCGGGCGATCCGCTACGGGATGAGCGGCAAGATGATCGACTTCCGGCGGGGCGAGGAGGTCGAGGCGCGGGGAGTGCTGGACGGGCTGCTGGGATGGACCGAGCCGGCCCGCACGCAGCTCGGCATCGAGGTGCGGTTGCCGGAGCGCAACGGCGCCCAGCGGGCGCGCGAAGCCTTCGACGCGGGCGTCGCGATCGAGGATGTCTATCGCGACGCGGTGCGCGAGACGCGGCGCACGTACACGGCGGCGAAACAAGCCGCGTAGGCGGCCTCCGGGGCCGGGGGGCGCCGTATCCGCGGGCCCTTATAGAGTCCCGGACCGCCAAAACCAGCGGAGGAACTCACTTGACCAGCTTCTTGACCGAATACGGAGTCGTCGTCGCGCTCGTCTGCGCCGGGGCGGCGGTTGTCTACGGACTTGTCATCACCCAGCGCCTCCTCTCCCGCTCCGCCGGGAACGAGCGGATGCGCGAAATCTCGGGAGCCGTGCAGGAGGGCGCCGGCGCCTACCTGCGTCGCCAGTACACGATCATCGCCGCTGTCGCGATCCCGATCGCGATCCTGCTCTGGGTACTCCAGGACTACAAGACGGCGATCGGCTTCGTGCTCGGCGGCGCGCTTTCCGGCTCGGCCGGCTTCATCGGCATGAACCTCTCGGTGCGGGCGAACTCTCGCGTCGCCGAGGCGGCTCGCGGCGGCG
>Ga0210144_1000838_pt1 | contig 14111 bp, 12 predicted proteins | sample Muzzi_PWA_D2_FD_185532 | JGI IMG/M metagenome (GOLD analysis project Ga0210144, IMG submission 185532) | Wetland microbial communities from San Francisco Bay, California, USA, that impact long-term carbon sequestration - Muzzi_PWA_D2 (SPAdes) | ecosystem: Environmental > Aquatic > Marine >...
AACGCCCCCTCCTTGGCCATGAGCTGCACCTGGGTGCCGGCCGAGCGGGCGATCTTGCCGCCGCCGCCCGGGGCTAGCTCCACGTTGTGGACCATGGTGCCCAGGGGAATGTTGGCGAGCCGCATGGCGTTGCCCACCCGCACCTCGACGCGCTCGCCGGAGACGATCTGGTCGCCCACCTGGAGCCCCTCGGGGTGCAGGACGTAGCGCCGCTCGCCGTCCAGGTAGCAGACCAGGGCGATGCGCGCCGAACGGCCCGGATCGTACTCCACGGCCTCCACCTTGGCCGGCACGTCGAACTTGTTGCGGCGGAAGTCCACGATGCGCACCTGGCGCTTGTGGCCCGCGCCGCGGCGCCGCATGGTGATCCGGCCCTGGTTGTTGCGCCCCGAGGTCCGCGTCTTCTTGACCACCAGGGGCTTGTGGGGCCGCTTCTTGGTGACCTCGGCGAAGGTGGCGACGCTCATGGCCCGGCGCCCGGGCGAGGTCGGCTTGTACTTTCGGATCGCCATCGTGCGCCTACTGCTCGAACAGGTTGAGGGTCTGGCCGGCCTTCAGGGTCACGGTGGCCCGCTTGCGGTCGGAGCGCCGCCCGGCGAACTTCCCCAGGCGCTTGGACTTGCCCTTGACGTTCACCGTGTTGACCTTGGCCACCTTGACGCCGAACACGGCCTCGACGGCCTTGGCGATCTCCACCTTGTTGGCGTCGCCGGCCACCTCGAGGATCACGCGCTTGCCCTCCTCGGAGCGCGCGACCGCCTTCTCCGACAGGGTCGGGCGCAGGAGGATCGTGTGCGGGTCACGCTGCATCGGACTGCTCCTCATCCGCCTCGCCGGCCGCGGGCTTGCCGCCGTCGGTGACGCCGAAGTGGGACAGGGCCGACTGCACGAAGACGATCCGGTCGACCGCGAGCACGTCGTAGGGCGTCAGGTCCGTCACCTCGATCGCCGCGGCGGTGGCCACGTTGCGGCTCGCCAGGGCGACGGTCTCGGGCACCTCGGCCATCACGACCAGGGTATCGCCCTGTGCGCCCAGGGCTTCGAGCACCTTCGTGAACTCCTGGGTCTTGGCCGCCTTGAGCTTGAGCTCCTTGATGCAGCTGATCTTGCCCTCGCGCAGGGCGTCGCTCAGGGCCACGTGCAGGGCCGCCTGCACCTTCTTGCGCGGCATCCGCCAGCCGTGGTCGCGGGGCTGGGGCCCGTGCACCGTGCCGCCGCCCTTCCAGAGGGGCGATCGGGTGGAGCCGTGGCGGGCGCGTCCGGTGCCCTTCTGGCGCCACGGCTTGCGGCCGCCGCCGCGCACCTGCCCGCGGGTCTTGGTGGCGTGGGTACCCTGGCGCCAGGTGGCCTGCTGGCGGGTGATCACCTCGTGCAGCAGGCCCGGATTGGCCTCGCGGGCGAACACCTCGTCCGGCAGGTTCACCGTGCCCGACGCCTTGCCGGTCTGGGTAACGACCTTGAGCTTGGCCATCCTGCTAGCTCCGCACCGAGGGGCGGATGGTGACGGTCGCCCCCACGGGACCGGGCACCGCGCCGTGGATGAACAGGAGGTTCTCCTCCGGCAAAACCTGGACGATCTTCAGCCCCTGGACGGTCCGGCGGACGTTGCCCAGCTGGCCCGGCATCTTCTTGTTCTTGAACACGCGGCTGGGCCAGGCGCACTGGCCGATGGAGCCCGGCGCGCGGACGTTCATGGAGCCGTGGCCGCGGGGGCCGGAGCTGAAGTTGTGGCGCTTGATCGTGCCCGCGAAGCCCTTGCCCTTGGAGATGCCGGTCACGTCCACCTTCTGGCCGGGCGCGAAGATGTCGCACTTGACCGTGTCGCCCAGGGCCACGTCCCAGTCGCCCCGGAACTCCTTGAGGGTGCGGAACAGGGCCCCGCCCGAGGCCTTCAGGTGGCCGATGCGGGGCTTGGTGACGCGCTTCTCCTTGGCGGCCCCGAAGCCCAGCTGGGTGGCCTCGTAGTGGTCGCGCGCCGCCACCTTCTTCTGGGTGACCACGCACGGGCCCGCCTCGATGACGGTCACGGGGACGACCCGACCCTCGTCGTCGTACACCTGGGTCATGCCCAGCTTTGCGCCGATGAGCCCGCTCATCTCTAAATCTTGATCTCCACGTCCACGCCCGCCGAGAGGTTGATCTTCATCAGGGCGTCCACCGTGTCGGGGGTGGGCTGGATGATGTCGATCAGCCGCTTGTGGGTGCGAATCTCGAACTGGTCGCGGGCCTTCTTGTCGGTGTGCACCGAGCGGTTGACCGTGAACTTGTTGATCCGGGTCGGCAGGGGGATCGGGCCCACCACCACGGCGCCCGTGCGGCCCACGGTCTCCACGATCTCCTCCATGGACTGGTCCAGGAGGCGGTGGTCGTACGCCTTCAGGCGGATGCGGATGCGTTGGCCGGCGGTGATCATCCCTGTCGTTCCCTAATTGCCCGGATCTCTATTCCAGGATCTTGGTGATGACGCCGGCGCCGACGGTGCGGCCGCCCTCGCGGATGGCGAACCGAAGGCCCTCGTCCATGGCGATCGGCGTGATCAGGACGACCTCCATGGAGACGTTGTCTCCCGGCATCACCATCTCCACGCCCTCCGGCAGCGTCGTCACGCCCGTCACGTCCGTCGTCCTAAAGTAGAACTGCGGCCGGTACCCGTTGAAGAACGGCGTGTGTCGCCCCCCCTCCTCCTTCGTCAGCACGTACGCCTCGGCCTTGAACTTGGTGTGCGGCGTGATCGTGCCCGGCTTCGCCAGAACCTGACCCCGCTCCACCTCCTCCTTCTTCGTCCCCCGCAGCAGTACGCCCACGTTGTCCCCCGCGCGCCCCTCGTCCAGGAGCTTGCGGAACATCTCCACCCCCGTCACCACCGTCTTCGTCGTCGGCGTGATGCCCACGATCTCCACCTCGTCCCCCACCTTCACGATCCCCCGCTCCACGCGGCCGGTCACCACCGTCCCGCGACCCGAGATCGTGAATACGTCCTCGATCGGCATCAGGAACGGCTTCTCCACGTCCCGCTCCGGCGTCGGGATGTAGCTGTCCACCGCCTCCATCAGCTGCAGGATCGCAGGCGCCCCGATCTCGCTATCGTCCCCCTCCAGCGCCTTCAGGGCCGAGCCCTTGATGATCGGCGTCTCATCGCCGGGGAACTCGTACTTGTCCAGCAGCTCCCGGACCTCCAGCTCCACCAGCTCCAATAGCTCCGGGTCGTCCACCTGGTCGACCTTGTTCAAAAACACCACGATGTACGGAACGCCCACCTGCCGCGCCAGCAGGATGTGCTCCCGCGTCTGGGGCATCGGGCCGTCCGCCGCCGAGACCACCAGGATCGCACCGTCCATCTGCGCCGCGCCCGTGATCATGTTCTTCACGTAGTCGGCGTGACCCGGGCAGTCCACGTGCGCGTAGTGCCGGTTCTTCGTCTGGTACTCGATGTGCGCCGTCGAGATCGTGATCCCGCGCTCCCGCTCCTCCGGAGCCTTGTCGATCTCGTCGTACCCCGTCGCCTTCGCCCCGCCCTCCTTGGCCAGGACCGCCGTGATCGCCGCCGTCAGCGTCGTCTTCCCGTGGTCCACGTGCCCGATCGTCCCCACGTTCACGTGGGGCTTGCTCCGATCAAATGCTTCCTTGGCCATGGCGTCCTACCCTATCTCTCGTGATCCCGTCCCACCCGCCGACCTTCCGTCGCCGGCGCCCCCGGTATCCCAAGGGCCGAAGCTGAACCTGGAGCCCTTGACCGGAATTGAACCGGTGACCTCTTCCTTACCAAGGAAGTGCTCTACCGACTGAGCTACAAGGGCCCGTGGCATGCGCCCACGGCCCAGCTGGAGCGGGAAACGGGACTCGAACCCGCGACCCCCAGCTTGGAAGGCTGGCGCTCTAGCCAACTGAGCTATTCCCGCTTATCCGCACTAAGAGTCCAGTGGTGGGGAGGGAAGGATTTGAACCTTCGTAGGCTCAGCCGACGGATTTACAGTCCGCTCCCTTTGACCACTCGGGCACCTCCCCGTGGAACCTCACTCACCTGGAACGACCATCCCGATATGCAACCGTGAACCGTATCTCGACTCCGCCTGAAGTCCGGGGGAGCCGACGGAGGGAATCGAACCCACGACCTGCTGATTACAAGTCAGCTGCTCTCGCCAACTGAGCTACGCCGGCACGAGCCGCCCTTTAGCGAAAGACAGACCAATATAGGGAGCCGCCGCTCCGCTGTCAAGCGGGCGGGGGCCGATTCCGGAGGGACCGGTCAGCCGTCGTGGCGCTGCCCCAGGACCTCGCGGATCTGGGTGCGCGTCAGCGCCGAGTGCAGCAGGGTGAAGCCCGAGAAGAGCGAGAGGGCCTCGTTGTTGGTGCGCGCCTGGCACGCCTCGGGCAGGATGCCGGCCGGCTCCATCAGCACCCGGTCCTCCGGCAGGAGCTTGAAGCGGTGCGCCCGGGTGGCCGAGGTCGTGTGGAAGACCGCCAGGATCAGCCCCTTGGGCTTGAGCCAGCGGGACAGGCGCTGGGCCGCCAGGCGCGCCTCCGGCATGGGCAGGAAGTCCATCAGCTCCCAGGCCAGGACCACGTCCAGGGACTCCGGCAGGACCTTCAGCTCCTTGAACAGCGACTCCACGTCCGGGGCCACCCCGGCGGCGAGCCGGGTCATGGGGGTGATCACGTCGTGGACGTGCACCCGGGCCCCCATCTCGAGCAGGGTCGAGACCGTGGGGCCGCTCAGCACCCCGAGGTCCAGGACCTCCGGGCGATACCCCCGGGAGATCCGGTCCGCGATGCGCCGGGCCGACGCGCTTTCGTAGGAGCCCTCAACCGGCTCCCGGACGGCGAGGGCGTGGTCCGCCGAGCCGCCGCCCAGGTACCGGCTGTGGGTCAGCTTGAGGTGCAAGGCTCCGCCTTACGTCGGGCGGCCCCGCCTCAGACCACCTCCACCACGGGCTTGCCGCCGTGGGCCTCGGCGGCCATGGCCTTGGACTTGGGCTCGGCCTGGGTGCCGGAGCCGCTGCCGGGGCCGGAGGCGGCGCCGGTGGCCTTCTTCATCTCCACGGTGCCCTGGAAGAAGGCGCCGTCGTTGATGATCAGGCGCGGGGCGCGGATGTTGCCCTTGAGCGAGCCGGTGGCGGTGATCTCCACGCGCTCGTTGGCCGTGACGTCGCCCTCCACCTTGCCCGTGATGGTGACCGAGCGGGCGAAGATGTTGGCGTTGACCCGGCCGTCGGCGCCGACCACGAGGTTGTTGTCGGTCAGGGTGATGGTGCCGTCCACGGCGCCCTCGAGGACCAGGTCCTCGTTGCCGGACAGCTCACCCTTGATGACGATCGACTTTCCGACGATGGCGACAGAACTCATCGGCTTGCTCCTGTTCTGCTTGGGGGGGGGTTCCGGCGAGCCCTTGGAGCCGGGCGTGGCCGCCTCTTCCTTTCGGGGTGTCGGGCCTGGGCCCATCATTCGGTTCCACATTGCGCGCTCTCCAAGCTGCCTTGGGTCATCGCGGGGCGGGAAGGCGGCCGGCTCCGGGCCCCTCTCCCCATCGCCCCGCTGGCGCCCCCGCCCCGAGAAGGAGCGGGAACACGAAAGGCGACTTCGAATGATGGGACTTGGGGCCCCGGATTGCAAGGCCCCGGGGCCCCGCGGGCGCGGCCCCGTCCGCTCAGATCGCCTCCATCTTCCAGGCGATCTCGCGCAGGCGCTCCGGCTCCAGGGCGCCGCGGGCGGCGGCGAACAGGAAGCGCTCGTCCTTGAAGAAGTGGCTCTTCTTGGCCCACACGAGGCGGTTGCCGATGTCGAGCAGCTCCAGCACCTCGGGATCGTCCCCCCGCACCTTCGTCAGGTCCATCTCCTCGAGCGCCTTGTTGAAGCGCTTGCGCAGGGCGTCGAGCTGGCGGTGCTCCTTCTCGACCGTCTCCAGGGGGCCGATCTTTCCCCCCATGAGGCGCTCGAGCTCCTGCACCAGGATCTGCTCGCGGCGCTCGTGCTGGACGAAGTCGTGGTTGATCAGCTGGATGGCGTTCTTGATCGCCGCCTCCCACTCCTCCGGGTTCTCCAGGAGACTCGCGAAGTTGACGATGTAACGGCTGATCTTCCGGTGCTCCTCCAGGAGGATGTCCACCGGATGGACGAAGTCCGAGGTTTCCATGGCGTGTCCCTAGCCCCCTTGCGCCCCCTGCCTTTCGGTCCAGTATACCGACTATCGCGACGCCGGGCCGCGCCGGTCCGGGGTGCGCTACAATGGGCCACGGTTCAAGCCGACCGGGTGGCCGCCGGCGCCGGGCGACCGGCGCGGGAGGAAAGTCCGAGCTCCACAGAACGGGGTGCTGGGTAACGCCCAGGCGGGGTGACCCGACGGAAAGTGCCACAGAGAACAGACCGCCAGCGGCCCCGGGCCCTTACGGGAACGGGGTGCGGGCAAGGGTGAAACGGTGGGGTAAGAGCCCACCGCCCCGCCGGCGACGGCGGGGGCACGGCAAACCCCACCCGGAGCAAGACCGAATAGGGAAGCGCCATCAGGGTGGTTCGCCCGATGCTTCCGGGTTGGTCGCTGGAGGACGGGGGCAATCCCGTCCCTAGATAGATGGCCACCGCCCGGGCCTTTTGGGTCCGGGACACAGAACTCGGCTTACAGGTCGGCTTGAACCGCCCCCCTCCGCAAGGGAGGGGGGGGCCCGGCCCTCCCGCCTAGCGGTGGGCGCCCGCGGCCTGGTCCCCCACCTGGTCCGGCACGAACAGCAGCCGGTGGCAGTGGGGGCACTGCTGCACCTGGTTGCTGCGCTTGACCTCGGAGACCAGCTGGGGCGGCACGTTCATGTGGCAGCCGCCGCAGGAGTAAGACACGACCGGCACGAGGGCGCGCCGCACCTGGGCGGTGATCTTGTCGTAGCGCTTGAGCAGCGCGGGCTGGATCTTGGCCGAGCGCTCGGCCTTGGCGGCCCTGGCGGCCTCCACGTCCTTCTCGATGAGGGCCAGTTCCTCGTCCACCTTGGCGCGCTCGGTCTCGTAGACCTGACGGTGCGCGTCGAAGTCCTTGCGCCGCTCGGCCACCTGCTCGCGGGTGGTGTCGATGTCGGCGAGGATGCCCAGGATCTCCTCCTCGAGCTGGCCGACGACGCGCTGCACCCCGTCCATCTCCTGGATGTAGGCCTGGTACTCGCGGGTGTTGGTGATTTCCTTGAGGTGACCCTTGAGGCGCTGCATGTGCGCCTCCTGCTCCTCCAGCTGGCCCTCCTTGTCGCGCCGGGAGGTCTCCAGCTCGGCGAGGGTCTGCTCGGCCTCCTTCAGGCCGTCTTCCGCCTCGGTGAAGGCCGCCAGCTCTTTGGCGACCAGGTCCGGCAGCTTGCGCTGCTTGAGGCGCGCCTCCGCGATCGCCTCGTCCACCTCCTGCAGATCCAGGAGCAGCCGGAGTTGCTCTAGCAACGCGTTCCCTTCAATTCGACACCCACCCTACCGCGACCCCCCGAACGCGGGAAACACCATTCCTATCGACCCCGTCCGGACCCCGGGGCTTTTCCGGGGGCCGCGTCCCACCCTGGTGGGCCCACCAGGACTCGAACCTGGGACCAGCCGGTTATGAGCCGGCCGCTCTGACCAACTGAGCTATGGGCCCGCTCGGGTACCGGCGGCCTTCCGGCCATGCGGGCGACCGTGCGGGCCTCGCCCATGGCCCCTCGGACGGGTGCGCTCCACCGGATACGATCCGCCACCTTGGGGGGCACTAGCCTATCATATCGACGAAGGCCCGGAGCCGCTTGGAGCGCGACGGGTGGCGCAGCTTGCGCAGGGCCTTGGCCTCGATCTGCCGGATGCGCTCGCGGGTGACGTCGAAGCTCTGGCCCACCTCCTCGAGGGTGTGCTCCTGCTCCTGGCCGATCCCGAAGCGCTTGCGCAGCACCAGCTCCTCGCGCGGGGTCAGCCCGGCGAGGATCGTGTCGATCTGGCGCTGCAGGTCGTAGCGCACCGCGCTGTCCACCGGCGAAACCGCGTTCTTGTCCTCGATGAAGTCGCCCAGGTGCGAGTCCTCCTCCTCGCCGATGGGGGTCTCCAGCGAGATGGGCTCCTTGGCGATCTTCTGGATCTTGCGCACCTTGTCGAGGGACATCTCCATGCGCTCGGCCAGCTCCTCGGTGGTCGGCTCGCGCCCGAACTCCTGCACGAGCTGCCGCGAGACCCGGATGAGCTTGTTGATCGTCTCGATCATGTGGACCGGGATGCGGATCGTGCGGGCCTGGTCGGCGATGGCCCGGGTGATGGCCTGGCGGATCCACCAGGTGGCGTAGGTGGAGAACTTGTACCCGCGCCGGTACTCGAACTTGTCCACCGCCTTCATCAGGCCGATGTTGCCCTCCTGAATCAGGTCGAGGAACTGCAGCCCGCGGTTGGTGTACTTCTTGGCGATGGAAACCACCAAGCGCAGGTTGGCCTCGATCAGCTCGGTCTTGGCGATCTCGGTCTTGATCTGGCCGCGGTTGAAGGTCTTGATCGACTCCTTGAGCTCCTCCGCCGGCACCCCCACGTCCTCCGCCACCTTGTCCAGCGCCTTCTCGGCCCGGGTGTAGCGCTCGTGGAGCGAGGCGAGCAAGTCGGCGCTGATGCCGAACTTGGCCGCCGCCCGCTCCAGCTTGGCGCCCGAGGCCAGGGCCTCGAAGCGCGCCTGCATCTCGTCGCTGGTCACGCCGAAGCGCTTGCGGCAGTAGGCGATCTCCTTCTCGGCGGCGAGCACCCGGCCGTAGGAGGCGCGCAGCTGATGGCCCAGGTTCTCGGCGATGGCCGGCACCAGGTTCACGTCCTGCAGGCGGGCGACGATGCGGGTGCGCTGCTCGTTGACGCGCAGCTTCAGGCGCCGCTTGTGGTTCAGGTCGTCGCAGGCGTGCCACTCGTCGTAGATCTTGTCCAGGTCGCGGACCAAGGACCGCACGTCGTCCATGACCTCGAAGAACTGCGCCTGGATGGGGCCGTAGTCGGGCTCCTGGTCGGCCTGGATCTCCTCGGGCCGGGGCACGACCACGTCCTTGATGCGCACCGACTCGTCGCCGCTGCGCAGGGCCTTGTCGATGCGGAACAGCTCGGCGAGGCCCATGGGCAGGGTGAACAGGACGGCGGCGGTCTCGCGCTTGCCCTCCTCGATGCGCTTGGCGATCTCGATCTCGCCCTCGCGGGTCAGGAGCGAGACCGTGCCCATCTCCTTGAGGTAGAGGCGCACCGGGTCGTCGGTGCGGGAGAACTCGCCGGGGGAGAGGTCGATCTCCTTGGGCGACTCCTCCTCCGGGCCCTCCCGCTCGGGCCGGGCGGCCATGCGGCGGGTGTCGATCTCGAGCTCGTCGTCGACCTCCTCGACCTCCTCCTCGACGACGTCGATTTCGAGCTCGGCCAGGATCGCGATCACCTGCTCGATCTGGTCCGCGGCGACGAAATCGGCCGGCAGGTACTGGTTGAGGTCGTCGTAGGTGAGATAGCCCTTCTCACGACCCAGCTCCAGCATCGCGTTGATTTCCTCGATCCCCTCCAAACCTTGCATGAAATGCCCTTCCTCTCCGTGCCGTGTGTAAGGGGGCGGGACCCAAAGGTCGCGCCCGTTTCCCCTCGCCTACAGAGCCGCGACGCCGCGCCCCGCCTTGTGCATCGCGTCCTTCGCCTTGAGCAGCGCCACCACGCGCGCCGTGTCGCCCTTCGCCTCCGCCTCGCGGATGTCGGCCAGGAGGCGGCTGGTGACCGTTTTGGACTCGCGCCGGGCCATGCTGGCGGCGCAGTCCGCGGCCGCGCTCAAGGGGTCGCCTTCGCCCGGCGCCTCCCGGGTCGCCCAGGCGCTCGCCAGGGCCAGGGCCTCCGGGTGCGCCCGCAGGCGGCCCGTCAAGCGATCCGTCAGCCCTTCGACCGTGCCGCCCTCCCGCCCGATGGCCACCAGGGCCTCGGCCACGGCCCGCGCGCGGGAGTCGGTGAACGGCTCCGCCCCCACCCGGTCCGCGAGCCACGCCGCCGGCACCTTGCCCTGCACCACCATGTGCAGCAGGAGGTCCTCCGCCGGGGGCGGGGCCGGAGCGGTCGCCTTGGGTGCCGCCGCCGCTTCGGCGGGCGCCGGCGCGGCCCCGCGGGCGAACTGGCGGCGCAGCGCGGCCTCGTCCACCCCCAGGCGCTGTGCCAATACCCCCAGGTAATGGCCCTTGCGCAGGGGGTCCGTCATGCGCCCGAGCACCTCGAGCACCGGCACGGCCGCCTTCAGTCGGCGCTCCACCGGGGCACCGTCCAGGTCGCCCAGGCACGCCTCCAGGAGCCAGTCCACCATGGGCCGCCCCGCGGAGAGGTGCCCCTCCAGGGCCTCGGCGCCGCCCGCGGCCAGCAGGGAATCGGGGTCCTCCCCCGCCGGGAGGGTCGCAATGCGCACCTCCAGGGAGTAAGGTGCCAAAACTGCCGCAGCCTTCCGGGCCGCCGCCTGGCCGGCGTTGTCGCCGTCGAACACCAGGTCCACGCGCTCGGCGTGGCGCGCCAGGAGCTTCGCGTGCTCCGGCGTGAGGGCGGTGCCCAGGGGGGCCACCGCGAAGGTCAGGCCGTGGCGGTGGCAGGCGATCACGTCCAGATACCCCTCGACCACCAGCACCCGGCCCTGGCGCGCGATTTCGGGGCGCCCCGGGTGCAGGCCGTAGAGCACCGACCCCTTGTGGTAGAGCGGCGTCTCGGGCGAGTTGAGGTACTTGGGCTCGCCCTCGCCGATCACCCGCCCGCCGAACCCCGCCACGTCGCCGGAGCCCGTGCGGATCGGGAAGATCAGGCGGCCGCGGAAGCGGTCGTACACGCCGTCCCCCCGGTCCCGCCGGACCACCAGCCCGGCCAGGGTCGCGTCCTCGCGGGAGACGCCCGCGCGCGCCAGGTGGGCGGTCAGGGCGGTCCAGTCGTCCGGGGCGTAGCCCAGCTCGAAGCGCGCCGCCGTCTCGGCGTCCAGGCCCCGGGTCGCGAGATACCGGGCCACCGGGCTCTCGGGCCCGGCCTGGGCGAGCCGCTCGCAAAAGAACGCCAGGGCCGCGTCGTTGGCCTTGCGGACCCGGTCGCGCTCGCCCTCGCGGCGCTCGCCGCCCGGGCCGCGCACGGGGACGACCTTCACGCCGAAGCGCTCGCCGAGTCGAAGCACGGCATCGGCGAATTCCAGGCCTTCGGTACGCATCACGAACGAGAACACGTCGCCCCCCTCGCCGCAGCCGAAGCAATGGAAGATCTGCTTCGCCTCGCTGACGGTGAAGGAGGGGGTCTTTTCACTGTGGAACGGGCACAGCCCCACATGGTTCTGGCCGCGCCGCTTGAGCGCCACGTGCGCCGACACCACATCCACCAGGTTCGCGGAGGCCCGCACCCGCTCGATCTGATCGTCCGGGATGTGCATCGACGGTACGGGCGCGGCCCCCCTTCCCTTACTTATATAGCCAACGCCTGGGCATTACGCGAGCCGGGCCCGCACCAGCGCGTTGATCCGGCCCCCTTCGGCGCGTCCCGCGGCCTGGGCCATGACCCGCTTCATCACCGCCCCCAGGTCCTTGGGGCCCGTGGCCCCCACCTCGGCGATGGCGGCCTGCACCATGGCGTCCAGCTCGGCGTCGGTGAGCTGGGCGGGCAGGTAGCCGGTGAGCACGTCGGCCTCGGCCTGCTCCTGGGCCACCAGGTCGGGGCGGCCGCCCTTCTCGTACTGCGCGATGGAATCGCGCCGCTGCTTGATGCCGCCCTGGATCGCCTGCACCACCTCGGCGTCCTCCAGGGGGCGGCGCAGCTCGATCTGCTTGTTTTTCAAGGCGGCCTCGAGCATGCGGAGGGTCCGCACCGCGTCCTTTTGGCCGGCCTTGAGGGCCGACTTCAGGTCCCCTTGAATCCTCTCCCGCAATGTCATCTAAGGCGGCGCGACCCCGAGCCCGAGGTGGCGTGCGAACCGGCTCCTCCCCGCCGCGTCCGCGCGAAACCCCGGAAACCTGTTAACGTAGCTGGTGGTCGGGTGCCTGTCAAGGACAGGCGGCGAGAAGGTGCGGGGTGTCAGAACCGCCAGATCAGGCGGCCGTCCAGGCGCAATGCCTCCTCGCCGAAGGCATTGGCGCGTTCGTAACGGCCCCCGAGTGCCCCCGAGAAATGCATGCCGAGGTCGGCCCGGGTCTCGCCGTCGAGATATTGACGGTAGAAGTGGCCGTTCGTGGGATCCTCGTCCCACCAGATCCCCCAGCCGTAGCGCAGCCGGTAGGTGACACAGCGCGCGGTGTCGCTCGCCAATTGCAGAAACGGCCCGATGCCGCGCTCGTCCACGGTGTTGTACGCGAAGGCGTTCGTGTCGAAATTCACGTACGACGCCTCCAGGCCGCCGGAGAGGGGGGCGAGGGCGGGGTGCGCATAGCGGGCCTCGGCGCCCGCGTTCACCTCGTGGTTGGCGAGGGAGGTCTGGGGCGAGCCCCCCACGGTCATGTTGACCGCCTCGTACTGGGTCCAGCGGCCCCGCACGAGGAACTGCATGGGGAACGGGGAACCAATGCGGTCCTCAATGCGCGCGCCGCGGGTGCGCACGAACACCGGCGCGAGGGTGCCGCCGGCTTCGTCCAGGAAGCGGGCCGGGATGTGGTCCTGGCCCGCCTCGGCCTCGAACCGGTGCACACCGAGGCGCAGGCGCCCGCCGACGGCGCCCTGCTGGAGCGTGTCGCCGCCCTGATAGTCGGCCAGGCGGAAGTGCCCGAACAATTCGGCCTGGGGGGTCAGGCCGCGTTCGGCCCGGACGGTCACCTGACGCTCGCGGAACAGGGCGAACACCGCCTGCTGGGCGATGGCGCGCCCGACATACGGCCCCTGCTCGGCGGCGACGTGCCAGCCCTTGCCCGCGCGCACCTGGTCCCAGGCCAGGCGCACGCGCCAGAAGTGGCGGTCGGCGATGGAGCTGCCGTCGTTGGGACTGTAGTCGGTCATCCCCCCGGCCAGGGAGACGGAGTGGCCCGGCGAGAGGTCCCGGGCGGCCTCGAGCCAGCCGGTGGTGGCGGTGTAGTCGTAAATGCGCGCGTCCGTCGCCAGGGTCTCCAGGGACGAGTCGGTGGCGTCGCCCCGGACGGTCACGGCCAGCTTGGGGCGCACCCGCTGGGTCAGCGCGGCCCGCCAGCCGTGGGTGCGGTAGCGCACCGGGGTGGGGGCGCCGGCCAGGGGGTCGGCGTGGCCGTCCAGATCGCGCACGTTCTCGTAGCGGTAGCCCAGGTCCAGCACGGGCATCCGGCCCGCGCGGGCGCGGCCGAGGTCGCGGCAGACGGCGCAGTCGGACGGATCCTCGGCGTGCAGGTCGGCCAGGCGGTCGTAGGCCGCGGCGAAGCGAAAGCGGCGCAGGTCGATGCGGGCCAGCAGGTGGCGCGCCTCGCGCGAGCCGGGGTCGCGCTCCAAAAGCTGGCGGGCCCACTGCTCGGCCCCCCACCCCTCCCGGACGAGAATGTAGGACGGCGCCGCCGGACGGGTGGGCGCCGCCGCGACGGGCGGCGGGGGCGGAGGCGGGGGCGGCGCGACCGGCTCCGGCGAGGGCTCGGGCCCGAACAGGGGCGCGGCGGCGGGCGGTGCCCGGCGGGCGACGTTCAGGACCTGGCCGGGGCGGATACGGTTCGGGTCGGCGAGGTCCGGGTTCACCCGCCACACCGCCTTCCACATCTCGGGCGAGCCCAGGTAGTCGCCGGCGATGGTGCCCAGGGTCTCCCCGGGCCGGACGGTGTGCACGGCGAGCCCCGCGCCCGCGGGCACCTCGCCCACCGGCACCGGCACGCGCACGGTCTGGCCGGGCTCGATGCGGTCCGGCTCCACGATGCCCGGGTTGGCGCGCCACACGGCGGGCCACAGGGCCGCGTCCCCCAGGTAGCTGCGGGCCAGGCGGCCGAGGGTGTCGCCGGGCCGGACCCGGTGCGGCACCAGGCGCACGCCCGGGGCGGGCACCAGGATGAGGACCTCCTGGCCCGGGAAGACGCGGTCCGGGTCCGTGATGCCCGGATTGGACTCCCACACCTCGGGCCAGCGCCGCACGTCCCCCAGGAAGGTGCCGGCGATCAGGCTCAGGGACTCCCCCGGCCGGACCGTATGGCGCAGCACCATGGGCGGCGCCGGGCCGACGGGCGCCGCGATCGCCTCCACGGCCTCGGGCCCCG
>Ga0210144_1000839_pt1 | contig 14104 bp, 6 predicted proteins | sample Muzzi_PWA_D2_FD_185532 | JGI IMG/M metagenome (GOLD analysis project Ga0210144, IMG submission 185532) | Wetland microbial communities from San Francisco Bay, California, USA, that impact long-term carbon sequestration - Muzzi_PWA_D2 (SPAdes) | ecosystem: Environmental > Aquatic > Marine >...
CCGGAGCGCGGCTCGGGCTGGATCCTTCTCGGCATGGGCAAGTTCGGAGCCGGCGAGCTCAACTATTCGAGCGACATCGACCTGATCGTGCTTTTCGATGGGGACGTAGCGCCGCTCGCCGACCCCGATGAAGCGGCCTCATTCTTTGTCCGGTTGACCAAGGCGCTCGTGCAGATGCTGAGCGAGTACACGGAAGACGGCTACGTCTTCCGCACCGACCTCCGGCTTCGCCCGGACCCCGGCGCCACCAACATCGCGATGTCGACGGAAGCAGCCCTCCAATACTACGAGAGCCTCGGCCAGAACTGGGAGCGCGCCGCGCTGATCAAGGCGCGGCCCGTCGCCGGCGACCTTGCCGCCGGCGAGGCCTTCCTCAAGGAGCTCACGCCCTACATCTGGCGGAAATATCTCGACTATGCGGCAATTGCCGACATCCATTCGATCAAGCGGCAGATCCATGATTTCCGCGGCCACGAGCAGATCGCGGTCGGCGGCCACAACATCAAGCTCGGTCGCGGCGGCATTCGCGAGATCGAGTTCTTCGTCCAGACCCAGCAGCTGATCGCCGGTGGCCGCAATCCGGAACTGCGCAAGCGGGCGACTCTCGACGTTCTCCAGGCCCTTGTCGAAGGCGGGTGGATCGATGCGGCGACCCGCGACGACCTCGCAGAGAGCTACGTCGCGTTGCGGGAGATCGAGCATTGCCTGCAGATGATCGAGGACGAGCAGACCCACACGCTGCCGCCCGACGACGAGGGCCTCGACATCGTCGCCCGCATGGCCGGCGCCCGGAGCCTCGCGGCTTTCAAGAAGGCGCTGCCGGCCACCCTCGCCAAGGTCCGCGACCACTATGCCGAACTGTTCGAAGCCGCACCGTCGCTGACCTCGACGCTGGGCAGCCTCGTCTTCACCGGCGACGAAGACGACCCGGACACTCTGTCGACCCTCGCGAAACTTGGCTATGCCAACCCGGAGCAGGTGAGTCGGACGATCCGCGGCTGGCATTTCGGCCGCTACCCTGCCACACGCTCAGCCACCGCCCGCGAACGCCTCACTGAGTTCGTGCCGGCCCTGATCGAGACGCTGGCGAGGACTGACAATGCGAGTGCGGCGCTCGCCGCCTTCGACCGCTTCCTGTCGCGGCTGCCAGCCGGCGTCCAGCTCTTCTCCATGCTCAACTCGAACCCCGGCCTGCTCGGCCTGCTTGCCACCATCATGGGGGCCGCGCCGCGCATGACCGAGACCGTGATCCATCGCGCCCATGTTCTCGACGCCCTCATCGAGCCGGCCTTTTTCGGCCGCGTGCCGACCCGCAAGGAGCTGGACGAGCGGCTCGCGGCAACCCTGGCGCTGGCGACTAGCTACGAGGACGTCCTCGACCGCGCCCGGATCTTCGGGCAGGAACAGGCTTTCCTGATCGGGGTGCGGGTGCTCGCCGAGACGCTGGATGCGCGCCAGGCGGGATTTGCCTTCACCGATCTCGCTGACGTCCTCGTCGCGGCACTGGCCGGGGCGATGCGGCGCGAGTTCGAAGCCACCCACGGCCGCATCGCCGGCGGTCGCGTTGCCATCGTAGGGATGGGCAAGCTCGGCGGCCGCGAAATGACCGCCGGCTCCGATCTAGACCTGATCCTTCTCTACGACTTCAACGAGAAAAAGCCCAATTCCGACGGCGATCGATCGCTGTCCGGCACCCAGTACTTCACCCGCCTGACCCAGAGATTGCTGGCGGCCCTTTCGGCACCGACCGCCGAAGGCACGTTGTACGAGGTCGATTTCCGGCTGCGACCGTCGGGCAAGTCCGGGCCGCTGGCGACCCACATCGACGCCTTCGCTGCCTACCAGGCCAAGAGCGCATGGACCTGGGAGCGAATGGCCCTGACGCGCGCGCGGCTGATCGCCGGCGACAAGAGCCTGGTGGAGCGGGCGAAGAAGGAGATCGCCGGTGTCCTCGCCAAGAAACGCAGTTCGAAGAAGACCCGTGCCGACATTCTGGAGATGCGGGCGATCGTCGAAGAGGAGAAAGGCGGCGAGGGCGCCTGGGACCTCAAACAGGCTCCGGGTGGGCTGGTCGATATCGAATTCATCGCCCAGTACCTGCAGCTGATCGACGGTGCCGACCACCCGGAGATCCTGTCCACCGAGACCGAAACCGCGCTCGTCAACGCCAACCGGGCGGGCCTGCTGTCGGCCGGTGATTTCGAGATCGTCGCGCCCGCGCTTCGGCTCTATCAGGCGCTGATCCAGATCCTGAGACTTTGCATCGACGGTCCATTCGATCCCGGCGCGGCGCCACGCGGGCTTCTGGAGCTTCTCGCCCGTGCGGGCGCGATGCCCGACTTCGCGACGCTCGACCGCGATCTGCGCGAGACGCAGGCGGCGGTGCGGGCGACGTTCGAGCGGCTGATCGGCAAGCTGCCGGAATAGGGACGGCGGCCGGAAACAACCGGGCGGGATCAGGCGGCCTCTCCCGCTTCCGCCGGTGGATTGACCGGCAGGCGCACCGACACGATGGTGCCCTGGCCCTCGCGGGAGCGGATGCGCATGGCGCCGCCGTGAAGCTCGGCCAGTGACGAGGTGATCGCCAGTCCGAGGCCGGAGCCGCGATGGCTCTTGGTGAACTGGTTACCTACCTGCTCGAACGGCCGCCCGAGCTTCTTGAGCGCTTCGGGGGGGATACCGATGCCGGTGTCCTCGACCGAGAAGGTGACCGCTGTGCCGCTGGTCCGGGCGCGCACGGTGATTTCGCCGCCTTCCGGCGTGAATTTCACCGCGTTGGACAACAGATTGAGCATGATCTGCTTCAGCGCCTTGCGGTCGCCGCGCATCTTGAGGTTCTTGCCGATATCGGTGATCACCCGGGTCCCCTGCGCCTCGGCCTGGGCCCTGACGATGCGGACCGACTCGTCCACGAGGTCGTCGAGGACCAGGTCCTCGAGCTCGAGGATCATCCGTCCGGCCTCGATCCGCGACATGTCGAGGATGTCGTTGATGACGCCGAGCAGATACGTGCCGCTTTGATTGATGTCGCGGCAGTACTCGCCGTATTTGGCCGAGCCGAGCTCGCCGAACATCCCCGACTGCATGATTTCGGAGAAGCCGATGATGGCGTTGAGCGGTGTCCTGAGCTCGTGGCTGATGTTGGCGAGGAACTCGGACTTCGCCCGGTTGGCGTCCTCGGCGCGGTTTTTCTCCTCCGCGTATTTCTCGGCGAGCTCGACCATCTGCTGCGCCTGCATCTCAAGCTTCTGGCGCGATTGCCGGAGGTCGGCGATGGTCGCCATCAGCCGCCGTTCGCCGTCGATCAGCTTCGCCTCGTGGCGCTTGAGCTGAGTAATGTCGGTGCCGACCGAGACGAAGCCGCCGTCCTTGGTGCGCCGCTCGTTGATCTGCAGCCAGCGGCCATCCTCGAGCTGGAGCTCGAAGCTCCGCGCGCCCTCCTCGGGGCGGCCGTCGGCGACGACCTGGGCCCGCACCAGCGGCTTGCGGCCCGCCGCGATCACCTCCGCATAGGGCGTTCCGGGAAGCAGCGCCGCGTCCGGCATGCCGTGCAGCTGCTGGTACTTCGAATTGCACATGACGAGGCGGTTGTCGGCGTCCCACAGCACGAACGCCTCGGAGATCGTCTCGATCGCGTCGCGCAGACGGATATCGGCGGTCTTGGAGCGCTCGACCAAGCGCATCTGCTCGGTGACGTCGACCGCGATCCCTATGAGATGCGGCTCGCCGCTGTCGGGATCGACAAGCTCGGCGCGGGCGCGGAGCCAGATCCAGCGCCCGTCGGAATGCCGCATACGGAACATCTGGTCGACGGTGGCCTCGCCCTTTTCATAGAGCGACTCGGCCAGCGCCATCAGGTCGCCGTCGTCGGGATGGATCAGCGCGGCCACTTCGCCGAAGCCGAGCAGAGCGTCGCGCGGCTCCCGACCGACGATCTCGAACATCGACCGCGACCAGAACATACGCCCGCGGGCGAGGTCCCAATCCCACAATCCGCAGCGACCGCGCATGAGCGCCGTCTCGAAGCGCTCCTGGGTTTCCGAATAGATCTTGTCGGCTTCGACGGCGCGGCTCGACTGGGCGAAATAGCCGTAGAGGATTACCAGGAGGATGGCGCTGGTGCCGATGAAGATGGCAACGTTGAGCGAGACATCGGCCCGCCAGTCCTTGTAGACATTGGCGATGGGCTCGACGATCGCGATCGAGCCGACCCTGCCGTTCAACTGATGCACGGTGGCAAGCGCCGACGTGCCATCGGGAAGCTCGATCTCGAGAACGCCGGCCCGTTCTCCGAAGATGGTCAGCGGCTGCGATTCGCCGAGGATGCGGATGAGGGGCACGCCTTCGAGCTCGGCGTTGGCGGGCGTTGCGGCGATGACCAGGCCGTCGGGATCGGTGACGTAGACCTGCCGGCCGTCGCTTGTCGCCCGCTCCGGCATCGCCGATGTCAGCGTCCTCATCACGTCAGCCGAGGCAGCGGGGGAGTCGCCGGCGGGATAGGCCTTCTCGAGCGCCGCGGAAAGCACTGCGGCGATCAGGCCGATCGTCTCGCGGGCATCGTATTCCCGCTCGCTCTTGAGCTGGTACCCGCTCGCTCTTGAGCTGGTAGAGCTGGACGAAGCGAGCGGCGCCGACGATCAACAGGAAGATGACGATGAGGATCGGGATGAGGCGACGCAGCAGCGGCTCTGCCGCCAGCAGCTTCTGATAGGCAGGACGGGCGAGCAGCCTGGCATGTCCGGAGATGGCGGCCCGCCGCGGGAGCCGGATCCCCGATAGCGGTGAACGCTTCGCGACAGACGGCTGAACTGCCTCTGCCCGCGCCATGCAAGGCCCCCTTGATTGCAGTGCCGCATTCCTTCGGGAGACGCCACGCCCGAATCAGTTTCATTTGAATCGAGGCGAATCGGCTTGTCCAGAGTCGCTGACAAAAAAGTTAAAATCCTTCGCTTCGACAATCCGGGCGCCGGCCGGGGCCATGTGCGGAACCGGCAATCGCTTGTTCAGGCAACCGTCTTTCTGGTGATATCCTCGGTGTCGATGCGAGGCGGATTGAAGGCGGCGAGTGATGACTGGGATATCGCGACGAGACATCCTCACCACACTTGCCGTCGGCGCGGCTGGCATGAGCGCATTCGGCCGGGAGCGGCAGGCCCTTGCCGCTGAAGCGATGATCGCCGATGCAGCGCCGGCACTCACCGGCACGGTCGTCCTCCCCGACAGCCCGGATTACGACGAGGCGCGGCAGCTCTGGGATCGGCTGTTCGTCAGCTATCCCTACGCCATCGTCTTTTGCGAGAGCGACAGCGACGTGGTCAATGCCGTCGCCTGGTCACGGCGGAACGGAGTCAAGCTTCGCGCCCGCGGCGGCCGCCATGCGCTGGAGGGCTGGTCGTCGATCGACGGCGGTGTCGTCATCGACATCAGCCATCTCAAGCAGATATCCATAGACCTCGACGCTGGGACGGCGACGGTCGGGACTGGACTCACCCAGGGCGAACTCGTCGCAGGCCTTGGCGACAGCGGCCACACGGTGCCGACCGGGTCGGAGGCGAGCGTCGGCATAGCCGGCGTCACGCTCGGTGGCGGCATCGGCTATCTGTCCCGCAGTCTGGGATTGACCTGCGACAATCTGCTTGCCGTCGACATCGTTGTGCCCGAGGGACGGCGCGGCGCTCGCCTCATCCATGCCGATTCCGAGAATCACGCCGACCTTCTCTGGGCGTGTCGTGGCGGCGGTGGCGGCAATTTCGGCATTGCCACCGCCTACACCTTCCGCATCCAGCCGATCGGCCCAATCGCCTATTTCAAGGTGACGTGGGATTGGAAGGATCCGGCGGGCGCCTTCAACGCCTGGCAGGAATGGGGGCCGAGGGTCGACCGAAAGCTCGGCTCGACCTTCGTCTTCCTGCCGAAAGCCTCGAACGTCATCGAGGCCGAAGGTATCTTCCAGGGGTCGGCCGACGCGCTGAAGACGCTGTTGCAGCCGCTCCTCGCAGTGGGGAGCCCGACGGTCAAGATCGAATCCAACTCGTGGCCGCAATTGTTCAAGGACGCGAACGCCGGACCGCGCCAGTTCTACAACTGGCGCTTCACATCCTCGTGGATCTATCAGCCGCTGCCCTCTGCCGCGCTCGAAGCGATCGATCATTTCATGACGACCGCCCCGGCGCCCGCCTGCAACTACTGGTGCCTCAACTGGGGCGGGGCGACGCGGGATGAGCCACCCGGCGGTACGGCATTCTTCCATCGCGCGCCGCTCCACTATGCCGAGCCAGGCGCCGGCTGGAACGATCCCGCCCAGACCGGTCCGGTGGCGGTGTGGCTCGCGAAGTTCCGGCAGGCCATGCGGCCATTCGTCAGCGGCGCCTATGTCAACGTGCCGGACGCCGCCTTCGACAACTGGGGGGTCGCCTACTACGGCAGCAAAAACTTCGCACGGCTCCGCCAGGTCAAGCGGACCTACGACCCGTCCAACGTCTTCAGCTTCCCGCAGAGCATTCCGGTGGGATAGGCCGGGTGCTCGCTACGCCAGCGTGCGGGTGACGATGTCGCTTGTGTCCGACGACAGACCCTTGGCCGCTTCGATGCGGCGAAGGGCTTTGCGGGCCAGCGCGCGCCGCCCTTCCTCAAGGGCTTTCCACGAGCGGAAATTGATGAGCAGCCGCGCGGCGGTCTGCGGGTTCCGCTTGTCGAGGTCGAGGACGAAGTCGGCGAGGAACGCGTAGCCAGCGCCGTCCTTGCGGTTGAACTGGGTCTGGTTGCCTCCGGCGAAGCCGCCGACCAGCGCCCGGATGCGGTTGGGATTCGTCACCGAAAACGCCGGATGGCCCATCAACTCCTTGACCCGGTCGAGGGTGCCCTCGGCCGGGACCATCGCTTCCAGCGCCAGCCACTTGTCGAGGACAAGATGATCGGCGCTGAAGCGCCGGTAGAAGGCGTCGAGGGCCTCAATGCGTTCCTCGAAGGCATTGCCGGCGAGGATCGCCAATGCCGCCAGGCGTTCGGTCATGTTGTCGGCGTCGTTGAAGCGCGCGACGACCCGCCCAACGGCCGCGGGTGCCCGGTTGCCAACCGTCAGCGCCAGCGCCGCGTTGGCGAGCGCCCGCCGTCCCGCCGAAGCGGCGTCGGGACTGAAATCCCCTGTGTTGCTCATGCTGTCGGACACTGACGCAAGGCGGCTGCCGATCCGCTCGGCGATCATCGCGGTCAGTCGGTGGCGGGCGGCAGCGATCGCGTCGGGATCGACATCGTGGCCGATCTCACGGGCAATGTCGGCCTCGCCGGGGAGCTGGAGCACCTGGGCGCGGTAAGCGGGTTCGAGCGTCTCGTCCTCGGCGACCTCGCCGAGGGCGTCGGCAAACGCCGGGTCGAGGCCGGAGGTGCCGCCGGAGCGGATCGCCGCCGTCTCCGCGATCAGTCCCGCGATCGCGATCTGCTGCGACGCCCGCCAACGGTTGAAGTCATCGGAGTCGGTGCGGAGCAGGAAGAGAAGATCGCTCTCCGACTGGCCGGACGACAGCTTGATCGGCGCGGAGAAACCGCGAAGCAGCGAGGGCACCGGCGGCGTCGACACGCCCTCGAAGACGATCGTCTGCTCCGGCGCGGTGAGGTGGATCACGTCATCGTCGATTGTGCCACCGGCGGTCGAGGCGAAGGCGAGGGCGGCGCCGTTCGGGCCGACCAGACCGAAGCGGATCGGGATGTGCATCGGTTTCTTGATGGCCTGGCCGGGGGTGGGCGGGCAGGACTGCTTCAAAGACAGCGAATAGGTCTGCGCCCCGGCGTCGTACCGGCCCTCGGCCGTGACCTCGGGGGTACCTGCCTGGGAATACCAGAGCTTGAACTGGGAGAGGTCCTTGCCGGTCGCATCGGCGAAGGCGGCGAGGAAATCCTCGATGGTCACCGCCTGCCCGTCATGGCGGGCGAAATAGAGATCCATGCCGGCGCGGAAGCCGTCGTCGCCGAGCACCGACTTCAGCATGCGGATCACCTCAGCGCCCTTGTCGTAGACGGTCGCCGTGTAGAAGTTGTTGATCTCGTGATAGAGCTCGGGCCGCACCGGGTGGGCGAGGGGACCGGCGTCCTCCGGGAACTGCCGGGCAAGCAGCGTCCGGACATCGGCGATCCGCTTCACGCCCCGCGAGCGCATGTCGGATGAGAATTCCTGGTCGCGGAAGACCGTCAGCCCTTCCTTGAGACAGAGCTGGAACCAGTCGCGGCAAGTGATGCGATCGCCGGTCCAGTTGTGGAAATATTCGTGGGCGATGACCGTCTCGATACCGGCGTAGTCGGTGTCGGTGGCGGTGTCGGGATCGGCCAGCACGTACTTGTCGTTGAAGATGTTGAGGCCTTTGTTCTCCATCGCCCCCATGTTGAAGTCGGAGACGGCGACGATCATGAAGATGTCGAGGTCGTATTCCCGGCCGAATGCGGTCTCGTCCCAGCGCATGGAGCGCTTCAGCGCATCCATGGCGTAGACGCAGCGCTGCTCCTTGCCATGCTCGCAATAAATGTGGAGCGCGACCTTGCGGCCGGACATCGTGGTGAAGCTGTCCTCGATCCGGGCGAGATCGCCGGCGACCATGGCGAAGAGATAGGACGGCTTGGGAAACGGGTCGTGCCAGACGGCATAGTGACGGTCGGTGCCCGGGATATCGCCGCCCTCGATGCGGTTGCCGTTGGCGAGCAGGATCGGCGCGTCCACCTTGGGCGCTTCGATCCGCGTCGTGTAGACCGCGAGCACATCGGGGCGGTCCAGGAAATAGGTGATGCGGCGGAACCCTTCCGCCTCGCATTGGGTGCAGTAGGTGCCACTCGACCGGTAGAGCCCCATCAGCTTGCTGTTGGCCGATGGATTGATCTCGGTGACGATCTCAAGGTCGAACGGCGCCGTTGGCACGGCTTTGATGACGAGCTTCTTCGGACCAGCCTCGAACGCGTCGGCCGCAAGCGCCTCGCCGTCGAGCGATAGGGAGACCAGCGTGAGGTCGTCACCGTCGAGCACCAGCGGCGCGCCCGGCCCTTGCGGCAGCAGCCGAAGCCGCGCGGCGATCCGCGTTCGTTCGGGATGCAAGTTGACGTCGAGCGCCACCGTTTCGATGGCGAAGTCGGGCGGCCGGTAGCTCTCGAGGCGAACGGGTGACGTCTCAGTCTTCATCGATCCACGCACCATCTCAGGGAGGGAAGCGTGAGTGTTCTAGAGCTTTTGGCGCCCGCGTGCCATGCCTTCGGGCAGCCGCCGTCGAATGCATTTCCGGGCAGGCGGTTGGCGGAGAAAATGACGTACGCCCCTCGACTTTCGGAGAGCCCGCTCTGCAACATGCGATCGCCGACTGCCTGACAGCTTCGAGTGTGATTGCCGAGACCCCACTGGCGGAATACATTGATTTGTTTCGATTTTTCGAGTCGATCGGAATCGGGGCGGAGAGCGATCAGCTTCCGGGAGGATCTGTGGCGGCGCCGCGCAGCCAGCAAATTGCTTTCGGCGCATCGGCGCGATATCAGAATATGAAGAGGGTATGTCAGTGGGCCGCACCACGCTTCAGGATGTCGCAAGAACCGCCGGAGTCAGCTTGGCGACCGTCGACCGCGTTCTCAATCGCCGTCCCGGCGTCCATGCCGACACGGCCGAGCGTGTGCAACAGGCGATCGAGCGGCTCAAATATCGCCCGGACCGCCTCGCCGCGCGGCTGGCGCGGGGGCGTGACCATCGCTTTCAGTTCATCCTGCCGACCGGCACCAATGCCTTCATGCGGGCGCTGGAGGAGCGGGTGCGTGCCACGGCCGACCATGTCGTCGACGAGCATGTGCGGATCGGGCTGACCCACGTCGATGTTTTCGACGGCGACGCTCTGGCAGCGGCACTCGACAGTCTGCACGGCGAGGTCGACGGCGTCGCCGTCGTCGCCCTCGACCATCCGTCGGTGCGCGAGGCGATCGACGACCTGGCCAATTCCGGCGTGACGGTGGTGACGCTGGTTTCCGATGCGCCGCGGTCGCGGCGAGCCCACTATGTCGGGGTCGACAATTCCGCCGCCGGGCGGACCGCCGCGAGCCTGCTCGGACGGTTCCTTGCCAGCCGCGATGGCAAGGTCGGTCTGATCGCCGGGTCGATTGCCCTTCGCGATCACATCGAGCGGCAGATCGGCTTCGAGCAGGTGATCGCGCGCGACTTTCCCAGGCTGACGCTGCTGCCCGTTCGCGAGGGCCGTGACGACGACGACCGTGTCGAGGAATTGGCGACTGCGCTTCTCGGCGAGCACGACGACCTCGTCGGTATCTACAACGTGGGCGCCGGCAACGGCGGCATTATCGCCGCGCTGGAAGCCTCGGGCCGCAGTCGCGACGTGGTGTTCATCGCCCACGAGCTGACGCCGTTTTCCCGCCGGCAGCTGATCCGCGGAACCATTGACGCTATCATCAACCAGGACGCCGGCCACGAAGTCCGCAGCGCCACCCGGCTGTTGATCGCCGAGCGCGAAGGCATCCCGATCGATGCCGGCCAGGAGCGCATCAGAATAGACATATTCATTCGCGACAACGTTCCCTAAGTTTCAAGAAAGAGGGGAAGGGGAGGAATGTATCTCGGGATCGACATCGGAACGTCTTCGTTGAAGGCGGTCCTGATCGATGGCGCCCAGCGTATCGTCGGAAGCCGGACGGTGTCGCTCGATGTCTCGCGCCCGCACGCCGGCTGGTCCGAGCAGGACCCCGAAAGCTGGTGGCAGGCCTGCCAGGCGGTCCTCGACGGCCTTGCGGCCTACCATCGGTCCGAACTCGCTGCGGTCAAGGGCATCGGCCTTTCCGGGCAGATGCATGGCGCCACCCTGCTCGATGAGGCGGATGCGGTGCTTCGCCCCTGCATCCTGTGGAACGACGGCCGCTCCGCCGCCGAGGCCGCCGAGATCAGCGCGGTGAGCGAGCGGGTCACCGGCAACATCGCCATGCCGGGCTTCACCGCCCCGAAGCTGATGTGGGTGAAGAACCACGAGCCGGAGGTCTTCGCCAAGGTCCGCACCGTCCTCCTGCCGAAGGACTATGTCCGGTTGATGCTGACCGGCGACAAGGCAAGCGACATGTCGGATTCGGCCGGCACGCTGTGGCTGGAGACCGCCAGGCGGGCGTGGTCGGACGAGATGCTCGCCCTCACCGAAATGGATCGCTCCCAGATGCCCGACCTCTACGAGGGGAGCGCCGCCACCGGCACCCTGACAAGCGAGCTCGCCAGCCGCTGGGGGATGTCGGGCAGCGTCGTCGTGGCCGGCGGCGGCGGCGACAATGCCGCCTCGGCCTGCGGAGTGGGGGCGGTCGCCGCCGGCACCGGCTTCATCTCGATCGGCACCTCCGGCGTTATCTTCGTCACTGCCGACCGCTACCGCGGCAATCCGGCCGGGGCCGTCCACGCCTTCTGCCACGCGGTGCCGGGCACCTGGCACCAGATGGGCGTGGCGCTCTCCTCCGCCGGTTCGCTCGACTGGCTGGCGAACGTCCTCAACGCCTCGGCGGGCGACCTGGTCGATGCGCTGGGTGAGCGGCCGACCGGCCCGTCCTCCATCCTGTTTCTGCCTTACCTCTCCGGCGAACGGACCCCGCACAACGACGTCGCCATCCGCGGCGCCTTCGTCGGGCTCGACCAGGCCGACGGTCGGCGCGAGCTGACCCAGGCGGTGCTCGAGGGCGTCGCCTTCGCCTTCAAGGACTGCCTCGACGTTCTCACCATGCCGCTGGCCGATCCGCGCCGGCTGATCGCGGTCGGCGGCGGCAGCCGCTCGCGCTACTGGCTGTCGGTGATCGCCACCGTGCTCGGCCTGCCGATCGCGGTGCCGGAGGACGGCGATTTCGGCGCCGCCTTTGGCGCAGCGCGGCTCGGCCTTGTCGCCGCCGAAGACGCCGACCCGTTCGCCGTGTGCGCGCCGCCCGCCATCCGCGAGGTGATCGAGCCGATCGGCGAATTGGCGGAAGCCTACGGCGCCGCCCACGCCGCCTATTGCGACCTTTACCCCGCCATCAAGGAGGCCATGCCGCGATGACCGCCCGCTTCTTCACCCAGAAACAACCGATCCAGCACAAGAAGGGCAAGTCCAAGGGCCTGAGCTACCGCTGGTACGACCCGGACAAGAAGGTCCTCGGCAAGCGGATGGAGGACCAGTTCCGCTTCGCCGTCTGCTACTGGCACTCCTTCGTGTGGACCGGCACCGATCCGTTCGGCGGCGATACCTTTCTCAGACCCTGGCAGGGCGCCGGCGACCCGATGGAGCTGGCGCTGATGAAGGCGGACGTCGCCTTTGAGATGTTCCGCCTGCTCGACGTGCCGTTCTTCACCTTCCACGATCGCGACATCGCGCCGGAAGGGGCGACGCTGGCCGAATCGAACAAAAACGTCCGCGCCATCGGCGAGGTGTTTGCCAAAAAGATGGAGAAGGCCAAGGTCCGCCTCCTGTGGGGCACCGCCAACCTCTTCTCCAACCGCCGCTATATGGCCGGCGCCGCCACCAATCCGGACCCGGAAGTCTTCGCCTATGCTGCGGCGCAGGTGAAGAACGTGCTGGAGCTCACCCATGAGCTCGGCGGCGCCAACTATGTGCTGTGGGGCGGGCGCGAGGGCTACGAGACGCTGCTCAACACCGACATCAAGCGAGAACTCGACCAGCTCGGCCGCTTCCTCACCATGGTCGTCGAGCACAAGCACAAGCTCGGCTTCAAGGGGACCATCCTCATCGAGCCGAAGCCGCAGGAGCCGACCAAGCACCAGTACGACTACGACGTCGGCACCATCTACGGCATGCTGAAGGCCTTCGACCTCGAACAACAGGTCAAGATCAACATCGAGCAGAACCACGCCATTCTCGCCGGCCACACCTTCGAGCATGAGCTGGCGCTGGCGTCCGGGCTCGGCATTCTCGGCTCGGTCGACATCAACCGCGGCGACTACCAGTCGGGCTGGGATACCGACCAGTTCGCCATGAACGTCCCCGAGATGGCGCTTGCCTGCTACTACATCTTCCGCGCCGGCGGGCTCGGCACCGGCGGCTTCAACTTCGACGCCAAGATCCGCCGCCAGTCGATCGACCCGGACGATCTGCTCGAGGCCCATGTCGGCTCGATGGACGCCTGCGCCCGCGGCCTGCTGATCGCCGAGAAGATCATCGAGGACGGCGTGCTCGACGATTTCGTCGCCGAGCGCTACGCCGGCTGGAGCAGCAAGGAGGGCCGGGCGATCCTCGCCGGCAAGCGGTCACTGGACGACCTTTCCACATATGTGTTGAAAAACGACATCGAGCCGCAGCCGCGAAGCGGCAAGCAGGAGCATCTCGAGCGGCTGATCAACAGCTACATCTGACAAGCGCGCCGCCGAGTGCGTGCCGACCAAGGGAGAGAGACGAATGAAAACGATGAAGGGGCCGGCGATTTTCCTCGCTCAGTTCGCCGGCGATGCGGCGCCGTTCAACTCGCTCGAGGGGATGGCCGAATGGGCTTCCTCGCTGGGGTACAAGGGGATCCAGATCCCGAGCTGGGACGGCCGGCTGTTCGACCTCAAGAAGGCGGCGTCGAGCAAGACCTATTGCGCCGACGTCCGGGGCATCGTCGAGGAGCACGGCCTCGAGATCACCGAGCTGTCGACCCACCTGCAGGGGCAGCTGGTGGCGGTCAATCCGCTCTACGACCAAGCGTTCGATGCCTTCGCCGCACCGGAGGTCCGCGGCAATCCGAAGGAGCGGACCAAGTGGGCGATCAACCAGGTCAAGCTCGCCGCCAAGGCCTGCCGCAATCTCGGCCTCGACACCCAGGTGAGCTTCACCGGCGCCTTCGCCTGGCCGTTCCTCTATCCCTGGCCGCAGCGTCCGCCCGGATTGATCGACACCTCCTTCGACGAGCTGGCCAAGCGCTGGCGGCCGATTTTCGATGCCTGCGAGGAGCAGGGCGTCGACATCGGCTTCGAGCTGCATCCGGGCGAGGACGTCTTCGACGGCGAGACCTTCGAGATGCTGCTCGACCGCGTCGACAACCATCCGCGCTGCGGCATCAACTACGACCCGTCGCACTTCGTGCTGCAATGCCTCGACTATCTCGAGTTCATCGACATCTACCACGAGCGGATCGT
>Ga0210144_1000840_pt1 | contig 14103 bp, 25 predicted proteins | sample Muzzi_PWA_D2_FD_185532 | JGI IMG/M metagenome (GOLD analysis project Ga0210144, IMG submission 185532) | Wetland microbial communities from San Francisco Bay, California, USA, that impact long-term carbon sequestration - Muzzi_PWA_D2 (SPAdes) | ecosystem: Environmental > Aquatic > Marine >...
GTGCTCTCCCAAGATTGTCCCAAAATGAGACAAAAAGTGCCTTTTTGTCTGACAAAAAGGCCGTTGCCCCTCCCCTGGCCCTAGACGGGTGACACCCGTCTAGACCCGTCTAGCGGTCTGCCCTATCGGACTTATTCTCAACAAATGTCCGATAGGGCAGGCAGAATGTTGGCACGTCGCTTGCGTATGCAAGTAGCATGCCAGTGCACAGCACAGGGGTGCATGCATGTGCCCATGCTATGGGCACATGCACAGCGTGCGCTGTAGCCCCCATGGTAAGGGGGCTACGTGGCGGGCTGACAAGGGGTTGTCTGCACCCCCTCGGAACTCGCGCCCCACAAAAAACGCGCGGGGTAAAAAAACCCCCCGGACGGCCAAAATCAACCAGCGAAACTCGCTCAAGATCGCCGCCCCAAGAGCCGATGAAAGGGTTAGACTTTCGTGAAACAAAACTCGTTCAAACAAGGGACTCGCCATGCCAGCACGCAAGCCCAAGCCCGCCAAGAAGAAACGCCGCACTGTGCACGCACCGAGCGAAGAGCCGTTGGACCAACTCCACGACGTTGCTGACCGCTCCGTCGATCTCCTACCCAGCAAGTGGGGCAAGAGCAAGAACGGGAAGACCTACTTCGAGATCGTCAAGTGCACCAAGCGCGACGAGCTGGGGCGGACGGTCTATCGCCTGCGCTACTTCTTCTTCTACAAGGATGGGCGCGCGGCGTTCGTCGAAGGCAACGGACTCTGGACCCGCGACGAGTTGCTCGACTGCGGGATCAAGTTTCTCAAGAACAAGCCGACCAAATCCATGGTCGACAGGTAGGATAGAGATGCCGTTCATTGTCTATCCACTCGTCATCCTCGTCGCCTTCTTGGTGACACTCGCCGAAGACCGCTACAACAGGAACCTGCACAAATGAACCTCACGCATGTCATGATCGACCTGGAGACGCTTGGCACCGGGCCGAACGCCGCCATCGCTTCCATCGGAGCCGTTTTGTTCGACCCCGACGCCGGACTGATCGGCGAGCTGGTCACCGAAATCTTCTACCGCACCATTGACCTCGACAACTCCAACCGGCCGGGCAACATCACCCCGAGCACGGTGCTCTGGTGGTTGCAGCAGGGTGAGGAAGCTCGCAAGGAGTTGGTCGAAGGAGGCCCGCGCCGTCGCCTCGGTAGCGCCCTCTTCGAGTTCGAGGAGTGGCTCAAATCCCAGGGCGTCGATGCCTACAAAGGCACGTTCTGGGCCAACGACCCGGACTTCGACCTCGTCATCCTGGCTAACGCCTACCGACGCTACAACCTCAAGGCTCCGTGGAGCTTCCGCCGCGCGCGCTCGATGCGCACGATGTTGATGCTCAACAACAAGTTCGACCTGATCGGCGACTACACGGACCGCGGGCCTGAGCCTGTGCACCACGACTCGCTCGACGACGCGATCTACCAAGCGAAGGGCGTCATCGAGATCATGCAGGCCCTCAAGCAGAGGATCGGATCGTGATCTGGGCAGCGATACTGTTACTGGTTGGATCGCAGCTCGGGTTGTTCGCCCGTATGCTGATCGCATTGCGAGACCTCCGCAAGGACTATGACGACCTGCGGACGGACTACAACTCGCTCGTCCACAAGTCCGATTGCCTCAAAGAAGAGGTCATGCAGCTCAACAAGCAAACCTGCAGTCTGGCTTACGATGTCAAGCAGCTTTCACCGGTCGAGATCATCGAAGCACTGCGGCGCAAGGAACGTTTCCTCGATCAGGCCAACACGCGCATCGACAACGGCATCGCCACCGCCCGCAACCTCGCCGAGACGGTCGGGAACAACGCGGCTCGCAACCTCATCCGGGACTGCCTCGAACGCGCAGCGCGCGGCGAAGGCCCGCCGATCTCCCTGCTGCCCAACAGTGGACAGCGGCGTTGTGGTCGAGTTCGAAGGCCTGCAGACCATCGACCTCAAGAAGAAGCTGAGGAGAACACCGATGTCTGATGAGATGAAGATCGCAGACCTGGGCGAAGTGCACGTCGACAAGATATTCCTACGCCACCACATTGGCAAGGCCAAGAACGACACACACAAGTTGGAGTTGTCGACCACCACGACCGGGTGTCCGATGGTCAGCGTTCATGTTGATGGTGTAGGCCGCCGCGCCTTCATCTTGTCGTGGGATGACATCATCAAGCTCGCGATCAACCGCGGGCTGCTGGAGGAGGCCACCGATGAATCCACATAACTTCGACCCCGAAGAATCCATGCCGACCTGCGACGTCTGTGGTGCAAAGTGATCGCCACGTCCTTCTTCGATGACTACGAGGCCTTGATGGCCTTTGTGCAGTGGCTCCGCGAGCAAGAGGAGCGCTACAACAACATGCGGTTCGACGTGACCGCCTACAGCAAATACGACCACACCAAGTCCGAGACCGCGTCCAACTTCTTCGGGGATACCCTCGCGAACGAGCTGGAGGAAGCGGTCTGGGCCTTGTGCAAGATCAAAGCCGCAGCCGCGCTTCGGCGCGACTTGGGGTATATTACCGAAGACCCTGAAGACTAGGAGACCTGCAGAATGCACTACTCGCCGACTTACGACTACGTCCCGCAGTTCGCCTACGTGCGCAACAGTGGCCGAAAAGATGAACTGGTTGTTGACTGACTGGATCTGCTGGGCCAGTCAGCTCGACGGCAGCTACTGGGTTGGCGACGCGAGCGTTGTCATTCCCGAGGAGATCCTCGCGTCTGCGCCCAACAACGTCTTCAAGACCGGCCTCGTGCTCTACGTCGGCTACGAGGGCAGCCCGCTGCATTTCTACCTGATCCCGGCCTCGGGCACCTACGACGTGCTGCGCTACAAGAAGAAAGCGCTGCTTGGACAGGCTGAAGTCGATGGCTTCCTCGTGCTCGCGGACCTCGACACGCTCGCGCAGATGCAAGCCGAAGCGCTCATCGTAGACAGCGGCGTTGTGGTCGAGTTCGAAGGCCTGCAGACCATCGACCTCAAGAAGAAAGAGATCCGCATCGGTGACGTGCGGATCAAACGGGCAAAGTAGTGGCGTCGCAGGAAGACATCCGCGAAGCGTGGGAGGCGTTCGAAAGAATCCTCCCCACGCCCGACGTGTGGAGCACGACGATGCTGCGGCACGACGCTAAGAGCGGGCCGGGCGCCATCGTCATTCAGGTTGCAGACATCGGCCGCTACGATTGGTTGCGTCTCTATTCACACATCCAAAGACTGTTGATCCTCGCCGACAAAGGCGAGACCTGCCGCATGACTGAACCGGAGAGAGCTGTCTGATGGAGACTCACTACTACGACGGCCCCACGGACTTGCCGCCCGAGAAGCGGCAGATCCAAGTGAACTCGATGAGCGAGCTGCGCCGCGTCGCGGCCCAGCTCATCGAGTCGGGCGAGACCGACGTCAACGTCCAAATCCCGATTCACATGATGGGGCCCGAGGCGTATGATATACTGGGACAGATCGTGTCTCACCATCCCGCGTCCAAACAGAGACCCCATGCCCAAGAAGCCGAAGTATCCGAGGTCGTGAGCTACTCGGAGCAGCAGGAGCACCGCGGCATCCACTACAGCGTCTTCGAGGCGCCCGACGGATTCCGAGTCAAGGTCGCTGCCGGTTGCGCCGGGATGATCGAACCTTGGGACTGCCCATTCCAAGACTACGAGGACGCTGCCCTGCACGGGCGCGCGTTCATCGACCAAGTGTTTGACACAGGGTAAGCCCGAGCGACGCCCACAGATTCGTGAAGAGCTGGTCCAGGTTGCTGCGGTTGCCCTGGCCATGCTCGAATGCTGCGACCGCAACAACTGGAGCACTTCATGATGTCATTCATCCTTCTCTACACTTTGCTGGTTGTCGCCGTCATCGGTGTGCTCGCCAATCAGCTCATCCTGCGCAACGAGCTGAAGCTCACCAACGCACGCATCTCGGCGATCAGCAACGGCGTCCGCGCCGCACGCCGGGGCAACGTCCGTGAGCGCCGCACGCGGGCCAGGGCGCGTCCGACGATTCGCAATCGCGAGCTGATGACGGCCGCGCGCGACATTCAGAACATCAACCCGGACGGTCTCGATCAACAGCAGGATGCCTGATCCACGCGACATCTTTCCACTACGCGACGAGGACGTCTCCAAGGAGACGTCCTTGTTTCGCGTTGATCCTCAGAACCCTCCAGTGCCCCGCCGGCCTACGGTGATCGGCCCGGACTCGATCGGCTACCGCAAGCAACGCACGATCAAAGAGTTTTGGGACGAGTGGTTTACTGGCGAAAACAAGTCGCTTTCGGACCTCTATCCGGACCGCCTGCGCAATACATGGCGCATCGTCCGCACGCTGGCCATCGGGCGCGGCGTGGTGACCAAGAAGAACCAGACGCTCGTGAACGCGACCAAAGTGCACCCGTCGCCGTGGATCTCGCCCTTCCACTTCTACGCACACTCTAGCCCGGATCCGATCGTCAACGCGATCTGCAAGCAACGCATGCTGCCGCTACTCCCGCCCGACGTCCCTGCGGTGCACCTCAATGGGCGAGTTGACGAGGGTTACGACCCTGAGAAGGACGACGCGCTGTTGGACTTCTTGAAGCTCGCCGAACACGTCTCTAGCCGCGTGTTGTTCATCCCCCGCACGCGAGAGGGGCGCATGGGCCTCGCCGGCCTGTTCGATCCCAAGCTCGCGCGCCTTGCGTGGCCGACCGCGCAGGAGATCATGGACTACGAGCAGATCCTCGTCAGCCGCGCGTTCGGGACGATGGTCGCTACCGGTCCGAGTGGGGGCGACCACGAGGCTGCCGCCAAGCTGCGAGCCGAGGACTTCCACGAACACGAGATTCTCCAAATCCTCGCCATGGCGCGTGCTCACGCAGCCGAGGCGACGGGCCTGGACGACCCCGAGACCTTCTTCACCATGGAGATCGCACGGATGCAAGCGCTTGCAAGCAAGCAGGCTGAGCGTGAAGATTATCGGGGTGCCGCGCAAACCCGCCGTGACGCGCTGCGCCTTCTGACGACCCGTGACAAGGGCGATGGAGACGAAGACTATGACCAGATTGTTGAAGCCGAGGTAGTCAGGGCGAAAAAGCGCCTGCCAAAGGCCGACGAAGATGGTATAGTTGACGCAGACTGATCTCCCCCAACACTGAGGATTCACATGCGCATCTACCTCGTCACCCTGGTTCTGTTTCTGTTCACTTCGTGTGGCGCTTTCAGCGACTTGTCGCAAGGCCTTGCCGACGGCCGCGAGATGCTCGGCGAGCTGAAGCAGGACTACAACAGCATGAAAGACGGATTCGATGAGGGGCTCAAGGAGCTGCAGGAGACCAAGGCCGAGCTGTCCGCCATGAAGGAAGGGGCCTTCAAGAAGGCCGACAAGGACGGCGACGGCGAGCTGGACTGGAAAGAGAAGCTCCTCTACTGGGCACTGCTCGGCGGCGGAGGCATCGAGCTCGCTCGCCGAAAGATCAAGGGTCTGCAGGGCAACGTCGACCTCGCGTTCCGACGTGTAGACGAAGAGCGCGCCAAGCGCAAGCGAGACGTGGAGGCCCTGCGTGGAGCGCAAGCGAGCTAGGCTTCTGCTCGTAGCATGCGTGCTCGTGCTGCTGCCGGCGTGTGGGATGCTCTTCCCCTACACGGCAGCCGCGGTCGCGCCCGCCGGGGCCACTGTGGGTGAGGCAGGCCTGGGCCTCTTGGCCGACCTCCAGAACTGGATCGAAAAACTCGGAGGCGTGATCGCCTTCTTCTTTGGAGGTTGAGATGAGTGAAGAGCGCCTCGCGCGGATCGAGACGAAGTTGGACGCCATGATCGACAAAGTCAACGGGCGGATCGAACACGACGATAATCGGTGGAACCGGATGAACCGCACCGTCTACGGCTTCAACGGCTCGCCCGGGCTGCTCATCAAACTCGACCGCTTGGAACAAGCGCAGGAGCGATCGAGATGGCTTATGAGGACTATGGTTGGTGCGGTCGCAGTGCTGTTCGTGGGAGGCGTCTGGTCCATTCTGGTGGGCTGATGTTTGGCCGCGATCCAGGTTGGGAGGCGTTGGATGGGGACATCGAGTGCCTGTGCAAGATCCTCCAAGTGCACCCTCTGACGCACGAGCAGATGCACTACCTGCTGCGCGTGCAGAATGTGCGCGACAGCGAGATGCGCTTGAGTTGTTGGGGGCTCGACTACGAGGAAGCGTTCATCGTCATGGCGGTGGCCATGTTCTACCGCGCGCTCGTGCACCGCATCCCGTCCTACCTGTTTTACGAGGACGTGGGCCACGCCGAGAAGTGGATCCGCTCGCTCACCGAGCTGGGCAAGAACTGCGCCGAACCTCTACGCTCCCAGCTGGAGATTTCCAAGCGACGCGCCTTCCTGTCCGCGAACAAGGTGCACGTCTGCCACGTCGTAGGCCCGTGGACCAAAGACGCAGCCTTCCGTCCGGGCCACCAGGACATCATCCTGCCGGACTTCGACAACACCCCGACCCCCCGCATTCGACGCGCGTGCGCGCTTGCGGAAGGGTCCATTCTCTACGTTCCGTTCCCTTATGGCTCACTGGCTGAACCTGCGCACCGGGGAAACTCTGCCGACCGGCGAAGAGACAAGCGCTCGTCTTGAGGACGAACAAGCTCGCACTCGCTCGCAGAACGGCTGGACCCTACAAACCGACCTCGATGTCACATGGCGCGAGGCGCGGTGGTCTGTGTTGTATCCAGCCATCCGCAGTAACATCTACGAGTTCGCGTTCTGGTGCGGCATGCAGCCGACAGGACAGCAGTGCTTATTGCTCGACGCAGTCCAGAGGGGCGACGAGCGCATCGCTGTCAAGTCGGGCCAAGGGCCGGGGAAGACCACTATCACAACCCTTGTGGGAGCGTGGTGGGCAATCCGTTGGACCAACTCCACGACGTTGCTGACCGCTCCGTCGATGCACCTCGCACAGAAAGTGTGGATCGCCGAGTTCGCGCGGACCATGCGCAAGGCGCACCCAAAGATCAAGGGCTACTTCCAGATCGAGAAGAGCAAGGTCCGCCTCGGTCGCGACGAGGTCAAGTATCGCGACTGGCTCATTCTCCCTCGCACGGGCGCGTCGGCGGAGGGCATCGCCGGCCAGCACGAGAACCACATGAACATCATCGTGGAGGAGTGCTCGGGCATGGAGGATGCGATCATGGAGACGCTCTTCGGCACGGGCTCGAACGAGCAGTCAGACTGGAACCCGGATGCCAAACCATGCTCTTACCTGTTGATCGGGAACCCCACGCGCTGTGAGGGCATCTTCTACCGCATCTTCAACGACCCGCGCGAGAAGGTCGACTGGACGCTGCTCACGTTCAACGCGGAGCGCACGCCCCTCGTGTCGAAGAAGAAGGTCGAGCGCGAAGCGCGCATCTACGGCAAGGAATCGGCCTACTACAAGGCGCGCGTGCTGGGCGAGTTCCCGGATGAAGCAGATAACTTGCTCTTCCGCTACGAAGACCTGGAGGCCTGCGCCAAGGTGCCTGTGCTCCATGCAGCGAAGCGTCTTGATGGCGAGATGCAGTGGGGCCACGACCTAGCGCGTCAGGGCGGGGATGAGACGGTGAGCTACTTCCGCGTCGGCGGTGCAGTGATAAAGACCAAGATTTGGCCGGGCACGCGAGGCTTCGAGCCGGCTCATGCCATGCGCTGGTCGTTCCGCGAGGATGCGGAGTTTCGGCACCTCAACCCGGACGACATCCTGCACTGCTTCGACTCCGTGGGCGTTGGACAGGGCGTGGTCGTGGAGTTCGCGGAGAACGGCAAGAACTACTTCATGTTCAACGCGGGCTCGAAGGGCACCGCGCTCAATCGTCGCAAGTTCGCGAACCAGATCACCGAAGCATGGTTCTGGCTAGCTCGCCTCGTGGCTGAGCGTAGGGTCCACATTCCACGCGACCCCATCCTCTGGCAGCAGCTCACGACGCGTCGTTACGAGGCGGCCAAGGACGGGCGCTACCTGATCGAGCCCAAAGACAAATACATGAAGCGCCTGAATAAGGGATCTCCTGACCGTGCGGATGGGATGGCGATGTGCTTCTACCCGATCGGCGTGAATGCTAAAATCGCAGCGCGCGACGACTGAGGTGCTATACTAGGAGGTGTCATGAAGTGCCCTATTTGCAAGGAACCGACTCGGGCTATCCGCACCCTGCATGCGGGCGACGCTGCCAAGGCTTTGGAGCGCCGCTGCCCGAATGGCCACCGATGGACCTACGCCCTGCAACTCGTAGGCCCGATCAGGAAGCGTGGGGACGGTCCCCATGCGGTGGCGACGAAGATCCAGAAGGGCGAGAACCCCGTGCCGGAGCATGAGTATGTCCCAGTCGAAGAGTAAGCAGACGGCCGCGCAGAAGCGCGACGCGACGATCGCCGAGATGATGTCCAAGGCGGCCAGTGCGCGTGAGAAGAACAAGCACCTGATCCAGAAGCTGCGCAAGGATCCGTCACTTGCCGACGAGGTGCGTGAGCGACTCTGTGTTGATCTGCGGCGGGTGTTCTCGTTGCCCCGCAAACTCCTCGGCCCGTCGGCCAGCCGCAGACGCTACCGAGAGCACGGCCACTTCTCAGAAGAGTTGGTCACCATCCTCTGCGGCTCCTGGGCCGAGTTCAAACGACAGGCCGGCATAGAGGACAAGCTCGCGGTCAAGCAAGTCGAGCGCAACGTTTCCAAGACCCTGCGCGCGCAGCAGGTGGCCGAGTATGCAGACCAATACGTCAAGCCTTGGGACGGTGCCTACGACTCGCTTGACATGCAAGAGGAGTGCGTGACGCTCGCCATCGGCTCCGATTTCCATTCGAAGTATCTCGACCCGTTCGGCCGCCGAGTCTGGCTCGACGTCTTGCGCGACGAACAGCCGTGTGGCGTGCGCTACAATGGCGACGGTCCGGACTTCCCTAGTCTGAGCACGCACCGCCAGCTCCCCGGCCACTTCATGCTGTCCTTGCAGGACGAGATCGACGTGTGGACGCAGTTCATGGGCGAGAGCCGCAAGGCTGCGCCGGACGCCGACCACAAATGGATCCTCGGCAACCACGACATGCGCCTAGTCTACGCGATGGCAGATGCCGCGCCCATCTACAGCTCCCTGCGCAGTCACGCGTTCAACGAACTGTTCAACCTCGATGCGCTAGAAATCGGGCTGATCGCACGCTCGACGTTCCTCAACCCATCGGCCCGCATGAAGAAGACCGACATCGCGCAGAACTGGGAGACGCTGCTCGACGCGCAAGGTCTGCCGTTCTGGACCACCGTGCACGGCTTCCTCTGTGGGCAAGGCGCCCCGACCAAGCACCTGCAGAAGTTCATGACGTTCGGCACCAACGGCCATCTGCACGACGAGCGCGTCGTCTCCGGAGGCTCGCTTGCGACTGGCGTCCTGCGCTGGTATCAGACCGGGTGCATGGCGTGGCCGCGCGCCGTCGGAGCCAGCTACATCCCAGGCCCGATCGAGGCGACCGGCTGGGGCATGCAGTTCATTCTGGTCCACCTCTACCCACACTCGCGTCACGTTCACGTCGAGCCCGTGCACATTGGCGAGAACATCGCCACGTTCCGCGACAGCTACTGGGAGATCACGTCCGAAGAGTTGGCCGCTCGTGAAGAGATGATGGAGGTCTAGAATGAGTTGGGGGTTCATCGTTGGATTGTTGCTGGGCGCGGGCACAGGGTTCTTTTTGTTAGTGTGGGCATCCCGCACGCTCGTCAGGCAAGCATATGCGAGCCGCAAAGCACACGAAGAGGCGGTAGAGCGTAGGTTGGGCGCCCTCCCCGGTCGGAAGCGACGGGCGTCGGACCAATGAGCGCGTTCGGGTGGATTGCTGAGATAGCGGAGTGGGTGGCCATGTGGTTTCCCCGGTGGCTCGTCATCACCCGGCCCGAGCGCGCGATCAAGTTCCGGCGAGGAAAGACCGTCCGCGTGCTCAATCCTGGGGTAAGATGGTATTGGCCCCCCTTCACGGAGATCGACGGTCCCTTCCCGGTCGTATGGCAGCCGATGGCTACGTCCACACTTCACTTGATGGACAAGGACAACACCCCAGTCTCGGCCCAAGGGTTCGTCGTCTTCCGTGTCGTGGACCCGATCAAATATCGCGTCGACAACCACGACACGGACGACTGCATCGACGACGTAGTCGGTGCAGCAATCAGGGATGTCATCACTAACCGGACCATAGCCGAAGTGCAGGGCAACAGCCGCAAGACAACTGACAACGCACTGACGCGCGAAGCCGCAGGAGCGCTCGATGACTTTGGTGTCGAGGTCAAGTATGTTCGTCTCACGACGTTCACCACCAGCAAGATGCTCAGCGTGCTTGGAGACGTCCAGGCGCCGACCATCGAAGACGAAGAGGACTGATATGTCGTTCACTTTTCACGAGGGTATGACCCTCGACCCCCACGGAGATATCCATAAGACGGTGGCCGGCGACCGGGCCGTGGTGACTGCGATCGCAGCCGCCCTCATCATGGAGTTCCACGGCTGGAAGAACGGCGGGGGCAAGACCGCCTACGATGCGGAGAATGCGTAATGGCCGAGCTGTCCAACATCCCGCCGCGAGTGACGATCCGCATCAAGCAAGGCTCGTCGTTCAGTTTCCCGGTCGTGTTCCCGTTCGCCCTGACTGGTATGACGGTGCGCTTGCGAGCAAAGAAGACGATCGCGTCCAACGACGACTTGATCGAGTTGTCGACTGCGGGCGTAGGCATCACACTGTCCACCACCAACATCGCCGACGACACGGCCGACGTCCTGTTCTCAGAGGCACAGACAACTGCGCTACCGTGCGGGTGTTGGGTCTACGACTTCGAGCGTGACGGCACGCCGGTCTTCTCAGGCGGCTTCGAGATCGTCGGAGAGGTCTAGTGGCGGCGCCTGAGGTCCAGGTCAACCTGACGACGCCCGCGCCCGTCGAGGTCACTACGACTCGCACCGAGGTCGAGATCACTCCGGACGTGGTGCAGGTGCAGGTCACTCTGCCAGGATGTGCGCCGATCACTATCGACCATCCGGCTACCTCCCCCGTCGTTGTGACGAGCCCGACCGCGTCAACGATCAAGATCACGATGCCCCCGGTGGCCGACGTCACCATCGAGAACACTGGCGCCCCCGGACCGCAAGGTGCACAGGGGGTGGCGGGACCGACAGGGCCTCAGGGGCCGCAAGGTGACCCTGGTCCACAAGGCCCGCCGGGCGTGTTGTCAGGTATAGCGCAGATTCGCAACACAAACATCGCTACTAACTTGAACGTCATCGCGGGCATCGAGGTGCCGTTTGCATCCGGCACCGATGACTTCATGCAGGCGCCGTTCGAAGCGTTCGATGAAGGCGTCCGCATCGACCCCCTCCATCCAGTGAGTGGGCGCGTGCGCCTCTCGTGCTGGCTCAGCGCGGTGTCGTCCGCCAACAACACCGGCATCGAGCTGCGATTCCTCAAGAACGGCTCGCCCCTTACCGTCCGCGCGTTCCTGGGCGTGGTCGACAATAACTTCAACTTCTCAACGTCGGTGTCGCAGTGGGTGGCCGCTGCGCCCGGTGACGTGTTCGAGGTGCAGGCTCTCCGCGACACCGGCACGGGCACCGTCACGATGGTGTCCGCCGGCTCCTCGACCTTCTTCGCAGAGTGGTGGGACTGATGGACCAGAGCCTGCTACGCTTCATGCGTAACGCAGAAATGCGTAACGAGTTCCCCGACCCGGACCAGCGCCGGGCAGCCTACCGGGACTCCATGCCGGCCACCCTGGACTACTACGTCTTGGCCAAGGCGACCTTCAGCACCTGCTGCGCCAAGCAAGACGTCCCGGAAGTGGAGGCCACCATAGGGCTCCTTCAGAGGCCGCTGGAAGCCCTGTGGCGTGCCCGCGTCCGAGAGGCCCTCGGAGTCGCGGTGAGCCGTCTGCGTGAGCTGGAGGATGATCTACCCACGTCAGCGGTCGACGGACTGGCCCTGGAGCAAGGGGCTCGTGGGGCGCGCAACGAAAAGCTCCTGATCGCGGCCTTTCTGGCCGCCTTGGACGAAGCCGTCCGGGCACCACTGCCGGCCAGGATCGAAGGCCTGCTGACCCAGGCGACCGAGAACCTGCTGCAGGACGGGGCACTCTCCCAGAGCCTGACCCTGGACCTCGCTCGGGAGCCTTTGGTTCGGGCAGCCGCTCGGGCGGACCTCCGCACGCTGATCGCCGGCAGAATCGACACCCGCGCGGACGAGCTGCGCGACCAAGTCCGTGAGTTCCTGCGCTCGAAGCGCGCCCGCACGCCGGCACAGCCAGGGGACATCACGGAGGCCGCGCCGGGTTTCCGCGCCAACAATCTGCAGGAATGGCTCGCGCGCAATGTCGAGCTGGTGGGGCTCCAGACCAGCAAGTGGTTGCCGGCCGTGGTCGATCAGTGGGCTTATCGGTGGTTCGTCACCGGTCAGTTCCTGGCCGGGTTGCAGGCAGGGTTCACCGAGCTGCGCGCGGTCGCGGTCATCGACGGTAAGACCACACCTTTCTGTGTGTGGGTGAACGGACGCGTGGTGTCGGTGTCAGGAGCACAAGAGCAACTCGATCGCCACATGCGCGCTGCGCTCAGCGGAGACATCGACGCGTTGATGGGCAACTGGCCCATGCTCGACAGCAAGATCGTGCAGTCGGACGACCGACGCGCGCTGCGTCGTGCATTCGCGCGCGTCGGCCTACCCCCCTACCACTTCCGGTGCCGCACGACTCTTCAGTGGGTCCGCTAGGTCTTCGTGTAGAAGAGCGTGATGTGACACTCGTCGTTAGCCGACTGGTTGGTGTTGGTATCCAGCGTCACATTGGTGGCGTCCACGATTAGCGAGATGTTGTTGTTCTGCGAGTCCTGGTGCACGAACGGTAGAGGGATCGCAAGGTTCGTGCCTGAGTTGCGGCTGTTCATGCGATGCTCGATGAGTCGTTCGAAGCCGGTGATCCCATGTGCCACGCTCTTCGACGTGGCGTTGGGCAACGCGCCAAAGCTGATCGTCTTCTGGAAGATGGGCTTGTTGTCGATCCAGAACTGCCCGGTGGCCTGTTCGGACGTGGAAAAGTTCAAGGGTCCGCCCACAGCAGACACTGTCGGATTGGTGACGTCTGTGCGCGTGTAGTAGAGCGTGATGTAGCACTCGTCGTAAACGGAAAAGTTCAACGTCGTGGCCACAACGATGTTGGTGTTGTCGGTCTGGAGCTTGACATTGTTGGTTGCTGTGCCTTCGAGGAGCCATGGCAGAGTGAGTCGCATGTTCGTGCTGGTGTTGCGAGCCACCGCCTCGACCTCGATGAGCACCCCCAGGTTGGTGATGGCATGGGCCACGTTCTTGGTCGCCGCGTTAGGCAGTGCCCCGAAGTTGATCGTCTTCTTGTGCACGGGAGACCCGTCTGTCCAGAGCTGGGCCAACTCCTGCTCGGTTAGCTTGTAGTCTACAAGCTGTGGCGTGGTGGGGATCGAGATAGGCGCCACCGGACTCGTCACATCACTGCGCGTGTAGTAGAGCGTCAAGAAGACTTCGTCTTCGACCGTTTGATCGATCGCCGTGCGGATAAAGATGTTCGTTGTGTTGAACTGCCAGAGCACCTGAGTTCCGATGAAGTTGTCGACGACGAACGGCTGCGGGGACATAACACCTGTGCCCGAGCGTCGGGAGAACGCCTCCATCTTGACGATGCGCTCGATGTTGGTGATACCATGTGCGACGTTCTTAGACGTGCTGTTCGGCAGCGGGCCGACACTGATGGTCTTCTTGTGGATCGGCTTGCCGTCGGTCCAGAGCTGTGGCAGCTCCTGCTCCGTCAGCTTGTAGTCGACGAGACTGCCCAACGTGCCGTCCCCACTGGGCGTGGTGAACTCCAGCGCGGTCTCGCCTGCGTTGACCGAGACGACCCTTGATCCTTGGCCTGCGAACGAGCCGGGCGTGTCAGTCAACGATAAGAAGTCCGTGGAGACGGCAGCGAACTCCAGCGCGGTCTCGCCTGCGTTGACCGAGACGACCTTTGATCCTTGGCCCGCGAACGAGCCTGGAGTATCGTCCAAGCCGAGGAACGCCGTGTTAGCTGTCAGTGCGGGATTGTAGGTCATGGTGTCTCCTA
>Ga0210144_1000841_pt1 | contig 14101 bp, 16 predicted proteins | sample Muzzi_PWA_D2_FD_185532 | JGI IMG/M metagenome (GOLD analysis project Ga0210144, IMG submission 185532) | Wetland microbial communities from San Francisco Bay, California, USA, that impact long-term carbon sequestration - Muzzi_PWA_D2 (SPAdes) | ecosystem: Environmental > Aquatic > Marine >...
TCGGGCTGGCGGTCGGGCTCTATCTCGGGCTTTTCGTCGCACCGCCGGACTTCAAGCAGGGCGATACGGTGCGGATCATGTTTATCCACGTTCCCTTCGCCTGGCTGTCGATGGCCTGCTACGGAACGATGGCGGTCGCCGCCCTCGGCACGCTGGTCTGGCGGCATCCGCTCGCCGACGTTCTGCAGAAGAGCGCGGCGCCGATCGGCGCGGCCTTCACCTTCCTGGCGCTGGTCACCGGTTCGTTGTGGGGCAAGCCGACCTGGGGCACCTACTGGGTATGGGACGCGCGGCTGACCTCGGTTCTCATCCTCCTCCTCATCTATCTCGGGCTGATCGCGCTCTGGCAGGCGGTGGAGGACCCCGGCAGGGCGGCGCGCGCCGCCGCCATTTTGACGCTGGTCGGGGCCGTCAATGTGCCGATCATCAAGTTCTCGGTCGACTGGTGGAACACGCTGCATCAGGGCGAAAGCATCTTCGTCGCCGGCGGGCCGCTGATCGATCCCACGATGCTGTGGCCGCTCTTCGTGATGGCGGTCGGCATGACGGTGCTGTTCGCCGCGTTGCTGTTGATGGCGATGCGAAACGAGATCCTCCGGCGGCGGGTGCGCGCCATGCAGATCGTCGCTGCCGGGGGATGATCGCGCCGGGGACCCATGACGGCTTCATCATTGCGGCCTATGTGATTGCCGTGGTGGTGCTGGTCGGGCTGTTCGTGTGGATCGTGGTCGACGGCCGGACGCAGCGGCGGCGGCTGGCCGAGCTCGAAGCGCGCGGCGTCCGGCGACGTTCGGCAGGGAGTAGCAAAGCGTGACGACAACCGAAGAAACACAGCCGAGACGGCGGGTACGCCTGATCCTGCTGTTGCCGCTTTTCGTCTTCGTGGCACTCGCCGCGATCTTCCTGCTCCGGCTCGAATCGAACGTCGACCCGCAGGCGATCCCCTCCGCCCTGGTCGGCAAACCCGCGCCGCAATTCGACCTGCCGCCGCTCCATGGTGTCTCCCGCACCGGCCTCAAGCGCGCCGATCTCAACGGCGGGGTCACCATCGTCAACGTCTTCGCCTCGTGGTGCGGGCCGTGCCGGCTGGAACATCCTCAGTTGATGGCGCTGTCCGGTGACGACCGGATCCGTCTCGTCGGGATCAACTACAAGGACAGCGAGGCCAACGCCCGGCAATTCCTCGACGAGCTCGGCGATCCTTATGCGGCGATCGGTGTCGACGCCAAGGGCCGCGCCGGCATCGACTGGGGTGTCTATGGCGTGCCGGAGACCTTCATCGTCGATGCCGAGGGGATCGTCCGCTACAAGTATATCGGCCCGATCAGCCCCGAGGCGCTGGAGAGCGTGGTGAAGCCCGAGATCGACAAGGCGCTGCGGCCCGAGGGGTGAGGGCGGGCACTTGAGACCATTAGTTCCGAGGAATAAATCGTTGGATACTGTCGCCGCGAAACATGTTTAATAGCCAGCTCTTAGCTGATTCGACTGCGTTAATTTCTATCAAGCCAAAATGATTAATAAACAAAAATAAACTGGCCCAAAATATCCCGGCAAATAACACCATGCCAAAGATTTTTGATATATTCGAAATTAATGAAGAAAGAAACCCGATATCTACATCAGAATCCGTCAATTTAGTTTTGTCGGAATCTTCTTTTTCCCACAATATTCCTAATATTATTATAAAACCATTTAAATAGTATGTGATGGATTTTCTCAAATATTCTGCAGTGTGATCGACAGATCTCCCAACTATTGCGTGAGATAAGATCGTGAATGTGAAAATTGTTACCGTTTTTGCGAGTAAAGGAATCCAGAATACTAGGCCCACCACGGCCCAAACGGCGGCAGAGAGGAGAACAAAAGGTAGGATAAGAAGTTTTCCAAAAATGGTCATCCTTGCTGCCACCCCTCCCAGGACAACAACTTTCCTCTGCGACGTGCATAAGTTCAACCTGAAAAGTGAATCGCCTTCTGCGGCGGGCGCATGACAAACGGGCCGTTGGAGACGGGTGTGGTGCCGTTGGTGAAGGGCCTCTTCCATCATGCTTCTCCCCAAGTCGGAAAATCCGAGTTGAGCGCATTGTCCTGCTTCCCCGTCCCGGGGAGGGAGTGGTCGTGTTGTTCCGCCGAGATATTCTGCGAAATACGACGCTACCCGCCGGCCTGCCAGGCGAGCACGCCGTCGAAGGGGTAGATCAGCATGATGACGTTGAGCGTCAGGTTGTCGCGCACCGCCCAGGCGGCGAGAAGCTCGAGCCCGATCCCCACCACGATGGTCACCCACACCGGCAGCCGCGCGGCGAGGAAGAAGCCGACCAGCATCGCCACGATGTCGAACATCGAATTGATGATGGTGTCGCCGGCATAGGCCACCGAGACCGTGACATCGCGATAGCGGCTGATCACCCACGGCGTGTTCTCGATGATCTCCCAGGCGCCCTCGACGGCAAGCGCAATCAGGGCCCGGAGGCTGAGCGGCTGCCGGCGCGCCACCACCCACAGCGCGAGATAGAACAGCAAGCCGTGGACGACGTGGGACGGCGTGTACCAGTCGACGATGTGCTTCGAATCCTCGCCGCCGCCCCACAGGCGCACGCCGCTCGGCGCGGCGAGGGGATGGCCCATGGCGGCGAGACCGGCGGCGGTCGCCGCGAAAACCGCCAGGCCGACGAGGACGAAGGCAACGTCGCGTCGCCCGGCCCCGCGGGCGGCCGCGGTCACTGCTCGGCGCCTTCCTCGTGAATCGCGTAGCGGTTGATCAGCGGCAGCTGGAAGAGAGTGAAGGCGAAGGTGAGCGGCATGATGCCGAACACCTTGAAGTCCACCCACAGGTCGGTCGAGACGCTCCGCCAGACGATCTCGTTGAGGGCGGCGAGCACGAAGAAGAAGATCCCCCAGCGCAGCGTCAGCTTCTGCCAGCCCTCGTCGGTCAGCCGGAACACCGAATCGAAGACATAGCCGAGCAGCGACTTGCCGAACAGCAGCCCGCCGAGAAGCGCCGACCCGAACAGCACGTTGACGATCGTCGGCTTCATCTTGATGAAGGTCTCGTCCTGCAGCCACAGTGTCAGCCCGCCGAAGACCAGCACGACCACGCCGCTGATGAACGGCATGATCGGCAGCCGCCGGGTAATGGCGAGCGAGAACGCGAGCGAGATCAACGTGGCGCCGATGAACAGCGCCGTGGCGATGAAGAGCGGCCCGCCGAGGTGACTGAGCGCCGGGAACCGCGCGGCCAGCCACTCGCCGCGGGCGTTGGCGAAGAAGAAGACGCCGAGCGGCCCGAGCTCGAGCGCCAGCTTGAGGAGCGGGTTGATCGGCTTGCGATCGGCCTGGTTGGGTGCGGATTCGAATTCCATCAAGACGCCTTCCGGGGGGACTCAAAACCCGGTAAATCCGGGGTTGTGCTGGTCCCGTCCATGAACGGGTCGCCACCCAACACTTAGTGGACCGCCGCTTCAAGCTCAACGGGGGAACCCATGCGCACGTTGCCTCACGCAAGCCGGCGCGGGGCGGCGGTTGCCGGGTCGCCGCTGTTGGGCGTTCCGGTCGGCTCGATGAGGAGGATGTGCACCTCCTCTCGGGCGACCGGCCGATGCTCGACGCCCTTCGGCACGATGAACACCTCGCCTGGCCCGAGCGTCACGGTCCGGTCGCGCAGCTCGATGTCGAGCACGCCTTGCAGCACGAGGAAGAAGTCGTCGGTGTCGTCGTGCTTGTGCCAGATGAACGCGCCCTTCAGCTTGGCGACCATGACGTCGTGGCCGTTGAACTCGGCAACCGTCCGCGGCTTGAAGGGCTCCGAAAACGTCGCGAGCTTCTCGGCGAGGTTGGCTTTCTGGTTCATAGGGCCTCCAGGTCTGCAACGGACGCCGCTGAATTGCGACAGTCCTTCCACGCGTCACCCCGGCGAAAGCCGGGGTCCATTTCTGTGTGCTGGCAATCTTCGATCCGCGGTCCGATGAGGCGGGTGCCTGGATTCCGGCTTTCGCCGGAATGACGAGAATGCAAGGCGCGCGGTCAGTCGTTTGCCATGTCAACTGAGATACTCAAACCGCGCCAACTCGCTGGTGATGATCCGCGCCATCATCTCGTGGCTCTTGGAGTAGTGGTTGCTCACCCCTTCGTCCCAGGTCCAGAAGAAGGTGCGGTCGATCAGGCCGAAGGACAGAACGGTGTTGCCGTCGGCATCCTTCACCGACCATTGCTGCGGCGTCTTGCCCGGATTGTCCCGCCTGATCGACAGGCCCTCGGCGAGGCGCGGCTTGAGGCCGGCGGAAAGCGCGTCGATCGCCTTCAGCATGTCGTCGGAGGCGCGTTTTGCTGGTGGCTTGCGTTTCGCCGGCGTCGCTGCCTTCGGGCCGGCCTTCCTGTCTGCGGCGGCCGTCATTCAGAGCCCCGCCAGCGCCCTGGCGAAGTCGTCGGCGGCAAACGGCTCGAGGTCGTCGATCCCCTCGCCGATGCCGATGAAATGCACCGGCAGGCCGTATTTGGCGGCGATGGCGACGAGGATGCCGCCGCGGGCGGTCCCGTCGAGCTTGGTCATCACCAGGCCGGTGACGCCGGCGCGCTGGCCGAAGATCTCCACCTGATTGAGGGCGTTCTGGCCGGTGGTGGCGTCGAGCGTCAAAAGCACGCTGTGCGGCGCCGTGGGTTCGATCTTCTTGACCACGCGGACGATCTTTTCGAGCTCCGCCATCAGCTCGTCCTTGTTCTGCAGCCGCCCGGCGGTGTCGATGAGGAGCACATCTGCGGCTTCCGCCCGCGCCTCGGTCAAGGCGTCGAAGGCGAGTCCGGCCGCGTCCGCGCCGGTTTCCTTCGCCACCACCCGCGCGCCGGTCCGCTCGCCCCAGATCTTCAACTGTTCGATGGCGGCGGCGCGGAATGTGTCTCCGGCGGCGAGGACGACAGTCTTGCCTTCGGCCCGGAGGTTGGCAGTGAGCTTGCCGATGGTGGTGGTCTTGCCGGTGCCGTTGACCCCGACGACGAGGATGACGTGCGGCTTCAATGCCGGGTCGACGACGAGCGGCCGGGCGACCGGCTCGAGCCGACGCTCGATCTCGGCGGCGAGCACCGCCTTCACCTCCTCGCCGGTGACCTCCTTGTCGTACCGCCCTTCGCCGAGCTTGGCGGCGATCGCCACGGCCGTTTCCATGCCGAGGTCCGCCTTGATCAGCATGTCCTCGAACTCCTCAAGCGCCGCCTCGTCAAGCTTGCGCTTGGTAAAGATCGCGGTGATGCCCTCGGAGAGCGCATTGGAGGAGCGGGTCAGGCCGGACTTGAGCTTCTGGAACCACGAGCGCCGCTGCTCCGGCTGCCGCGCTGCTTCAGCCGCGGCCTCCGCGCCATCGTCGGGCGGCTTGTCGCCACCGAACACCCGGCGAAACAGTCCCTTGCTCTCAGCCATGGTCACGCCGCCTCGGCGATCAGGGTGCGGCCGGTGCGGCCGGTGATCCGCGCCGCGACGATGTCGCCCGGCTGGCCGGCCGGGATGGCGGCCGGGGCGAAATACTCCGTGCGGCCGAGGCCGTCGCGCTCGACCAGCACCCGGCGGGCGGCACCTTGCTCGGCGGCGAGGTGGGCGGCAAACGCGGCGTCGCCCTTGGCGCGAAGCCGGGCGGCGCGCTCCTTCACCACGGCGCGGTCGATTTGCGGCATGCGGGAAGCCGGCGTGCCGGGACGCGGCGAAAACGGGAAGACATGGAGATAGGTCAGGCCACAATCGTCGACGATGGACAGCGCATTGTCGAACATCGCCTCGGTCTCCGTCGGAAAGCCGGCGATGAGGTCGGCGCCGAACACGATGTCGGGCCTGAGCCGTCGCACGGTCTCGGCGAAGCGGACGGAATCGGCGCGCCCGTGCCGGCGCTTCATCCGCTTGAGAATCATGTCGTCGCCGTGCTGGAGCGACAAATGGAGATGCGGCATCAGCCGCTCCTCCTCGGCAATCGTGGCGAACAATGCATCGTCCACCTCGATGGAGTCGATCGAGGAGAGGCGGAGCCGCTGCAGCTCCGGCACATGGCGGAGGATGGCCCGCACCAGATTGCCGAGGCTCGGCCGTCCCGGCAGGTCGCTCCCATACGACGTGATGTCGACGCCGGTCAGCACCACCTCGCGATAGCCGTTCTCGGCAAGCCGGCGGATCTGGTCGACCACCGCGCCCATCGGAACCGAGCGCGAATTGCCGCGGCCGTAGGGGATGATGCAGAAGGTGCAGCGGTGGTCGCAGCCGTTCTGCACCTCGACGAAGGCGCGGACGCGGCCGTCCATCCCCTCGATCAGGTGGCCGGCGGTTTCGCGCACCGACAGGATGTCGTTGACGCGGACTTCCGCCCCATCAGCAAGTCCGAAGTCGGGCCCGGCATAGCTCGCGGCGGACAGCTTCTCTTGGTTGCCGAGGACGAGGTCGACCTCGTCCATCCTGGCGAAGCTCTCCGGGTCGATCTGGGCGGCGCAGCCGGAGACGACGATCCGCGCGTGCGGGTTTTCGCGCCGCGCCTTGCGGATCGCCTGACGGGCCTGACGCACCGCCTCACGGGTCACGGCGCAGGTGTTCACCAGGATCGCGTCGGCGAGGCCGGCCTCGGCGGCGCGGGTTCGCATCACCTCGGATTCCAGCGCGTTCAGCCGGCAGCCGAAGGTGATGCTGCGGAGCTTCGCAATCAGCTGGGGGGTACCGTTTGCAGGCGAAACGCTCCTCTTCCCCCTTGCGGGGGAGATAGTCGAGCTTTGGCGAGCGGAGCTCGCTTTAGCGAGACTAGAGGGGGGTGCGTTTGAACCGGCGTCGTGGCTCACCCCCCTCCCTGACCCTCCCCCGCAAGGGCGGAGGGAAGCGCGCTCATCCGCTCTCCCTGGCTTACCGTTTGGCGCGGGGCGCGAACAACCTTCCCCTTGAGGGGAGGTCGAAGGACGACGGGCCGAAGGCTCGGCGGCCGTCGGGAGGGGGGAAAGTCCCGTCCCGTAGTCGCCTCCCTCCCGGAATTCGCGCTCGCCCCGCTCGGCCAATTCCGACCTCGCCTCGAGGGGGAGGTTTGGGTCGGGGCTCTCATCGTGCACGCTCATGCCGCGCCCTTTTGCGTCTGTGACCACGCCAGCGTTTCGGGATCGACGACGCCGTCGAACTCCGCCTCGATCGGCCCGGTCATCATCACATGGTCGTCCGCCCGCCATTCGACGGTGAGCGGCCCGCCCGGCAGTGCGACGGTGACCGTCCGGTCGCACAGGTTCTTGCGCATGGCGGCGACCGCCGCGGCGCAGGCGGCGGTGCCGCAGGCGCGGGTGAGGCCGACGCCGCGTTCCCAGGTGCGGACGGTGAGCGCCGTCCGGCTCTCGACATGGGCAAGCGAGATGTTGGCGCGCTCGGGGAAGATCGGATGATGCTCGAGCAGCGGTCCGAAACGGGCGAGGTCGTAGGCCTCGACATCGTCGACCCAGAAGATGGCGTGCGGGTTGCCCATGTTGACCGCCGAGGGCGAATGCAGGATCGGCGCGTCGATCGGCCCGATCTGCAGTTCGATGGCGCGGGTGTCGCGGAATTCCTCCGCCAGCGGGATTTCCTGCCAGCCGAAGCGCGGCTTGCCCATGTCGACGGTGACCGTGTCCGGGAGGCCGGTGGCGAAGGCGTTGAGGAGACCCGCGCCGGTCTCGATCGAGGCGGAGCGGTTGCCGCTCTCGCCCATCAGGATCCAGCCGACGCAGCGGGTGGCGTTGCCGCAGGCCGACACCTCGCCGCCGTCGCGATTGTGGATGCGCATGAAGGCGTCGGCGCCCGACGTGGAACGCTCGATCGTGATGAGCTGATCGAAGCCGATTCCGTCGCGTCCGCCGAGCTTCCGGATCGCGTCCGGCGACAGTCCGACGGGCGTCCGACGGGCGTCCAGAATGACGAACTCGTTGCCGAGGCCGTTCATCTTGCGAAAGGGGATGGCGTCCGCGGGCATGATTGTCGCCGGTTTTTCTGATCACGCGTTATATGGCCGAAAGCCTGACGGATTGCCAGCGGGGCGCAGGAATCGCGCGCATTTCCGCCCACACGCCGCGATCAAGCGGAATTGAGTGTTTCGGAGCGGAGGCCCGGCCTAAGCTTTTCCGCAAGATTTGACCGCGGCGGCATTGTCCGCCGCTTCGATCCGAGGAGACGAGAGATGGAACTGACTCGGACGGAATCGCGGAAATCGGGACTTCCGATGGCGATCGCCCTGGCAGCGGGACTTATCGCGGTCGACCTTCTCTGCCAGAGCGCCAGCGTCAAGGCCGCGGAGAACGCGACGCCCATTCCACCTCCCGCCCTCGACCAGATGGCCGCCACGACCGGCAAGATGGACACGGCGGTCTTTGCCGGTGGCTGTTTCTGGGGCGTCCAGGCAGTGTTCCAGCACGTCAATGGCGTCGAAAACGCCGTGTCCGGCTATGCCGGCGGCGCGGCGGCCGACCCGAGCTATCGTCAGGTCAGCTCCGGCGCGACCGGCCACGCGGAGTCGGTGGAGGTGACCTATGATCCGGCCAAGGTCAGCTACGGCAAGCTGCTGCAGATCTTCTTCTCCGTCGCCCACGATCCGACCCAGCTCAACCGGCAGGGCCCCGACACCGGCACGCAGTACCGGTCGGCGGTGTTCTTCACCAATGACGAGCAGGACAAGATCGCCACAGCCTATGTCAAGCAGCTCGGCGAGGCAGGATCGTTCGGCAGGCCGATCGTCACGGAGCTTTCAAACCTGAACGCTTTCTACCCGGCCGAGGACTACCATCAGGACTACGCCTATCTTCATCCCGACCAGCTCTACATCGTGTGGAACGATCTGCCGAAGGTTGAGCACCTGAAAGAGATGTTCCCGGACGTATGGCGGGACGAGCCGAAGCTCGTCCGGCCGGCGGGAGATAGCTGAGGAGGAAGGGGCGGCGGCATATTTCGGCTGTCTGTCAAACCACTGTCATCGAGTGCCGCTTTCATCGGCCGGCCGGCGTCGATTTGAGCACCTCGGTTTTGTTGATTTTTCTTCCCCCGGCTGGCGCCCGTCTTGACCGCCGGCCGGGGCTTTTTGTTCGCTTGCGTGGCTGTGTCACCACCGGCCGGTGAGGCTGACGCCGACGATGTCGAGATCGTTCTTCATGGTGGCCTTGAGCCCGCCCTGCAGATTGTCGACGCCGATTTCGCCGTCGGCGAACCAGATGTGGGCATAGGAGGCGGCGAGCGTGATGCCGCGCCAGCATTCGTGGGTGAAGCCGAGGCCGAGGATCGTCCGGTCGCCGTCGGGGTTGATGGTGTTGTTGCCGCCGACCGAGACGGCCTGCTCATAGCCGAGGCCGGCACTGACAGTCGTCCGGTCGGAGAGCTGATACCGCCCTCCGACAGAGAAGAACCATGTGTCCTTCCAGACTTGCGGGCGCACCACTGTCGGGAACAAGCCGGAGTCGAACTTGATGCGGAAGCCGTCGAACGCGCTCCAGTCGTTCCAGTCCACCTCACCGAGAAGGGTCAGCCGCTCGGTGATCGACTGCTCGATTCCGGCGCTGATCACCGTCGGTGTCGACAGGTTGAAGCTGACGTTCTGGGTAAATGGCAATCCCTTGATGCCGGCCGTTCCAGTGAGGTGGTGGGTGATCTGCGAGCGGTAGCTCAGGCCGATCCGGGTTCCCGGCAGAGGATCCCAAGTGAAACCTGCGCTCCACCCGACGGAGATGTCGTTGCCGCGCAGGAACCCCGGACCGGAAAAGAACAGGAACGATTCGCGACGCTGGAGATCGACGTCCATGCCCTGGATGTTGAGGCCGAACGCGAAGGCAAAGCGGTCATTGACGCGGCGGGCGACGGTCGGCGTGAGATTCCAGCTGACCATCGAGGTCTTGAGCAGCTGGTACTCGCCGGCCCAATGCGGCCTGCTCTGGATGATTACCGCAAACGGGCCGCTGAAGCCGATGCCGAGCGTGGTCTGGGCGTCGACCTGATGGGTCGCATAGATGGCCGGCCCGACGGCATCGTCGGCCATGCCGCCGCTGCCTCCAAGCGGCAGGAGATTCATACCGGACGGCGAGGTCGCCTCGGTGGCATGGATCGAGACATTCGGGAAGAATGCCCGGCCGTCGGCGGTGACCACCGTGCCGGTCAGGTCGGCGATGGCGGCCGGGTTGTAGAACATATAGGACGCATCGTGGCCATGGGCGGCGGCCCCCGCGAAAGCGCTGCCCATCGCGGCGGTCGAGTGCTCGCGCACGTAAAACCCCCCGGCTTTCGCCGCCGGCACTTGCGCGAGCGCAAGAACAGCGCACGGAACGAGCGCAACCGCCCGGATCTTTCGCATCAGGCCCCCCTTTTTCGCCCGGCGCGTCGAGACCGGGCAGGTTAGACGGCGGTCATCTGTCCGGTCAAAGTCCGCTTATGGCCGCAGCCGGCTTTTGCCTGCGATCGTTGCCGCGATGATGCATTTCGGCCACAAGGCACGCAGTTGAAGAGCCGGGAGCAGGCATGAGAGACATTTCGAAAGGCGAGAATCAGCGCAGGGCCGGCCTTCCGGCGACAGTGCTTATGCATCGCGCCGCAGGCATTCGGTTGACTCGCCCCGGCCGCAGACGTAAACACCCGCCAACTCTGCAAGGAGCGGCAGTTTTTGGAATGGCCGACCGGGACCGGATCCCGGAGGCCACCGTCCGCCAGCGCGATGCGCCCGCGGGCGTCATTGGTGCATGAACCGTCCCGGGTTGCAGGCGGGCGGGTCGGAGACGACATAACGGGGACCCGATAACGGTCACAGACGGCAGACGATGTTCGATACACTCTCGGAACGCCTCGGCGCGATCTTCGACAGGCTCACCAAGCGTGGCGCCTTGTCAGAGTCCGACGTCAACGAGGCAATGCGCGAGGTCCGTCGCGCCCTGCTCGAGGCCGATGTCGCCCTCGATGTTGTCCGCTCGTTCACCGACAAGGTGAGGAGCCGCGCCGTCGGCCAGGAGGTGATCCGCTCGGTCACCCCGGGCCAGATGGTGGTCAAGATCGTCCACGACCAGATGGTGGAGATGCTCGGCTCGGAAGCCGAGACGATCGACCTTCATGCGCCGGCCCCGGTGCCGATCATGCTCGTCGGCCTGCAGGGATCGGGCAAGACGACGACGGCGGCCAAGATCGCCAAACGGCTCACCGACCGCAACAAGAGCAAGGTGCTGCTTGCCTCCCTCGATACGCGCCGTCCGGCGGCGCAGGAGCAGTTGAAGGTGCTCGGTCAGCAGGCCGGAATCGATACGCTGCCGATCGTCGCCGGCCAGATGCCGGTGGAGATCGGCAAGCGGGCGCTGTCGGCCGGCCGGCTCGGCGGCTACGACGTTGCGATCCTCGATACCGCCGGCCGCACCCATATCGACGAGTCGCTGATGGCCGAGATGGCCGAGATCAAGCGGTCGACGAACCCGCATGAGATCCTGCTGGTCGCCGACGCGCTGACCGGCCAGGACGCGGTCAACCTGGCCAAGTCGTTCAACGAGCGGGTCGGCGTCACCGGCATCGTCTTGACCCGTGTCGACGGCGACGGGCGCGGCGGCGCGGCGCTCTCGATGCGCGCCGTCACCGAGAAGCCGATCAAGCTGATCGGCGTCGGCGAGAAGCTCGACGCGCTGGAGGATTTCGATCCGACGCGGATCGCCGGGCGCATCCTCGGCATGGGCGACGTCGTCGGCCTGGTCGAGAAAGCGGCGGCCAACATCGACGCCGCACAGGCCGCCAGGGCGGCCGAGCGCATGAAGAAGGGGGTCTTCGACCTCGACGACCTTGCTGACCAGCTCGCCCAGATGCAGAAGATCGGCGGCATGTCAGGCGTCATGGGCCTGCTTCCCGGCGTCGGCAAGATGAAGAAGCAGATAGACGCCATGGGCGTCGACGATTCGGTCTTCAAGCGTCAGCAGGGGATCATCTCGTCGATGACCAAGAAGGAACGGAAGAACCCCGACATCCTCAAGGCCAGCCGCAAGCGGCGGATCGCCGCCGGCTCCGGCACCCGCGTCGAGGAGATCAACAAGCTCCTCAAGATGCACCGCCAGATGGCCGACATGATGAAGCAGATGGGCAGAGGCAAGGGCATGTTCGCCCGCATGGCCGGAATGGCCGGGGCGGGCGGCGGCATGCCGCAGATGGACCCGGCTGCGCTGGAGCGTCTCGCCAAGGGTGGCGGCCTGCCCGGTGGTCTTCCCGGCTCGCCGCCCGGTGGCCTGCCGGGGCTTCCGGGTGTCGGGGGTCCCAAGCTTCCCGGCCTCGGCGGCGGCCTGCCGGGATTGCCGGGAAAGAAGAAATGATCACCCGCCGAGAGGGCTTGCCGCCTTGCGGAGCTTCGATCGGCTCGAAATCACATCGACAGGAGTAACTGAATGTCCCTGAAACTTCGCCTTGCCCGGGCTGGCGCCAAGAAGCGACCGTTCTACCGGATCGTGGTCGCCGACGCGCGGGCGCCGCGCGACGGCCGCTTCATCGAGATCGTCGGCACCTACGATCCGATGCTGCCCAAGACCGACGAAAACCGGGTGACGATCAAGACCGAGCGGGTCCAGCACTGGCTCGGCGCCGGCGCCCAGCCGACTGACCGGGTGCTCCGCTTCCTCGACGCGGCCGGCCTCGCCAAGCGGCCCGCCCGCAACAACCCGCAGAAGGCGCTGCCCGGCAAGAAGGCGCAGGAGCGCGGCGCGGCGGCGGCCGAAGCGAAGGCCAAGGCCGAAGAAGCGGCTGCCGCGCCAGCCGAACCGGCTCCCGCTGAAGCCGCCGAGGAAGCCGCAGGCTAGCGATGGCCGAAGCGGCGGCGGAACGGGTCGTCATCGCCCGGATCGGCGCCGCCCACGGCATCAAGGGCGAGGTGCGGGTGAAGGCGTTCACCGGAACGCCCGCCGATATCGCCTCGTACGGAGCGCTGGAATCCGACGACGGCCGCCGGTTCGAAGTGGAGACGTTCCGCCCTGCCGCCGGCGGGTCGCCCGACATGCTGGTCGTCCGCTTCAGGGGGATCGCCGACCGCAACCAGGCCGAAGCGCTGAACGGCATCGAGCTCAGCGTGCCGCGTGAGCGACTGCCGGAGGCCGGACCCGACGAGTTCTACCACGCCGACCTCATCGGCCTTGCCGCAGTGACGGCCGACGGCACGGCGCTCGGCACCGTGATCGCGGTGCCGAACTACGGGGCCGGCGATCTCCTCGAAATTGTCCCGAAGCGCGGCGAGAGCATCCTCGTCCCGTTCACCCGCACGGTCGTGCCGGAGGTCGATGTCGCCGGTGGCCGGGTCGTCGTCGATCCGCCGGAGGGACTGATCGGCGGCGCCAGCGACCAGGATGAGCGGTCATGACCTTCGCCGCCACCGTGCTCACCATCCTGCCGGAGATGTTTCCCGGTCCGCTGGGCGTCAGCCTTGCCGGCCGGGCCCTCCAGGATGGCCTCTGGTCGCTCGAGGTTCGCGATATCCGCGACGCGACGACCGACCGCCACCGCTCGGTCGACGACACGCCGGCCGGTGGCGGACCGGGCATGGTGATGCGCGCCGATGTCCTGGCGGCGGCGATCGACGGTGCCGGTCCGGCCGGCGACGAGCGGCCGCGTCTCCTGATGAGTCCGCGCGGCCGGCCCCTCGATCAGGCCCGCGTCCAGGAGCTCGCTTCAGGCATCGGCGTGGTGATCGTCGCTGGAAGGTTCGAAGGGGTGGACGAGCGGGTGATCGCGGCGCGGGGCCTCGAGGAGGTGTCGATCGGCGATTTCATCCTCTCCGGCGGCGAGATTGCGGCGATGGCGCTCCTTGACGCCGTGGTCCGTCTCTTGCCGGGTGTCATGGGGAACGCCGCTTCGGCCGCGAGCGAAAGCTTTGCCGACGGGCTTCTGGAATATCCGCACTACACCCGGCCGCCGGTCTTCGAGGGCCGGCCGATCCCCGACGTGCTGACCTCCGGCAACCACGCGCGGATTGCCGCATGGCGGCGGGCCGAGGCGATGCGGATCACCGCCGAACGGCGACCTGATCTTCTCGCCCGACGGGAATCGACAAAGCCGAATGATTAGAGTATGGAACCGCCGGCTTTTCAGAGATTGACCGCAGGGTAAAAGGCCGGATCGCGCTTCAGGTGCGCCGCCGCCCGTCGA
>Ga0210144_1000845_pt1 | contig 14063 bp, 13 predicted proteins | sample Muzzi_PWA_D2_FD_185532 | JGI IMG/M metagenome (GOLD analysis project Ga0210144, IMG submission 185532) | Wetland microbial communities from San Francisco Bay, California, USA, that impact long-term carbon sequestration - Muzzi_PWA_D2 (SPAdes) | ecosystem: Environmental > Aquatic > Marine >...
GCCGTCCGCCATCACCGCCACTTCGTCGGCCAGCCGCTCGGCCTCCTCGATGTAGTGGGTGGACATCAGGATCGTCGTGCCGCGCGAGCGCAGTTCGTCGATCAGGGCCCAGATCTGGGTGCGGATCTGCGGGTCGAGGCCGACAGTCGGCTCGTCGAGCAGGACGAGGCGCGGCTCGTGAATCAGGCCGCGGACGAACAGCAGGCGGCGCCGCATCCCTCCGGAGAGCTCGTCGACCGCATCGCGCCGCCGCGCCTGCAGGTGCGCCAGGTCGAGCGCACGGTCGACCGCGACGCCCACGTTCGGCACCCGGTAGAGCCGCGCGAACACGGCCAGGTTGTCTTCGACGGTCACGTCGACGTCGAGGTTGTCGAGCTGCGGCACCACGCCCATCTCGGCCCGGGCGGCCTTCGAGTCGCCGGGCAGCTCGTGCCCGAGCGCCCGCAACTCGCCGGCGTCGGGCAGCGCCTGGCCGGTCAGCAGCCGCATCGTCGTCGACTTGCCGGCGCCGTTCGGCCCGAGCAGCCCGAGGCAGATGCCCTCCGACACCTCGAGGTCGAGCCCGTCGACCGCGACGATCCGGCCGAACCGCTTCACCACGCCACGGAGCTCGATCGCCGCCATTTCCTGATGCTTGCACGGCGGTGGCGTCAGCAATCCCGGTAGAGCTTCCAGGAGCGGTTGCGGGCGACCGGGCGGAAGCCCGGCGGGACCTGGAGCGAGAAGCGGGTCGGGTCGTTGGGGTCGAGGATGAAGTTGTGGATGACGAAGGGGCTGGCGGGATCGAGGAAGTAGCCGGGGCGGGGCGCGCCGCCCCGCCGCTCGGTTGCGCTGACGACCTCGGTCGGCCTTATGTCGAGCCCGAAGGCGAGGCGGGGGATGGCGCGGTGGTTGGGGACGGCGATCGGCCCGCACAGCGGTTCGAAGGCACCCGCGTCGACGAGGTCGGTGAGGTCGCGCTCGATCGTCCCCTGGTTGGAGAGGTCGCGGTGGACCGTCGAGTCGAGGTCCCACTGGTTGGGCAGCCAGAGGACGAACATCAGGGCGACGACGGCGGCGAAGGCCTGCCAGGGGCGGCGCCAGGGGTGGCCGGGCTCGAGCAGCCGCCAGCCGAGCAGGGCGAGGGCGACGAAGATCGCCAGCACGGCGGTCGCCGGCATCGCGTAGCGGGCGATGATCGCGAGGCCGACGCAGGCGAGGAGCGCGAACGCGCCGAGCGCCAGGGCCGAGGCGGCGATGCCGAGCGTCGAGCGGCGGCGCAGGCAGGCGAAGCCGAGGACGACGCCCCCGGCGGCGCCGATCATCCCCGGCCACTGCATCACTTCCCCGAGCGCCCGGGGGCCGTAGAGGACGAGGTCGACCGGGCCGGTCCGACGCGACAGCGTGTCGACCGTCTCGCGCGTGCCGGTGAACGAGTAGGTCGGGCTGCCGGCGGTGATCCAGTCGAACAGCGCCCAGAGGATCGGCGCGGCCAGGACGAGCGCCGCGAGCCATGCCAGCTCCGATCGGCTGCGCCGCCCCCTGAGCGCCAGGTAGAGCCAGTAGGCGACGGCGAATAGCCAGGCCTCGGGGCGGAGCAGGCCGGCGAGCGCAAGCAGGGCTAGGACCGGCCAGCCGGCGCGAGGGCGCTTCGTCTCGATCGCGAGGGCGCCCAGGCACAGAGCGATGTAGGGGAGGTCGACGTAGGCACGCAGGCCGTTCGAGAGGTAGGGGGCGCGGGTGAGGACGAACAGCGCCGCGACGGCGCCGATCGGACGGTCGAACCAGCGCGCGCCGAGCCGGTAGACGAGGTAGGCGACGAGGCCGAGCGAGGCGTAGGCGATCGCCATCGTGACGCCGATCGCCCCGCCGCCGAGCGGCGTCGTCACCAGCCCGAGCAGGTCGGCGAGCGGGTGCGGCGTGGGGGGCAGGGCTGCGCCGTAGTCGGGGCTCATCCCGTGCGCCAGTTCCCGTCCCCAGACCAGTGCGTAGATCGTGTCGTAGTTGGGGAAGCCGAGCGGGAATAAGAGCAGCAGGATCGTCGCAACGGCGGCGACCCAGGCGATCGGCGTCAACCAATTGCGAGCCCGGCTTGGCACCGACCGCACGCTATTCGGTGCGCCCGACCCGTCGCGGGGCGCCTTGTCCGGCGCATATCCCGAGAAAGGCGCCCCGCCACCGCAGATACACTGGCTTCGGTGCCGACGTCCAGCGACTCGACCTCCCTCTACCGCCGCCACCGCCCCGGGTCCTTCGACGAGGTGGTCGGCCAGCAGCACGTGGTGCGCACCTTGCGCAACGCGGTCGAGCAGGGCAAGGTCCACCACGCCTACCTGTTCGTCGGCTCGCGCGGCACCGGCAAGACCTCGATGGCGAAGATCCTCGCCCGCTCGCTCAACTGCGAGCGCGGTGGGCCGACCGTCACCCCCTGCGGGGAGTGCGAGTCGTGCCTGACGATCGCCGCCGGCAGCTCGGTCGACGTGATCGAGATGGACGCCGCCTCCAACCGCTCTGTCGACGACGTCCGCGACCTGCGCGAGCGGGTCGCCTACGCCCCGGCGGGCGGCCGCTGGAAGGTCTACATCCTCGACGAGGCGCACATGCTGACCAAGGAGGCGTGGAACGCCTTCCTGAAGACGCTCGAGGAGCCGCCGCCGAACACCGTCTTCGTCCTCGCCACCACCGAGGCTCACAGGGTGATGGCGACGATCGCCGATCGCTGCCAGCGCTTCGACTTCCAGCGCCCCTCGCTGGAGCAGATCTCCGAGGTACTGGAGCGGGTCTCGGCGTCGGAGGGGATCGAGGTCGACGACGGCGCCGTGGCGACGATCGCGCGCGCCGCCGCGGGCAGCTTCCGCGACGCGCTCGGCACGCTCGACCAGCTGGTCTCCTTCGGCGGGCCGCGGGTCAGCCTCGATGCGGTGCTGGAGCTGCTTGGCGCGGCCGACGCGGAGCTCCTGTTCGGCGCCGTCGACGCGGTTCTCGCCGAGGATCCGAAGGGGGTCCTGGAGCAGGTCGAGGGGATGGCCCGCTCGGGGCGGGACCCGACCCAGTTCGCCCGCGACCTGCTCGCCCACCTGCGCCACCTGCTGGTCACCCAGACGATCGGCGAGGTCCCCAACACCTTCGTCGTCACCGCCACGGACGCCGGAAGGCTGACCGCCCAGGCCCGGGCAATCGCCCCGGCCACGCTCGTGCGCACGATCGACGAGCTCTCGGCGGCTCTCACCGCCGTCCGCGAGGGCGACGACGCCCGCATGGCGGTCGAGATCGCCCTGCTGAAGGCGGCCCGGCCCGACCTGGATCCTTCTACCGGGGGGCTGCTTCGTCGCATCGAGCGATTGGAGCGAGGGGCGGAGGCGCCGCCGGCCGCGGATCCCGTCGCCGCAGGGGGCCCACCCGCGGCAGAGGACGCTCCGGCCGATGATCCTCCCGAGGGCGGCAGTGACCTCGATCTGGGGCAGCTCACGAGCGTGTGGCCCGTCGTGCTCGAGAAGCTGCTGGAAGCAACGCCGGCGCTCGCCGCGTCCTTCGAGGGTGCGCGGCCGGTCGCAGTCGATGCGGAGGAGCGGACGGTGACCGTTGGGTTCCCCGCTGCGCACACCTTCAACAAGCGCAAGGCGGAGGCGCCCGACAAGCGGGAGCAGCTGGTGGCGGCGCTGGAGGCCGTGCTGGGTCAGACGCTTCGCCCCGTCTACGTAGTGCTCGATGGCGACGCGGCGCCGGAGGCCAAGGAGGAGGGCGTCGACCACGAGGCGCTGGTGGAGAAGATCAAGAGCGAGTTCGACGCTGAGGAGGTTGGCTAGGAGATGGCGAGGGGAGGACCCGGGGGCTTCGACGTAAACGCCCTGATGAAACAGGCGCAGGAGATGCAGCAGCAGATGGCGCAGGCGCAGGAGCAGCTGAAGGACGAAGTCGTCGAGGCGAGCGCCGGCGGAGGCATGGTCAAGGTGAAGATGGGCGGCGACATGACGTTGCGCGAGATCGCAATCGATCCCGAGGCGATCGATCCCGAGGAGGCCGAGCTGCTCGCCGAGATGGTGCAGGCTGCGGTCAACGAGGCACTGCGCGCCGCCCAGGACCTGGCCGGCTCGAAGATGGGCGGGATCACCGGCGGCCTCGGCGGCCTGCCGGGACTCTGAGCCGGTGCGGAGGCAGCGTGCATATCTGACTCTTCGCGACCGAAGCAGCGGCGAAGCTGGCTTGCTGTGAGCGCCGAGGGCCCAGCGCCGCTCGCCCGCCTCGTCACCGAGCTGTCGCGGCTGCCGGGGATCGGCCGGCGCACCGCGCAGCGCCTCGCCTTCCACATCCTTCGCGCGCCGCAGGAGGAGACGACCGCGCTCGCCACCGCGATTCGCGAGGTGAAGGAGAAGGTCGGCCTCTGCGAGCAGTGCTTCAACCTCTCCGAGGGCCCCCTCTGCCGGATCTGTGCCGATCCCGACCGGGACCGCTCGACGATCTGCGTGGTCGAGGAGCCCGCCGACGTGATCCCGATCGAGCGCACCCACGAATACCGCGGCCTCTACCACGTGCTCGGTGGCGCCCTCTCGCCGATCGACGGAGTCGACGCGGACGACATCAAGATCGCCGAGCTGCTCGGCAGGGTCGAGGGTGGCGAGGTTCGCGAGGTCGTCCTCGCCACCAACCCGACCACCACGGGCGAGGCCACCGCGCTGCACATCGCCGAGCTGCTGCGCGGAAAGGCGGCGGTCACCAGGCTGGCCAGCGGCCTGCCGATCGGCGCCGACCTCGAGCACGCCGACGAGGTCACCCTCGGCAGGGCCCTGAGCGGCCGCCGCGCACTCGACTGACGACAAACTGGACAGGTGCCTCTCCGTAAAGAGCGGACTCCCGGAGTCCTGGCGTCCGCTCGCTTCGCCAAGGTCTCCGCGTGGCGACGAACGGCGGACCTGGCGAAGGCTCCCGGGCCGGGGAGATGGCCCGGGAGGTCTCCTCCCTGCAGGCGACCCTGCTCGGCAAACTGCACGAGGAGGCCGCGGAAGGGGATGCCGCCTTCGCCGCCGCCGCTCAGCAGCTCGCCGAGGAGTTCGGCTCGGTCACCGCGACCGCGATCGGCGTGCTCTGCGAGCGCGGCGGGGCCGAGGCGCCGCGCGAGGACGAGCGGCACCCCAGCCTCTACAGGCCGGGCCAGATGCGACGCCGTCTCGACCAGCTGGTCGAGACAACGCGGCGCTACGAACACCCCTTCGCCGTGGTCGTCTTCGACGTCGAGGGGCCGGGGGCGCGGAACGGCCACGGCGGCCGCGAGACCGCCGTGACGCTGGTCGGGGCGGCGCTCCGCGACAGCACCCGGCTGCTCGACGAGACCTTCCGCCTCGAGGAGGACGCGGTCTGCGTCCTCGCGCCGAACCAGAACACGGTCGGCGGGGTGCAGATGGCCGAGCGGCTGCTGCACCGGCTCGACGAGCTCGAGCAGGCGGGCGGTCTGCCGATCGGCATCTCCGCCGGCGTGGTTGCCTGCCCGGAGCACGGCGAGGACGCCGAGCAGCTGCTGCGCAAGGCAGACGAGGCGATGTGGCGGGCCCGGGCGGTGGGTCAGCCGGTCGGCGTCGGTGCCTTGCAAGATCGCTGACAGATTTCCGAAATCTGTCCATAACCGGTGTAAACCCCGAATACGGGTGGCAGAATGCTGCGCATGCCGGGGATCCGAACCAACGCCGCCGCGGAAGTCTTGGGCGTCAGCCCGAACACGCTGCGCAGCTGGGAGCGCCGCTACGGCTATCCCGTCCCGAAGCGCACGCCCGGCAACCACCGCAACTACGAGCTGGTCGAGCTGCAGACGCTGAGAGACGCGCTCGCGGAGACCGGCAACATCTCCTCGGCGATCGAGCTGGCGCGCCAGCGCCAGGCGGCACCGGCCAACGGCGGCGGCCTGCTCGCCGCCTTCGAAGCCTTCGACGAGGAGGCCGCCGAACGCGCGGTCGAGGAGAGCCTGGCGCTGCGGCCGCTGGAGCGCACCGTGGAGGAGCTGCTGCTGCCGGCGATCGACGAGCTGGCCGCCGATCCTGACCGCGAGGCGGAGCTGGAGTTCGCCGCCCGCTGGGCGACCGGCTGGCTTCACGGCACCCGCCGCCTCGCCTCGACGGCCTCCCGCCCCGCCGGCATCCTGCTGCTCGATGCGAGCCGCGGCTCCGACGCCGAGGCGGTCCACGCGCAGGCGCTCGACCTCACCCTGAGACGGGCCGGCTTCCGGGTGCTGATGCTCTCCGACGAGCTGGGCGAGGAGCGGATGGCGCGGGCCCTCAGCGCCCTCGACCCAACCGCGATCGTCCTCTGCGGCCCCGGCGTCGACACCCCGTCCGCAGTGCAGCTGGTCCGCAAGATCCGCGAGGCGGGCTTCGACGCGCCGCTCTTCGGCTTCCGGGCGAGCGGCCTGATCGGCGACGCGGTCCCCAGCGCCGGCGAGCGGCCGAGCGAGGTCACCGGGATGCTCAACGCCGACCTGCGGCGCCGAGCCACGCAGGCGTTCGCTTAGCTCCTGTCTCCTGCCGAAGATCGCGCCATCGATCTCGCCGCCGCCTCTCGCCATCCCAGACGAGCCGGCAGATCTCCGCGCGTCGCTCTGCGTCGATTCAGTGAAGATCCGGTGATGCGGGTGCAGGCGCGGCCGGCTCCGCCAGCGCCGCGTCGCCCAGCCCGATCCGCTCGTGCAGGCGGCGCAGCGGGGCCGGCGCCCACCAGTTCCAGCGGCCGAGCAGCCTCATCAGCGAGGGGACGAGCAGGGCGCGGATGATGCTGGCATCGATCAGCACGGCCAGCGCGGTTCCGACCCCGTTCACCTTGTTGACGATGATCTGGGAGGTCGCGAAGGCGCCGATCGCGACGGCGAACAGCAGCGCCGCCGCCGTGACGATCCGCCCGGTGCGCTCCAGCCCGATGGCCACGCACTCGGAGTCCGAGGCGCCGGCGTCGCGCGCCTCCTTGATCCGCGAGAGCAGGAAGACCGCGTAGTCGGTGGAGAGGCCGAAGGCGAGGGCGAAGAGCAGGATCGGCATCGTCTGCTCGATCGCCCCGCTGCCCGTGTAGTCGAGGAGGCCTTCCAGTCGCCCGTCCTGGAAGATCAGCACCAGCAGGCCGAACACGGCGCTCAGGTTGAGCACGTTCATGATCAGCGACTTGACCGGCAGAACCACCGATCCGGTCATCAGGAAGAGGATGACGAGGGTGGCGACGACGATGATCGCGAAGGCGATCGGGAGGTGGCGGCCGAGGCTCCCCTGGAAGTCGACGAAGTCGGCGGTCGCGCCGCCGACCAGCACGGTGGTGCCCGGCGGGGCGGAGATCTCGCGGACCTCCGCGACCGTCGACTGGCTCTCTTCGGATTTGAACGGGTTGGCGGAGATCGCCTCGATCGCGATGACGCGGCGCGAGAGCCGGCGCGGGGGAGCCACCTCGGCTACGCCATCGACCCGGCGCGCGCGGGCCGCGACCGCGGCTGCGGCCCTCGGCCCGCCGCCTTCGACGGCGATCCAGATCGGCGTGTCGTGGTAGGGCGGGAACTCTTCGCTGAGCGTGTCGTAGGTCTGCCGGGCGCTCGCCTCCCTGGGCAGCACGGTCGGGTCGACCGAGTTGAACTTGATGCCGAGGAAGGGCAGCCCGAGGACGATCAGAAACAGCGTGGCGAGGGTCGCGATCGGGATCGGGCGGCGCATCACGAAGCGCGAGAGGCGGTACCAGAAGCCTCGCTGGTCGGGCTGGGCGTCGGCCTCCGCGCGGCGCCGCAGGAAACGGGGTGAGAGCGAGTTGACTCGGGTCCCGAGCAGGGTGAGCACCGCCGGCAGCACGGTGAGCGCGATCAGCGCCGCGAGCAACGCGACGAGCGAGCCACCCAGCCCCATCGAGTAGAGGAAGCGCTGCGGGAAGACGAGCAGCGAGGAGAGGGCGACGGCGACGGTCAGCGCCGAGAAGAGAACGGTCCGTCCCGCGGTGGCGAGGACGCGGCGCATCGCCGCAAGGCCGGGGCCGTCCTTGGCGATCTCCTCCCGGTAGCGGGAGACGACGAAGAGGCTGTAGTCGATCGCCAGCCCCAGCCCGAGGCCGGTGGTCAGGTTGAGGGCGAAGATCGAGATCGAGGCGAACTCGCTGGCGATCCGCAGGACCAGCAGGGTGCCGACGACCGCCAGCAGCCCGATCATCAGCGGCAGCAGCGCCGCCACCAGGCTTCGGAAGAAGAGCAGGGAGAGCAGGAAGAGCAGCGGAAAGGCGAGCATCTCCGCCTTCCGCAGGTCCTCCTCGATCTGCTTGTTGACCTCCTCCTGGGCCACCGCGGCGCCGCCGACCAGGACGCCGGGCCGGCCGGAGAGGCGGTCGGCGATCGCGGCGCCGGCTTCCTGCCAGGCCTTGTCACCGGTCGGCTTCAGCGCGACGGCGAAGTAGGTCGAGCGGCGGTCGCCGGAGACGAACGCCGGGGAGCGGGTGTCATACCAGCCGCTCACCGTCGCGACGTCGCCGCGGCGACCCACGATCGCCTCCAGCTCCTCGACCCGCCTGCGGGTTGCGGGGGTGGCGATCGGGGCGTCCTCGACGAGGACCACCACCGCCGGCACGCGCAGGCCGGCGTCCTCGAGCCGTTTCCGCGCCTTCACGGCGTCGGTGGCGGGGTCGTCGGCACCGTAGGGGTCGAGCCGGGAGGCGACCGAGCCGCCGAGCGCGCCGGCGAGGAGGAAGAAGGCGATCGCGAGAAGCCCGACCCGGCGGGCGTTGCCGTCGGCGATCCGGGCGAGGGCGTCGAACATCAGCGGCTCGGCTCCGGGGTGTCCAGTTCGAGCAGCTCGGCCTCGGTGCGCTCGCACCACTCGACGAGCCGCTCGTTGAACTCGATCCCGCCTCGTAGGACGATCAGCGGGAAGGGTTCGCCCGCCTCCTCCTTCTCCCTGGCCTTCGGCTCCAGGGCGCGCAGCTGCTCGGCTTGGCCGGCGCGGTAGCCGCGCATCGAACGTACGACCTCGACCGCTTCCTCGCGCGGCAGCACGCCGGCGAAGAACAGCTTCAGCAGCCCTTCCTCGCGCAGCTCATAGGTCGCCGGCGGCTGCCGCAGCCACTCCTTCAGCGCCGCTTCGCCCTGCGGCGTGATCGCGTAGACGGTCCGCTTCCGCTTGCCGCGCGGAGCGTCGGCCCCCTCGATCAGCCCCGCCTCCGCCAGCCGTTTCAGCTCCGGATAGATCTGGCCGTAGCTGGCTGCCCAGAAGAACCGCGTCGTCTCGTCGACCAGGACCTTGATCTCATACCCCGACCGCGCCTCCCGGCTGACCATCCCGAGAATCACGTAGGCGGTGGCGCTCAGCTCCACGCGTCTATATATATCGCCTCGATATATCACGAAGCGTGATCTTGTTCACGCTCCTCATTTGCCCGGCGTTCACCGGGCCCGACTATCCTCGGACGCTCGCCATGAATCAGCGGAAGTCCGACATCGTCGTGATGAAGTTCGGCGGCACCTCGGTCGCCGGCGCCGAGCAGATCAAGCGCGCGGCGCGGCGGATCGTCGCGGCGCGCGAGGCCGGCGACCGGGTCGTCGCGGTGCTCTCGGCGCGCGGCAAGACGACCGACGAGCTGGTCGCGCAGGCGCTGGAGATCTCCGCGCGACCGGTGGAGCGGGAGATGGACATGCTGCTCTCGACCGGAGAGCGGATCTCCTGCGCGCTCTGCGCGATGGCGATCCACGACCTCGGCCACGAGGCGATCTCGCTGACCGGCTCGCAGGCGGGGATCGTCACCGACTCCTCCCACACCAGGGCGAAGATCATCGACGTGCGGGCCGAGCGGATCCGCGAGACCCTGGAGGAGGACCGGATCGTTCTCGTCGCCGGCTTCCAGGGGGTCTCGACCGACAGCCACGACGTCACCACGCTGGGCCGGGGCGGCTCCGACACCACGGCCGTCGCGCTCGCCGCCGCGCTGGAGGCGCGGGTCTGCGAGATCTACACCGACGTCGCCGGCGTGTTCAGCGCCGATCCGCGGATCGTCCCCGGGGCGCGCAAGCTGCCGGTCGCCTCATACGAGGAGATGCTGGAGATGGCGGCCTCCGGGGCCAAGGTGCTGCAGCTTCGATCGGTCGAGTACGCGCGCAACAACGGCGTTCGCATCCACTGCCGCAGCAGCTTCGAGGACGGCCCCGGTACCCTCGTGGTCAGCGAGGAGGAGAGCGAGAGGCAGACCGTGGAGCAGCCGTTCGTAACCGCAGTGACCCACTCCGAGGCCGAGGCGCGGGTGACGCTGACCGGCGTCAACGACGAGCCGGGCGTCGCCGGCAGGATCTTCACCGCCCTCGCCGAGGCCGGGATCAACGTCGACGTGATCATCCAGAACGAGCCGGTCGGCGACGACGCGCTCGCCGACCTCTCCTTCACGGTCGACCGCTCCGACCTGGGCGCCGCCACCGATACCGTTGCCGGGCTCGAGGTCAGCGAGGGCGTGCGCACCGACGAGCGGATCGGCAAGGTCTCGATCGTCGGCGCCGGCATGCGCTCCCACCCCGGGGTCGCCGCCAAGGTGTTCGCGGTGCTGGGCGACCAGGGGATCAACATCGAGATGATCTCCACCTCGCCGATCAAGATCTCTTGCGTCATCGCCGCCGACCGCGTCCCGGACGCGGTCGGCGCCCTGCACGAGGCGTTCGAGCTGGGCGCCGGGGCGGTTCGCGCCGAGCAGCCGATGGGCGCCGAGCACCGGCCCACGGTCAGCGGCTGACCGCGGCCGTCATACTCGGATCGATGACGGGCGACGGGTACAGAGTCGGAGTGCTGGGCGCGACCGGGCTGGTCGGGACGACGATCCTCGAGCTGCTCGCGGAACGCGGCTTCCCCGCGTCCGCGGTGGTCCCGTTCGCCTCGGAGCGCTCCGCCGGCAAGGCGATCGAGTGGGGCGAGGAGGAGCTGGAGGTGCGGCCGCTGAGCGACGAGACGATCCAGGGACTCGACCTCGTGCTCTCCTCGGCCGGGGCCGCGGTCAGCGCCGAGTGGACGCCGCGGCTGGTCGAGGCGGGCGCCGTGGTGGTCGACAACACCAGCCACTGGCGCATGCACGACGACGTGCCGCTGGTCGTAGCCGAGGTCAACCCCGATGCACTGGGCGGCCACGCCGGCATCGTCGCCAACCCGAACTGCTCGACCATGCAGATGGTCGTCGCGCTGAAGCCGCTCTATGATGCCGCCGGGATCGAGCGCCTGGTGATCTCCACCTACCAGGCGGTCTCCGGCACCGGCAGGGAGGCGATCGACGAGCTGCTCGGCCAGTCGAGGGCAATGCTCGACGAGCACGACCCGATCGCCTCCGTGTACCCGCACCGGATCGCCTTCAACGCGCTGCCGCAGGCGGGCGGCTTCCCCACGGGCGACGACCACACCGACGAGGAGCGCAAGCTGATCAACGAGACGCGCAAGATCCTCGGCGACGAGTCGATCAGGGTCAGCGCGACCTGCGTCCGCGTGCCGGTCGTCACCGGCCACTCCGAGGCGGTCAACGTGGAGACGCGCGATCCGCTCGATCCGGAGCGGGCTCGCGAGCTGCTCGCCGCGGCGCCCGGGGTCACGGTGATCGACGATCCCGCCGCCGCCCGCTACCCGCTGGCGACCGAGGCGGAGGGTCGCGACGACGTGTTCGTCGGCCGCATCCGCCGCGATCCGGGCAACGAGCGCGCCCTCGACCTCTGGATCGTCTCCGACAACCTGCGCAAGGGCGCCGCGACCAACGCGGTGCAGATCGCCGAGCTGCTGGTCGAGCGCGACCTGTTGCGCTGAGGCGGTCTCAGCGCAGCGGGTCGGTCCAGCGCAGACCCTCGAAGCGTGAGAAGTCGGCATCGCCGGAGCACAGCTCGCCACCGTGCTCGATTGCCAATGCCGCCAGGTGCGCGTCGCTTGTCAGGTTCCCGGCCGTGCCTACCGAATCCAGCAGGCGGCGAAGGACGGTGGTGTGTTGAGAGGTGGGTTGGACGATCGTGGCGATGGGTGGCGCAAGCCACTCGTCGACGTAGTCGATGGACTCGGAGGACGAAAGCGGGCGTTCGAGCGCGGCCGGATTGGTTGAGATTCGGATGAACCCGAGCAGGACGAGCCAGGCGAAGCCGACCGCCTCCGTTCCGGAGAGAGTGTGCTCAATCCAGAGTTTCGCGCGCTCGTGATGCGGCGACCCCGTGTTGACCGCATAGAGCAGGAGATTGAGGTCGGGCAGCTTCACTTGCGCAGCTGGAGCTTCCTCAGGGTCTCGGCGTCTTCGAGCTCACCGGCCAGCTGCAGGGCCTTGTCGAGATTGACGCCGGGCCGTACCCCGAGATCTCGTGCGCGGACCCGATAGGGCTGCGCCTTCCTCTCGCTCCTCTCGAACCCGCGCCGGACGGTGGCGTTGAGCGCCTCCTTGAACGAGATTCCCCGCTCGTGCGCCGCCTGTTTCAGCTTCGCCGCGACGTCCGGGTCGAGGGTGACGGTGGTCCGCATGAAGGCATCATAGCATCACCAGGTTGCTGTCATGATGCCCAGCACTAGTCTTCCAGATCCTCGAGGATCGTGCCGAGGCGGACGACCAGCGCGGCGAAAAAGTCGCTGCGGGCGACCACACCGTGGACGCGACCGGCGGCGGCGACCGGGACGATCGGCACGCGGTGGTGGATGAAGAGCTCGGCCAAGTGGGTGTCGGAGGAGTCGTCCTCGGCCAGGACCCGGTCGGTGGTCAGCCAGGGGCGGATCGGCTGCACGGCGCAGTCGGCGCGCCGCTCGATCGCCTCGTCGACCGAGCGGGAGATCATCGCCGCCGAGGCCAGCTCGCCGACGTAGCCTGGGAACAGCGCCTTCATGAACTCGCGCTCGCCGAAGACCCCGGCGAAGGCGCCGTCACGCTCGACCGCGGGCAGCGCAGGCAGGCCGGCCTCGATCACCCGCCGCGCCGCCGTGCCGATCGGCTCGTCGGCCCCGAGGGGCTCGACCTCCCTGAGGGTCTGCTTGACGATCGAGCCTTGCATCGGCGCTCCTCCCTCGGTTCCCCTCACAGCAGGACGTAACGGATCGCAATGTACGCGGTTGCGAGGGCGACCGAGAGGATCGTCGCCGGCAGGCCGACGCGGAGGAAGGCGACGAACCCGATCGGCGTCCCCGCCCGCTCCGCCATCCCGGCCGCGGCGACGTTGGCGCCGGCGGCGATCAGGGTCGCGTTGCCGCCGAAGCAGGCGCCCAGCGACAGCGCCCACCAGTAGGCGTCGTCGCCGCCCGCCCTCGCCGCCGCCTGGATGTCCTTCACCACCGGGACCATCGCCGTCGTGAAGGGGATGTTGTCGACCACGGCGGAGCCGGCGGCGGCGACCCAGGCGATCCCGACCAGCTCCGCGGTGCGATCGCCCCCGGTGACGTCCTTGACCGCTTCGGCGACCTCGGCGATCGCCCCGGTCGCCTCCAGCGCCCCGACCATCACGAACAGGGCGAGGAAGAAAAAGAGGGTCGGCCACTCGACGTGCGAGAGGGCCTGCTCGAGGTCGATCCGGGTGACCAGCAGTGCCACGGCTGCGCCGGTCAGCGCCACCGTGGCCGGCTCGATGTGCAGCGCCTGGTGGACGAAGAAGGCGAGCACCGTCGCCAGCAGGACCGGCCCGGTGCGGCGCAGCTCGGCGGCGTCGCGGATCGAGGCGGCGGCGTCGAGCCCCATCAACGCCTCCCGGCTGCCCTCCTCGACCCGCAGACGGCGGCGGAAGACGACGTGGAGCAGCGGCACGACCAGGGCGAAGACGAGGAGCACGATCGGCGCCAGATTGACGATGAACGCGTTGAAGCCGAGGCCGGTGGCGCTGGCGATGATGATGTTCGGCGGATCGCCGATCAGAGTCGCGGTGCCGCCGACGTTGGACGCGACAACCTCGATGATCAGCAGCGGCACCGCCTCGATGTCGAGCGTGTCGGCGAGCAGGAAGGTGATGGGCGCGACCAGCAGGATCGTCGTCAGGTTGTCGAGGAGGGCGGAGAGGATCGCGGTCGTGCCGGCGAGGCTCATCGTGACCGCGAACGAGCGTCCCCCGGAGAGCTGTCCGGCGCGGATCGCGACGAAGTCGTAGACGCCGGTCTGCTGGGTCAGGTAGACGAGGA